>Ga0182024_10027150_pt1 | contig 10028 bp, 7 predicted proteins | sample P32metaG_FD_120480 | JGI IMG/M metagenome (GOLD analysis project Ga0182024, IMG submission 120480) | Permafrost microbial communities from Stordalen Mire, Sweden - P3-2 metaG (Illumina Assembly) | ecosystem: Environmental > Terrestrial > Soil > Wetlands > Permafrost | place: Sweden: Stordalen...
GCCCGGGTGACCCAGTCGGGCGACAAGATCCACGTCAAGCTCATCTCGGCGGGCGGGCTCCCGACCTCGCTGCTGGGCGGCCTCGGCAACTTCACGATCCCGCTGCCCAACCTGCCGATGGGGATGACGCTTCAGAGCGTCACGCTGACCTCCCAGGGTGCCATGGTGCACATCACCGGGCACAACATTGCCTTCGGCAACTGACCCGCTTAGCGCCGCATCCCGGCGGTCCGCGCCCGCTGGGCGGCGGCGGACCCCGGCCCGCCCGGAGCCCCGGCCGGAACCCGGCGGCTAGCGCACATCTCCGCGCCGGCCTACCATCGCCGTCGTGGCCATGATGTTCGGGGTCGTCAAGCGCCTGCTGCTGGGACGCCCGGTACGCAGCGACCGACTCGGTCATACCCTGCTCCCAAAGCGGATCGCGCTGCCTGTATTCGCCAGCGACGCCCTCTCCTCGGTGGCCTACGCGACCGAGGAAATCCTGATCGTCCTGTCGGTCGGCGGCATCGCGTTCTTCCACTACACCCCGTATATCGCGCTCGCCGTGGGCGTGCTCATGCTGGTCGTGGTCGCGTCGTACCGGCAGAACGTGCACGCGTACCCGTCCGGCGGCGGGGACTACGAGGTGGCCACCACCAACCTCGGGCCCCCGGTGGGCCTGGTGGTGGCCAGCGCGCTGATGGTGGACTACACCCTGACCGTGGCGGTGTCGGTCTCCGCCGGGGTGGCTAACCTGGCGTCGGCCTTCCCGGCCCTGGACTCGCGCGTCACGCTCATCGCTGTGCTCGTCGTCGCGGTCATCGCGCTCATGAACCTGCGCGGGGTCCGCGAGTCGGGCACCGCGTTCGCCATCCCGACCTACTGCTTCATCGGGGTGGTCACCGTGCTGATCATCTGGGGCTTCACCCGGCTGGGGCTCGGCCATCATCTGCAGTCCGACAGCGCGTCCTACCGGGTCAAGACCAGCCGCGAGTTCACCGGGGTGGCCCTGATCTTCCTGCTGCTGCGCGCGTTCTCCTCCGGCTGCACCGCGCTGACCGGGGTCGAGGCGATCAGCAACGGGGTCCCCGCCTTCCGCAAGCCCAAGAGCAAGAACGCCGCCACCACGCTGCTCCTGCTCGGCGTGATCGCGGTGTCGATGTTCGCCGGCGTCACCGCGCTGGCCCTGGCCAGCCACGTGCACTACGCGCCCGCGCAGGACCTGATCGGCATGCCGCGCGGCGCCACCCAGCGCACGGTCATCGCCCAGGTCGGCCGGGCCGTGTTCGGCGACACCTCACCGCTGTTCTACGTCCTGCAGCTGTTCACCGCGCTGATCCTGGTCCTCGCCGCGAACACGGCGTTCAACGGCTTCCCGGTGCTGGCCTCGATCCTGTCCCGGGACGGGAACATGCCCCGCCAGCTGCGTAACCGCGGCGACCGCCTGGCGTTCAGCAACGGGATCCTGTTGCTGGCCGGGTTCGCGATCCTGCTGATCGTGGTGTTCCAGGCCTCCCCCACCCGGCTGATCCAGCTCTACATCATCGGCGTGTTCGTATCGTTCGTGTGCAGCCAGACCGGGATGATCCGGCACTGGAACCGGCTGCTGCGCGACGAGACCGACAAGACCGCCCGGCGGCGCATGGCCCGCTCCCGGGTCATCAACACGATCGGCGCCTGCTTCACCGCGGTGGTCCTGGTCATCGTCCTGATCAGCAAGTTCGCCAGCGGGGCGTGGATCGTGGTGGTCGCCATGCCGGTCATCTGGTTCACCATGCGCGGGATCCACCGGCACTACGACAACGTCGCGGTCGAGCTGACCCCGCCCGAGGAACTCGCCATCACCCTGCCCGCCCGCAACCGCACCATCGTCCTGGTGTCCAAGCTGCACCTGCCGACCCTGCGGGCCGTGTCCTACGCCCGGGCGACCCAGCCGAGCCACCTCGAGGCGGTCACGGTGGACGTGGACGAGGCGGAGACACTCCGCCTGAAGGAAGACTGGGAGCGAGCCAACATCCCGGTCCCGCTGACCGTGGTCGCCTCGCCTTACCGGGAGATCACCCGGCCGGTGCTCGGGTACGTCAAGCGGCTGCGCCGGGAGAGCCCCCGCGACATCGTCACCGTGTACATCCCCGAGTACGTGCTCGGGCACTGGTGGGAGCAGTTGCTGCACAACCACAGTGCGGCGCGGCTGAAATCCCGCCTGCTGCTGCTCCCCGGCGTGGTGGTGGCCAGTGTCCCCTACCAGCTCCGGTCCGCGGCCCACCGGTACCCGTCGTGGATCCAGCTGCCGACTTCCGTGGATGCCAAGCCCGCGGGCGGGGCGGACGCGATGCCGCCGCTGGTCAAGCTGACCGCCGACCGGGACGCCCTGCACGCCGCCGACCTCCAGGCCGAGTGCCGCGACGAGGGAGCGACCCCGATCGCCGACACCGCCGCCCACGAGTACGTGGACGTGGCGGGCACGCTGCGCACCGTCACGCTCCGCCCGCGGGGCACCAGCCTGACGATGGAAGCCGACCTGTGGGACGGCACCGGCAGCGTCACCCTGGTCTGGCTGGGCCGCCGGGACATCCCGGGTATCCGCCCCGGGCGGCGGATCACGGTCCACGGGCGGGTCGCCCAGGTCAAGGACGAGCGGACCATCTACAACCCCAGCTACCAGCTCCAGCCCGGCCCGGATTGAATGGACTGAAGTTGTAACGGCCACTCGCTGGCGAGGGGAGGCGCGCCGGAGGCGTGTTCTCGCCGAGCCGGCGAGCAACCCGGCAACCGCAGCAGACGAAGCGCATACCGGAGCGGGCAAGCGGGGGTTCCGGGGGCTCGGGCCCCCGGGCTCGCAGAGCCCAGAGCTAGCTACTAAACCGGTAGCCCATGCCGGGCTCGGTGTGCAGATACCGCGGCCGGGACGGGTCGGGTTCCAGCTTGCGCCGCAGGTGAGCCACGTGGACCCGGAGGTAGTTCGCCTCGGTCTGGTACTGCGGCCCCCACACCTCCTGCAAGAGCTGCCTCTGGGTGACGAGCCGGTTTTCGTTGCGGACGAGAATTTCCAGCAGCGACCATTCGGTCGGGGTCAGCCGGACGTCGCCGTCGCCGCGGCTCACCCGTTTCGCCGCCAGGTCCACGGTGAAGTCCGGGGTGACCAGGACCGGCTCGTCGGGGCCGGGCATCGCCCGGCGGACCGCCGCGCGGAGCCGGGCAAGCAGCTCGTTCATGCCGAACGGCTTGGTGACGTAGTCGTCCGCGCCGGCGTCCAGGGCCGCGACCTTCTGGACCTCCTGGCCCCAGGCCGACAGCACGATGATCGGGGTGGACGTCCAGCCGCGGACCCCCCGGATCACCTCCGTGCCGTCCATGTCGGGCAGGCCGAGGTCGAGGATCAGCACGTCCGGGCGGTCCCGGGCCATCGCGGCCAGCCCGGACGCGCCGTCCGCCGCGGTCGTGACCTCGTATTTACGGGCGGTGAGGTTGATCCGCAGGGCGCGCAGGATCGGCTCCTCGTCGTCGATGACGAGGACCCTGGTCATCTCGCGCCGGTCCTGCCGGGCGGCCACGGCTCGGGGCTCGCTGGCCGGGCTCACTGGACGGGGCTCACTGGACCGCGCTCACTGCACCGGCGGCACGGCCGACTCGGCCGGGGCCGCCGCTACCGGCAGGCTGACCTGGACCGTCAGCCCGCCGCCCGGGGTGTCCGCCGCGTGGATGGTGCCGCCCATGGCCTCCAGGAAGCCCTTGGCCACCGCCAGCCCGAGGCCCACGCCGTTGCCGGTAGCCCGCTCGCTGAGCCGCTCGAACGGCTCGAACATCCGCAGCTTGAACTCGTCCGGCACCCCCGGGCCGTGATCCAGCACCTCGAGCCGCACACTGGCGCCGGCCGGGCCCGCCCGCAGTTCCGGTGGCTGCCCGGACGGCGAGTGCGCCAGCGCGTTGGAGAACAGGTTGGCCAGCACGCGTTCCAGCAGCACCGGGTCGGTGCGGACCAGCGGCAGGTCGTCCGGTACCGCGATCCGGACGCTGGTGGCCGGGGCCAGCCCGAGCAGGGCGGCCGGGGCGACCTCCTCCACCGAGGTGGGCCGCAGGAACGGCTGCAGCGACCCGGTGGCCAGCCGGCTCATGTCGAGCAGATTGCCGATCAGCGCGTCCAGCCGGTCCGCCCCGTCCTCGATGGTGGCGAGCAGCGCCGCCTCGTCGGCCGCGGTCCACTCAACGTCGGTCTGCCGCAGCGTGCTCACGCTGGCCTTGATCGAGGCCAGCGGGGTGCGCAGGTCGTGGCTGACCGCGGCGAGCAGCGCGGTGCGCATCCGGTTTCCCTCGGCCAGCGCCTCGGCCTGGGCGGCCTGGGTGCGCAGCCGGTCCCGGTCCAGGGCCGCGCCGGCCTGGGCCGCGAACCCGTCCAGCAGCCGGGCCGTGACCGGGCGGGACTGCCCGGCCACGAACAGGGCCACCGTGTCGCTGACCGGCACCCGGGTGGCGACCGCCCCGGCGGGCGCGGACCCGCTGACCGCGACGGTCACCCACTGGTCCCGGACCCGCTCGGCCAGCTCAGCCCGGCCGCCCCATGCGCTGGTCAGATGGTTGAGCACAGCGGTGGGGGTGTCGGCCCCGCCGAGCACGGTCTGGGCCAGTTCCAGCAGGGACGCGGCCTCGCCGGCGCTGCGGGCCGCCTGGACCTGCCGGCGCGCGGCCAGGTGGACGACGCTGCTGACCGTCACCGCTACCGTGACGAACAGCAGCAAGGCCAGCATGTTGCGCGGCTCGGCGATCGTCAGCGTGTGCAGCGGCCGGGTGAAGTACCAGTTGAGCAGCAGGCTCGCGGTGATCGCGGCCAGCACGGCGGGCCAGAAGCCGCCGACGATGGCCACCGCGACCACGGCCACCAGGTAGACCAGCAGGTCGTTGGCCAGGTCCAGGTGCGGGCGGAACGCGACCAGCAGCAGGGTCAGCAGCGGCAGCCCGGCGGCCAGCAGCACGATCCCGGCGGCCTGCCGCCGGCCGGGCAGGCCAGACCGCATGGTCCCGCCGGGCAGCCCGGTGATCCCGGACCAGCCCGCCTCGCGGCCCCCAGGCCGCTCGCGATGCACCCGCACGATCCCTAGTCTGAACGACTTCGCCAGCCAGCGCACCATCAGGCCGAGGCCGGCCCCGGCCAGGACGCACGCGGCCATGGTTACCGCGGCGCGCGCCGCGACCGGGCCGGTCATCCGCAGCTGGGCGTACGGCGGGCGGGAGAAGCCCGCCACCGTCAGCCAGCCGATCACCCCGAGCGCCGGCGCGACCAGCGGCTCGGCCACCGCGGAGATCGCGAACACCACCACGGCGGCCAGGATCAGCACCCCGGTGGCCGGCAGACGGCCGCCCAGCCCGGCGGCCAGCGCGCCGGTCAGCAGCAGCGCGGTGAAGCCGGCGGGCAGCGCGTAATGCGCGGCCAGCCCGCGCGGGGCACGGTTATCCATCGGGTTCAGTTCACCCCGGCCGGGGTGACCCCGTAAATGATCTTCACGCCGCCTTAACGCGGCCGCGGCGGACCTTAACGCCCCCCTAACGGTCCGTCCGCGCCACCCGGGCTCCCCGGCCGGCCTGCCGTCGCCCCCAGCCCGCCAGCCACGCTCCCGGTCGAGCCTGACGGTGCTGAGGGTGAACTGGCTGATTGGGCAGATGCTGCCGGGGGTGAGGGTGCTGGGACGGGGGGCGGGCGGCGGACGAAGGCGGCCGCGGTAGCAGCCAGGACGGCGGCCCCGGCCATGATCAGCCACAGGTGCCGGAACGCGGTCACCGCGCCGGCCGCCGTGGCCGGGACCCCGATGATGGTGACCAGCACGGCCACGCCGAGCGCGGAGGCGACCTGCCGGGCCATGTTGACCAGGGCGGAACCGGTGCCGAACCGGGCGGCCGGCAGGGCAGTGGTGCTCGCGCTCATCAGCGTGGGCAGGGTGAGGCCGACCCCCATCCCGGTCAGCAGCATGCTGGGCAGCATGTCCACGGCGTAGTGCGGGACAACGCTGACCGAGAAGACCCGCCAGAGCAGCCCGGCCGCGAAGAGCAGGTTCCCGGCCGCCGCGACCGGTGCGGAGCCGATCCGCCGGGCCAGCGGGCCCGCCCCGACCGCAAGGGCCGGGACCATGGCCGGGCCGGGGGCGATGGCCAGGCCGGTGCGCAGCGCCGAGTAGTGCCAGACCGTCTGGCACCACAGCACGTTGGACAGCAGCATGGCCGCGAACCCGATGCTGAACACGAAGACCGCGGCGCTGGCCGACCGGAACGCCGGAATCCGCAGCAGGTGCAGCTCGACCAGCGGCCGCTCGTGGTGCGAGCAGCGCCACAGGAACCAGGCGATCGCCACCGCCGCGCCGGCCAGCAGGGCGATGACCCCGGACGAGGACCAGCCCCAGGCGGGGCCCTCCACCAGGCCGCCGGTCAGCCCGCCGATCCCGGCGGTGAGCAACACCACGCCGAGGAGGTCGGGAAGCCGCTCGTTGTCCCGGGCCGGCGGGTGCGGCAGCACCCGGACCCCGGCCAGCAGCGCGGCCGCGCCGATCGGCAGGTTGACCAGGAACACCCACCGCCAGTCCAGCTGGACCAGCAGCCCCCCGGCCACCGGGCCCAGGGCGGCCGAGACGCCGCCGACCGCGGCCCAGGCGCGTACCCGCCCGGGCCGCTTGCCCGGCGGGGTGGCGGCCAGCAGCAGCGCCAGCGAGGTCGGGATCAGCGCGGCCGCCCCCGCGGCCTGCACGACCCGGGCCGCGACCAGGACGGCGAGATCCGGGGCGGCGGCGCAGGCCGCCGACGCCAGCGTGAAGATCATGATCCCGGCCAGGAACACCCCGCGCTGCCCGGTCCGGTCCCCCAGCCGTCCCGCCGGCACCAGCAGGGCGGCGAACACGATGGCGTAGGCGTTGAGCACCCAGGACAGCCCGGCCAGCGAGGCGCCGCCGAAATCCCGCCCGATGCTGGGCAGCGCCACGTTGACGATAAAGAGATCCAGGTTGGACATGAAGATGGCGGCGACCACGACGGTGAACACGGCCCGCGGTCCCCCACCCCCTCGCCGGGCTGCTTCACGGTTTGGGATTCCAACTGCCATGCCAGGAGAGTAGCGAGCGTAGGTTTGATATGGCAACCTTGGAGCATGGCAAGGACCGCATCTGACCCCGGAACCCCTGGTCTGGGACGTCTGGCTCAGCCAGATCTGCCCGGCCGGCCCTGCTCCGTCGCCCGGGCCCTCGACCTGATCGGTGAGAAGTGGGCGCTGCTGGCGATCAGGGAGATCAATTTCGGCAACCGCCGCTTCAACGAGATCGCCCGTAACACCGGTGCGCCCCGCGACCGGCTCGCGGCCCGGCTGCACAGCCTGGTCGAGGCCGGGATCCTGGAACGCCGTGAGTACCAGAGCTCGCCGCCCCGGGCTGAGTACCGGCTGACGGAGGCGGGCCGCGATCTCTCCCCGGTCCTGCAGGCCCTGCTGGCGTGGGGCGACCGCTGGGTCTCAGACCAGCCCCCCGCCACGGTCATGCACGGCGATCACGAACTCGATCCGGTGACCACCTGCCGTCACTGCGGCGCCGACGCCTCGAGCCCGGTGTCGCTCCGGGTGAACAGCCCGGGCTGGGACGCCCGCGGCCCGCTCCCGGAGGCCGAGTTAGCCCCGGCCGCCTGGAACGCGGGGTACGCGGCCGGGCGCTACGCGGGCGACCCGTCCGCTACCGGAACGGGCCCAAAGCCGGGCTGGACATCCATTTCTTCACCGGCGCCAAGCTGGCTGCCGTGATCGGCGGGGCCTTCAGCGCGGTACTGCCGCCCCGGCGGCACCGCACTGCGCGGACACCACCCGGCTGCGGCCAGTGGTCCCAGTGGGAGGCCATCTGGCTGCGCCGCTGACCGGCGCCAGGCACCCGCGGCGACGCGGGCGGCGGGGGGATACTACGCGGTCGGCCCGGAATCGCCCTCGGGGGCCAGCCCGCCGATGACGAACGGGCACTCCTCGTGGACCCACCGGCCGTCCGGCCGCCGCCGGACCTCCTGCAGGGCGGCGATGACCTGCCCGCACCGCTCGCACACCTGGCCCGCCGCGTGCGCCTCGTTGCCCTCCGGGTCGAGGAAGTCGACCTCCGCGTCCTCGCGCTCGTGCTCGTGGAGCTCGCGCTCCTCCTCGGCCTCCCCGGGTTCCGGGGGGGCCTCCTCCTCGAACCGCTTCCGCTCCTCGTCGCCGTATTCGGGCCCGAAGTCTGGCCGGACAGTCATGATTGCCCCCTGCCTGTTGAGCGGACGTGACCGCGTTCCGGAGTGATCAACCCGACTCTATACGCCGCCACCCCCCGCCCTTCTTACGACATTTCCCGCGAGACGTTCGCTACGCCGCGCGATTTGCCCGGTTAAGGCAAACGTTCCCCGGGAAATGTCGCGGAGGCCGGGCCGGGCGGCTACGCGGGGCGGCCTGGTGGCGGGGCAGCGCCGGAGGGGGTGGTGGCCTCGGCCCGGAGGCGGGCGAACTCGCCCGCCAGGGCGGCCGGTGCCCAGTGGGCGTTGAGGCCGCTGGGGTTGGGGAGCACCCACACCCGGGCCGGCCCGGCCGCGGCGGCCTGGGGGCCCACGATCGCCTCCCGCTGGCCGAAGGCGGTCCGGTACGCGGTCACCCCGAGCACGGCAAGCCACTGCGGGCGAAACCGGGCCATCTTGTCCTGCAGGGCCAGGGCCCCCTCGCGCAGTTCCGCCGGGGTCAGCTCGGCGGCCCGGGCCGTGGCCCGGGGCGCCACGTTAGTGATCCCGAGTCCGAGGGCCAGGAGCTCGTCCTGCTCGTCCGGGCGGAACTGGCGCGGGGTGAATCCGGAGCGGTGCAAGGCCGGCCAGAAGCGGTTACCGGGCCGGGCGAAGTGGTGGCCGGTCGCGGCGGAGTACAGGCCAGGGTTGATGCCCGCGAACACGACCCGCAGGCCGCCGCTGAGGACATCGGGGATGGTGGCGTCCCGGGCGGCTTCCAGGTCGGCCGGGGTCGGCCGCGACCGGGGGGAACCGGCCGTCACGCGGGGAGCCTCAGCCACACGACGACCTTACTGCCCCCAGTCTCCCGGGCACCGGGCGGAAGGCGGTTCGTAGCGTTAAAGGCAGCTTAATCAGTCTAACTGCCGGGCGGCTGCCTATAGGGGGCACTGACATAAGTAAGTAGCCCGTGTTTACCACTTGCTTTAAATGGCTACTGATAAAGATCGAGAATACTTGGGGGAAGTCAGCGTGCCGAAAACCTCATTTTTATCGGCGCCGGGCGGCCTCCGGGGCAGTGAATACGCGCACAGGGGGTGACCGCGATATTCGCGATAAGGCTGGCCTGGCCAGCCTGGCTCATGGCTTAGGAATTTTCACTCTGCCCAGGCACGAAGCCTTCCGGGTGCCTGGGGCCAGGTATTCAAGCGCCCCGCGTGCGTGATGGTCGCCCAGGCGACGCTGACGCCCTGAACCTGCGTCACATCCGCCGCCACCGTGGCCACCGTTTTTCCTGGTGGCTGCCATGTGCTCAGGGGCGGAAACCGAGCGTGCCGTGTCACGCCCGTCCGAAGGCTCCCTTTGCCACCGAAGAGATCTTTCAACCAGGTACCTAAGACCGCCCTCCTGCTGACCGGGTCGGCCATCGTGCTGGCCGGTTACCTCGGGGCGTCGTCCCACGACACCGGCCACGACGGCCACGGAGTACGGCAGTCTGGCCTGGCCGCCGCGCTCACGGCCAGCCATCAGATCCAGGCCCCCGGCGCCGGTATCGGCGGCCTCGGGACGGGCCTGGAAACCGGCAGCACGGGCACCATCGCCCTGACGGCCTACGGGACAGCGCAGAAGCACCCGCGGCCCCGGCATCACGCCCGCAGGCACCGCCCGGAACACCACAACAAGCACCACCGGGCGAAGCATCACCACGCGGGGAAGCACCACGCGGGGAAGCACCGGGCCAGGGGGCACCGGGGCCGGCTGCACGGCTCGCCGTGGCAGATCGCCGGCTCGCTGATGCCCGCCTACCAGTGGTCCAGCTGGCAATTCCACTACCTGAACCTGCTGTGGATGCGCGA
>Ga0182024_10027152_pt1 | contig 10028 bp, 8 predicted proteins | sample P32metaG_FD_120480 | JGI IMG/M metagenome (GOLD analysis project Ga0182024, IMG submission 120480) | Permafrost microbial communities from Stordalen Mire, Sweden - P3-2 metaG (Illumina Assembly) | ecosystem: Environmental > Terrestrial > Soil > Wetlands > Permafrost | place: Sweden: Stordalen...
CCAAGACCGGCCGGATTCGCGACGCGGTGGTCGAAGCCCAGGACATTATCAAGCGCGATCCGTCGAACTTGGCGGCGCACAAATTACTGGGAAGCATTTATTTGCGTTCTCTCGGCGACGTCCAATCCGGGCATGGCTCCGACAATATCCTCAAGCTGGCCACAGAGCAGTACGAGCAAATCATCAAACTCGAGCCCGACAATGTTGAGAACCATCTGCTGCTGGGCCGTCTTTACCGATTGAACAACGATCTCCAAAAGGCGGAAGGCGAATTCAAGATTGCCGTCAAGTTGGAACCGAATTCCGAAGAGGCCGTGACTACGCTTGCCATCCTCTACAGTGAGGAAGGCGATACCAATCGCGCTGTCGAAACCCTGAGCTCTGTCCCGGATGCGGCCCGCTCCGCCAAGCTTTATTCCGCTCTGGGCTACACCTACGAGCAACAGAAGCAATACAAAAAGGCCATTGACTCCTATCGGCGCGCGATTCTGCTGGATCGCGACAATCTCGACGCTATCCGCGGCCTGGCCCAGAACCTGCTGAATGATGGCCAGACCGATGCCGCGCTCGAGCAATACAAGATCATTGCCGACGCCAATCCCGAGGATGCGGAGACCTACATCCGCATGGCGGAGATTTACCGCAGGAGCGGCAAGTTCGATCAGGCGCTGGATGGCCTGAAAAAGGCTGAGTCCATGGTGCCGGACTCGATGGAAGTGCCCTACAATATCGCCGCCGTTTATCAAGCTCAGGGCCGTTACGATGATGCCATCCTGGTACTTCAGGACCTGCTGAAGAAGACCGCGAAACCGGATAACAACTACAGCCAGAGCGAGAAGAATAACCGGACCGTGTTTCTCGAGCGGCTAGGGACCGTTTACCGCGACAACAACAACGACCCACTGGCGATTGAGAGTTTTCGCAAGATGCTGACCATGGGCGATGACAATGCGGAGCGTGGCTATCAGCAGATCATCGACACCTACCGGGAAGCCAAGCAGTGGTCGCAAGCCACGGACGCTGCCAAGGAAGCCGTGCAGAAGTTGCCTAAGGATCGTGGACTACAAATGGTGTACGCGTCGCAGTTGGCCGACAGCGGCCAGCCTGACGCCGCCCTGAAGCAGGTACGTTCGCTGCTGAATGGAACGCCCGACGACCGTGAGGTATACATTTCGCTGAGCCAGATGTTCGCCCGCCTGAAGCGTTGGCCCGAGGCCGACGAGGCCCTCGACCAGGCGGACAAACTCTCCACAAAGCCGGAGGATAAGCAGTTCATTGATTTCCAGCGTGGCGCAAACTTCGAACGCCAGAAGAACTACGAGCCCGCGGAAGAACAGTTCCGCAAGGTTCTGGCCAGCGACGCCGACAATGCCATGACGTTGAACTACCTCGGTTACATGCTTGCTGACCATGGGGTCAAGCTCGAAGAGGCGCTCGCTTTGATTAAGAAAGCGGTGGACATTGAACCCGCTAACGGAGCGTACTTGGATTCCTTGGGATGGGCTTACTTCAAGTTAGGTAAATATGACCTGGCGGAGGACAACCTGACCAAAGCCGCCTCTCAGCGCATGGGGGCCGATCCCACGGTACAGGACCATCTCGGCGACCTGTATCAGAAAACCGGACACTTGAAGTTGGCCGCCGCGCACTGGGAGCGCGCCCTTGAGGAATGGAACAAGACGGTTGCCGCGGAAGTCGACACCGACGACATGGCCAAAGTGCAGAAGAAGTTGGAATCCGCCAAAGTCAAGCTCGCGAAAGAAGATCCCGGACAGAAGTAGTAGATGAGTGTGGTAATTCCCAAATGCAGATGATTACTGACATCAGCATCCGGGAAGCTCGCGTCGATGAAATTCCGGAAATCCTGCGCCAGCGACGCGGCATGTACGAGGACATGGGCTACAAGGATGCGGATGCCCTCTCGGCCATGCTCTCCTCGTGTGAACCCTATCTAACGGCTGCACTGATGAACAGCTCCTTCCGCTGCTGGATGGCACTGGAAGGAGAACGGGTCGTCGCTGGAGGAGCTGTCCTGATCAGCCCCTGGCCCAGCCATCCCTACGACCTCGAATGCCGCCGGGCGACAATTCTCAATGTCTATGTCTATCCGGAGTTCCGTCGAAAAGGTATTGCCCGCCTGTTGACGCAAACCATGATCGGCTGGTGCCGGGAGCAGGGCTTGGCCGCGGTTTATCTGCATGCCAGCAAGAGTGGGCGGCCTCTTTACGATTCGTTGGGTTTCGAACCCACCAACGAGATGCGGCTGAAATTGAAAGACCGCAGCACCTAGTTCACGTAGGGGCGGATGGCCTCACCTGCCCCGCAGGCTTTAGCCTGCACGATCACGGCTAGCTAAAGCTCGCGCGCAGACGAGGGCGTCCGCGCCAACGCGAAAACGTGCAAGCGCTGGCTCCTGTTATTCTTGCCTCATGTTGGCCGACTACGCCGTGCGGGTGGAGCAATCCCGCGGACGCCGTTATCCCGAGCCCGCGCATCCCTACCGCAATGACTTTCAGCGCGATCGTGACCGCGTGATCCATGCGCGGGCCTTTCGCCGGCTTGAAGCCAAGACCCAGGTCTTCACTCGCCGTTATTCGGACCACTTTCGCAATCGCCTCACCCACACCATTGAAGTTGCCCAGATCGCCCGCACCATCGCCGCCCAGCTCGGTCTGAACGTGGACCTGGTCGAGGCGCTGGCTCTGGTCCACGATGTCGGCCATCCGCCGTTTGGGCACGCTGGCGAAAAAGCCCTCGACGCCGCCATGCGCCAGCACGGATTTTTCTTTGACCACAATCTGCACGCACTGCGAATTGTGGAAGACTTCGAATTGCGCTACGCGGCTTTTCGCGGCCTTAATCTGACTTTCGAAGTTCGCGAAGGCATCATCAAGCATTCGCACGATTGTTCTTCCGGCCAGTTTCCAGAACTTGCCGAATACCTGCTCGATCAGCGTCCGCCGCTGGAGGCCCAGCTCATCGACGTGGCCGACGAAATCGCCTACAATACCGCTGATCTCGATGACGGTTACGAAGCTCATTTGCTTACCCTGGAAGAAATCCGCCGGGGAGTGCCGATTTTTGAGGGGTTCTACCGCGAAGTCGAAGAAATCTATCCTGGCGCGATCGAGAAATTGAAATTCAATGAAGCCCTCAAAAAAATGCTCGACTGCCTGGTAGGTGACTTGATCCGCAACACCCAGCGGCAGATCAAGAACGCAGACATCAGGACATTGGAAGATGTGCGGACCTGTCCCGACCGGCTCGTCACCTTGAGTCATGAAGTCGAGCAGGAACGGCGCCAGGCCAAAGAGTTTCTCTACCGCACTCTGTACTACAACGTGACGTTGGCCCCGGAAAAGGTTGACGCGGAGCGCGTGATTGGCGAGCTGTTTGATTTCTGGATGGCCAAGCCGGAGAACTTGCCGTCGAGCTATCGCGAAAAAGCCAGACAGGATCCCCTACCGCGCGTGGTATGCGACTACATCGCTGGCATGACGGACAACTACATTTACGAGCAGAACCAAAAGTATTGCGGCGGAGCCAACAAATGACTGATCTTGAGGGCTAATTTTTCTAGGCTAACCCTGCCCAATTCGCGGTGCCCAGAACGCCCGAACCTGCAGTCAAGCCCGTTAACGGCATCGCTGGAATCTACGCAGTTTTTATACCGGCATCGCCAAAATTACCCTCCGCCGAGAATTTATGCTCCCGCCATCGCCTTCGCAGGTCTACAATGTTATTGGAAACTAACGAGTTAGCTTCCAGTCAAGTTTGGCATTGCACCTGTAACACAGGAGTACAGGTGCCAGCGTAACCAGCACCGTTTTTTCAGGTTGTAGGCCAGCGTAGCGTCAGCGTTGGCCTGGCAATGCCCAAAAAGGCTTGCTCTGAATTTATCCCTAGATATTTAGGGGACGCGATAAAATCACGCATCACGCCCGTAAGGCGTGCTGGAGCGCAGCCCCAAACGCTCCCCCATTTGGAGGAAGTCGAAATGAAGAATCGTGTACTCGTAGCGTTGCTAGCAGCTCTCATTCTTGGATTGCCGGCCTTCGCGCAGACCGCCACTGATCAAGCCGCGGCGCCGGCGTCCGCCACCTCGTCCACCAACGCAACTGGCAAGGAGCCCTTGCAGCCACAAACTCATGAAGGCTTTTGGGGCAAGGTGAATCCGTTTGCCCGCAAGAAGTATGTGCAGCGGCAGGTACAGCCCATTCAGGACCGCGTAAATGAACTCGATGAGCTCACCGCGTCCAATGGCAAAATGATCAAGGACGTGGATGCGCGCGCGCAGCAAGGCATTCAGCTCGCTTCCGCGAAGGCCAACGAAGCCGATCAGCATGCCATTGATGCCGGCAACAAAGCCCAGATGGCCCAGCAGACCGCCACACAGGCCAACACTCGATTGACGACCGTCGAGCAGGTCGTCGGCAACATTGACCAGTACAAGGCCGCCACTCAGACGGAGATCCGTTTCCGCGCCGGTCAGAGCGCATTGAGCGAGAACGCGAAGGGCGCCCTCGATGAGCTGGCCACGCCGCTGAAGGACCAGCGCGGCTACATCGTCGAAGTGCAAGGCTTCTCTTCCGGCAGAGGCCAGGCAGCGATTGCTACCTCGCAGAAGATGGCCGACTCGGTGGTCCGCTACCTGGTGCTGAACCATGATATTCCGGTATACCGGATTTACGTGGTAGGCATGGGCAACGCTCCTGTTCCAACAGCGGACACTGACCCCAAGGCCAAGCGCACCAGCGGTGGCCGTGTGGAAATCAGCCTGTTGAAGAATGATCTGGAGCAGTTGGCCTCTTCATCGACCGCTCCCGCAAGCACAGATCAGCCTGCACCAGCGAAATAAGTTAGGACGACGGGTCCCATACACCCGGAGCCCTCCCCCAGAAAAGGCCCCTTGCGTAAGCAAGGGGCTTTTTCGTGCCCAACGGAACAAAAGTTTCGCTTCTACAGATTCCCCGCCTCAGCTTGCGCTATCAGATACTCTGACGCCCTCCAGGAAAGCGCCAGGATGGAGAGCGTTGGATTCTTGTCAGGGCTGGTTACGAAGGCGGCCGCATCGGTGACAAACAGGTTCTTTACGTCGTGCGCCTGGCAATATTTGTTCAGCGCAGAGGTCTTGGGATTGGCCCCCATGCGGACAGTACCCGATTCGTGGATCGCGGTCCCCCCGTCATAGAGGCCGTAAGGACTTGGGCCGTCAGGAGCGGTTTCCGTAGAGTAGGTGCCGCCCGCGGTTTCGACGACGGCGCGGAAAGTTTCCTGCATATCTTTCGCCATTTTGATTTCGTTCTCGCCAGCACGCCAATGAAAACGCAGCACCGGGATGCCCCACTCATCCACCGTGCTGGGGTCGAGCTCGCAATAAGTATGTTCATTGGGAATCATCTCTCCCAATGCTTCCATGCCGATCGAGGTGCCATAAGAACGGCGGCAATTTTGCTTGAGCGAACTACCGTAGCCTTCGAATTGTTCGCACGCGTCGTCGAACTGGCCAACCACCGGCATAAAGCGGCCACCACCGGGTTCAATATGATAACCGCGTAGAAATTCATTCTTACGATCGAACTTCCACCAGGGGATATACACGTGAGGTAGATAGTTTCCTCCGCTGCCGTCGTGGTTGTGGGGAGGCATCTTCTCCAACTGCGGGAAGTACCCGGAGCCCCAGCTGCCAACGCTGTCCATTAGGTTGCGGCCGACCACGCCCGAAGAGTTGGCCAACCCTTGGGGAAACAGAGCGGAGCGCGAATTGAGCAGCAGGCGCGCGGATTCACACGTGCTGGCCGCCACGACAAAACTTCGAGCATGCACTCGCTGCTCTATTTTTGTAGCTCGGTCAATGTAGGAAACAGCTTCGGCTTTGCCGCCCTTGCCCACGACGATTTCTCGCGCCATGGCATTGGTGATAAGAGTTAAACGACCGGTGGCCAACGCCGGCGGAATCAGCACTTGGCTGGAACTGAAGTTAGAAGCAGTTTTGCATCCGCGGGTACACTGGCCACAGTAGTGGCAAGGCGCGCGTCCATTCAAGGGTTTGGTGAGGATGGCCATGCGCGCTGGCACGCAAAGAATGTTCAGCTTGTCGCAGGCACCCTTGAGTATTGTCTCAGTGCAGCGGGGCTTGGGCGGCGGCAGAAAGACTCCGTCGGGCGAGCTGGGAATGTTCTCCTTGCTGCCGAAAACCCCAATGTAGGACTCGACCTTGTCGTAATACGGGGCCAGTTCTTCGTAGGTAATCGGCCAGTCGTCACCCATGCCGTCAGCGGAACGCGGCTTGAAATCCACCGGTGCGAAGCGCAGTGCGACTCTGCCCCAGTGGTTCGTGCGGCCACCGACGATCCGCGACCGGAACCAGTGAAACGTGGAGCTGGGCGCCGAGACGTAGGGCTCACCCTCTATCTCCCACGCTCCGTTTGGCGCCATGAATTCGTCGGCTTCTTCGCCTTTCAGCTTGCCCCCGATGCCGCCGCCGCGATGAGGAAGGTCGTAAGGCCAGAGATGCTCTTTGAAATCTTTCGCAGGATTGAGGGACGGTCCCGCTTCCAGCATCACGACGCTCAATCCGCCTTCAGTCAGAACTTTGGCCGCCGCTCCGCCTGCAGCCCCCGACCCTATGATGCAAACGTCATAAACCTTCGGCGAACGAATCACTTGCGACATGGGCTATCTCCTGCCAAGAAAACCGTTGGCTATTCTATTCTTCCGCCTTTGATGTGTGATCGTGAACGATCCTCCAACCCTCGGGAAACTTGCGGAACACCAATGTAAACAGTCCGTGTGGCTTCTTGCCATCCGATAGGGTCAACTCCCATGCGCCGCGCACAAAAGCCGCATCGGCAGAAAGGACTTGGACGTTCAAATCAGAGAATTCCAGGTGCCCCATCTCCCGGCCTTCACCCTGATAGGTCTTGCGATAGCGTTCGATCGTTGCCCGCCAACCGGAACTCATCTTCGCCCCGGAGAAAAATGTCAGCTCCGGCGAATTCCAGTATCCCGACATGAAGCCTTCCAGATCGCCGTGATTCCAGGCGTCCTGCTGCAGATGCAGGACCTTCTCCACGGCTGCTTTCACGGCACTGTCGGATTTCTGCCCTAGAGCAAGAACGGGGAGAAGCAAGGTGATGGCGAATATGAACATCGCGCGTCTATGGTGCATGGTGGAATCCTCCAGGCGCAATAGTTTCGCACACAATACCGTTCAGATTATTTCTGATAAGTGGCGACATCGGAAGTTTAGAGAACCTGCTTATGCTCTTAGCAAGCTCTCGACATTGTCATTCCGAGGAGCGCAGCGACGAGGAATCTGCTCTTGCAGTGAGGAAAATCGCTTCGCTTCGAAATGACAATGGGTAGGTGAATGAAAACGGGCCAGTGGGAATGACAGCAGCCAGTGGCTGAGACGCTTACGCTCTTCCCTTTTTCGCAACGGCTGCCAGTTTTCCAACCTTTTCCCAGGGACGCTTCGGCTTTTCTGACGGGGCTTTGTCGCGATCCACAACCCGATCATACTGATACGACTCGCTCACGGTCCCCAGCGATTCGTTATACAGGCTGGGCAATCCCAGGCCTTCTTTCAGTTCTTCCGTGAACTGTTGCAGGGCTTTGAGGTGGTCGGCTGTGGCGGGGACTTCATTCTTCGCGGTTTTCAGGAACTGCTGGTATCCGCGGTTCACCAGCTTGGAGATCTCACTGCCAATCAAATAGCCGGGATAGGCAAAAATCTTCACCCCATCATCGCCATTCTTCTGGATGGCAGCGGAACAATTGTATTTCTTCAGGAACACGCGCCCCTGGGTGCCCGGTGCTTCGAGCAGGTCAAAACCATGCTCGCGCAGCCAGCTCAGTACTTCTTCATAATTCCGTTGTTCCACCTTGGTTGGCATTTGGTGTGCGGTTCCCTTCGTCTTCTACGCTTAGTTAGATGCGGATTCCCGGAAAAGATGCTTTCTCGCTTGTACCTCTATTATCCGGTCAACCTCTTTTATAATCGAACGGCAAGTTGCTCGTACCGTATTTTGCCTGCAAGGAACAGTACTATAGTCACTGCGGTTGCGTCCTACGATCATGTCACGCGGTCCTCGAAAAATCGCGGAAGCGTCTATTTCTCCGGCACATACGCCGAAGGAAAACAGGAAACGTCTGTCTGCGAACGACTCTCGCCTCGGCCCGAAAAAAGATCAAAACAAACTCGGGATACGAAGCCTCGACCGCATCGGCGACACTCCGCTGTTGCGGCTCGAACGCATCACTCGCGATCTGCCCAGCATTCAAATCCTGGGCAAAGCGGAATGGCTCAATCCCGGAGGCTCGGTCAAAGACCGTGCCGCTTTCAACATCGTGGCCCAAGGTCGGGCCAGCGGGAAATTTGCTCCCGGAAAAACCCTGCTCGATTCCACCAGCGGCAACACCGGCATTGCCTATGCCATGCTCGGCGCAGCTGAAGGTTTCCCGGTCACGTTGTGTATGCCGGAAAATGTTTCGATCGAACGCAAGCGTATCCTGCACGCTTACGGCTCCAACATTGTTTACACCGACCCCAACGACGGCTCCGACGGCTCCATTCGCGTGGCCCGCGAACTTTTCGCCAAGCATCCCGAGCAGTATTTTTACGCCGACCAGTATTCCAATAACGCCAACTGGCAGGCTCACTACCATGGCACAGCCAACGAAATCTGGCAGCAAACCGAAGGACGTATCACCCATTTCGTTTCGATGATGGGCACCAGCGGCACGTTCATGGGCACGACGCGCCGCCTGAAAGAACTGAATCCCAAGATTCGCTGCATCTCGCTGCAGCCCGATTCGCCTTTTCATGGAATCGAAGGCGCGAAATACATGGCCACTGCCATCGTGCCCAAGATTTACGATCCCAGGCTGGCCGATGAAGATCTCGGCATTTCCACGGAAGAGTCTTACGCCATGGCCATCCGCCTGGCTCGCGAAGAAGGCCTGCTGGTCGGCATCTCGGCGGCGGCGGCAGTCGTGGGATGCCTGCAAGTGGCGCGACAGCTCAAGCCGGGCGAGTCTGCCATTTTCGTAACGATTCTTTGCGACTCCGGCGACAAATATCTGAGCGAAAGATTCTGGGAAGAAGGATGGGAATGCGAATTCAACACAGAGACACCGAGAAAACCAAGGCAAGTTAAAAACGTTTGATTGAGAAGCTTTCCAGCACACAATCGATCATTAGAGAATTTAAGATTAGTCTTTGGTTTTCTCTGTGCCTCTGTGGTGAAATGGTTTCCCAATGCTAAAAATCAATTCCAATGAGTATGCAGTTCTAAGAGAACACAGCGAGGAAACCTATCCTCACGAATGCTGCGGAGTTCTGCTCGGCCAGATCGAAGACGACGGCACGCGCGTGGTCACTTCCATTGCCCGCGCCGGCAACACGCGAACGGACTCGGCCCACAACCGTTACAACATCGACCCCAAAGATTTGATCCGCATCCAGCGCGAAGGCCGCGGACGCGGCGAAGACATCATCGGCTTCTATCATTCCCATCCCGACCACCCCGCGCAATGGTCGCAAACCGACCTCGCCGAGGCCCACTGGTTCGGCTGTTCCTACGTCATCACCAGCGTGGAAAACGGCAAAGCCGTACTGACCAATTCCTTCGAGCTAACTGGCAGCGATGAGAATGATAAGAAACTGGGGGATGAAAAGATAGAAGTGGCGTGACCCGTGTGGGGCGGACACTCTTGTCCGCCGCCTTTGGGTTTGATTTTTTAGTTTTGCGTTTTCGGTTCCCGTGTCGTCAGCCTCAGGGTAATGAATCTTTCCATACAGAAGTCCGCGTCAAACGCGGCGCACAAGAGTGTCCGCCCCACACGAGCGCTGTGCATCCTCCACACTTCCCTGTGGCCGCCTAAAATCTTGCCTTATTGCCGACGCCACGTCAGGTCCACGCGCACCGGAATTTCGTTCTTGACGGGCATCGTCAGCAGCGATGGCGGATCGATCTTGAAATCGGCGAGCGTCGCTGGAATTGTCCCGGTGATATGGGTCTCGC
>Ga0182024_10027153_pt1 | contig 10028 bp, 8 predicted proteins | sample P32metaG_FD_120480 | JGI IMG/M metagenome (GOLD analysis project Ga0182024, IMG submission 120480) | Permafrost microbial communities from Stordalen Mire, Sweden - P3-2 metaG (Illumina Assembly) | ecosystem: Environmental > Terrestrial > Soil > Wetlands > Permafrost | place: Sweden: Stordalen...
CCAGTGCCGCAACGCATTCGGTGACAAAGGGCCGGGCCCCGAGGTCGGCGAATCGCTCCCGTGCCGCCTCGAGCTGCCACACCGCGGCCCGGTTGAACCCCGCGCGCATCAGGAACCGTCCGTATTCGAGTTCCGTGAGCGCTCGCTCGAATGGGAGATCCACCTCATCGAGGGTGGCCAGACTGCTGACGAAGGACACCTCGGCATCGTCGATCCGGCCCAGTGCCGCATCGAGCATCGCCCGGATCCGATCGGCGCCGGCGAGTGACTGAGCACGGTTGCGCTCGCGCGCGAGCCGGGCGAAGCGGGCCACCACCGTCTCGGCGTCACGGAGCCGGTTGAGGCCCAGCAGCGCCTCGGCGTGGAGGATCGGCCAGTCGAGGACGCCGGGCTCACCGATCCCGCCGAGCTCGGCGATCGGCAGCAACGGCTCGAGTGCATGAACGACCGACTCGTGGTCCCCGCGGGCTCGTGCGATCAGCGCGGCTGCGAGCGCCGCCTGGGCGACCCCGGCGTACTCGGCGCCGACGAGGTCGGCTGCACGCCGCGCCGCCTCCGCATGCGCGTTGGCCGCGTCCCACTCACCGCGTCCGGCGAGCGGCGCCGCCGCGGCGGCGTGAGCGCCGGCGAGCAGCCACGTCTGATCCGCATCCTCGGCCAGCGACGCCGCCAGCTGACCGTGCACTGATGCGTCGTCCCACTCGCCCATCCGATATTCGGCGGTCGCGAGCATCGTCAGCGCTTCGATGGCCCGATGTGCCGGACCGCGCCTGCGCAGCCGCTCGGCGACCGGTGCGAGATCCCCGCGCGCGGCTGCCGGGTCGTCGGTCACCAGGCGCACGTAGCCGCGCCCGATGAATCCGTCGAGGGAGACCTCGTCGTCCAGCGCCGAGGCGTCGGGGAGTTCGGCGACCGCGGCCGCGGCTTCGGGCGCACGGCCGGCGAACAGCAGCCCGATGGCCAGCACCGACAGCGAGTCAGCGACCGGCGACGGCGCACGGCGTGGGTCGAGGGACCTCGTCGCCCAGAGCGCCGCCTCCGCACCATGGCCGCGTCCCATGTGCACGCGGGCGAGCTGCGCGGCGATCTCCTCGGCAAGCGGATGGTCGCGAACGGGATCACAGACGTCGTACGCAGCGGCGAGCAACTCCTGTGCCTTGTCGTAGCGGCCGCTGATCATGGCCAGGCTGCCGAGCACGAACCCGCGCCGCGCGGTGGGCGCCTGGCGCTCGATCTCGCCGACGAGCGCCAGCGCGTCGTCGACCGCGCCGCCGAGCAGCATGTACTCCGCGGCCATGAGCATCCGTTGGTCGCGCTCGGGCCCGTCCGGCGTGAGCCGGCTCGCCGAGAGCATCGCGTCCGCTGCAGCGTCCCAAGCGCCGCGCTTTGACACCTGGATACCGAAGATGATCAGGTCCGCGGCGAGCTGCGGGTCGACGCCTCGCGCAGCCGCGACGCGATGGCGCAGCGCCGAAGCCTCGTCGGTGACCAGCAACGCGGCGCGCTCGTGGAGCTCGGCGCGGTGTGCCGGACCGAGCGAGTGATACGCCGCAGCCTGCACCAGCGGGTGCGGAAAGGCGATGAGCCGGTCGGCCGGCGCGCCGCGCTCCTCGAGCAGATGCGACGACATCGCCTTCTCGAGCGGCATGAGCATCTCGGTGAGCTCCGCGAGCCGGCCCGCGATCGCGAGGCGGCTCGAGAGACCGAGCACGGCCGCCGCGTTCACCAGCCGCCGAGCGGCCGGGGTGCACGCGTCCAGCCGTGCCCGCACCAGGGCGCCGAAGTCCGCGGTAGACGGCAGCGGGAGATCGGACGGCTCTCGAAGGATGGCAGGGACGATCTCATCGAAGATCGCGGTCGCGTGCAGTGGGCTTCCACCGGTGTGGGCTCGAATCCGATCTGCGGCGCGAGACGACAGGTGGTCGACGCCCATGGATACGCCGAGATCGCGGATCGACGACGCGTCAAGGCCGCGGACTCGAACCCATGCGCCGTGCCCATGTTCGACGAGCCGGTGAAAGCCGGCGAGATGGCCCCTCGGCGACCCGCTTCGGGACACCATCAGGGTAAGCACACGGTCGGCCTGCAGCCGCCGCAGCGCGAAGACGAGCGCCTGCAGCGAAGGGCGATCCGCCCACTGAGCATCATCGATGAGCAGCAGCACCGGACCCGCCGCCTGCATGGTCCCGAGCAGCTCGAGTATTGCCGCGCCAACCCAGATCGGGTCCCGGGCCTCGTCGGTCCTGTTGCCGAGACCCGCGAGCGCCGGGTTCCCCGACTCGGGGGCCGCGCGCACCAACTGTTCGATGACACCGAACGTCAGCAGTTGCTCGGCCTCCTCTCCGCTCGCCTCCCAGAGTTGAAATCCCTGTGCCTGGCTGACGAAACGGTGCGCCAGAGCGGTCTTGCCGATTCCCGGCTCACCGGTGAGCAGGACGACGCGAGGATGGCCGCCGCGCACATCGGCGGCCAGTGCCAGCAGGTTCGCGATTTCGTTGCGTCTGCCGACAAACGCTCCGTCCACCCTTCCGGGCACGCTGGTCATTGGCGAAGGAATGCTACAGCCGATGCACCCCCGGCTTTTTACCGGGCTGGCCCGAACGCGCCTCCGGCCTGCAACTCGGCGATGCGACCCTCGTCGTAGCCGAGAAGCTCGCGAAGCACCTCGTCCTGGTGTTCACCGCGCAGCGGTGCTCGCCGGTAGTGCGGTTCCGCGGCGCCGACACGCACGGGGCTGCGCAGTTGACGGACGGTGCCGAACCGTGGGTGCTCGGTGTCGACGATCATGCCGCGCACGCCGGTCTGCTCGTCCCGCAGCGCTTCGGGCACCGTGTTGACAGGGCTGCAGGGAACACCCGCATCGCCAAGGATCTCCAGCCACTCCGAGGCAGTTCGCGACTCGAACACACTTTCGAGCGTTGGCAGCAGCTCCGCTGCGTGAGCGCGGCGATCCGCGAAGGTCGAGAAGCGGGCATCACTCGCAAGGCCGGGGAGCCCGATGGCGTTGACCAGACGCACCCAGAACTTCTCCTTCGGGCACCCAACCACGATCCATCCATCGCGCGTCTGAAAGGCCTGGAAGGGAACCAGCGACGGATGCGCGGAGTGATGCGTGCGCTCGGGAGTGAACGCTCCGTTGAGGTGCCAGATCGCGGGGTAGGTGAGCATCCCCAGCGCAGTGTCGAAGAGGCTGAGGTCGCAGTCCATGCCCACGCCGTCGCGGCGCGCTGCGTGGACGCCCGCGAGGATCGAGATCGCGGCGACCAATCCCGCCGAGTAGTCGACCATCGACAGCCCTGACTTGGTGGGCGGCCCCCCCGGTTCCCCGGTGATGTCCATCCAACCCGCGATCCCCTGGAGGAAGTAGTCGTAGCCGGGCTCGCTCCTGCGTGGTCCGGTGACCCCAAACCCGGTCAGTGCACAGCACACGATGCGTTTGTTGACATGCTCGAGATCGGCGTGATTGATATGCAGGGCGTCGGGGACGTCGCCGCGAAGATTCGAGAACACCACGTCGCTGACGCGCACGAGATCCTCGAACACCGCACGTCCTGTGGCGGTCCTCAGATCGAGAGAGATGCTGCGCTTGTTCCGATTGAAGGTCTCGAAGAACAGGCTGTCCTCTTCCTCCTGCATCGGCGGAACGTAGCGCCCGATGTCTCCGCCGCTCGCCGGATCCTCGATCTTGATGACATCGGCACCGAGGTCGGCGAGGTGCACGCTGCCGAACGGCCCCGCTCCGTACTGCTCGATTGCGATGATGCGGACGTCCCCCAGCGGCGTCATACGAGGGTGCGACGTCGAGCCGCGACCAGTGCCGCGACGCGCGCCATCTCGTTGCCCACAATCATCATTCCTTCGTCGACACCCATCCCCGGTTTGGCCAGCACCTGGGTTGCTCCACAGGCCATGGCGATATGTGCCGAGACCTGCGCCGATCGATCGGTCTCGTTGCAGCTGCCACCGCAATAGGCGGCGAGGCCGTGTCGTGCGACGAGCAGCAGCGCCTCGATGGTGTTGTTGATCCCGCCGAGGTCGGGGGTCTTCACGTGGATGACGTCGGCCGCGTCGGCCGCGACGAAGACTTCGATGTCCTCCACCGTGTTGCACCACTCGTCCACAGCTATGCGGACATCGCTGACGCGGGATCGAAGCGAGCTCCGCAACGCCGCGAAGGCACGAACCTGTCCGTCTCGGCTTCCGGCATCGATGGCATGTTCCACGCAGACCGCGAAGGGCTCGGCTGCGACGCCGAGACGCTCGAGATACTCCGCCACCTTGTCGATGTCGCCATCGAACGCCTGACCGATTGTCCCGTAAACGTCGAAGTGCAGCCGGGGCGAGTAGTCGGAGCGGACGCGCAGCGTGATGATCCGATCCCGAACCCAGGCGACATAGTCCAGCAGCAGCTCTCCGTTGCGGCCGAGCTTCGTGTCGATCTCGTTGATCAGACCGTGAGGGAGAACATCCGCCTCCTTGAGCACCATCTTGTCGACGTTGGCGTAGCGTTCGTCGCCGGACTGGACAAAGATCGGCACCGGCGCGATCGCGATACCGGTCGCATATTCGTCGCGCACGACCTCAGCCATCGTTACGCCACGCGTTCGGGAGACGGCATCGAGGAGTGCCTGCGTCACCCCGTACCGGATGGCCGCGTGAAGACGATCACCATCGACGACGAGTGCATCGATCTCGCCTGCGAGTTCGCGAAAGTTCGTGACCTGCCGCCCGCGAAGCAGCGGCGCAACATGCCGTTCGATCACGTTCACGGCCGGGTTCGCGAGGAACAGCGGTTCGCGACCGCCGACCCCCGAGTACTGCACCGTGGCGCAGTCACCGTGAGCGACCTGTGCGTCATCGAGGATCAACAGAATCGACACCGCCTCACCGGGCTGCCGGATTGTCCGGAACCCTGCGGTCAGGGGAACGCCGCTGTACGTGAAGCCGTTGTGCACGGCCCCCGCGCGTATGGCAGCCTGGTCGTCGGCGAAGAACCCCGAGCGGACCGGGACGGCAATGACGTCGGTGATGAGCATGCGGATTGCAGTCGCGAGGTCAGCCGCTTACGCGGGCAGGTGGCGGCGTCAGTGCCCAAACTGCGGCGATCTCGTCCACGGTCGCCATGTCGAAGCGATGGCGCATGAGCAGGAGCGAGGCGTCGTGCTGTTCCCTGTCGTCGCTCGCGACGCAATCGGCGGCGATCACCACGTACAGGTCGTTGAACAACGCGTCGCGAGCAGTCGACTCGACACATCCCTCAGTGGTGCAACCACCGATCACCACCGTCTTGATGCCATTGCTGCGGAGCAGGAGCTCGAGACTGGTGCCCCAGAACGCGCTGGATCGGTGCTTTCTGACCACCGGTTCCCCTGTGTCGGGTGTCAGGTCCTTGACGAACTCGTGGCCTGGCGTTCCCTCGACGGAATAGCGGAGCGGGATGCCCTCATGACGTTCCCCGGCGTGCATGCGGAGGTTGAAGCGGAGCTGCGCTGGTGAATCGCTCATCCGACCGGGCAGCGTGGTGTTCTGCACGTGAATCACGAGCACTGCCGCACGCCGTGCATCGCTGAGCAGCCTCACAAGCCTGGGCACAGAGTCGCGATACATCGAGAGGTCAATCCCCAGCTTGCCGAACGCACCCTCTGCTTCGACGAAGTCCCGCTGCATGTCGACGAGCAGCAGTGCCGTGTGTGCGGGATCCACGAGCTCGCCGAGCTCGGTGAAGACCTCCTTGCCCTCAACCGTTATCAACGCCGCGCCTCACGACTGGATCTCATTGCGCTTGCGTCGAGTCGCCGGCGGACTCGGTCGAAGCCGATCCTGGAGCAGGCCGGCGCGCGTACAGAACGTGAATCGACGCGACGCGTCGCTGGATGCGGCGGTCGAGATGTCCTGTGACACCGTTCGACGCCGCGGGGAGCGTGACGCCGACGTGGGTCGGCGTCACGTCTTTGGCAACCGTCATGTACCCAAGTGCCTGCAGCGCCGCCTCATCGCGGCCGTACTCCGCCGAGTCGAAGTAGTGCCGCAGGAATGGATCGGGGAACACCTGCTTGCGGACCATGCGACGGACGTCACGCGCGTTGAACCAGTCCCGGATCGATCCGACGACTCTCACGGCTGGCACAGGGTTCTTCCTCCGCTTTCCGGACGACGATCAGAGCATAGCCGTCGGACCGGCGACGACCTCAGCCGGCGAATGGCCACCTCGGGGCGCCCAGCTCTCGCGACACCCCGCGCGCCGCCTCGACCACCGCGGTGGAGAGCCCACGCGCCGTACCGCGGGGAAACACGCGATCGGTGTCGCCGACAACGGCGATCGCGCCGACGGCGTTACTCGCCCGATCGAAGATCGGTGCGGCGATGCTGGACTCGCCGAGGACGGCCTCGTCGCGCTCGGTGGCAATGGCCTGCAGCCGGATGGTGTTCAACTGGAGTCGCAACGCCGCTGCGTTGGACGTCCGCTTGGTGAGCCGCTCCAGTGGCGCCGACATCAGGTTGTCGATGACGTCACCGGGCGCAAAGGCGAGCAGTGCTTTTCCCAGCGCGCTGGCATGTAACGGCAATTGGGAACCAACCTCGAGAATCTGCAATGTCGCGTCGGGACGAAACACATGGTGCACGACAACCGCGCTCGGCCCGTGCATGACACCGACCCGCACCGCGAACTTGGTGCGCACCGCCAGTTGCGCGGCGTAGGTGATCGAGCGCGACCGCAACTCGTTGACATCGAGATACGAGTAACCGAGTTGGAGCAGCCCGGCACCTAACTGATATTTCTCCGAATCTCGGTCCTGCTCGACAAATCCCTGGGCGAGCAATGTCTGCAGGAGACCATGCACGGTCGGCCGCGCCAGGCTGAGTCTGTCGGCGAGTTCGCTCACACCGAGTCTCCCCGGACCGCCCGCAAGCGCTTTGAGAATTGCGGCAGCGCGATCGACGGACTGGATGGTCGTCGATCGCCGGCTATTCGGCATTGCTGAATTATGGTCGAGGATGTAGACTAGATGAGCTTCTGGACCGATGACGTGACAGCGAGGGACGTCGTGGCCGTCGGGATTGTACTGGTCTCACACAGCCCACAGTTGGCGGCTGGGCTGACACTTCTTGCCGGTCAGATGGCGGGGCCTGATGTGCACATCGAGCCCGCCGGCGGCGATCAGGACGGAGGTCTCGGCACGTCGGATGAGCTGGTCCGTGCGGCCATCGCACGCGCCGACCAGGGTGACGGCGTTTTGCTCCTCTGTGACCTGGGGAGTGCGATCCTCACCGTCCGCGAGGTGCTCGACGGCAATGGCAACGGGCACATCAGGCTCGTCGACGCACCGTTTGTCGAAGGTGCGGTTGCGGCCGCCGTCATCGCCTCATCGGGGGCGCCACTCGATGAGGTGGCGCAGGCGGCCGAGGATGCTCGCGATGCTCGCAAGCTCTGAAGCCACCATGACCCTTCCCGACGGGGTCGCACTCCACGCGCGTCCCGCTGCGCTCTTCGTCCGCACGGCGATGCGCTTTCGGTCGAAGATCGTCGTTGCGGCGAATGGTCGCGAGGCCGACGCGAAGAGCATTCTCAGCGTGCTCGGTCTGGGCGCCACCGCCGGCACAACGTTGGTCGTGCGCGCCGACGGCGAGGATGCCGCGGCGGCGCTCGATGCGCTGGCGGAAACGCTAGCCGGCGTCGTCGAGTAGCGCGCGCAGCGAGCGCGCCAGCAATTCCACCTCGGCCGCAGACTCTGCGTCGAGCGCGCGCCGAGCAATCGTCGTCGCCCCCACGAAATCCAGAGCGCGCACCCACGCCCTCACCTGCGCAACGGCTGCTGCGCCAACGCTGAGCTCGTCCACGGCCAGTCCCACCAGCAGCGGCATCACCAACGGACTCGATGCGGCCTCGCCGCAGACTTCGACGGGGATCCCGGCCGCGTGCGCAGCGTCCACGGTGGCGGCGATCAGCCGCAGCACGGCGGGATGGTGGGCCGGCGACCCGCCCGGGCGAGTCCGGTCGATCCCGAGCTGAAAGCTGGTCAGGTCATTGGTGCCGATGCTGAACATGCCGACTTCCGGGGCGAGGCGATCGGCCATCACCGCAGCCGCGGGAACCTCGACCATTGCAGCGACCAGCGGGACCCGGCTGCCCCGACGCGCCGCGATCGGTTCGATGGTGGCTCTCACGGCGCGCACCTGACCGGGCTCGGTCACCATCGGGATGAGTACCCGGAGCTCGGTCGCTTCGCCGGTCTCGAGGATGGCCTCGAGCTGTGATTCGAGCGCCTCGAGATCCTCGAGGAGCAGTTCGACGCCGCGTCCGTGCACTCCTTTAAGAAAAGGTGGCGTCTTGTCACCCCCGAAATCGAGCAGACGAACCGTCGCAGTGAGGCCTCTCAGCTGGGCCAGCATCGGCTCGAGCGTGCGGCGGTGTTCGGCCACCGTCGGCCAGTGCTTCGCTTCCAGGAACGCCAGCTCGGTCCTTAGCAGGCCAACGCCGTCGGCCCCCGCCTCCAGCGCCGCGCGCACCTCGGCCGGCGTCGCCGCATTGGCGAGGACTCGAACTGCGCGGCCGTCTCGGGTCACCGTCGGCAGCGATCGACCTGCCATCGCCCGAGTGTGGGCATCGCGTGCCGCGGCGATCTTCTCGCGCACCGCGTCGATTCGCTCGCCGTCGGGCGACGCGATCAGCATCTTCCGATCTGCGTCGACGATGACCGGCTCACCGTCGTTCAGCGTCAGCACGTCATCGCCGAGACCGACCACCATCGGGAGTCCCAGCCCGCGAGCAACGATCGCCGCGTGACCAGTCACGCCTCCCACCGCGAGCGCGATCCCGCGAACATCGCCGTCGAGCTCGATGACATCGGCCGGACCGAGATCCGCAGCAACCAGGATTGCGTCGCCGGATGTTGTCCTTCGAGCGTGATCGCGGTGGCCGGACGCGAGCCGCGAGGCGCGGCGAGCAAGGCTCCGGACATCGGCCGCCCGCGCGGCGAGCTCCGGGTCACCGATCATGTCCAGCTGCGTCGCAGCGGACTCGACCTCGACGAGAATGGCGCTGGCCGCGCTGAGTCCACGCGTGAGCACTGCTTGCTCGACCGCCTCGAGGAGCACCGGGTCCTCGGCCATCATGGTGCCGGCGTCGAGGATGTCGGCTTCGTCGGTCCGCCCTTCGGCTCGAAGCTTCACGGCGAGTTCCTCGAGCTCCCTCGCCGATTGGGCCAGAGCGTCGAGGGCACGCGTCGCAGCGTCAGGCCGATCGCTCTCGTCGAGAACGGTCCGGTCAACCTCGCCGGCAGCGTCCAGAAGCCGCACCCGTCCGAACGCGATCCCCGGTGACGCCGGAACGCCCGCGAGCACACGCTCGGTCATGTATTTAAGGAGTGCCCGCGACCGTCCGTTCGAGGGCACGCATGATCAGGGCGGTCGACGTCGCGCCGGGATCCTGGTGACCGATCGAGCGTTCACCCAGGTAGGACGCGCGTCCCTTGCGTGCCTGCATCGGGATCGTGGCCCGCATGCCCGCCTCCGCGGCCTCCGCGGCGGAGCGAAGGGTCTCTCCGCTCGACGCCCCCCGTGCCAGCCCCTCTCGCATGGCGGCCACCGCCGGTTCCAGGGCATCCACCATCGTTTTGTCGCCCGGAACCGCAGCACCCAGATCCTGGATCGAGGCCAGCGCCGCCGCCATTGCGTCGACGAGCTGGGCCAGGTCGAAGGTCGGTCCATCGCCGAGGGCACGCCCCGCCTTGCGCAGCGCCGATCCCCAGAGCGGACCGCTCGCTCCTCCAACAGTGGACACGAGCGTCTTGCCGGAAAGGATCAGCAGCTTTCCCGGAGTGCCGTCGGGCTCGGTGCTCAACGCGAGGACCACGGCGTCGAACCCTCGATTGAGGTTGATGCCGTGGTCACCATCGCCGATCGCCGCGTCGAGCTGGACCAGGTAGTCCCGCTCGGCGCGGACCGATGCGGCAATCTCGTTCATCCACGCGGTGACGGTCTGCGCGTCCATTGCTATAGCGACCGCCACGATAGCATCAGCCTCCCCA
>Ga0182024_10027154_pt1 | contig 10028 bp, 8 predicted proteins | sample P32metaG_FD_120480 | JGI IMG/M metagenome (GOLD analysis project Ga0182024, IMG submission 120480) | Permafrost microbial communities from Stordalen Mire, Sweden - P3-2 metaG (Illumina Assembly) | ecosystem: Environmental > Terrestrial > Soil > Wetlands > Permafrost | place: Sweden: Stordalen...
ATCACCGGCTTGGCTTGGTCGCCGGACGGAAAGCGTTTGGCGTTCGCCGCGAGCGCCCCACACGATCCGGCCACCGCGCGCGTCTATCACGACGAGAAGTGCGGCGCGCGCCACATTCGCATGCTGCCGTTCAAGAGCGACGCCGACGGATTGATCGACGGTGTTCGGCGACACCTGTTCGTCGTCGACGCGTCCGGCGGCGAACCGAAGCAGATCACGCAGGGCGACTTCGACGTGAGCACGCCATCATGGTCGCCCGACGGCACGCGGGTCGCATTCTGCTCGCGCATCGACTTGCCGGAAGCAGCGACGGGGCTCAGCGACATTTGCATCGTCGACGTTGCGGGCGGAGCGGTGACACGTCTGACGTCCGGGAGCGGGCCGATGGCGGCGCCTTCGTGGTCGCACGACGGGAACGAGATCGCGTTCTTCGGTCATCATCATGGCGACGACGGTGGCGGCCGGTTCGACACCGAGCTGTTGATCGCGCCCGCCCAAGGCGGCGCAACGCATTCGCTCTCGTCGGGATTGGGCCGCACGGTCGGCGACTGCATCGCCGGCGACCTGCGCGGCAGCGTCGTCGTCGCGCCGGCGTGGGGTGACGGAGACCGGGAGATCTTTGTCCAGGTCTGCGACGAAGGCAGCGCGTCGCTGCGCGCATTTGCGCGCGACGGCAGTGGAACGCGCGTCGTCGCCGGCGGCGAACGGCACGTCTATGCTTTCTCGGTCGGTGACGACGGCTCGATCGCGATCGCTTTCAGCACGCCGACCGTACCGAACGAGGTCGCCCTGATCGAGCGCTACGGTGCCGAGCGCAAGCTGACCGACGCGAACGCGTGGCTGAACGTAAAGGACGTCGCCGCGCCGGAACGCTATCGCCCGCGCGCCGATGACGGGACGGTGCTCGACGGCTGGCTGTTGCGCCCGGCGCGGTCGCGCGAAGCGGCTTTGCCGCTGGTGCTCGAAGTGCACGGCGGTCCGCACGGCGCGTACGGTCACACGTTCTTCTTCGAGTTCCAAGTACTCGCCGCGCAAGGGATCGCGGTTGCCTACGGCAACCCGCGCGGTTCGCAGTCGTACGGCCATCCGTACTCCAACGCGATTCTCGGAGATTGGGGCGGCATCGACGCGGCCGACGTGCTGCGCATCCTCGACGGCGCGCTCGCGCTGGGAACCTTCGACACGAACCGCATCGGCGTCGCCGGCGGTTCGTACGGCGGGTTCATGACGACGTGGCTGCTCGGCCATAGCGACCGTTTCGCCGCCGGCGTTTCGATGCGCGCGGTCAACGACTTCGTCAGCGAGCTCGGCGCGTCGGATCTGGGCTGGTTCCTCGAACGCGAGCTGGAGAGCAACTACGCCGACGACGCCGGCCGGCGTCTCTTCGAAGGCTCGCCGATGCGCGCGGCGAGCGCGATCGCCGCACCACTCTTGGTCGAGCACAGCGAACGCGACTATCGCTGCCCGATCGATCAGGGTGAGCAGCTTTTCACGATCTTGCGGCGCATGGGAAAGACCGACACCGAGTTCGTGCGCTTCGCCGAAACCGGTCACGAGCTCTCGCGCAGCGGTAAGCCGCGCAGCCGGATCTTCCGGCTGCGCGCGATCGCGCACTGGCTCATTCGTCACCTGCGTCCAGCCGGCGCCGAGCCGATCGCGAACGAAGCCGGCGCACTGTTCCGCCCGCTCACGGGAGAGCTCGAGCTCGATCCGGCGTGACGAGCGAGACGAAGAAGAAGTAACGTTTGGCGCGGCGTAGATCGCCTGATGCGCCGTCGTTTCGTCATCGTCGCAGTCGTCGCCGCGATGCTCGTGTTCCCATCGTTCGTTCCGCTGCGCGCGCAGGGCACGCATCGTGTCGATCCGTCGCTGTACGCCGGGCTGCGGTGGCGGAATATCGGGCCGTTTCGCGGCGGTCGCGCCGTCGCGGTTGCCGGCGTCGCGGGCGATCCGCGCACGTTCTATTTCGGAGCGGTCGGCGGGGGCGTGTGGAAGACGACGAATGCCGGACGGACGTGGTCGCCGATCATGGACAGCCAGCCGGTCGCGTCGATCGGCGCGATCGCGGTCGCGCCCAGCGATGCGCGCACCATCTATGTCGGCAGCGGCGAGGCCGACATGCGCTCCGACATCATTCACGGCAACGGGATGTACCGTTCGACCGACGCCGGTGGAACGTGGACGCGCATCGGGCTCGAAGACTCGCGGCAGATCGGACGCGTTCTGGTCGACCCGCACGACCCGCGCACGCTGCTCGTCGCCGCGCTCGGACACGCCTATGCACCCAACGAGATACGCGGCGTGTACCGTTCGACCGACGCCGGCGCGAGCTGGACGCGCACGCTTTTCCATGATCGCGATACCGGTGCGATCGACCTCGCGAGCGATCCGGCGATGCACCTCGTGTTCGCATCACTGTGGCAAACGCGAAGGCCGCCGTGGAACACCTATCCGCCCTCGAACGGTCCGGGAAGCGGGCTCTACAAGTCGACCGACGGCGGAGTGACGTGGACGCCGGTGCGCGGCGGATTCCCGACCGAGGACGTGGGCAAGATCGGACTCGCCGTCGCGCCGAGCGATCCGAACCGCGTCTATGCGATCGTTGACGCGCGCGCCGGCGGACTGTATCGCAGCGATGATGCCGGTGCGACGTGGCGGCTGGTCGACAAGGATCCGCGGCTGTGGCAGCGCGGCTGGTATTTCGGCCACGTCGCCGTCGATCCGAAGAACGCCGATCTCGTCTACATCTCGGATACGTCGTTCTACCGTTCGAGTGACGGCGGCGCGACGTTCCGCGCGACCAAAGGCTCGCCCGACGGCGATGACATGCACCAGCTCTGGATCGATCCGACCGACGGCTCGCGCATGGTGCTGGGAAGCGATCAGGGCGCGAGCGTGAGCATCGACGGATCGCTCACCTGGAGTTCGTGGTTCAACCAGCCGACGGGTCAGTTCTACCGCGTCGCGACCGACAACGCGTTCCCGTATCGTCTGTACGCCGCGCAGCAGGACAGCGGTTCGGCGATGATCGTCTCGCGCAGCGATCACGCCGGTATCGAGTCGCGCGATTGGCGGCCGATCACCGCCGGCGGCGAGAGCGGTTCGATCGCCCCGGATCCGCGCGATACGAACATCGTCTTCGGCGGCGAGGTCGATCGCGAAGATCTGCGCACCGCGCAGACGCGCGCGGTTTCGCCGACGCTCGGACGCCCCGGCGTCTGGCGCTCGACCTGGACGCTTCCGCTCGCGTTCGGTGTCGACCACGCGCTGTACGGATCGCACCAGAATATTTTCCGCAGCCGTGACGGCGGCGGGCAGTGGCAAATGATCTCGGGGGACTTGAGCCGGCCCGATCCCGGCGTTCCCGCCACGCTCGACCCCGTGACGGCCGCCGATTCGCCGGTGCGCGGACAGCGTCGCGGCGTCGTCTACGCGTTGGCACCGTCGCCGCTGCGGGCCGGAACGGTCTGGGCCGGCACCGACGACGGTTTGGTCTACCTCACCCGCGACGACGGCCGAACCTGGCACGACGTCACGCCGCGCGCGCTGACGGCGTGGAGCAAAGTCGGGATCATCGACGCATCGCACTTCGACCTGGGCTCGGCGTACGTCGCGGTCGACCGCCATCGGCTGGACGACGATCGTCCGTACGTCTACGTCACGCACGATTTCGGCCGTACCTGGCGGCTCGCGGTGAACGGAATCCCCGACGGCAGCTTCGTCAACGCGGTGCGCGAGGATACGGTTCGGCGCGGTCTGTTGTACGCGGGAACGGAGACCGGCGTGTTCGTCTCGTTCGACGACGGTGCGACGTGGAATTCCCTACAGCGAAACTTGCCGACGGTTTCGGTGCGCGACCTTTCGGTGCGCCAGGGCGATCTGGCGATCGCGACCCACGGGCGCGCCTTCTGGATCCTCGACGATATCGCGCCGCTGCGCGAGCTGGCCGCCGACGCGACGGTTGCCGCGCGAATGTTCGCGCCGCGCGACGCGGTGCGCACGCGTCCGTACAACGACGAAGCGGAAGCCTCGCCGCCGGAAACACCGCTGGGCGAGAACCCGCCCTACGGCGCGCCGGTCGACTACGTCGTGCCGCGCGACGCGCACGGTCCCGTGACGCTGCAGATTGCGGACGCGAGCGGCACGGTACTGCGCGCGTGGTCGAGTACCGACCCCGAGCGAACGCCCGATCCGAACGCCGCCGAGTTTCCGGCGTATTGGTTGGTGCCGCCGCCGCGCGTTTCGGCACAACCCGGGATGCAGCGCTTCTGGTGGGATCTGCATGCAGCCGGCAGCGCGACCGGGCGCCGGCGGCGCGGCGGCGACGGGCCGTTTGTCGCACCCGGCCGCTACACCGTGCGCATGACGATCGACGGACATGCCTTGGCGCGGGCGCTCACCGTCGTGCGCGATCCGCGGATCGCCGCAACCGACGCGGACCTGCGCGCACAATATGCGCTCGCACGTCAAGTCGACGCGCTCCTCGCGCGAGTCCAAACGGCAGTCGCGCAAGCCGACGCGCTGCGGGCGAAGCCCGGCGCGGACACCGCCAAGATCGACGCGATCGCAGGTGCCTCGCCGTCACGCGATCCGCGCAACTCGGTCGGCACGCCGGCGACCAGCTTTACGACGCTGCGCTGGTACGCCGGTGCGCTCGGCGAGCTCTTCGGGGCGGTCGAGAGCGCCGACACGGCACCGACGCCCGGCGAGCGGGCCACGTGGTCGTCGCTGCAAGCCGCCTCGGAACGCGCACTGCGCGCCTGGAGTGTCGAATCATCCTCGTGACGAGCCGTGCAGCGGCCGGCGGCGTTCGTGGCGCGGGTCGGGCCGGCGGAGGGCGCCGCGCCGGCCGAGGTTCAGTCGTAACGAACCGAGACGATCTTCAACGTCACGTCGCCGACCGGCCGGTGCCACACGACGCTGTCGCCCGCGCGCGCTCCGCTCATCGCTTCGGCCAGCGGCGAGTCGATCCCGAGCCGGCCGGCGGCGACGTCGGTCTGCTCGATGTCGGCGATGGTGAACGTCCGGACCTTCGGTCCCACACCTTCGACCGTGACGGTCGCGCCGAAGCCCACGACCCCGTGATCGGTCGGCGGGATCGGGGTGTCGACCCCTTGGCGACGCGCCCGCACGAAGACGACCTCGTCGGACTGGTCTTCTCGTTCTTTGGTGAAGGCTCGACTCATACCATTACCGTTACTTTCGCGACGAACTCCTGAGCGCGCGCACGAAGCGCCTCTCCCTCGGCTAGGAGTAGGTTACCGCCAATGAGCAACATTATATCCGAACCGTAGAAGGAAAGGAGTTCGCCGACGCGGTCCAGGCGCATTCCGCCGGCCGGGACGGGCAGCGCGGGCCGCAGCGATCCCCACGGCGCTCGGGCCGCAGCGGCCAGGGCGCCGCACTCGTCCTGCGAGTAGCCGAACCGGCCGCCGTAGTTGACGAAGATCGGCGCATCGGCCCCGAGCAGGCGGAAGATCTTGCCGAACAGGACTGCCGGCCGCATCCGCGCCGCGCCCCCGAATGCGGGGTGCGCCAGATAGACGAAGCCGGGGAACTCGTCGACCAGGTCGCGGAAGGCGGGTAGCCCGACGACCATCGGCGCGACGAGCACGACCCGAACGCCTTCGTCGCGGGCGATCCGCGCGTGGTCGCGCAGGATGCGCGGCGTTCCGATGAGGTGCGGCGCGTAGAACGCGGGCTTCCCCGTAGCGGTGACGGCGGAGGCGACGGCGGCTTGGCACGCGCGCACCCGCTCGGCGAACGGCGAGTAGATCTGATTCGCGATCCCGTGATCGTCCTTGATGATGTCGACGCCGGCCTGGGCGAGCGTGCGGCACATGCGCGCCAGTTCGACGACCGGCAGACCTTGCGGCTTCATCGCCGCGGCGGTCAGCGGCCGGCGCGGCGCATCGAGCAGCGCGCGGATCCCGCCGATGCCGTGGCGCGGGCCCTCGAAGTGCGCGAGCAGCTCGGGCGGCAAATCGATGTCGAGCAGCTGCACGTCGTCCCACAGCGAGCAGTTGCCGAAGATCATGTTGATCAACTGCGCGGTCTCGCCGCCGGTGGTGGCGACCGCGATCCGCACGTCGACGCGATGACGCGCTTCGTCGACGCGTTCGATCGCCGCGACGCGTGCTACGACGTTCTCGATGATCAGCGGATCGTGGATCGCTTCGAGCGGGCACTCGACGCTCTGCTCGATCGCGAGCGCCTGCGCGCGCGCTTCAATCGTCTCGGGCGTCGCGTCGATCAGATAGCTCGCGGTCAGATGGGCCATTCAGCTGCCGGTGCCCTGATACCGATCGATTCCGATCCGCCAGAATGCGTAACCGAGCACGAACACGACCGCGCCGACCAGCGGCGTGAGCAAACCGATGGCAGGATTCAAATGCAGACCGTCCTCGCTCTTGTGCAGCAAGAACGTCGCCGGGAAGTAGTTCATGAACGCGAACGGTACGACGAAGGCCAGCACGACCTTCACGCCGCGCTGATAGATGGAGAGCGGGTAGCGCGAGAACTCCTGTTCGAGCGACATGAAGACCCAGCGCAACGAGTCGACGCGAGTGAACCAGAACGACGCCGTCGCGATCCCGAGGTTCACGCCGAAGTCGATCAGTGCTCCGCCGACCGCAACGAGCGGCACGTAAGCGATCAACACCCAGTCGACGCGCACACCGGCGAACGGCACCACGAAACAGAAGTAGACGATCGCGAGCAGTAGCTCGTCGGGCCAAATCTGCTGCGGCACGGTCAGCGCCTGGAAGAGCGGATCGAGCGGCCGGATCAAAAAGCGGTCGAAGCGTCCTTCGCGCACGAACTCCGGCACATTGCCGACGGTAAAAAAGAGCGTGTTGTGCAGGCCGTGGCCGAGCATCCACAAGCTGTACATGAACGCAGTTTGACGAAAGTCCCAGCCGTTGATCGACGGAAAGTTGCGCAGCGTGACCCACAGCGCGGCGATAGCGGTGCCGTGGTAGATCACGGTGAACAGCGACCACATGATGAAGTTGGCTCGGTACTCGAGCATCGTGAGCAGGTTGATCCGCCAGTAGCGTGAGTACGTCGCCAAGTACACGCCGCAAGCGTTCCGTTCGCGAGGCGATGGTCCCCGTTCGAACGCCGTACCGGCTCGACCTGACCGCGGTCGTCATGCGCCGCCTGTCGACCAATGTCGTCGACGTCTTCGAGGGCGGAACCTATCGCCGGCTGCTCGGTGATCCGCGTGCGCCCACGTTGCTCGCGGTCGAGCAGCCCGCGCCCGACACGCTCGCGGTACGGCTCGAAGGCCCGGACGCCGCGGCGTTCGATCCGGCCGCACTCGTACGCCGGCTCCTCGGCACCGCGGTCGATCTGTCACCGTTCTCTCGCGGCGTCGCCCGCGTTCCCTGGCTCGATCGCATCGCCGTCGGCGCACGCGGCGTTCGGCCGCCGCGCTATCCTTCGCTGTGGGAAACGATCTGCAACGCCATCGTCTACCAGCAGATCTCGATCCACGCCGCCGGCGCCATTCTGCGCCGCACGATCGAACGCTATTCGACGGCGGCCGACGTGAACGGCATCCGCCTGTACGCGTTCTACTCGCCGCGCACGATCCTCGCGGCGAAGCGCGACGATCTGCGCGCCGCCGGCCTCTCGGTCAACAAGGTCGATGCGCTGCTCGCCGTCGCCGCCGCGATCGAATCCGGCGAGCTCGACGAAGACGAGCTCGAACCGTTACCGACGCCGCAGCTTATCGAAGCGCTCGTCGCCCATCGCGGCATCGGCCCCTGGACCGCCGCCGTCATCGCGTTGCGCGGGTTCGGCCGATTGGACATCTTCCCGATGAAAGACTCCGGCGCAACCGCGTTGCTGCGATCGCTCTCGGGCGATCCGAGCGTCGAGGTCGAGCCGATCATCGAAGCCCTCGCACCGCAACAAGGGATGCTGTATTACCACCTGTTGCTCGGACGGCTTGCGGCCTCCGGCGAGGTGACGCTTGGAGCGTGACCGCGCGTAACACGTCTGACAAAGCATGACGGCGGCGCTGCTCGGTCTCGACAAGCAGGTGGTTAATTGCCTTGCTTGCAAAGCGATCCTCCATCCAAGGGAACCGCCGACCGGCGTGACGTGTTCGGGAGGGCACGATGGCTACGCAAACTGCACCGGCTTTTGCCGTTCAGCGCGCGGCGGAACGCGCGTACTTTGATTTCGGGTGGCTTCAGACGAACCACTCGTTCAGCTTTGCCGACTACTTCGATCCGAACAACTTGAACTGGGGCGCGCTACGTGTTTTCAACGACGACGTCGTGCAGCCGGGCAAGGGGTTCGGGACGCATCCGCACCGCGACATGGAGATCGTCACGTACGTCCTGCGCGGCGAGCTCGAGCATCGCGACTCGCTGGGCAGTCACGGTGTCGTTTCGCCGGGCGGCGTGCAATACGTCAGCGCGGGCACGGGCGTGCAGCACAGCGAGTTCAATCACTCGGCCGAGCGCGACGTGCACTTCGTGCAGATGTGGGTGCTGCCCCGCAGCTACGGTGAGACACCGCTGTACGGTCAGGAGTCGTTCAGCGAGGACGCGCGGCGCAACCAGTGGCTGCTCGTCGCCAGCGGCGAGCGCGGCGTGAATGCACCGGTTCTGCTCCGCCAAGACGCGACACTACGGGTTGCGCGGCTCGAGGGCACGACGCTGACGTACTCCTTCGAACCGTCGCGCTACGGATTCTTGTTCGTCGCCGACGGCGAGGTGACCGCGAACGGCGAGAAGCTCGCGGCCGGCGACTCGGTGCGGATGCGCGGCGTCACCGAGCTCGAGCTGCACGGCACCGCCGAACTCGTGTTGTGGGACGTCCCGCCCACCGACGTCGTGCTGGAGGATGCATGAGCCAAATTGCCTGCGAGCACGCCGCCCTCATCAAAAATCCGGCGCCGCGCACCCCCGAGGGCTGCGAGGAGTGCCTCGCGACCGGCGACGAGTGGGTGCACTTGCGGCTGTGTGAGGAATGTGGGCACGTCGGTTGCTGCGACAGCTCGAAGAACAAGCACGCGACCAAACATTTCCACGCGACCAAACACCCGGTGATTCGATCGTTTCAGCCGGGCGAGCATTGGAAGTGGTGTTACATCGATGAGGTGATGTGGTGAGCCTGTGGGAGCCGTTCACGCAACCCGCGCGCCGGATGGTCGTGCGCTCACAAGAGGTTGCGCAGCTGTTCGGGTCGCGTATGATCGGAACCGAGCACATGATCTTCGCTTTGGCGGAAGCCGACGACGAAGTCGGAGCCGCCTTGACGAACGCGATCGATAGCGACGCGCTACGCAGCAGACTCGGCGGCGCGAGCAACGCCCCATCGAGCGAGCTCGTGTTCACCTCAGGCGCAAAGCAATCGATCGAGCTCGCGTTTGAGGCAGCCCGCAAGCTCAAGCAAGGCTTCGTTGCCCCGCCGCACCTCGCGATCGGCATTCTCGGAAGCGCCGATCCGCCGCCGCTGCTCGCGACGAGCGATGCGGCGACGCTGCGGGTCGCGCTGGAATTGGCCGCGGAGCACGTGCCGACGCCGTCCGAGCCAGGATCGGAGGCGACCACGCCGGTTCCGTGGGAGCAGACCGCCGGAGACGGCTCGCATCCGGAGATGAAGACCTTGTTTCGCACGCTGCCGGCGTATCGCGACCTGGATGTCGCGGGTACGCGCGTTACGCTCACCGTGGCGGTCCCGGGCCAGGATGCACGAACCTGGACGTGGGTCCGCGAAGAGAGCGCACCATCATGATGAACGAGAAGACGTTGAACCAGCTGCCCGCCGATCTGCCCGTGCCCGTCGACGACGGCGCCGCCGCGCACCTGACCGGGATGCCCATCCCGCACGTTTCGCTCGAAGCGACCGACGGCAGCACCGTCGACCTGGCGGACATCATGGGGACCGTCGTCGTGTTCGCGTATCCGCGCACCGGCCGGCCGGGGGAGCCGTCGCTCACGCCCGACTGGGATCAGATCCCCGGCGCACGCGGCTGCACGCCGCATACGTCCGGCTACCGCGATCTCAAC
>Ga0182024_10027155_pt1 | contig 10027 bp, 5 predicted proteins | sample P32metaG_FD_120480 | JGI IMG/M metagenome (GOLD analysis project Ga0182024, IMG submission 120480) | Permafrost microbial communities from Stordalen Mire, Sweden - P3-2 metaG (Illumina Assembly) | ecosystem: Environmental > Terrestrial > Soil > Wetlands > Permafrost | place: Sweden: Stordalen...
GTTCGGCCACCGCGGTGCCAACCAGCCGGTAAAAGATCTGCGGACGGGGCGCATCGAGATCACCACCCAAAATCATGGCTTTTGCGTCGATTTGAGCTCGCTACCGGCGGGGGTCACGTCTACGCACGTGCACCTGAACGACGGGACGAGCGAGGGGCTCGCGGCCCCTTCCGAACTCGCCTTTAGCGTGCAATATCATCCCGAAGCGGCTGCCGGGCCTCACGATGCCCTGTATCTGTTCGATCGGTTTACGGCTCTCATGCGCGATCGCGGCCCGTCGACGCGCGCATGAAGTGAACGGCGCCGCACAAACCCTTTCGGCGCCGGACGCGAGGCCCCCGCGCGATCTCGCCCTCCGGGCGTTGATCCTCAGTCTCCTCGTCGGCGTCGTATCCGGGGGAGTCTCTCTCCTCGCCCCCTTGCGCGCTTCGGGCGCCGACACTGTCCCCGGACGCTTCGGGGCAGCGGTACTCGCGTGCCGGAGCTCTTTCGATCTCCGCGAAGTGGACTGGGTCGCTGCGACGGCCGCGACAAAGTCGCTCCCTTACTACGCCGCCGAAGCCAAAGACGGGGCGGTCGTCTCGGTGTTTGGACCTGGACCCGCCGTGATGGGTGCCCCCTTCATGGAAGGGCTCGCGGAAGGGGGCCTCGTGACAGATCGCGAGCTCGAGCGCCGCGCCCGGCACGCCGCTGCCCTGGCCGTAGCAGTTTCCGCGACCCTCCTCGCGGCCGCGCTCGTCGCACGCACGACTCCGCTTCGGGCTGCCGCGCTCGCGCTCGTTGCGTCGCTATCGTTCGCTGGCGCGTCGACGCTCGGTCAAGGGCTATGGCAGCAGACGGTCGTGATCGTGCCATTGACGTGCGCAGCAGCCACCCTGTCGTGGGCTTCTTGGCGTGCAGGCGCGCTCCTCTTGTTTACCCCTGGGCTTCTCGCCATCGCCGCATTGACTCGGCCGAGCGCCGCCTTTCTGGTGGGCGCTTTGGCGATCGCCTGGCTCCTGGCCACGTATGCCCGATCCAATCGGAGAACTCTTTTCATCGTCGCGCTTCCAGTCGCTGCACTGTCCGCCCTACCTCAGGTCGCGTGGAACGTCTCCCAAACCGGCGATCCGCTCGCGCTCCGCGCTTACATGGTTGGGCATAGTGCTGATGATGGATCGGTATTTCGCTTGGGAGTGAGCTCGGTCCTCGAAGGTATGGCGGGTCTCGTCGCATCGCCGGCCCGAGGCCTCATCTTTTTTGCCCCGGCGCTTCTCGTCGCTCTTTACGTAGGCCTTCGCTATGGGGATCGCGCCGCTCGCGTGATGGGCGTGGGCGTTCTTCTCCATATGGCGCTCGTCGCAACGTACCGCATGTGGTGGGGCGGGTGGGCTTTTGGTCCACGAATGCTGACCGAAGCAGCATGGCTCTCCCCGCTGCTCGTCACGGGGGTGCCTCCCACGCGCCTTCTTCGACGCGCCCTCGGTGCGGCTGGACTCGTCACGGTTGGCGTCGGTCTTCTTGGGGCGTTCCGTTACGAAATCGGCGACTGGGACCTTCGACGCGATCCAGATCACCACCACGAAGCGCTTTGGGACGCGGTCGACTCTCCCCTCGCGGCGATGCTCCTTCGCGCTCGCGTACCTACCCTTGACGCGCCGCCGGGACCATACGCCTACTGCGTCCACCGAGCCCTCGAACGGGTGCGGATTACCCCACGACCATGAACCAGACTAAGCTTCGCCTAGACAGCGAACGTATTCGCAGAAGCTAGCCGCCACACGACATGCCCGCTCGATCCATCCATTTCGTCAGCCTCGGCTGCCCCAAGAATCGCGTCGATACCGAGGTGATGGTCGGCGTTGCGTCGAGAACGGGGTACCAAACGACGGACGACGCCGCCGAAGCGCACGTCATCGTCGTCAATACTTGTGGCTTCATTGGCGAGGCAAAAAAGGAGTCGATCCAGGCGATTTTCGAGCTCGCCGAGATGAAGAAGCACGGAGCTTGCGAGAAGCTCGTGGTCACAGGATGCCTCTCGCAGCGGTACCCAGACGAGCTTGCAGCTCAGATGGTAAACGTCGACCACTTTCTCGGATCGAGCGACATGCTCAAGCTGGGCAAGGTCCTCGAGGGAGGCGCCGAGCGCATGCTCGTGGGCAATCCAGCGGACTGGGTGGTCCGCGCCAGCGATCCGCGCGTCGTTACGCAGTCGCGCATGAGTGCGTACGTGAAGATCGCCGAAGGATGCAACCGGCGGTGCGCTTTCTGCACGATTCCGGAGTTTCGAGGCAAACAGCGTTCGCGTCCGGTCGACGACATCGTCCGCGAGGCGGAGCAACTCGCCGATCAGGGAATCGTCGAGCTGAACTTGATTTCGCAAGACACGATCGCCTACGGACGCGACCTTCGAGAGCCGGGCACTCCCGCCCGTCTCGCCGATTTGGTCCGCCGAGTGGCGGACGTTCGGGGCATCCGTTGGGTCCGCCTCTTCTACCTTTACCCCGAAGCGATCGACGACGAGCTCGTCGAACTCCTCGCCCATCACCCTCGTGTCGTGCCGTACGTCGACATGCCTCTACAACATGCGGCAGACGCGATGTTGAGGAGGATGCGCCGCGGTCACGGGAAGGACCGGCAGAGGCGAGTGGTCGACGGCCTGCGCAAGGCGATCCCCGATCTCACGTTCCGCACCGCATTCATCGTCGGCCATCCCGGAGAGACGGACGCTGAGTTCGAGGAGCTTTGCGAGTTCGTCGAATGGGCTCGCTTCGAACACGTGGGAGTCTTTCGTTACTCGGACGAGGAATCGGCCACCAGCTTCGGCTTCGACGCCAAAGTAAAGCCGCTCGTCGCCGCAAACCGATACCGGCGGGTGATGGCGCTCCAGCGCAGGGTCGCCCGCGACGCCAACCGAGCGCGAATCGGCCGAGAGCTCGAGGTGCTCGTAGAGGGGCCGAGCGACGAGCACGAATTCGTGATGAAGGGGCGCCATCGCGGACAGGCCCCAGAGATCGACGGAGAGGTGTTTCTTTCGGGTGACGAGGCCGAAGTCGGACAGTTCCGTCGCGTAAAGATCGTGCAGGCGAGCGACTACGACCTCGTGGGCGATCTTCTTCCTTTGGCCGGTGAGACCCAAAAGCCAAAGGCGAGGAGGCGCGTATCGTTGCCCATGCTTTAGCTATCCCTTAGTCGTTTGGATCCGTCCCTAGCTCCGCCTTCGCCCGCAGGGCCGCTTGCACTCGTTGCGCGAGCGACTCTGGGAGAGGCGATGACGGAGGCTCGTCTCTTTCCGTGAGGGACACGAGGGGTAGGTTCGATTCGAAGAGCAGCCACGGCCCGGCCTTCGTGACGAAAGACGCTTCGGGCGCGAACGCACCCACAATCGCGGCCTCGAGCCCAGGCGTCGCAAGTCGCGCCAACACGTACCGAAAGCGCCTGAGGTCGTGCTGAGGAAGGAATGCGTACGGATTGTTGCTCAACCGGACGACTGGTTCATTCCACTGAAATTGCGTGGGCACGCTCACGGGATAGGCGGGGGCGTCCGTGAAGGAAAAAAGCAGACGCCCCCGGTGAACGGCGAGGGCGCGGGCGGCCGCACCCACAACAGGGGCGACGACACTCTGAGGCCGGGGTGTGAGCTCGAGTTGGGCAACCGCACTCCGGTCTGCCATGCGCGACAGGACGGCATCCAAGTCACGGTAGTTCTTGTCTTGATCGACGAAGCTCCCAAGCTTCAAGGCAAGCATCGCGAGCGGGAAAGCCGCAAAGGCAGGCACCCATGCCGGTGACGGCCGCCGCGCTGCGACGGCTAAAACGAGTATCGCGAACGCGGGGGCCAAAAATCGCTGATGAATCAAGGTGGACCCGCTCAGGGTAAGCGGCATCGCGAAATAGAGACCCAGGAGCACGAACGCCAGGATCTCGAAGCGGGCGCCCCGCGCGAGCGTCAGCAGTCGTCGCTCTCCTGACTCCGGGAGCTCTCCCGTCCGAGGACTCCACACGAGAGCGGCGATGGCGGCTGCGGACGCGACGAGGAAAGGAAGACTGGCAGAGCCGAGACTAAGGAGCGCCCCCGGCAGCTCCCGAACCTTCTCGGCAAAAGGCATCGTCACGTTCCTTACAGCGCGGATGGAGGCACCCTTCAGCGACTCTGAACGAACCGCGTAGACGAACGCCAGTACGGCGGCAGCCGCCCCCGGGCATGAAAGCCAAGCGAGACTCGACCAGCGGCGCGGGGCCTGGATCGCGAGGATCAAAGAGGCGATCGCGTACACGACCATCGAAGACTCATGGCCGAAATAGAGAAGGATGGTAAGCAGGGTCGCCCTGAGCGCGTGCTTGGGAGAAGGCTTTTTCGCGAGTTGATCGAGCACGGGGAGAGCGAAGAGCCACAAGGCGAAGCCGACCAGGTTCGCGACGAGCCCCCAGCGAAACATCCACCCGAGGCCGACCGGCGCGACGACCAGCGCTGTCCATCGCGTTGCGCCAAGATGAAATGCGAGATGCCCGGCGCCTACAGCAACGCCGAGGACGGCGAGCGCTACGACGATCTTGCATGAGGTGTCCGTCGGAAAAACGAACGCGAGCGCCAAAGCCGCGGCATGGAAGAGCTGATTGGGCTCCCCCAGGTTGCGGCGGTAGAGGCCCTCTGGGAAGTACCGCGGGTCACCGAAGTGGCGAAGGATTGCGACGAGTGACTCATGGAACGCAAGGTCCCCCATCGGCGGGTACCGAAAGGCGAGGACCGGAAGGGCGAGAATCGCCCCGGCGCCCCACGGCGCCCAGGCTTCAAGTCGATGGACCCACTGGCGCGCCACCGTCTGCGAACGTAACAGGAGACGCGTCGCTCCTAGGGAATTGTCACGATTTCGGGCGGACTTTCGGCCGCTCCGATTTGCTGGGTGATCTCGATCGTGTCCTCCGAGAACGCCTCGATGGTCGTGTCCCAGGAGCCATTCGCGTCCGCCCTCGCGCCGCCGATTGCCTTGTCGTTTGGCACCCTCGGGTCGCTGTTGTAAGTCACGACGAGGGCGTAAGGTGCCGCGCCGTACTGGGATGTGAGCTTCACCAAGGGCGGGTCACTGTCCCCGGCTACTTGGCTGATCCCGGGCAGCTCAGGAGGCGGCAACGGAAGGGTCGGAGACTCACATGCGGCGATGCCGGCGAAGACGCCGCCGATGATCCAAGCTCCCCGCAGAGCGCTTCCCATGTACCGAACTCTGAAGCACGCCCCGGGCCATGTCTAGATTTGCTTCGTTTGGTGGACTTTCGAGCCGCCTTCATGCCAACCCAATTGCCAACGTGACCACCGCGTGGACTCGCTCCGCCATGACGCGCTTCGTTTCGTGCTGCGCCATCTTCGCGCTTGTTTGGGTCTCTCAAGAGCAAGGCGACATCAATCTCGTGGCACCGAATCGATCCACCGCACTTTGCGAATCGCTCGGGGCGCGTGGCCTCTCGTGCGGCGTCGACGGAGTGACTTGGCTTGGACCGGCGCCACGAGGTGTCCTCGCCGCGCTCGCCGAAAGCGCTCGCGCGCTCGTTCGCGCGGGGACCAAAGCAGAGCCGGTGGATCTCTACCTCGTCGACACGAGACTCTCACCGGAAGGAGTCCTGCTCGAGGCGGGTGATTTTTTCAACCTCACGCGCACGTCCGGAGTCGACGAAGGTCCGCCCCTCGTACGAAGATCACGACTCGCGTACACCACCAGCCTCGACGGAATCGCAACTGCCGTCCACACGATGGACCTGACCGGAGCTCCGCCAAGTCGCGACGGGGAGTTCAGCTCGCTTCAACGCGTACAGATGCAGCTCACCAATCTTCAGCAAACAGGCCTTGCTCGCGGGATCGCGCACAACGCATTTGCTCTCGATCCTGTGGCGAAAGACGTCTCGCTCTCCTGGCGCAATGACGACGAACTCGAGGTACGCGCAGACGGACGGCGAGTCATCATCGACGTAGCCCGCGGGGTTGCCACCGAGGGAGCTGGGTGGGTTCGGGCGGTGCCCGAGGAGCGGGCGCGACCCGGAAACCTGGTGACGTGGTCGGTAGACCGCGTACGCGCCATGGCGTGGTTCGGGGACAACCGGATGCAATGGCTCAAGGCCGTTGTGTTTACTGCTCTCGACTGGGCCCTCCGAGTGCGCGCGAGCCTCGTCGACACGAGCGCACGCGACGTAGAGAACGATCTCGGCGGAGTAAACGCCGGTTCTCCGCAGCAGGTGACTCTCGAGGCGGAGACCGAAACCGGCTGGCCGCCGGCGCCGATGAAGGCAAGCCTCTCCCCCGCACTCCCGGGCGAAGGGAGCTGGATCGCGCTCGATCACGATCCTTTCATCACGCCCTTCCCTGGCGTTCATGCACCATTCGTCACATCCTTCGTACGCACCGAAAAGGAACGCCGCGACACGCGCGTATACGTCACCCTTTGGGATCCGCGCGAAATCGCGCTTCACATGGAGGCAGGGACTGTCGAACCCGTGAGTGCAACCGGCGAAGGGGGAATCGGGCTCATTCCGCGCGCGCCGGAGGTCCTCGATCGCGTGGTCGCCGGATTCAATGGCGGCTTCCAGGCATTGCACGGCGAATATGGAATGCAGGCCAACGGGATCCTTTACCTACCGCCCAAGCCGTATGGTGCCACCGTGCTCGAACTGCGCGACGGGGCGACTGCGTTCGGGGCATGGCCGGAATCCAGCAGCGTGCCCGACGATGTCCTGAGCTTTCGCCAGAACCTAACCGCTCTCGTGGAAGGAGGAAGATTCAACCCTTGGGGTCGCTCATGGTGGGGCGGGACTCCGCCGGGCTGGCAGGACAATGTTCACACGACTCGCAGCGGGATCTGCCTCACGGAGGAGAATTACGTCGGCTACTTCTACGGAAATGACCTCGCGGCAGAGGCACTCGCCCGCGGAATGCTCGCGGCACGGTGCTCTTTTGGCATCCACCTCGACATGAATCCGGGCCTCGCCGGGTTCGAGTTTTATGACGTCGAGTCTACGGCGACCTTCACGCCACTGGGTCGACCTCTCCAGTCGGATTGGGAGTACGAGGGTGCGCTTCGCGATGCACCCGGGCTGCAACTGCGCGCGCGAAGGATGACTAGAGGCATGGCCGAGGTTAATTTTCCTCAGTACATTCATCGAGAAACACGGGACTTCTTCTACTTAACCTCTAGGCCACTTTTGCCGGGCGCAGACCTCCAAATAGGCATCTCGCCTCACGAGCCTGGGGAAGGCACGTGGCGTGTGCGGGGGCTCCCGCAGCACGGTTTCCCCTACGCGCTTGCTACTACGACGCTGCGACCGGAACAGGAGCGTTCGGATCTTCGCGTGTGGCTCCTCAGAGTGGACCCGCGAACCGTCGTCCCCGCGGCGAGCCAAGGCACGACGATCGACACGCCCACCGTAGTCTCGTTCTTCGGCACGCCACAGGATGGCATCGGAATCTGGCTGACCCACGGCGTGTTCATCGCAAGTGCGTTACCCGTTCCGGACGGCACTCGAATTGTGGCGGGACATCCGCTATCCATTGGCGCCCCGGAGGCGCGTGCTGCGATCGGCATTCAGGACGAGGACGGAATACTCGACTGGGTGGAGCTACCCCCCGGAGCGAGGGGCGGGGCTAGCTCCGCCGCGTCGATGGACGCACTCCTCCTTCGCTTAGGATGCGGAGTACGACTACTGCTCGGCGCGGATGCGCGGGCAATACTCGGAGGCGTTCAGGATCTTGGCGGCAACAGCGGGACCCTACCGTCGAGCCCGTCCACGCGGCTCGTTCGCAGCACACCACCGTCCGCGCGGCCTTACTTCGAAACCACCCCCGTCGTTCCCCCTTCGATTTGGCAGCCCCTCCAGAGCAGGCGTGTACGCTACTTCCCCAAGCTTCCCCACACAGCTTCGACTACTGGGTCTGCGTCGGTCGAATCAAACGCGCCAACGCCCGCGGGCCGGGGACTGCGACCGTAACGGCGCGGACCACGATTGCCGAGCACTGGGCAGCCGAAGGCAAGTTCGAGTATATGAACGCAAGACGCTCGCCAATAGTGTGAACGACCGGTACGGTTGCGCTAGGGAGCCCGGTCGAACGATCGAGTCGGACTCAGCTTGGCCTCGTTGGCCTCGAAAGATATCAGATTCATGCGACGCGTAAGCCAATCGCACGCTACTTGCGTCGAACATTTCCAATGGGAAGCCGACCGTCCTCGCTTCAGGGGGATGCCGGAGACGATCTCGCGAGTCGGGCGACAAGCCCTCGCTCGTCGCGTGTGCAGGAGACCGGTGCTATGGCGGTAAACAACAAGGGGGGATCGGACCTCGATGTCTTCGAGGGACTCGGCAAGAAGAGCGCCGTGCGCACGTCGACGGCGCCACCTGCGCCCCCTTCCTCGGGGACTGTCCCTCCGCCCCCACCGACGCTGCGGGGGATGGACAACGGAATGAAGAGCACGCTGCTCGGCATGAGCAGTCCTGCGGCCCTGCATCCGCCTGCCGTCGGGAGCGCGGGCGTTGGCCCCGCGTCTCAGCGAGGCGCCCCGCTCCCGCCGCCCGGACGAGGAGCGCTTCCCGCCGTCATTCCGCCTCCTGGAAAGACGCCCGCCGGGCTTCCAATCCCGACTCCCTCGACCACCCCTTCATCGGCCATCGCTTCGCCGTCCAGCGACGCGTCGCCCTTGCGAACTCCCGTCCCCGAGGCCGCGAAAACTCGTCCGGGCGGTGAGGGCCCCGGCGGCTCGAAGCTGGACATCGACTGGGACGACGAGGAAGAAGCCACACAAATCTTCGGCGGAAAGGAAGGTTCGAAGTCGGACGCAGCACCGAAGGCGCCCGCTCCGAACACCGCCCTGCCCGCGGTCTCGAGGCCGGTACAGGCGCCGCAGAAACAGACTCTACTCGGAATGAATTCTCCCTTCTCGCAGCCGCCACCGCCGCCCGCGAGCAGCAATCGGCCTCAGAATCCGTTTCTCGTTCCGACGCCGATCGCGTCGCCTTTGGCGTCGACGGGGGGCACGCTCGCCCGACCCTCGAGCCTACCCGCGCCTTCGGGGGGCCTCCCAGCGGTTCCTTCGAAATCACCGGATCGGCCGGCTCCGATGTTCCCGCCTCCATCCGTTGCGCCACCGGCTCCCCTTCCCGCACCCCCACAGCAGAACGCGTTGCCGCTCGCGATGCCACTGCGCTCACACCCCCCTTCTTCCGGCGGGCTGAAGCCCGGGGCGGCCCCAACGTTCCGGCCGCCGGCTCCCGCCCTCCAACCGGCAAGGCACGCGCCGTCCGCGAACCGAATGGAGGAGACCGCTCTCGTCCGACCTCCGGACCCGAGCCGTACGCCCCTCACGGTCGGCCTTGCGCTCGGCGTGGTTGCGCTCGCCGCCGCCGTCTTTTACTTCATGCCACACGCGGGTCAAGTCGCGGTGAACGTGGCCGACTCGAAAGGGAGCGCCGTCCCGCATCTCGTCATCTACGTCGACGGCAAGAAACAATGCGAGGCGGCACCCTGCATCGTTTCCGATATCCCTGCAGGCTCGCATACGGTGAAAGTCGAAGCGAGCGGCTTTGAGCCCCCCGCAGACAAGGCCGTAGCGGTCGAGTCGCGCAAAGACACGACGGTGGACTTCACGCTTGCGGCCGTGGCGAACAGTGGCACTGGGATCAAGGTCACGGGCACGCAACCGGGGGCGAAGCTGTTTGTCGACGACAAGGAGGTTGGCCCCCTCCCTCAGGATTTGCACGACATGGCTCCGGGAAGCCACAAAGTGAGAATCGCGGGGAGCGAGCGGTACGCTCCTGTGGAGAAGACGGTCACGATCGCCAAGGACGAGCTTCAGGACCTCGGGACATTGACCCTAAAGGTCGTCAAGGGCAAAGCAACGATCTCGCTCGGGACCCCAGGAGCCCGGGTGTTCATCGTTTCAGGCAGCGATCGGCGGGAGCTCCCCGCGCTCCCCATCTCGGTGGACATCGATACGTCGAAGCAATGGTCGCTCTTGGCATCCAAGCCTGGTTTCAACGACTACAATCAGCCCATCAGTTTCGACGACGGCCA
>Ga0182024_10027156_pt1 | contig 10027 bp, 9 predicted proteins | sample P32metaG_FD_120480 | JGI IMG/M metagenome (GOLD analysis project Ga0182024, IMG submission 120480) | Permafrost microbial communities from Stordalen Mire, Sweden - P3-2 metaG (Illumina Assembly) | ecosystem: Environmental > Terrestrial > Soil > Wetlands > Permafrost | place: Sweden: Stordalen...
AATCAGCATGGTCGGGCAGACCGAACAGGCGCTGACCAAGCAGAACATTCCGTACGAAGTCGGCATCGCCCGCTACCGCGAGATCGCCCGCGGGCAGCTTATGGCCGACCCGCACGGGCTGCTCAAGTTGCTGTTCCATCCCGACAGCCACCGGCTGCTGGGCGTGCATGCGATTGGAACGGGCGCGACGGAACTGATCCACATCGGCCAGGCCGTCATCGCGGCGGCCATGCCGATCGACTACTTCATCGAATCGATCTTCAATTACCCCACGCTGGCCGAGTGCTACAAGGTGGCGGCGCTGGACGGAATCAACCGTGTGCGATCGCTCAGCACGCGCGCGGCGGCCTGATGAGTTGGATGCTACACTTCAAGAGAGCCGGCGGGCATACCCGTGGGCTTGCGGCCGGAAAATAGTCTATCAGTCATCATATAAATGGCTTTATAATAACAACTTATATCATTATCCGGTGGCCCGCAATTGTGTTGCATTAGTTGCAAATGAGATGTAGAATGTTTGCCATATCGCCGGCAAACCGCGCCTGTGGGTATTTCTTGGAGGATCTGTTGTCGCCAAGTTAATATTGATGTTGGAAGAACGCATGAATTCAGTGGGCAAGACGAAGTTGCTATGCGCCGCTCTGGCGGCACTCGTGTCGCTGGGGTTCGGCAAGTTGTCTCAGGCTCAACTTGTCACGGCGGACCTCACCGGCCTTACGCCGTTTTCAGGCGGAATGCTATCGCTTGACGGACACAACGTCGACGGCGACGGAGTTGGTCAGCTTTCGTGGGATGGATCGCCTTACCCTTCCAATCCCGCTCCATTCAACAGCACGTTCAACACCTACTGCCTTGACCTGAACGATTCCATCTCTGTCGGCCAGACATTCACATTCGATCTGGACACCGATCTGGCCACCGCCCCCAAGCCGTCGGCGGGCGGCCCGATGGGAACGAACGCGGCCCGCGAAATGCAGGCGTTGTATGGGGAACACTTCAATCCCAACGGCAGCGACGATGACTTGCAGGCGTTTCAACTGGCGGTTTGGGGAATCGTCTACAACGGCTTCGGCAATGTTTCAGTCACCGACACTTCGGATCATTTTTTCGTCGAGAACGGCATCGATTCGAACGCTCTCGCGCTGGCCAACAATTGGCTGCAGCAGGCGTTTGTCTCCGCTGACACCGATACGGGCACATTCAATGACAACGTCGTGGCGCTGATCGGGCAAACGATTCCGGGCACGGATTCGAGCGTTCAGGATCAGGTCGTGATCGGCATCATCCCGACAACCAGCGTGCCGGAGATCAATGCCTCTGGCTTCGTGTCGCTGCTGCTTGTTCTGTGCGGAGCGTTTGCATTGCTTGAGGGCGCCGACCAAACCCGTTTGCTCCGACGGCGGCCAATCGCCGCGGCAAGCCATTGAAACGCGCCAGCCCCGCCTTTCTCCGCACATTTCCCAAACACAACGTCCGAATATCATTTTTTCGGCGATTTTGCTTGGCTTGTGTGAGTATGCCGACATAACATGATTGATTCCGCGCGGGGGCAAGCGCTTGCCCCGGCAGCGATGTGGTTCTCAAACCTTGGAGACAAGATGAGCGTGGCAACGGATAACTTCAACGACGCGGCCGATCGAGCCAAACATGACGCGGCCAGCAGCGGCTTCGCGACCGACGTGGACGGCCTGAAGAAAAGCTTCTCACAGCTTCGCACCGATCTGACGCAGCTCGTCGAGCGGGCCTTCGCGGCGGGCAAACACGGCGTCGCCGCCGGGCGCGACAAGGCCGGGGACGCCGTCGATGGAATCAAGGACATGGCGGCGGGCATCAAGGACAAGGGCGTTGACTCGGTCAAGTCGGTCGAGCAGAAAATCACCGAACATGCGATCGCCAGCACCGTCATCGCGTTCTGCGCCGGCTACGTCCTGGGCAAATTGTTTTCCCGGAGATAAATCATGGAAAGCGTTGCCCAGTTGGGCGCGGCGACCGTGGGATTGGTCGAGGCTGAACTCCGCTCGCTGCGGCGCGGCGTGATGCGCCTGTTGGCGGCGGCGGGAATCGGCGTGGCGATTCTCGTTCTCGCCCTGACGAGTTTGGGGTTTCTGCTGACGGCGCTTTTCCTGGCGCTGGATCGCGCGATGCCGGCCGCGGGATCGGCGGCCACCATTGCAGCACTGACTCTGCTGATCGCGTTGGTCGGCCTGCTCGTCATTGGACGAATGCTCAAGGGTCGAATCTCCGCCAATGGCGACGTGGCCGCGGCCAGGGCGCAGGTGCGGCAGGTAATTGAGCAACTGGACGCATTCGCGGCGATACGCCGGCGTCCGTGGCTGAGCATCGCCATCGCCGCCGCCATCGGAGCGATGCTGGCCGCCAGCACGGAATCGCTGGTCGGCGCGGCTGCGCTGTTGAAAGCGCTCAACGGACTGCTTCGCTCAGCGGCCTTTGAGCTTGGCAAAGTGATGGGCGAAACCCCTCGCGAACCGGCGCCGGCACAGGAGCCTCGCAGCTAGGCTCTATCCACGCTGGCTAAACGGGAAGCGATTGAAGATCAGCACCACAACCAGCGATATAACAGAGAGCACCAGCACGGCCCCGACCGCCTGACTGTCGTCTGCGCCGGCGGTGGCGTCGTAGATCACGATCGGCAGCGTGCGATGCCCGGCCAGATCGCCGAGCACCATCAGCGTCGCGCCGAATTCACCCAGGGCGCGGGCAAAAGCCAGCAGACATCCCGCGGCGATCTGACGGCGAGCCAGCGGAAGACTCACCTGCCAGAACGTCCGCCAGCGTCCCGCGCCGAGCAACCGGGCCACATCCTCCAATTCGCGCTCCACGGAAACGAATCCCGCCTTGGCCGGGAGATAGAGCAGCGGCAGCGCGACAACCAGCGCCGCCACGACCGCCCCTTGGGGACGGAACAGAATCGTATAACCGTTGAAGTGCCGTGCGATCATCGCCCCCAGCCAGCCGCGGCGGCCTAGCAGAACGATCAATGCGTAGCCGACGACCGTGGGCGGCAGAACCAGCGGCACGATCAGCAGCGCCTCCAGCAGATTTTTGATTGCTGAGCGGCGACGGGCCAGATACCACGCCAGCGGCACGGCGATCAGGGCGGCCAGCACGGTCGCGGTGGCGGCGATCTCCAGTGAAAACAACGCGGCATGCCAGAGCGGATCAACGCCGTACAGGTCCGCGCCGGGTGTCGAGGCGGAGGGTGTCATGGTGCCGCGGCGGTGGTGGGTGAGGGTCTGGTCGTGGTCGCGGCGGACGGAACGATGAAGCCGGCGGCTGCCAGTGCTTTGCGCGATTCGGGGGATGAGAGATAGTCCAGAAAGTCGCGGGCCGCGGCGGGATCGGAGTTGTGCGTTAACACAACGGCAGGATACACGATCGGATCGTGCAGCGATGGGTCGGCCGTCGCGGCGACGCGCACCTTGCCGGCGGCCGCTGCGACGTCCGTGGCGTAGACGACGGCGGCGTCCACTTCGCCGCGCTCCACGAAATACAACACCTGACGGACGTTCTCCCCAAAGACCAGCTTGGCGGCGACGGCCTGCGAAATCTTCATCCGATCGAAGACCTGCGCAGCGTATCGGCCGGCGGGGACGATCTTCGGCTGCCCGATGGCGATGCGGGCGATGCGCGGGTCGGCCAGGTCGGCGAATGACCGTGGGATGAACGCGGCGTCGGCGGGGACGACCAATGCCAGTTCGTTCGAGCAAATATCGCGGCGGGTTGCCGGATCGATGAGGTTCTGCGCGGCCAACTGGTCCATTTCGGCCGAGCCGGCGGATATGAAAACGTCGGCGGGAGCGCCTTGCGCGATCTGCGCGGCCAATGTGCCTGACGCGCCGAAGTTCAGTTGCACACGGATGTTACCGGGGGAGTCGTAGGTCTGCACAATCTCGGTCAGGGCGTCCTTGAGGCTGATGGCGGCGGATACGGAGATAGACTGCCGGGGATCGGCGGCGAGGAGCGGGGCCGTCAGGAGCAGCGAAAGAACGACTGGGAATCGCATGGGTTTACCGCGAAGACCCACAGACCGCCATCCCTGGGCTTTCCGCAGGCGGCCTTATATCGGTCCGGCGCGGCGGGGTCAACGGCCGGATGCGCCCGGCGGCCTGCGGCGGCGAGGGTGGTTTTTTTTTCACTGTTGACTTGTGCGAGAGAATCGCAATGATGGTGGATGTAAAGGTGGCGGGTTCGTTGATCGGCCTCGGGAAAGCGTCTGATGATAGCCCTTCCTAGTGCGACCGTTTGCCCCTCCCGCATCGGTTGGAATGTTCAACCTCTTTCGATTTGGCCCGGGAAAGAACCTCGCTGCGTCGCTTGGCGGCGCAGCGTCACATGAATAGCGGGCTCAAACTGCCCATTGCAAGGAGATTCGAATGGGTAAGAAGTTGTACGTCGGCAACCTGAGCTACACAGTTGACAGCTCAGTGTTGGAACAGTTGTTCGGGGCTCATGGCCAGGTTGTTTCCGCGCAGATCATCAATGATCGGGACACGGGCCGCAGCAAGGGATTCGGATTCGTCGAGATGTCCTCGGACGCCGAGGCTCAGGCAGCCATCACAGCGCTCAACGGCCAGCAGCACGAAGGCCGCGCATTGACCGTCAACGAAGCTCGTCCACGCGAAGAGCGTAGCGGCGGCGGCGGTGGCGGCGGTGGACGCGGCGGCTTCGGCGGCGGCGGTGGCGGCGGCCGCGGCGGCTACGGCGGCGGCGGCGGCGGCGGCGGACGCGGCGGCTTCGGCGGCGGCGGACGCGATCGCGGAGGTCGCGACCGGTTCTAAGCTGAAGTTTTCAGCAGAAGCGAGAGGCCCCGGCGTCACTGATGCCGGGGCTTTTTTTGTGCGAAGAATTCATTACACATTTGCCACAGATAAAAGACAGATGCACAGATGAGAATCAAAATGGCGGCCTGCGCCGCAAACTTGACCTATCGCCCCCCCGCCTCAACAATCGTCGCCATGAGCCATCACGTTATCACGCATCCCGCACTCGCTCCGCTCAAGGCGCATCTGCCCGACGTGAAGTTCCTCGTCGGCGAATTCCGCGACATGGTCACCGTCGTCGTGCCGCGCGAACAGATTCTCCCCGTCGGCGCGTTCCTCCGTGACGATCCCGCACAGCACTACGAACTGCTCTCGGAAGTGAACGGCGTTGACTATCTCAACTATCCCGGCGCCGCCCATCGCTTCGGCGTCAATTATGGTCTGGTCTCCGTCGAACACGGCACGCGGCTGTGGCTCAAGGTTTTCCTCGACCCGACCCTGGACACCGCTCCCGGCACCGCCGTGCGCGATGAGGTCGTGCTGGAAACCGGCGACCCCGGTTTGAAGGTTCCCAGCGTCACCAGTCTGTGGCCCGGCGCCGAGTGGATGGAGCGCGAGGTCTACGACATGTTCGGCATCATCTTCACCGGCCATCCCGATCTTCGCCGCATTCTCACCTGGAACGGCTACGGCAGTTACCCGCTGCGCAAGGATTATCCCCTCCGCGGCGTCGGCGAGCGCGAGAATTACAAGATCATCACCCGCGAGGGAGCCTGACCCGCCCAGGGACGTGACAGTGAAGGGCTTCATGAGCAAACCCGTCCGGCACGTCGGCCGCCGAGCCTTCACCTACGTCGAACTGCTGGCGATGCTCGCCATCGCGGGCATTCTGCTGGCGATCTTCATTCCCTACCTCTCGTCGGTGCGCGAACTGGCACGGCAATCGAGCTGCCGCGACAATCTGCGGCGGCTGCGCGACGCGCTGAACACCTACGCCAACGACAACCACAAGGACTATCCGCGCACCAAATACGACCCCGCCGTCAACGCCGACGGATACACCGCCTACACCGGCGCCTACGCGGGCAACCCATTCTCCATCGCCGTCGGCCCAAGCGACGTGACGGCGTCGCTATGGCTGCTGGTGCGCGGCGGATACGTCAAGGACATCAGCGTCTTCGTCTGCCCGAGCAGCACACAGCGCCCGGATACTTTGATGGACGAGCAGGGGCACGTCATGGCCGCGACCATGCGGTCCAATTTCCGCTCGTCGGCCAATCTCTCCTATTCCTACGCCAGCCCGTTCAGCGGCTACGGCGACTATCGCCTCAACAGCGATTATCTGCCGGCGCAGTTTGCGATCCTCGCCGACCGCAACCCCGGCGCGGGCGCGGCTCTGGTGGCGCACGACGCATCGCCGCTGGAACTGGCCGCGGCCAACAGCCGCAATCACAACCGGGCCGGGCAGAACGTCCTGTTCGCCGACGGCAGCATCGAGTTCGTCGCCACTCCCTACTGCGGCGTCGGACGCGACGCGAGCCATCCGGACGGCGACAACATCTACACTGCCCTGGCCCCCAAGCCGCTCTCGGGCGAAAGCCCCTTCTACGCCGGCAACGGCTACGTCGGCCGCCGGTTCGGGCCGAGCTACCAGTATGACAGTTATCTTGTCCCGACGGATGATGATGGGCCGTAACTTTGACTCAATCAAATTGAACCGCGGAGCACGCAGGGCGCGGAGAAATGCAATTTGAGTTGAGTTTCTCTGCGTGCTCTGCGCTCCGCGGTGAGTATTCAGGTTATTTCTTTTTTTCGTTCACATCCTCCGGCGGCCGCTCCTGAATGGGAATCTGATACTTCCCGTCCAGCCAGCGCCCCAGGTCGATCAGCTTGCAGCGGTCGGAACAGAATGGGAAATGCGGATTGGGATGCTCCCTGTCGGCGCGGTCTGTGACGACTTTTTTGCAGATTGGGCAGTGCATATTCCGGCGCTTGTTACAGTAAACTGAGGGCCATGTCCCTGACCATTGTACCGAGCACCGACCGTCGCCGCGGGCAGGGCAGGCCCGGGGATCGTGAGACGGGATGAGACGGTTTGGCGATTGTGCGGATCGGGGTTTGGGGGTGGATGGCGATTGTAAATCTATTTTTGACAATGCTTTGTAGACGAATTCAAATCGGTGGATTTGTGAGACGATTTTCAAATCGTCTCACGCGATTATTCCAGCAATTAAATGATTCATGTTGGTAAGGATTGGCAATGAATTGCTATCATAGTTGGGGGTTTTCCACTTCCGGCGCGCCGGGGTTCCACGGCTCTTCTATCTCGCCCGAAGGGCGCGGCGCCTCATGCGGTTTGCGGGGCCGCCGGAGAGGCCGAAAGACGGGCCGTCAAGGGGGGCTAGGTGGGCGGCTTCGCTCTCCCTTAATTTCACCTACGCTTTTTGTGACTCTTCCGCGGACGGCTCGCCCTGTAACTCGGCCTCGACATTTGAAGGGTCAAGTGGATTTCGCTTAATTCGATCGAGTGCGCGCCTCCACCGCGTCCAATGCCCATCAACAAGCTGACCCTGGCCCTTCTGTTCAACTTCCTGGAGTTGCCTTCCAAGGTACTCGATCGCGGCTGCAAGTTTCTCACCGATTCCACTCAAAATCTTTGTCTCGCGCTCCAAGCGATGTAGGTGCCGTCTCAGCTCGATGACGGAGCAACCCGTTTCTCGCACCCTCACAAACTCTCTTACAAGGCGCTTAACGTTTGCTGCCATGCTACTGCGCGCCGCCTGCTGCTTGCTGCTGCTGATCGTCTCGTTCAGCAAAAGGAACAGTCTCTTTAATCGCTCGATCAGTAGCGCGACGTCTGGATCCGCAGACCCTTTTTCTTGCGATTCGGACACGATCTGGACCACATTCTCAAGAACGCCTAACTTATCGAAATCTTCGCTTACCCCAACAGATTTACAAATCTCTACCACCGCTTGCACGTTTCCCCTTTCCTTTGCCGCAAGCGCGGCATTGGCTGATGCGTCCAATTCGGTCGCTTTTCGGTCAATAATTTCTGGCTGCCACCTCTTCACGTATTGCCGAAACGCAGCGAAATACAGGGGACGGGGGATGAGATCCTCAATGGTCTCGATCCTCCAGCCATCAAGACTTGGATGCAGCTTGGACGTGATCGCGAGACAATGGCCTTCCTCAATGAGTTTCCTTTTGCCCGAAGTCTTGCCCGTAATATCACGTATAGCGGTTTGCCCCGCCTCGTCTCCATCCACGAGAACAACGGTGGCGGGGATCGGTTCTTCTCCCCATTGCGAGGCGCTTAGAATCTTCTCAATATTGGAGGCACCATCGGCAGAGACGACTACAACCGAATTTAGGTCTAGGAATTGGTGCGATATTTCCGGCTTTATCAGCGCGCGAACAATCTCGTTCAAAAGAAACTGATCCGTTAGCCCCTCGAGAACAAGGTTTGTGGCTCCCATGAACAGCGTTTGAGCACTGTCAATTCCCAGGGCTGATCGAACGGGTTCAAATCGTCGCGAACTCGCGTGGCCATAATACTGCGTTCCTTCTTCGGCCTCCTCCTTGACAACCACCCGAATCCTACGAGGGAAATTTCGATTAATTAGGAATGGAGAATGGGTTGTATAAAGCAATTGCGCCTTCCCGCTTGCTCGCTCTCGACCCACAAGCGACTCAAATACCGAAAGGAGATTACGTTGCCCAAGAATGGACAAAAATGAGTCGGGTTCGTCCATAAGGATTACTGCGTTTCGATCACGCCCTTTACGCTCCAAGGCTTTAGCTTGGATGTAATAACTTAAAAAATATCGCAAGCCAGAACTTCGTTCTTTGAACGTATAGGTGGCGCCTGTCTTGTCGGTAATATCAAAATAAAGCGTGTTGTCCTTATAAATTAACTCGATGGTGGCCTGGTCGTCCTGCTGCCAGAAATGAGCAAGGTCGAGACGTTCGAACACGCGATCGTTCCACTGCTTCAAGAAGTACTCTGTGTACCCCCGCTGTTCAACTGGTTGATCGAGAACTTGGCGAAGCTCCGGTGGCGCGATGTCCAGAATATCCAAGAACAACTTCGCCGCGAGCCGAGCGTCGGCGCGAACATCGACACGACCCGCGACGAGTGTTGATCTGATATTCTCTAGCGCCGTTTGCTGGTCGGGGCTCATTTTCCCATCAGAACCCGGTGTAAGAGTAGACAGGAATTCGGCGGCACTTTGTGCGATCTTGGAGCTAAATCTGCTTGGTATCTTTTTGGATTCCGGATCACTCGCGATTAACAACTCCAAGAGTGTTAGGTTGTCCGGTAAGGCAGCTTCGGCGTCTAGGAATTGCACCCGTGGCAGTTGTGCGCGAAGGCTCGAAAGCTGATCCGCGATTATCGAAAACGCAGACTCGCCACGGTTGAAATACATGTGCCCTGCAACGTCCGCATCGGGAGAGCCGAGAACTAGCGTGAAGTCGCGGAGTTGATCGGATGGCAAGGGCGCATTCGGCAAAGACGATTTGATCCGATCGGCCTCGTCGGGTGCCTCCACGGTGAAATGTAGTCCGATGTTGGGCCACCTCTTCGGATCGGGTGATGGAACGGTTGCGTATCGGCAAAAATCAGTTTGGGCAAATCTCTCCTCCTTTACTCCCGTTCCCCTCAACACTTTGCTAATTGCACTGATTAAGTGGGATTTTCCGCTCTCGTTTCCCCCGACGATGGTCGTTATATCTCGCTCGAGGGGTATTTCAATGAAGGGGTAATCGTTCGCGAGCTTGCGACCAACATCCAATGCGTTCCATGGCTTCGGAACGGCTTCGATGCGCGGGGGTGCCTCGGACCGATAGCTGATGTTGAAGGATTTATACCAGCGTAGAAGCACGCTTGTGAGTTTCATACGTAGCCTGATTGTACATACATTCGGAACGGGCCGAAAGTGGCGTGAGCTGCCATTCAGCAATCCGCCGCTAGCGAAGCAGCAGTCTTCTGGGACGACTCGATGAACGATAACAGTGCATGCAGATGCGGACCATCGCCCGTTGTCGGCGACGGGCGAACCTCGGAATATTCCTTGCCAGTTAGTATAGGGAGGCGTCTTTGTTACTCGACGGCCGCCAAGCCGTGGAATATTTCCTGCCCTACATATAGAGGGACTCATTTCGGCTGATCGACACGCCGAACCAATGGAATATTTGGCGCGTGAATAATAGAGGAGCATGGTTTTCTTGTTCGAGTTACCCCG
>Ga0182024_10027158_pt1 | contig 10027 bp, 3 predicted proteins | sample P32metaG_FD_120480 | JGI IMG/M metagenome (GOLD analysis project Ga0182024, IMG submission 120480) | Permafrost microbial communities from Stordalen Mire, Sweden - P3-2 metaG (Illumina Assembly) | ecosystem: Environmental > Terrestrial > Soil > Wetlands > Permafrost | place: Sweden: Stordalen...
AGATGAAGCAGGCGGCCAACCAGCTTCACCAGGAGGCGCAGCAGCTTCAGAACCAGGCCCGCTCCAACGACCTCCACCCCAATTCGAAGCAGCAGGAGGCGATGAACAAGGACCAGCAGGCGCAACAAAAATCGCAAGACCAGAAGAACCGCGAAGAGCAAGCCGCCAATGCGCTCAAGCAGGCCGCCCAGCAGAACGCCGCTCCCAAGCCCGATGATGCCGCGGTGAAGAACGCCGAGGAAGCCGCCAAGGAAATCGAGAAGGAGGCCGCCGGTCTGCATGCCGACAATGCGGACGCGAAGCACGAGGCCCAAGCCGCGCAGCAAGACGCGCAGGCCGCGGAGAAATCCGCCGATCAGGCCGCACACGCCGCCAATCCGCAGGAAGCCCAGAAGGATCTGAACGATGCGGCCCAGCAATTAAATAAAGCCGGTGCCGAGCTGGCCGACGCCGCCAAGAAGAACGCCGACGCCGATAAGGCGCAGATGACCAAAGCGCAGCAGCAGGATTCCCAGGCCGCCGCCGAACAAGCCGATACCCAGGCGCAGGAGCAGGACGCGCTGGCGAAGGCCATTGAGGGCGAGCAGAACGACCTGGCCAAGGTCCGGCAGAATCAGCAATCGCCGGATCAGAACGCGCAGCAGGAGAATCAGGTCGCCGAGAAGGCCAACGCCGAACAGCAGGAGGCCGAGCAGCTCCAGCATCAGGCGATGGACGCGAAGAACGCCAACGTCGCGCATCGCGCCGAGCAGGCCAAGGCCGACCTCGCCCAGGCGCATCAGCATGCCGCCGAAGCGGCCAAGGCCGAGCAGCACGCCGCCCAGCACCAGCAGGAAGCCGCCAACGCACCCGATGCCGCCCAGGCCAAGGCCGCTGAGCAAAACGCCGATCGCGCCCTCGAGCAAGCCGCCCAGCAGCAGCAACATGCACAGGACGCGCTAGCCAAAGCCGAGAACGAGCTCCGCGACCTCCCTGGTGAAATGGCCCAAGCCCAGGCGAATCCCGAGCAGAACGGCGGCGAGCATCCCGACGCCCAGAACGGGCAGGGCGAGCCTCCGCAACAGCAAGCCGCCCAAGCCGCCCAGGAAGCCGCCCAGGCGCAGCAAGAGGCTTCGCAGCAAAACCCCGCCGCCGCCCAGGAGGCCGCCAACGCGTTGAATCAGGCCGCCCAGGCGATGGCCAAGGCAGTGCCCGGACTTCATCAGGAAGACGGACAGGATCCGGGACAAGATCCCGGCGAGGATCCCGCGCATGATCCGTCGCGTGCCCTCGAGTCCAAAGAGGGAATCGCCGCCGCCAACGGCGCGCCGATCGTGCTGCCCGCATCGGTCCGCGACATCGGCATTACCGCCGACCAATGGGCCAAGCTCCCGGACCTGGCCAAGAAAGACCTGATGAACGCCGCCCAGCAAAGCGGCCCGGCCGCGTATCGCCAGATGATTAAGGATTACTACGTGCGCGTGGCCAAGCTCCAGCGAAGCGGGGCCGCGAACGCACAGTAGAGATGCTGCAGAAATGCAAAATGCAAAACAGGCAACGCAAAATGCAAAATGTCGGCCGGCCGGTTTTGCATTTTGCATTGCCTGTTTTGCATTTTGCATTAGTTCTTAATTGGCAAGCTGTCTTGTGATGAGCAAAACACCCATAAAATGCACGGTCTCGACGCTCGCCTGTGGCACGGGCGTCCCGCCCGTGCGGACCAGTTTCCAAAGAAGAAATCGCATGATTTACGGTTGTCCTTCGGTTTTGCGTCCCTTGCACGGCCGAGACGGCCGTGCCACAGGCGAGCGTCGAGGCCGAGCGCCCAAGAAACCTTTTCGCCTTCCACCTTGGGCCCTTGCCGCAACCATGCTGCTCGCTCTACTTCCCGCGCAGGCGCCCGTTCTGCGCGCCGCTCCCATCAGCGACGCTTCCGACGTTCAGGACGAGCCCGTCCAACCCAAGGTAAAGGAAGCGGTGGACAAGGCTCTGGTCTGGCTCGGCCAGACCCAGCAACCCGATGGCGCCTGGGCGCACGGCGGCGCCGCCGGCACCACCGCCGTCCCATCCCTGGCGGTGATGGCCTTCCTCGCCCGCGGCCACGTTCCCGGCCAGGGTCCGTATGGCGACATCATCAACAAAGCCATCGACTACGTGCTCGATAGCCAGGCCGTCGAGGGAAACAAAAAGGGACTGCTCGCGCGCGAGGACGGCAACGCCGTGATGTACGAGCACGGCATCGCCACCGTGATGCTCGCCGAAGTCATTGGAATGGTGGACGACGCCCGCCGCGCGCGCATTGAGCGCGCACTGGCCTTGGCCGTGCAGGTGATCATCGATGCCCAGCACCCCGACGGCCGCACCAAAGGCGATAACGATCGCGGCGGGTGGCGCTACTCGCCCAAAGCCTTCGACTCCGACATCTCCTGCACCGGCTGGCAACTCATGGCCCTGCGCGGCGCCGCAAACTCCGGCGCGGTCGTCCCAAAGAGCGTGCTCGAAGAAGGGCTCGGCTATGTCAAACGCTGCGCCGTCGATGCCGGCGGCTTCGGCTACCAGCCGCACGGCGGGCCCAATCAAGCCCGCACCGGAACCGGCATCCTCTCCACCATCCTCATCGGCGGCGACAAAAACGCCCCCGAAGTGACCAAGGCCGGCGACTATCTCCTGGCCAATCCCCCCGATCAGCACGTCGAGTTCTATTACTACGCCGTCTACTACGACAGCCAGGCCCTCAACCAGCTCGGCGGGAAATACTGGCAGATCGTCTACCCCAAGCTCGTCGACCACCTGCTGGCCCTCAAGCAGGACAACGGCTCCTTCGGCCCCGAAGGCGGCGGCCAGGAAAACGACGCCGGCGACGCCTACCGCACCAGCATGGCCTGCCTCGCCCTCTGCGTGCCGTTCCGATATCTGCCCCTGTATCAAGCCGACAAATGACCAAGTTTCCCCAACGACCCGAGAACGGGCTGGCGTTGAACCGAGATATGCGCACTTGGTTCGGGCGAGGGTGATTTCAATCCATTTTATGCTTGCTCTCGTAATATTTGTAGCAGTATGCTGACAAAAAGTGGAGGGGGGAGGGGGTTATCAGCTCGTCGGCGAAGTGACGCCGAAATACCTCAAGCAGTCGGAGTGCAAAGGTCATGAGCTCATTTCAGTTTTCCGTAGCCAAAATATTTACCGCACTGCTCCTCGCGACCTCCGCTCTTGCGGCGGATGTTCCAAACGACTTCAAGTGCGGCCCCATCGACTGCGACACGCTGAAGAACCATCCCGACGCTCGCTTCAACAAAATGTGGGACAATGCGAAGGCCGGGAAACCTCGATTTCTCGATCACATCGCCGAGTTGCGCACGCGATTCTGGGAAATGTATTCCTTCGACTCCACCAGCAAGGACTGCGACGATGCCAGGGAGCAATTTGCCCAGGCGCTGTTTGAGAAGGATCTTCACTACCTGCAACCCAATGTGATCGCGCGGATCTACGCCCCGAATCCGCACCGTCTTACCGGAGAGCAGGAGGACTTGCCGACCCAACTGGCTGACCTGCTGGTAGGTGGAGTTGACGGGGGCATTCCGCGATCCGCCCAACCCGAATTTTACGCGTGGGTGAACGCGATGCGCGACGCGTTGGGACCGGCGCGCACATTCGACGACCATTTCAAGCTGGGGTTCGAGGGCGGTGCCGGGATCTTGACCGAGCCCTATCGCAAAGCCATGAATCTCGGCGGCAAGGAATACCAAGAGTACGTGATGGAACGCGATTGGGCGGAATTTGCCGCCATCAATCGAGTCCCCGCGGGCTACAACAACAAGGAAACTTACGGCGTCCTTGTCTATTTCCGGGCGGGCAACAATTCTTTTCGAGACTCGAACGCCATCTACGCCGGGATGGAGGAAGCGTTGGGAAAGGATGTTGTCCAAGCGGCGGCGGAAAGGGTTCGTACCGCTCCGAAAACAGAGACCGGCGACCTGGTGCAACGGGATTTGGGCGAGCCCGTGAAACTCGGCCCGGGCGGGTCGCGAGTGGACGATTACGATGCGCCGGTACCGAAAGGCGACGTCATTGGCATCTACAAGGATCCTGCCCTGGCGATGGAGATCCTCGCCACGCAGGACGATGATCGTCGGTACCTGCTGTATCTGCTGAAACATCAGTATTGGAAAAATGCATCCTCGATCAAGCAAGCCAAAGATGAATGGACCTTCGCCGCGGCCCTCTACAAACAGCTCACGATTGCTTTCGGCGAGCAGGATGTGCTGGAGGTCGCGGGCCGAGTCCGCACGGCGACAAAACGCTGGATCAGCGGCAACGTAATGGACCAAAAGGCCATCGGCGCCACGCGAAATGTTCCCCTGGAGGCATTTGAGGACATCCTGGCGCGCAAGAATCCCAAAGGGTACGTGCGGGCGACGCTGGCATTCGATCAGAATCCGCAGAACCGCGAGGCCGTGGACGCGGCGTACCAGAAACTGGTCGCTTCCAGCAGCGAGAAAGCGGTCTTGGACACTGCACAAAAAGTCGTGGCGGGGAAACCCACGTTTGGTTACCGACTCGAGCTTCCGGAATTCGTCAAGGCGATGAACGCTCCGCCAGCTCCGGAAAAGCCCGCCCAGGTACTCGTCGATTATCCGCTGTATCTCGCGTGGAAGGGATTCGAGCCCGGCGCCAAGGCCAGTTATGTAAGCCAGGTGTGGGTGCCGGACCCACGTCGGCCCGGCAGCGACCACCTCGTTTCGGGTCACATCACCGAGCGTCATACCTTTACGCTGCGGTCGATCACCAGCGAGCAGGCGCTTTTTTGGCTGACGGAAATCGCCTACGACGCCGATGGCGCCGCGCATCCGGCTCACGATTCGGAATTCGCTTACCCGGCGAAAATACCTCTGCCCAATTCGTCTGCCGCCCCGGCGCAACCCGGCGACGCACCGGCCGCGCCGCGCGGCAAGAAAGGCGCCATTCGAACGTCTCAAGCTCGGGCAACCGCGGCCGTGCCGGCTCTCAACGCGCCGGTCCCCGACCGCCTGGGCCGCCTCACGATGCCGGCCGCCGCCCCGACCGAAACGGGCGAGGAAATCCTCGATATCCATGGCAGAAGGATCGCCACCCGCTGGCAATCGGTGCAGTACGCGTTCAAACCTGCTTCGCCTTACCAGGATTGCAGTCTCATCGTCAAGGTATGGACCAGCGACGCGGTGCCAAGCGGCCTGGTTCGCAAGACACAGGACAGGATTTGTCCGGCAGGCAAATCCGGTCCGGCATCGCGCTACATTGAAGAGACCTATCTCGAATCCTTCGAAGGCGTCAGGCCCGGGGTCGTCGTCCCGGATGCATCGGCTCCGGCGACAACCACGTACGTCCCGCCCCCGGCGCCGCCGGGCAACCCCGTTTCCGCGGGCAACGCGGCGCCACCACCGGAAACCGAGCCGGCGCCGCCCGCCCAGACGCCCCAGCCTCCCGCGCCCGGCAAATCCCGCCCGGCGCCCGCGCCGGCTGATGCCGCACGCCGCGCACTGGCGCAGCGATACACTTCCGATATCGCTCGCTACATAAAGGCCCGGCGGGGGCTGAATCACTTGGCCCGAAAGCAGGACGCCCAGGGCATCCAACTGCCCGCCGATGTGAGTGCTGCCCGCGACCGCCTCGACGCCCAGTTCCAGGACGCGATGGCGATAAGGGGACAGCGCGACAACGACCAGGCAGAGCAACGGCTCCAAACGCTCGAAGACTCCGTGGCCGTGGTCGAGAAGTATCTGAAGGAACAAAGCTGATTGCCGGCCACCGCCCACCCGTGCTTTTGCCGGCCCGCGGCCCAATGTTCCCGGTGGGGCTCGAACCTACAACCTTCGGCTTCGGAGGCCGACGCTCTATCCAATTGAGCTACGGGAACGGGAAGTATCTTTGACCGATCGGCATCGTACGCGTGACGACATTTCAAGTCTACCTGAGGGGAACTGCCAAGGTGCGCGCACTCATGGTGAAATCGTCTGGGAGGGCGACGCTCCCGCCGAGCCGAAGCCGGCTCGAAAAACCCGGCTCGGCGGGAGCCTCGCCCTCCCGGGACGGTCAACTGACTTTGCCCCGAGGCGGGATGCGCTGCATCACTCGGCATTTCATTTGCTTACATGCCTGCCCGGTCAAGTTGTGTCCGATTATGGGAACAACGCGGGGCCATCAGGAGAGCGGTTTATGGATCGTCGAGCGGGGTTACAAGACAAAGTGCAGTTGCGGCTTTGGCCGGGAAGGCCTTATCCGCAGGGGTCGACGTGGGATGGGGCGGGCGTCAACTTCGCGGTTTTCTCAGAGCACGCGACGAAGGTCGAGTTGTGCCTGTTCGATGGCGTGGATGAGGAGCACGAGAGCACGCGAATCGTGCTGCCGGAATGCACGGACATGGTTTGGCACGGGTATCTGCCGGACCTTGAGCCGGGGCAGTTGTACGGGTATCGGGTGTATGGGCCGTACGACCCGGCCAACGGGCATCGCTTCAATGCGAATAAGATCGTGCTCGATCCGTATGCCAAGGCCATCGGTCGCGAAGTGCGGTGGAGCGACACGCTGTTCGGATACAAAGTCGGCGATCCGAACAAGGACCTGTCGTTCGACGACCGCGACAACGCGGCGTTCTGTCCGCTGGCGTCTGTGATCGACACCGCATTCACCTGGGGCGACGACCGCCCGCCGCGGATTCCCTGGCACAAGACGATGATCTATGAGGCCCATGTTCGCGGCCTCACCATGCAACACCCCGGCGTGCCGGAACGGCAGCGCGGGACGTATGCGGGCATCGCATCCGAGCCGGTCATCCAGCACATGCGCGATCTGGGCGTGACCGCCATCGAGCTGATGCCCGTGCATTATCACCTGAACGACCGGCACCTGGTCGAAAACGGGAAAGTCAATTACTGGGGATACAATACCCTTGGGTTCTTCGCGCCCGACCTGAGCTACGCCTCGCGGCACTCGCCCCGCAAATCGCTGCAGGAATTCAAGATGATGGTGCGGGCACTGCACGCGGCAGGCATCGAGGTGATCCTTGACGTGGTCTACAACCACACCGCCGAGGGCAGCCAGATGGGGCCGACGCTTTCGATGCGCGGCGTCGATAACGCTTCGTACTATCGGCTGGAAATGGATCAGCGCTACTACACCGATTTCAGCGGCTGCGGCAACACCCTGAAGATGGTTCAGCCGCGGGTGCTCCAGCTCATCATGGATAGCCTGCGCTACTGGATCACCGAGATGCACGTGGACGGGTTTCGCTTCGATCTGGCCAGCACGCTGGCGCGCGAGCTGCACGAGGTGGACCGGCTCGGCGCATTCTTCGACATCATCCACCAGGACCCGATCATCTCGCAGGTAAAGCTGATCGCCGAGCCGTGGGACGTCGGCCCGGGCGGGTATCAGGTCGGCAATTTCCCGGTGCTCTGGACGGAATGGAACGGAAAGTATCGCGACACGGTTCGCCGGTTCTGGAAAGGCGACGGCGGACTCGCATCGGAATTTTCCACCCGAGTGGCTGGCAGCAGCGACCTCTATCAACACGATGGCCGCAAGCCGTACGCGAGCATCAACTTCATCACCTGCCACGACGGATTTACGCTGCAAGATTTGGTGAGCTACAACGAGAAACACAACGATGCCAATGGCGAGGGCAACCGCGACGGCGCCGACGACAACAACAGTTGGAACTGCGGCGTCGAAGGACCGACGCAGGACGAACACATTCTCAATTTGCGCGAGCAGCAGAAACGAAACCTGATCGCCACGCTGTTCTTCTCGCAGGGTGTGCCCATGCTGCGGGCCGGCGATGAGTTGAGCCAGAGCAAGAACGGCAACAACAATACCTATTGCCTTGACAACGAGCAGACCTGGTGCAACTGGAACCTGGGCCCGCGCGAGCAACAGTTCCTGGAGTTCGTCCAGAAATGCGCCGCCGTCTGGCGCGAGCAACCGGTCTTCCAGCGCCGAAAGTTTTTTGTCGGCCGGGCGATCCGCGGCTGCGAGGTGAAGGACATTTCCTTCTTCGAGCCCTCGGGAAAGGAAATGAGCGATCATGCCTGGAACGACGGTAACGTGCGATGCCTGGGCGTGCGCCTGGCCGGCGACGTGATTGACGGAGTGGACGAGCGGGGCGAGCCGATCATCGGCGACACGCTCTTGCTGCTGATGAATGCTCACTGGGAACAGATCGCTTTCACCCTGCCGGAGACCAAACCGGAGCACTATTGGCAAACAGTGCTCGACGCCGCGCATCCTGAGGAAAGCCTTCAGGTCCGCCACGGCGGCGAGCAATTCATTCTGCAAGGCCGATCACTTGCCCTGCTGCGAACAACCGAAGTCGAGGAAGCGGGCCGTCCGGTGTCGTCGGCTCAGGTCGATGCCATTCGCCGTGAGGCGCGCAAGGCGAACCAGCCAACGTCGAATGACCCACCGCTGACCCCGTAGCGCCGCAACCGAGATTGCGGGGTGCGCTTCCGTGACATCTGGGTAAATTCAGGATGTGACCCGGGCGGCAAGGGGGGCCGCCCGCGAGCTTAGGATGGAGCCATGACTTCCGGTTCAGTGGTTCAACGGAAATCCGCCGCGACTCAATTGCCGCCGCGCCGGCTTCGGATCGGCGCAGAGGTGCTGCCAGAGGGCGGCGTTCATTTTCGGCTTTGGGCGCCCAAGCCCCGCGTCGTCGAAGTCGTATGCGAAAATGATTCGGCCACCCCAGTTGCCATGAAAGCCGAGGGAGATGGCTATTTCTCCGCCACGGTGCCCAGCGCCAAAGCAGGCGATCGTTACCGGTTTCGACTCGATCACACCGACAAGCTCTACCCCGATCCGGCGTCCCGGTTTCAGCCGGACGGCCCGCACGGGCCGTCCCAGATCGTTGACCCTCGCACGTTCGCCTGGTCCGACGGCACATGGCAGGGGATTCGTCCGCCACAGGCGATTCTCTATGAGATGCACGTCGGCACTTTCACTCCAGAGGGCACTTGGCGAGCCGCGGTCGAAAAAATTCCGACGTTGTCCGACTTGGGCATCACCTGCCTGGAGATCATGCCGGTGGCGGATTTCCCCGGACGATTTGGGTGGGGATACGATGGCGTGAACCAGTTCGCGCCGACGCGGCTCTATGGCTCGCCGGACGATTTTCGTCGGTTCATCGATCGCGCCCACGCGCTGGGCATCGCCGCGATCCTCGACGTGGTCTACAACCACTTCGGCCCCGACGGAAACTATCTCATGGAGTTCGCGCCCGATTATTTCAGCAAGAAGCACAAGACCGACTGGGGCGAAGCAATTAACTTCGACGGGGAGAACAGCGGCCCCGTGCGCGAGTTCTTCCTGGCCAACGCGCAATACTGGATCGAGGAGTTCCATCTCGACGGGTTTCGCTTCGACGCCACACAGAACATCTACGACGACGGCCCCCGCCACATCCTGGCGGACATCACCTGGCGCGCGCGGCAGGCCGCCGGCAAGCGGAACATCTATCTCATTGCCGAAAACGAGCCGCAGGAAACGCGCGTCGTGCGGCCTCTCGATCAGGGCGGTTTCGGAATGGACGCGCTGTGGAACGACGACTTCCATCACAGCGCGGTGGCCGCGCTGACCGGCCACAACGAGGCCTATTACTCCGATTACCTTGCCAACCCGCAGGAGCTGATCTCAGCGGCCAAATATGGCTATCTGTTTCAGGGCCAGCATTCGAGCTGGCAGAAAAAGCGGCGCGGGACCCCGGCGCTGGACCTGCCGCCGAGTTGTTTCATCAACTTCATCGAGAACCACGATCAACTGGCTAACCTGGTGCGCGGGCAGCGCACGCACCGGGCGGCGGCCTCCGGCGCGCATCGCGCGATGACGGCGTTCATGCTCCTGCTTCCCCAATCGCCGCTGCTGTTCCAAGGGCAGGAATTTGCCGCCTCAACGATCTTCAGCTACTTCGCCGACCATGTGCCGGACTTGGGCAAGCTGGTTCGCAAGGGGCGCGTCGAGTTTCTTTCGCAGTTTCCCAGCGCCGCATGTCCGGAGGCGGTCGACTGCGTGCCGGATC
>Ga0182024_10027159_pt1 | contig 10025 bp, 11 predicted proteins | sample P32metaG_FD_120480 | JGI IMG/M metagenome (GOLD analysis project Ga0182024, IMG submission 120480) | Permafrost microbial communities from Stordalen Mire, Sweden - P3-2 metaG (Illumina Assembly) | ecosystem: Environmental > Terrestrial > Soil > Wetlands > Permafrost | place: Sweden: Stordalen...
GCAGGCTCTCACCGCCTGCATCCGAAAGCTTGTCGTCATCCTCAATGCTATCCCGCGAGACCGCAAACCATGGCAACCCGCTTGACTCCACAGACAGTCGCTCAGGATGAGGTAAGTTTGTGATAGCATTACGAAAGAACGTCATCCTGAGGAACCCGCAACGCGGGTGTCTCGAAGGACGCAGAATGGCCCTCCAATCGGGCATCGTAGCCGGACCGGTTCCCCCGTTCCGGCTGCACAATCGCGTCCTGCCGACGCTGTTTGCGGCGGGTGTCGCGGCGGTCCTGACCACCGGATTTGTAAGCGTCGCGCCGAACCGCCTCTTGTCGGGACGTCCGATCGGCTTGTTCGCGGCCGCGGATCGGCGCCTCGGCGCCGCGATCTGCGTGATCGCGGCAGTCCTCCTTCTGACATCGTTCGCGCCGCCCGCTCGCGCGCTGCAGCGCGCGGCGGCATTATTGGCAGGCCTGCTCTGTCTCCTGGTTCTCGCAGCTTCCGGAGAGGCCGCGGCAGCCATCGCCGCCGGCGCACCGACCCTTGCCCGGGTCTCGCTCGGCGCCGGGTTTTGGATCCTTCTCGGCACCACCGCCCTGGCCCTCATCGACGCGCTGCAGCGCGCCGGCGCTGGCGCGGCCGAGCGGTGTGCGGTGATCGCGGCGCTCGGCGTGGCGATCGCCGCGATGGCGCATGCCGGCCTCTTCGACGCGCTGTCGCTCGCCCGCGAATACCGGACGCGCCATGATCTCTTTGCCGCGGCGCTCTTGCGTCACGTCGTTCTCGTCGCCGCCGCGGTCGGACCGGCCGTGCTGATCGGCTTTCCGCTCGGGGTCGCCGCGGTGCGCCGTCCGCGCGTTCAGGAACCGCTTTTCGCCGTCTTGAACCTGTTGCAGACAATCCCCTCGATCGCGCTCTTCGGGCTCTTGATCGTACCGTTGTCGGCGCTCGCCAACAGGGTGCCCGCCGTCGCGGCGCTCGGGATCGGCGGCATCGGCCCGGCGCCGGCGATCATCGCGCTCATCCTTTATGCGCTGTTGCCGATCGTGCGCAACAGCGTGGCGGGGCTTGCCGGGGTCGACCCGGCGGTGAGCGATGCCGCGCGCGGCATGGGGATGACCGGGCAACAGCTGTTCTGGCATGTCGAACTGCCGCTGGCGCTGCCGTTGCTCTTCGCCGGCTTGCGCATCGTCACGGTGCAGGCGGTAGGGCTCGCCGTCGTCGCCGCGCTGATCGGCGCCGGCGGTCTCGGCAGCTTTGTCTTCGAGGGGCTCGGCCAATACGCCGCCGATCTGGTATTGCTCGGGGCCTTGCCGGCGATCCTCCTCGCGCTCGCCGCCGATTTCCTCTTGCAAATGCTTGCCGCGCTCGCTGCGCGCCGGCTCATCTGATGATCGAGATAGCCAAGTGATCGAGATAGCCAGGTGATCGAGATAGATCGGGTCAGCAAGGCCTATGACGGCAAACCTGTCGTCGACGAATTGTCACTGACCGTCCCCGAAGGCGCGTTCTGCGTCCTCCTCGGACCCTCGGGCTGCGGCAAATCGACGACATTGCGCATGATCAACCGGCTGGTCACGTTCGATTCCGGGATGATCCGGGTCGGCGGTGAGGACGTGCGGCGGGTGCCCCCGGAGGCGCTGCGCCGCCGGATCGGCTATGCGATCCAGTCGATCGGGCTCTTTCCGCATTGGCCGGTCGAAGACAACATCGCCACCGTGCCGCGCCTCTTGAACTGGCCGCGCGGCCGAGTGCGCGACCGGGTGAGCGAGCTCCTCGAGCTGTTGCGCCTCGATCCCGCGACCTACCGCTCGAAATACCCGCATCAGTTGTCGGGCGGCGAGCAGCAGCGCGTCGGCGTCGCCCGTGCGCTGGCCGCCGACCCCGAGCTTTTGTTGATGGACGAGCCGTTCGCCGCGGTCGATCCCGTAACCCGCGCCGCGCTCCAGGGCGAGATCGTCCGCATCCAGCAGGCGACGAAAAAGACCATCGTGTTCGTGACCCACGACATCGAAGAGGCGCTCATCCTGGCGACCGACATCGCCATCCTCGAGCGCGGCCGGCTCGCGCAATGGGGCACCCCGCTCGACCTCCTCGAACATCCGGCAAGCGCGTTTGTCGCCGAGTTCGTCGGCGGCGAGGCGAGCGGGCTCAAGCTGTTGTCGTTGCGCACGGTCGCCGACCGGCTGCATCCGAGCGAGGTGGCCGAAGGCGAGCCGCTGCCGAGCGATGCCTCGCTCCGCGACGCGCTCGCCGCGATGGCCGCGCGCCACACCGACCGCCTGCCGGTCGTCGACCGCGCCGGGCGCCCGCTCGGCGCGATCGCGCTCGCCGATCTGGTGCGGTGATGGCGATGCCGCCGTTTCGCCAGCATGCCCCAAAGCCGCTTCAGAAAAATCCCCGTGGCCGGGCTTGCCCCGGCCATCCACGTCTTCATGCCGCCGTGAACGGGATGAGAAAGACGTGGGTGGCCGGGGCAAGCCCGGCCACGGGGGATTTTTAGTCGCGCCGCAGGCTTTGCGGGATGCACAAAGGTCCGGCATCCTTCTGGCCCCCGCTTGCCAGCCCGGTGCTGTGGGTCGCGGTGCTGTTTTTCGGCTTGTTGATCGGGATGCCGCAGCTGCGGCCGGTCTTTCACTGGGCGTTTCCGGGGGTCAGCCCGCCGGTCTTTGCGCGCGGCAGCTTTGTCGCCCTGTTTCTGTCGCATGCCGGGCTGGTCGCGGCGGCGAGCCTCGGTGCGACGCTGCTCGGCATCGGTCTCGCGGTCTTCGTGACCCGCCCGACCGGGCGTGATTTCCGTCCGATCGTCAACGCGCTCGCGACGGTCGGGCAGACCTTTCCGCCGGCGGCGGTCTTGGCCCTCTCGGTCCCGGCGCTCGGCTTCGGGCCGCGGCCGACGATCGTCGCGCTGTTTCTCTACGGTCTCCTACCGATCATCGAGAACGCGATCGCCGGCCTCGAAGGCGTCCCCGCCGCGGTGCGCGACGCGGCGCAAGGCATGGGCCTCTCGGCCTGGCAGAGGCTGCGCGCCGTTGAACTGCCGCTTGCCGCGCCGGCGATCCTCGCCGGTGTCAGGGTGTCGGTGACGATCGCGATCGGCACCGCGACGATCGGCTCGACGGTCGGCGCCTTAACCCTCGGCACCCCGATCTTCGACGGGCTCGCCGCCAACAAGCTGCCCTTCGTCATCCAGGGGGCGGTGCTGGTCGCCCTCTTCGCGATCCTGACCGACATGCTTTTCGCCCGCCTCCAACACTGGCTGCGGGTTCCGAGCGCGGTGTCTCGATCCGACGCCTAGCCCGCGCCGCCGCCGTCGTCCTTCGCCCCGGCCTTGGCGATGCCGACCATCGCCGGGCGCAGCAGACGGTCGTGCAGCACATAGCCGGGCTGCAGCACCTCGATTACCGTCCCGGCCGGCGCGCCGGGCCGCTCCGCTTCGAAGATCGCCTGGTGGAAATTGTGGTCGAAACGCTCGCCCTTGGGGTCGATGCGCCTCAGGTCGTGGCGCTCGAACGCAGCCAACAATTCGCGCTCGGTCGCCGCGACCCCGTCCAGGAGGCTGCGGGTGCGCGGGTCGGTGATTTCGGCCTCGGGCATCGCGTCGAGCGCGCGCCGCAGATTGTCGACCACCGTCAGCAAATCCTTGGCAAAGCCTGATATCGCGTATTTCTGCGCGTCCTCGCGCTCGCGCTGAAAGCGGCGGCGGACATTCTCCGCTTCGGCGAGCGCCCGCAACAGGCGGTCCTTGGTGTCGGCAAGCTCCGCTTCGACCGCGGCGAGGCGCTCTTCGGGAGAGGCCGGGGCGCCGTCATCAGCCATATCGCGGGCGTCCTCATCCCCGGGATCGTCCCCGTTCCCGCGATCATTGGCGGGCCTACCGGCAGGGCCGGCGCCCGCCTCTTCCTTTTCCTCGATCATCCTCGGTTATCCCATGATCCGGCCGATCATCTTGGCGGTATAATCCACCATCGGGATGATCCGCGCGTAGTTGATTCGGGTGGGGCCAATGACCCCGATGGCGCCGATGATCCGTTCGCGGCTGTTCTGATACGGCGCGATGATCAGGGAACAGCCGGCGACGCCGAACAGATGGCTTTCGGCGCCGATAAAGATCTGCACCCCTTCGGCCTTCTTGCTGGCATCCAAGAGGCGCAGCACGGTCTCCTTGGTTTCCAGCATCTCGAACAGCGAGCGCAGCCGCTCGAGATCGGCAAGCGCGGTCACGTCTCCGAGCAAATTGGCCTGGCCGCGCACGATCAGCGCGCTTGCTCCCTCGCCGCCGGCCCAGCACGCCAAGCCGCTCGAGACCACCCGCGAGGTCACCTCGTCGAGTTGCGCCTTGTGCGACCCGATCTCCTGATCGATCTCGCCGCGCGCCTCCTCGATGGTGCGGCCAATGAGGCGCGAATTGAGGAAATTGGCGGCCGAGACCAAGGTCGAGGGCATCAGCCCGAGCGGCACCTCGAGCACCCGGTTCTCCACCAAGCCATCCTCGGTAACCAGCACCACGAGCGCGCGCCCGGGCCCCAAATGCACGAACTCGATGTGCTTCAGCGGCCGCTCCTGTTTCGGAACGACGACAACCCCGGCGCAATGCGACAGGCCCGACAGCGCCGTTGTCGCCTCCTCCAGCGCCTGCGCCAGGCTCTGGCCGCGCGCCGCGCACAGGCTCTCGATATTGTGGCGCTCGTCTTCGGCGAGGTTGCCGATTTCCAAGAGGCCATGCACGAAAAGCCGCAAGCCCGCCTCGGTCGGCAGCCTACCGGCCGAGGTGTGCGGCGCATACAAGAGCCCCGCTTCTTCGAGATCGGCCATCACGTTGCGGATCGTCGCCGGCGACAGGTTTTGCCCCAAGAGGCGCGACAAGGTGCGCGAGCCGATCGGCTCGCCGGTTTGCACATAGCCGTCGACGATCAGCCGAAAGATTTCCCGGCTGCGCTCGTTCAGTTCGGTGATCGGCGAGGGTGCCGGCGCCTGAACCATATGCTCATCGCGTGTCATATCGTCGCCACCGCTGAAACGAGACCCGCGACCGCGATCGGACGGCGCTGCTCATCCTCGTGTGTCGTCCAACCTGCGCGTCCGCAAGATCTGGGAATGCCGCCCCGCAGCGTCAACTCGCCGCGATCGCGGCGGGCCCTCCTCACGGCGTCTTCTTGAAGACGGCGTGGTAGCCCTGGCCCTTTGGCGTGGTGAGGCGGCCGTCGAGATCGGCATACAGCGGCCGAAAGGCGAATTGGCTGCCATCGGAATTCTGAAACCTCAGTTCGCCGTCGCGGATGATCCCGGTCCCCTGCAAAACGCCGCCCGCGCCGCGCGCATTCGAGCCCATCGGCCCGAAAACATAAAGGATCGTCGCGGTCCCGTCCGGAGCGACATTCTCGACGATCAGCGCGGCGCAGAGAACAGGCGTCCAGGACGCATCGCTCCAGATCCCGATGAACGGCCGGAAGCGCTCGGCGACCGTCTCCGGGTCGGCGAGCCGAACGGTGACCGGCTGCTCGCAGAAAACCCGCCCCATTGGCGCTGACATCGGCGCTGACATGGGGGCCGCCGCGGGAGCGGCGGGTGGCGGGGCCTCGGCCGCTGGCGGCTGGGTGGTTTCCATGGTGGGCGCCAGTGGCGTCAGCGGCTGCGCCTCGATCGAACGCGGCGGCACGCCGGACGATTGCTGCTGGGCGAGCGCAATGGCGGCGCTCGTCAACGCGGCAAAGAGGACAGCGACAAAGCGAGCGATCATGTGCTCCGGCCAAGGTTCTGCGCGGGGTTACAAATCCGTCTGGGCGCTCCCGCCCGGCTGCAAGGTCGCTCGCGTCCACCCCGACCAGGCGCCGGCAACCGGCTGGTTGGGATTGCGGTCATGGCGCCAGCAGATAGTGGCGTCGGGAGGCACCTCGATCGCCTCGGACCGGTCCTTGCGCATGACCAGTTCCTTGGTCTCGACATAGCCCTCCTCGCGGCTGTCGCAATCGGCCCGCTTGGTGATCACGATTTCGACATTGACCTTGTCCCAATAGGAATCGTTGAGGGTCAGCGTGGCCGTGCCCGCCGGCGCCGAGGAGCACGCCGCCACCCATAGCACCACCATCAGCCCTGCCCGATACCGCATGCCTTTACACCTTTCCCGACGGCTACACCTCTCCCGGCGGCCGCGCCCGCGCGCCGAGGCCGTGCGGCGTTTCGTGTTTTCGGTTTTTCGCCGCTGCCGCGCAAGGGTCACGGCAGCCCGCGCCGACAATCGGAGATGACAGACGAGCGAGCACGCTATAAGCTGCAGAAGTCTGAAAGTTGGAATTTCGTCAAGTCTAAAGGAACGGCTCATGTCGCTCGCCAAACTCAAGCAGAAGGGCCAGCTAACGATCCCCGCCGAGATCCGAGAGCAGCTCGGGCTGGACGAGGGCGATTATGTCGAGGTTGTGCGGGAGGGGCACCGCATCGTGCTGACCCCCAAGGAAATCGTCGACCGTCATCCGGCGATCGACGCGGCTCTCGCGGAAGGGCTCGATGACGTTCGCGGAGGGCGCGTATCACCGTCGTTCAAAAGCATGAAAGAGTTCGAGGCATGGCTGAAGACCGAGGAAGGAAAACGATTCTCTAGCCAATGAACATTCGCTTCTCCGCAAGGGCCAGGCGGGATTTTGCCGACCTGCCGTCGGACCTCAAGGCGCGCACCCGAAAGCAGTTGGACCTGCTGAGCGGCAACCTGCGGCATCCATCGATCCAAGCGAAGAAATATGACGAGAGCAACGATGTTTGGCAGGGCCGGGTCAACCGCGATTATCGCTTTTATTTTCAGATCGTCGAAGACGATTACGTGATCCTTCGCATCATCCCCCATTCAAAATAGGAAGCGTGGTCAGGGCGAGTCAGTGAACCCGCCGCCCAGCATCTGACAAAGGTGCTCCCTGACGAGGGATGGCTCATTGATTGCGCCGGCCATTGATCGGATGCCGGCGGGCCGCTACGGTGTGGCACCCCTCCCCTCGCCCGCACAGGAGATCGGCCATGCCCGATGATGTCCGCCATCCGGTAATCGATAAATCGCGCATGCCCAGCCGGCACGTCACGATCGGCCCGGAGCGCGCGCCGCACCGCGCCTTTCTCTATTCGATGGGCCTCAGCGCCGAGCAGATCGCCCAACCGCTGGTCGGCGTGGCGACGACCTGGAACGAGGCAGCGCCCTGCAACATCTCATTGTCGCGCCAGGCGCAGGCCGCCAAGAAAGGCGTAGCGTCGGCGGCCGGCACGCCGCGCGAGTTCACCACGATCACCGTCACCGACGGCATCGCGATGGGGCACGAGGGCATGAAATCCTCGCTGGTCAGCCGCGAAATCATCGCCGACTCGGTCGAATTGACGATGCGCGGGCATTGCTATGACGCGCTCGTGGGCCTCGCCGGCTGCGACAAGTCCTTACCCGGGCTGATGATGGCGATGGTGCGGCTCAACGTGCCGTCGGTCTTCATGTATGGCGGCTCGATCCTGCCGGGGCGCTTCAAGGGCCGGGACGTCACGATCGGCGATGTGTTCGAGGCGGTCGGCTCGCACAGTGTCGGCGCGATGTCGGACGAGGATCTGCACGAATTGGAATGCGCCGCCTGCCCGTCATCGGGCTCGTGCGGCGGCCTCTTCACCGCCAACACGATGGCCTGCGTGTCGGAGGCGATCGGCCTGGCGCTGCCCGGCTCGGCCGGCGCGCCTGCACCTTACGATTCGCGCGACGCCTACGCCGAAGCCTCGGGCCAGGCGGTGATGGACCTCATCCGCCGCAACATCCGGCCGCGCGACATCGTCACCCGGAAGGCGCTCGAAAACGCCGCGACCGTCATTGCCGCGGCCGGCGGTTCGACCAATGGCGGGCTGCACCTGCCGGCGATCGCCAACGAGGCCGGCATCGATTTCGACCTCCATGCCTTCGGCGAGATCTCCAGGAAGACCCCCTATATCGGCGATCTGAAGCCCGGCGGGCGCTATGTCATGAAGGATTTGCACGATGTCGGCGGCGTCGCCGTGCTGATGAAGGCATTGCTCGACGGCGGCTATCTGCACGGCGACTGCCTGACCGTCACCGGCAAGACCATCGCCGAGAATCTGAAGGATGTCGTCTTCCCGACCGGACAGGACGTGGTCCGCCCGACGTCCCGGCCGCTGGCGCCGACCGGCGGCCTCGTCGTCCTCAAGGGGAATCTGGCGCCGCAGGGCGCGATCGTCAAAGTCGCCGGCATGAAGACGCTGCGCTTTGCCGGCACGGCCCTCTGCTTCGATTGCGAGGAGGACGCCTTCGCCGCGGTCGAACAGCGCCGCTACAAGGACGGCGACATCATCGTCATCCGCTACGAGGGGCCGCGCGGCGGGCCCGGCATGCGCGAGATGCTGTCGACGACCGCGGCGCTCTACGGTCAGGGTGTCGGCGATCGGGTGGCGCTGATCACCGATGGCCGCTTCTCCGGCGCGACGCACGGGTTCTGCATCGGCCATGTCGGCCCGGAGGCGGCGGTCGGCGGCCCGATCGCGCTGCTCTGCGATGGCGACAAGATCACGATCGATGCCGTCGCCGGCACGATCGATGTCGCGCTCAGCGACGCCGAGCTCGCTGAACGCCGCCGTGCCTGGACGCCGCGCCAGAACGGCTACCAGTCGGGCACGCTGTGGAAATACGCGCAGACCGTCGGCGATACCGAGAAGGGCGCGGTGACCCATCCCGGCGCCCGCGCCGAAACGCATGTGTATGCGGATATCTGATGCAAGCGCGCATCGGATACCTGCTGCCGACCCGCGAGCAGGTCATGGAAGGCCGCCCCGAGGCGGCGCCGCTTTTGGCCCTCGCGGAGCGGGCCGAGGATCTCGGTTTCGATTCGATCTGGGTCGGTGATTCGATCCTGGCGCGGCCCCGGCACGAGCCGCTGACCCTCCTCTCCGCGGTCGCCGCGCGCACCCGGCGTGCCGAGCTCGGCACGGCGGTACTGCTGTCGGCCCTGCGCAACCCGGTCGTTCTGGCGCACGGCATCGCGACCCTGGACCAGATCAGCGAGGGGCGCTTCATCCTCGGCGTCGGCATCGCCAGCGACGTTGCCAATATCCGCGCCGAGTTCCTCGCCTGCGGGGTGCCCTTTGAAAAGCGCGTCGGGCGGATGCTCGAAGGGCTGCGCCTCGCCCGTGAACTGTGGAAGGGCAAGCCCGTCAGCTGGAACGGACGCTGGGTCGTCGACAACGCCACCCTCGGCCCGGTGCCCCACCGCCCGGGCGGCCCGCCGATCTGGATCGGCGGCATGGTGCGCGCCAGCCTCGAGCGCGTCGGCCGGCTCTACGACGGCTGGTTCCCCAATGCGCCGGACCCCGAACGCTGGCAGGCGCAATGGGCCGACATTCACGCGATCGCGCGCGAGGCCGGGCGCGATCCCGGGCAGTTGACCGGCGCGGTCTATCTGACCCTGGCGATCGACGACAATGCCGTAGAGGCCGACGGCCGGATGAATGCCTTCATCGAAAGCTATTACGGCCGCCCGGCCACCGAGATGCGGGCCCGCCAGGCCACCTATGCCGGCCCCGCCGAGGGCGCGGCGGCGTGGCTGTCGAGCTGGGTCAAGGCCGGGGCCAGCCATCTCGTGCTGCGCTTCGCCGGCGACCACCGCCGCCACCTCGACGCGATCGCCAAGCTGCGCCCGAACATCACCGGGTGAGCCTCGGAACGGCAGCGCTGGTCAGCTGCGCGACGCCGCCTTAGAGCACGATCTTGTCAGGCTGAATCGCGGAAGGGGATTCCCAGGGGTCGGATTTTCTGATTCAAGATGCTGGCTGGGGTTGGGGGCCAGCATCGATGGCGAGACCCAGCGTGGTGAAGTGGTGTCAGCGCTGGCGGGCGACGGGGAGTGCGGCACCCTCTCGCATGGGCGGGTGGCGGCCGCTGCTGTTGAAGAGCGAGCGGGCGTGGCTGTTGGCGCGGATCGCCGAGAAGCCGGACCTGACCTTGCGGGCGGTGATGGCCGAATTGGCCGAGCGCGGGACCCCGGCAAGCTACGGCGCGGTGTGGC
>Ga0182024_10027160_pt1 | contig 10025 bp, 7 predicted proteins | sample P32metaG_FD_120480 | JGI IMG/M metagenome (GOLD analysis project Ga0182024, IMG submission 120480) | Permafrost microbial communities from Stordalen Mire, Sweden - P3-2 metaG (Illumina Assembly) | ecosystem: Environmental > Terrestrial > Soil > Wetlands > Permafrost | place: Sweden: Stordalen...
AGTGGAGTCGCGCTGATATTCTTGATGAATGCCAAAAAAGAACCCAATAAGCTGCCCGGTGGCGCGTACGGCAAACATTCTCGGGACGCCGTGGACTGCGTTGATCATGCGCGACCTCATCATCAAGGGTGTCTGTCGATACCAAGAGCTGCTTGATTCGCTCAAGCACATCGCTCCCAATACGCTCTCAGAGCGGCTAAAGATGCTCGAGCTTCACGGCGTCGTGGAGCGGCGACTTTACGAGCAGCACCCTCCCCGGGCGGAGTACGTTTTGACTTCGAAGGGACGTGAGCTCGGAGCTGTCATCCGAGCGATGCGCGAATGGGGCGCGAAGCACAACGGCAGCGAGATATCGGCGGATGTAACGTTAAAGGACCGCAGCAAGCCGCGCGTGAAGATCGCATAGCACGAGGCGTCAGAGAAGATCCAAGAGCAGGCGAGCGGCGCGAGAGTCGGCTTTCGTTTCGACGGCGCGGTACCTGACCGGTCGCCCTACCATCGCGATGATCGCGGCCGCAATATCCTCCGCGGAACTCCGCACATAGTCCAAGCAATGACCTGCCGCATAGCGGTCCAGGCGGTATCGCACGTGCACGTTCTGCTCAAAATGATTGTGCAGCGGAAAATAGATAAACGGAACACTCGCAGCCGTCAGCTCCATACAGGTAGTCAGCCCCCCCTGCACGACGGCGATATCGCATGCGGCAAGCCGAAGATGTAGGTCCGTCACATAGCCGTGAACCTCAACACCTTTTGCATGTGGCAGAGTCGCCGGATCGATGCGTGGGCCCGTCACGATCACGAAGCGCATCTCCGGCAGCACATTGCGAACCGCAGCGCTCGAGTCGATGACGCGCCTAAGCAGCGCACCGCCGACGGCGGAACCGCCAACAGTGACGATGCACACCTTTTCGTCGTCGCCATATCCGAAGCGGTGCCGCAGCCCGGCGCGGTCGGCAATATCGATCGGATCGATGCCGGTGATGTAGCCGGAGAACTCGAAGTGCTGTTGGGTCCAGCTCCGGATCGACGGCAATCCCGGTCCAAATGTTCCACCGACGATGTCATCGGGGTCGCCCACGAAAATCGCACGATCTCGCACGCGCGGGTAACGCTCGATGTGCTCGAGCATTTCTGCATTGTAGTCGGCGGTTAGACACGCCTCGCGGTCACCGCCTTGCGGCATCGGCAGGTAGCCCACGAAATCCGTGAACCAGGCAAGCGCGCAGCGCTTAAGCTCCGGGTGCTCATGCCAATAGTGATCCACGTCCCACGACTCGTCGGCGATCACCAGGTCGTATTGACCCTCTTCGACGACCTCCTGGAACACCATGAAGTTGGCGACCAGGATCTCGTCCATCCCGCGCAATGCCTGGAACACGTGTAGATCGTGCTCACCCGCCTCTCCTTCGATATGCTGCGACTCATTGACTAGAAGTCGGCTGGCCGGGTGGATTGATTCATCTGCGCGCTCGAGCAGTGCTGTGACGGGATGCTGGGCGAGCCAGTCAATACGGATTTCAGGGCGCATTTCTCGGAGGCGGCACGCGATCGCCAGATCGCGGCGTCCGTGGCCGAGCCCGATGGGGGAAGATAGATAGAGGATGCGATTGCGGCGTCCTGGCCCCCTGCGAAGCACTGCGGGGACGTCAACGCGGCCGGTCGAGCGGTCCGCGAAATCGCGAATGAGCCGATTCATCATGACCGGCTCGCGTGCAATCGGGATATGACCCGATCCCTCCAAAGTCAGGAGAGGCGCTCCGATAGACTCCGCTACGCGTTTTCCGCGTGCATACGGCACGATAGCGTCCCGGTCTCCGTGCACGACGACTACCGGGCAGCGAATCTTTCGATACGTCTGCTCATCCTCGGGCTGGCTGAGCAAGCGCCCAAGGACGGTATCGATCAGAGTCTCCGCACTGGTTTCGGATGCCCAGGCAATGCAGTCCTCGATCTGCTTGGTCGAATGCGGCTCGTTGAGGGCCTCGTGGAAGAAGAACTCGGTGAAGTCGCGGAAATCGCGTCGCCAGTAGTGACGATTGTATTTGGCCCAGCCTTCGTCGCTATTGTTCGGCTCAAGAAAGGCGCGATGCGCTTGAACACCGGTACCCGGCCCGAAGGGTGCGGCGGGCGCGATTAGCATTGCGCTGACCACGCGTTCAGGATGGTTCGCCGCCAGGAGCGCTGCTAGGTGACCTCCAAACGAAAAGCCGACGAGCACCGCGCGCTCGGTCCCGGTTGCGTCCATCACCGCGACCGCATCCGCCATGTACTCCTCCGCGCGATACGCCTCCGCGCCCCGCGGTCGCTCGGAGAGGCCGTTGCCGCGACCGTCGAACGCGACGACGCGGTAGGTGCGGGCGAGGTAGGGTATCTGACCCTTCCACACTCGCGAGTGAACTATCGACCAGCACGGCAACAAGAGAAGGGAGGAGTCCGCAGTGCCGTAGACTTCGTAGTAAGTCCTCACTCCCCCGCGCTCGACGTGACCCGACCGCTCGGCTAACCGTGCTCGCATCTCGCTTCTCCCTAATTGGCCTTTTCCGCGCTTTGAATAAGCGTCCCGAATCGTCGCAGGGCGCGGCGGAGCGGAATTTCCGACTCCTGAACGCCGAGTAGCAGCAACGCTTCCGCGCCGAGGAATGCGGCACCGACGAGGGAAGCGATCTCGTCCGACTTGAAGGGGCCAGTCCGCGCAATGCGTTCGGCCGCCTCGTCGGCGACGCGCGTTAGCAGCGCGAACCATCCGTTCAGTAGCTGGCGCACGGCTTTCGCGATCGCGGGGTTCGACCAGCCGGCCGCCATCATTTCCTGGAGCACGCGCACGTAGCCCGACGAGAGATCTTCGTCGAGGTAATCGCAAGCCCGCTTCCAGCGTTTCCACAGTGGCAGGTCTTGCGCGTACATGGCGGCCTGCCGAATCAGAAGGCGCTCATTTTTGAAGGCGAGCAGCGCAAGTACCAGATCCTCCTTGGACCCGAAGTGGTAATGGATCTGGCTCAGCGGCATCCGCGCAGCATCAGCAACCCGGCGTGTCGACAGCCCGTTCAACCCGTATCGGTGCAGACATTGCTCCGTAGCCTCAAGCAACTCAGTCTGCGTGTCGGACCTGGCAGTGGCAGCGACGGATCGCGTTTGACCTCTGGTACGAATGATCTTCTCCTTTGCGCGGTACTTGACAATGGGGCGAATCAGTAGTTTATTATAGCTCGGTCGGTCGACCGAATTATAAGATAATCGGATCGCCTAAGAGCATCAAGATAGCGTGAGCAATCGAAGCGCCCGGGAGGCCTCCATGACGAGAATCATTGCACTGTTATATGGGTCTATCGTCTACCTGCTCTTCCTCGTAACGTTCCTTTATACGATCGGTTTTGTCGAGGGCATTCCTGGAATCAAGACCATCGACAGCGGCCCGACCGACAGCGTTTGGATCGCCGTCATCGTCAATGTGTTGCTGCTCGGACTTTTTGCGGTACAGCACAGTGTCATGGCGCGTCAGGGATTTAAGCGCTGGTGGACACGGTTTGTGTCCCCGTCGGTCGAGCGCTCCACGTTTGTGCTTGCTGCCAGTCTCGCGGTAGCCCTGCTGCTTTGGCAATGGCGCCCGCTTCCGGCGATCGTCTGGGACGTCAATAACGCCTCCGGGCGGACGCTGCTCTATCTACTTTCCGCGCTAGGGTGGGGCATCCTCCTGACTTCAACTTTTCTAATCAACCACTTCGAGTTGTTCGGACTGCAGCAGGTATTCAACTGCTGGCGCCGTGTCTGCTTTAGTCCACCTGCGTTCAAGACGCCGGCGCTTTACAGGTACGTGCGTCACCCGCTTTACCTGGGCTTTATCCTGGCGTTCTGGGCCACACCGCGTATGACCCAAGGCCACTTGCTGTTTGCAGTCGCGACCACGGGTTACATCTTCGTCGGAATCTTCTTCGAGGAGCGCGATCTGATCGCGCATTTCGGCGACGAATACCGTCGCTACCGGCAGCGTGTACCGATGATCCTGCCATTCCTCAGCCGAAGAACGGAACCCTTGAGCCGGAGCGACGGCCGCGCTCGCAGCTGAGCTAGGGTCGGGCTATCCTCGAACTCCGATCCACTTTCCTTCGGCCGGATCCCACGCGCCCGGAGCCCATCTGTTAAAAAAAGGCGACGCGACGGGCGCGCTGATGCCGCGCAAGTTCTTGACTATACTCTGGCAACGCGGCCGGAAGGAATTCATGTCTTGAGCGTCCGGGCTGCGCGATAAAGTGGGGGTGAGCCGTGATTTCTTGGGTTATAGCGAAGCGCGCGCATGGGTTGGCATGCGCTGTGGCTGCCACCGCAGCACTGTTCATCGTGGGGACGGCCCAAGCGCAAATAAATCCAAGTCTGTTTCAAGACATGCAGTGGCGCAACATCGGCCCATTTATTGCAGGAAAGGTGGATTCGGTGTCCGGAGTCAACGGACGCCCGGAGATTGCGTATGTGGGTACCGATAATGGCGGCGTCTGGAAGACCGCAAACGCCGGCGCCACCTGGCTGCCAGTTACCGATGCAGTGCAGGTTGCCCGGGGCTTTACCGCATTGGCGGTGGCGCAGTCGCAACCGTCCGTTGTCTATGCGGGCACCGGCAGCGTGTTTGGTTCCGACTATAGCAGCGGTGTCTGGAAATCCACCGACGCAGGAGCGCACTGGCAGAGTGCCGGATTGCAAAATGCCGGCGCAATAGCATGGCTGCTGGTGGATCCGCAAAATCCTGACTTGGTGCTGGCAGCCACGCGCGGAATCGATCATCGCCAAGGGGGAGCACGCGGCGCGTTCCGCAGCACTGACGGTGGACGAACGTGGACGCTGGTGCTGAATGCTCAGCCCGAATCCGGCGCGACCTATTTGTCGTGGGCAAGCGATGAACCGCGGGTAATTTTCGCTACCGTGACACAAACCTATCTTGCTCCGGGGGTTGCGAGCCGCTCGCTCTTCGAGCATCCGCGACCAACCAGCCTGTATAAGTCAAGCGACGAGGGCCTGACCTGGGCAAAGGCAAACGGTCGAGACCAGCCCGAACTACGCGGGGCGGCTGCAATCGCAGTGGGCACTCATGCCCAGCGCGTGTACTTGTTGAATCACGCAGGGCTTTACCGGTCGGACGACGGTGGCGCGAGTTGGTCGTTGGCCACCAAGAAGATTTACACATCGAGCAAACAAGTTCTGGTGGATCCGCGAGATCCGGATGTGGTCTATACAATGGGTACCTGCGTCTACAGATCCACCGATGGCGGTCATACGTTGGTCGCTTTCAAAGGTGCGCCTGGTGGTGATGACCCGAATCAGTGGTGGATCGACCCCACTGACCCGAACCACATCGTGTACGGCGGCGACCAGGGAGCATCGATCAGTCTTGATGGGGGTCAGACCTGGAGTTCGTGGTACAACCAAAAAACGGCGGAGATCGAAAAGATCACCACCGACAACCAGTATCCCTACTGGATATACGGCAGCAAGCAGGACAGCGGCACGTTCGCGATCGCCAGTCGAGGCGCGCTCGGACAGATCACCGACCTTGATTGGTTTCCGATGCCCGGCTGGGAGACGGGTTTCGTGACTATCGACCCTGCCGATCCCGACGTCATATTCATGAACGGCCCTTTGGGATTTCTGCAAAAAGTGAATCGCAAAACATGGGGCGCGCAGAGCGTCGATTTTGGCGTGGGCACCATCAGCCGGGTTACCGATACGGATTTTCGACGCGCAGTTTCTGCTCCCATCGTTTTTTCACCACAGAACCCGAGTGTGTTGTATTACGGCACTCAGAACGTTTGGGAGAGCCAGGACGGTGGTGATCACTGGCGAAAAATCAGTCCAGACCTTACCGCCCATCCAGGAAAACCACCATTGCCCAATCCGGAAGGAGTCCATCACGGTGACGCACTGGTGGCCTTGTCGCCCTCGACCGTGCAATCCGGGGTCATATGGACGGGCAGCAACAATGGCGTCCTCTATCTGACGCAAGACGGCGGGAAGCAGTGGCTTGACGTCACTCCACCAGATATGTCGATGTATGGCGTCATCGACGTTCGCGCGTCGCGCTTCAACCCTTCCGCGGCCTACGCAGCCGTGCGGAATGATGCCATTGGCGATTATTCACCGCACATCTATCGCACGCGCGACTTTGGCAAGTCATGGCAGGAAATCGTTGCGGGCCTGCCGACAGATGAGCCGACCGGCAGCTTTGTGCGAGTGATGCAGGAGAGCGATCACAAGCGCGGGTTGCTGTTCGCGGGCACCGAAACGTCCGTGCATGTGTCGTTCGACGACGGCGATCACTGGCAAGCGCTACGTCTGAACCTTCCAACGACCTCGTATTACGACCTGCAAATCCACGACGGCGATCTGATCGCAGCAAGCTACGGGCGTGGACTATGGATTCTGGACGATACATCGCCCCTCGAGCAGTTGACCGCGGAGCTCGCGGATCGCCAAGTGATCTTGTTCCGTCCGCGAGCCGCGACCCGGGTTCAGTCGAACATCAACCAGGACACCCCGTTTCCGCCCGAGGTTCCACATGGACAGAATCCACCTCAGGGAGTTGTGATCGACTACTATCTGAAACAGTCTGCGCAGCAGGTGCAGCTCCAGATTTTCGATGCCAAGGGGAATCTCGTGCATTCCCAGTCGAACGCTCCGATCAAGCCTCTCGATCAACCCCTGCCACCCGCGCCTGCTTTTTGGGCACGACCATCGCGGCCATTGCCTGCAACGGCGGGTGAGCATCGCGTGAGCTGGGACATGCGTTACCCAGCGCCTCCTGCCTTGTTCTTCGATCAGTCCAGCGGAGCAGTACCGAAAGACACGTCATTCATCCCGGAAGGGCCCATGGCGCTGCCTGGTGACTATCAGGTGAAACTGAGTGTGGACGGAGTCTCCTTCACTCAGCCGGTGCTGCTGGAGCAGGATCCGCGGCTCGATCAGTCGCCCGTGGCGATGGATGGCATGCGCCGGCAATTGGCTCTTTCGCAGCGAATCATCGCGGTCATTTCAGCCAGCAAGCTCGCTTACGGGGTGGCGAACGGGTTAGATGCGAAACTGTCATCGCAGCGCGCAGGTGTCTCGAGCGGATTAGTGAAGACGCTGCACAAGCGAATCGCCGAATTGACCGGCACCATCGAAGATGCGTCCATCGGCCTTTCGGGCGGGTCCTACGCTGTGCCGTCGGTCAAGGGCAAAACCAGCTTCAGCAGGATCAATGGACAGGCATCGGCTCTGCTGGGGATGGTTGAATCCACCAGTAATCAGGCACCCGTGCCATCCTTGTACCGGACTTACTCGGATTTGTGCAGGGATTTTAATGCCACGTTAGGCGCTTGGCAGTCGTTGCAAGCGAAGGTGGAAGTGGATGCTGGTTTGAAGCATGCCGACCACAGACCGGGCATCGACTCCGGGACGGTTACTGCGAGTTCAAGTGACTCTTGCGAGCCCGTAAGTCCGAGATCAAGCGACTGATCGGGGCGCCATCGGCCTGCGATCACCGATCACCAGCCGATTCGGGCGGTAAGCTCACGAAACTTCGCATCGGACCGCAGGCTCGCGAGTCAATTCGATGAGGTCGGGGTTGTGTTCCTGGTAGGCTCTTTCCAGCCATTCGAGCGCATGCGTATCCTGCACCGAGGTCCGGTTCTATCCGCACGGCCTGTCGAGCCGCGGCTTTGGCCTTGTGGAAAGAATCCCGGGCTGGAGTGATGCCTCGGCAGGCGAGCATCGTGTGCGCGTCGGCTATCCCCTGTCGTCTTTCAACGCGCCTATGGCAGCGGCGAACCGCACCGACTGCGGATTTTCAAACTGACTGCGACGGACTCGCACCGTCTACTCCTTGCCGGTCTCCCGGCGCACAAGCAATTGATTTATCGGTTAATAAAATCCACCTAATTCGCCGATGCCCCCGGTGATGCCCCATCAAATGGTGGCTGTATTCGGCGCTCAGTGGACATCACAACTTCTCAGCCTCGCGCCGCCGATTTGAGTCTTGCGTCTCGTCCCGTCCAAGGCCATCGAGACCGCGCCCACCAAAATCAAATTGATCATCGAAGCGGCCGACGTCTGAGGAGAGTTTCCCTGACGATCAACCGATGATCGTTGCCTTCTCTGTTGCCGGTCACTTCTTCGACGAGGACTTGCGGGCGGCTCGCCTAGCTTTTTTAGGCGCCGTCGGATGGCTCGGCGTCGCTCGACCCGTCAGCAGCTGCACGGCACGTTCTTCAAAGGGTGAAAGCTCGCTTCCTCGCATGCGTGAGAGGACAAACACCAGCGGGCCAAGGTGCCATGCCCGGCGCTCAAGTTCGACCAGTCGACCCTGAACCAAGTCCTCAGCGATCAGATCCACAGGCATGTGGCCCCAACTGAGCCCCGCAATCAAGAAGTCACGTTTTGCGCCCAGGTCGTTGACAAACCACCGGCGCTCCCCTGCGACCCCCTGCTGCGTCTTTTCTGCGCTCGGCTGGTTGTCGGTCACTACCAACTGCACGTATTCGCTGAATTCGTCGAGCGATATCGGTCGACCGATGCTCGCCAGAGGATGCGTGGGGGCACACACCGTGACCATCTGCGTTTCGTACAACCAGTGCCGCTCGATAGCGGTCCTTTTGATTTCCGGAACGTTTGAAATGGTGACCGCGAGCGAGCAATCACCTGCCAGCACCAGCGCCTCACCGCCCTGCATCGTTGTCAAGCGCAGGTTGATCGCAGACGTTGGCGATTCGCGCTCCAGTGCACGCAGGCATTCAATCAGGTGTGCCCTCGGGAAGTAGCTATCGACGGCGATTGAGAGCCTCGGCACGCCTTCTGCGGAAATCGACTTCGCCCGGTTCTTCAGCACTTCCGTGCGGGCAACGACCGCTCGCGCATCAGACAGAAGACTGCGGCCGGCGGCGGTCAGTTCAGCCCTGCGCGCGTCCCGCTCAAATAGCTCAACGCCTAGTGCTGTCTCCAAAGCCGAGATTGCGTGGCTCACGGCAGATTGGGCACGCCGAAGGCGGCGTGCTGCGCCCGTGAAGCTTGTTTCCTCACCCACCGCGATAAAGGTGCGAAGTTGATTGATGGTGACGGTGTCTAGCATTACATCTAATCTTTAGATGGACAGCACCGATATTTAGTCACTTCTGAAGATGAGTCAAGTCGCCTATCTTCAGTGGTTCCGCTAAGTCAGCCGCGGCAAGCTGAGAATAACGAGTGCTTCAAAGTGAAGAACAGGAATGAAATACAGCATCGTAGGGTCGGGCCTGGTGGGCAAGACGCCAGCCGGAATCTTCGCCAAACAGGGCGCGGACGTCCTGATTGCCAATTCCCGCGGGCCAGAATCACTCGCGGAAATTGCCGCTGAGCTCCGGCCGCACATTACTCCCGCTACCAAAAGCCACCCCATCAGGTGACAGCGAATGTTCATATCCCCGGTTGACGTCGATCTTGCGGCCGCCCGCGCCTTCCTCCCAATCCCGGTGCAACTCAGGGGCGAGGACGTCGCGGCCCTGGAGAACATTGTGCCTTGCCGGTTCGACCGAATGGGCGTGTGGCATGGTGCCAGCACTTCGTGATGGTCCCTAAGTCTCAGCTTGCTTATGCGGTTACGCAAGCGTCGTTTTCAACATTGCGCTCATTACCGGCGATCTGATGCGTCACGCGACATGGTCACCTTCACAGAACCAGCTGTTAGCGAAGCTTCCGCTCAGTGTGCAACAGTCTTGGTTTCCACAATTGGAGCTCGTCGATATGCCGCTTGGGGCCGTGGTATACGAATCCGGCGCCACGCTGAGTCACGTCTATTTCCCAAGCACATCCATAGTGTCACTTCTCTATGTCATGAATAACGGTGCTTCCGCTGAAATCGCGGTCGTCGGTAAAGAGGGTGTCGTTGGTGTTTCGCTATTTATGGGAGGCGACTCGACGCCGAGTCGCGGCGTGGTACAAAGCGCGGGCAAAGGCTTTCGTCTAGCAGGGAAGGTAATGAAAGATGAATTCGGTAGCGGTGGACCGGTCCTGCATCTGCTCCTGCG
>Ga0182024_10027161_pt1 | contig 10025 bp, 10 predicted proteins | sample P32metaG_FD_120480 | JGI IMG/M metagenome (GOLD analysis project Ga0182024, IMG submission 120480) | Permafrost microbial communities from Stordalen Mire, Sweden - P3-2 metaG (Illumina Assembly) | ecosystem: Environmental > Terrestrial > Soil > Wetlands > Permafrost | place: Sweden: Stordalen...
GGGTGCAGGCAGCCCGCTACAGTCAGTTGGCGGTCGTTTTCCCCGCTGCGCTGGTTGTGGGATGGCTGCTGGGCGCAGCACTCGATCGCTGGCTGCACACCACCTGGCTCTACCTAGCCGGCATTCTACTGGGCATCGCCGCTGGTTTTATCGAACTGATCCGCACAGCCATGCGCGATACCAAATAGCTCGTCGATGCCCGACCAGGTACAAAGCGAACCAGAGGCGGCGCAGGCGGCCGCGGCCGAGCATTTCTACTCCGGCGCTCTCGGTCGCATTGGGGGTGTCATGGGCGTGCTCGCTCCATTGCTGGTTGCGGCCGCATGGTGGAAGTTTGGCACGCGTCCCGCCATAGGCTTCGCCTTCGGTTGTGCCATTGCCTATCTTAATTTCTACTGGTTGAAGCGTGTAATCGCCGGTTTCGCCGATCGGGCTACTGGTGCCGCCACATCGCAATCCGGGCAGGGAATCGTCTTTCGTTTTCTGCTACGTTATGTTTTGATGGCCCTCGGCGCGTATGTTATATTCACTGTTTCACCCGCGAGCCTGAATGGGCTTCTTGCGGGCTTATTTTTGCCCGTAGCCGCCATCGGATGCGAAGCGGTTTACGAACTGTACGCGGCGCTAACTCGCGGTGTATAACAAAACGGAAAAGCTAGGAGCTAGCAGCTAGAAGCTTAACTTATGCCCGAGCAACTTTGGTTTACTGAAATCCTGAATCGCCTGTTCGCTGGCCCTGTCACGGCGTTGCTGCTGGCATTGCACGTCAAGGTGAAATACCCAACAGCCCCTATTCCAAACTCGTTTGCGATGGAGTTTCTGGTTTTCTCGTTCCTGCTGATTCTTTTCCTGCTGGTTCGTCCGAGCCTTTCGGTGGACCGTCCGGGCTCGCTGCAGCACGTCTTCGAGGGCGTTGAGGGATTCATCCAGGGCCAGAGTGACGAGATCATCGGCCACCACAGCGAAGGCTACACAGCATTCCTGGCTACGCTCTGCTTCTTCATTCTGTTCTGCAACCTGATCGGCGTGATTCCCGGCTTCGAGTCGCCGACCGCGGTGCCCATTGTTCCTCTGGGTTGCGCTCTCTGTGCTTTCTTTTATTACCAGGCTCAAGGATTCAAGCACGCCGGAATCAGTTATCTGAAGCACTTCGCCGGACCTATGCCTGCTCTGGCGCCGCTGATGATCCCCATTGAACTCATCAGCCATCTGGCCCGCGTGCTTTCGCTTACGATCCGTCTGTTCGCCAATATGTTTGCCGGAGATATGGTTACGTTGGTTTTCTTTTCGCTGGTTCCGATCGGCGTGCCAATCGTTTTTCTGGGTCTTCACATCGGAGTGTCGCTGTTGCAGACGTACATTTTCATCCTGCTGACGACCGTTTATTTGCAGGGCGCGGTTTCGGAAGAGCACTGAGAGGCAGTTCTCAGTTCTCAGAAGAAGACCCTTAGACCGCAGACTGGAACCCGGACAGCAGTTGTCAGGATTTAGCCTTGCTTGAGCAGTACTCAGTTGTCCGCTCCTGTTCTCTATCATCTGAGAACTGGGAACTGAGAACTGAGAACTGACCGCATAGCGTGAGGGCGTCTGCACGGTATGACGTCAACCACCCACTGGCGGTATTTCATACGAGGAGAAACACAATGAGCAAGTTGAGCAAGTTGTTTATGGTACTGTCCGTACTCTCGTTCGCCGTCCCGGCCTTTGCGCAGGGCGAAGCCGCAACAATGGGAGTCAACTGGGTCGCCATCGCCGCCGGATTTTCCATGGCCTTTGCTTCCGGCATTTGCGCTCTGGCGCAGGGCAAAGCGACCGCCGCCGCTGCTGAGAGTCTCGCTCGCAATCCAGCTGCCCGTCCCGGCATTCAGCTCGCTCTGATTCTGGGTCTGGCCCTGATCGAGTCACTCGCGCTTTACACCCTGGTCATTATTTTTGCCAAGGTGAAGTAGGCCACGCGCGAAGCTTCGCTCGCGGACAGCCGAGGGCGGCTGTCCTCACACGTACTCGTAAGCAATGCAAAAGCCTCTGCTGGCAAGCAGAGGCTTTTTATTTCTTAGTTCTCAGAAATGCACTAGATCTTCCGTTCCCCGCTCCACTGCTGATCTTTATTCTGCGGAGCGTGGTTCAGTGCGTCCACCAGCAGACGGCGCAGGCGATAGCGGCTTTCCAGGTCGGTGTTGACGATTTCGAATCCTACTTCGTTGATTCGCGCGCGGCGTAGGAGCACATGCGCCTTAATCTTCGAGCGCAAGCCCACGGAAATTTCCAACTCGGCTTCGCTGCCGATGCGCAGATTGTCTTCTTTCGTGCCCATGCCGCCGCCCAGGCTCAACTCGCGAACCAGAATTCTTGACTTGCCCCACGAACTGCCAATCCACGCGCTGATCGAGCGGGAGAGCGCCATACGCTCATACCGCCGCTGCCTCACCCACGGGCATGCAGGCGCAGTATCGAGAGGCGCGATCGCCAGTTCAGCCGGCTCAATGCCACTGTCGGAAAGAATCTGAGCGCTGTAGCGCGGATCGGTTTTCGAAAGCGACTGCGCCGCCGCGATGCGCAACTCGCGGTGATAAACCCAGCCAAATGTTTTTTTGGTCTCGACAATTTCGCGCAACAGTGCCACCGCTTCCGGATCACGCAAACGTCCCAGAGACTCGATGGCTTTGAGTTGCACAAACGGCGGGCGCGAAGCCGTTTCTCCTGGACGCGCCATGGCCAACAAAGGTGGCGCAGCAGTGAGATCGCCGCTCATCCCAATTTCATCGATGGATTCTGGCAGCACCGCGGAATCGAGCACCTCCGCCAATTCCAGCAGTGTGCGCCCACGGTTCGGCGCAGCTCCATACGCAATCTGGCGCACCACAATGTCGTGATAAAAGCGATTCCATTCCGGCAGGCGCGTTGGCAAAAGTTCGAGCAACGTATCGACATCCAGGCGGCTCAAAAGCCCCACCACGCCTGAAGCTTGCCGTGGCTGCCCGGTGCGCAGAATCTCCCGCAGCTGCACCAGAGCCGGACTGCCCATCTCTTTCACCAGTTCCACCATGCGATCGCATTCGTCGCGCCGCATGCAGCGGAAGAAGCGGTCGGCCAGATGCTCGGCTCCCGATTGCGAAGTGCGCCGCAGCACTACGAGCAAATCTGCGGGCACTGAATCGCTGCGCAACGCCTCTTCAATAAACTCCGGAATCCGGTTCTCCACGCCCACGCGCGGCCGCAAATCGTTCACCAGCACCGGACGTTGCTGCAGCAACAAATCCATCCCGCCGCAAACTGCATTCACGGCCTGATAATTTCTGGCCTCGCTCGCCTCCTGGCTCAGGCGCACGAAAGCCGCGCTCAGCAGGCTTTGCAGCTCAGGATCTTTTTCCACACACAACTGTTCGCTAACTTTGTGGATGGCCTTGCCCATCGATTCGCCGCCCAGCCGCGAATAAAGGTCGGCGAGTTGGCTCAATCCAATCGCAGTCTTGCGGCGCGCTTCCGCGTCTTTCGTGCCCAGGCAACTTGAATAATTATCCAAGATTTCCGCCGACGCTTGCTTGTCGTCGCGATCGAGCAACACTTCCACGAACTGCCGCAGATTGCGCGGAGGCACGCACGGCGCTTCATTCGACATCAGCACTGTCTTCTTGCCCGACTCCGGCACTTCCGCCCAGAACATCCGGTCCAGGATGTCGGCGTGCGACTCCACCAGGATGCCGGCCTTGTTCATCTTGTCTTCCTGCAGCTTCAAAATCTGGCGCAGCGAATCCATCTGGCGGCTCATGTGCTCCATCATCTGATGGACTGCATTCACCTTCACTTCGCCCTTCGAATAGCGCTCGAGCGCGAAGCGGATCGCCATATGCTCCGCAGCTTTCATCAGCAGCGGCGTGTCTTGTTGCTCAGTCGTGGCTTTGGCCGCCAGGCTGCCCAGCAACTGCTGTAGATTCAACCGTGTATTCGGATCGGTTTCTTTTAGCTCTTTCTGTAAAACTTCCGGCCCGGCATTGGGATCTTCCTGCACCTGCCCGAACCGAGTCAGTAGCCGGATGGCCTGCACTACTTCCGCCTCTTGCAGCGGAACCACGCCACCTTCCCACGCCGGTGCTGTTGCGGCCCCCGTTGCTTCGCCCGCGCCGGGCGCTGGCCCCGCGACCCAGTGGCCGGGAACGTTGGGAACGCTTCCGAACGGAACTGCCACGCCGCCTTGACCTCCGCTGCCCTGGCCTCCGCCGCCGCCAGCGTTCGCGCCTTCCGCCGCCGCGATCAGTTGCAACAGCTTCTGCGGATCGTTCAGCCACTGCTTGAACTCAGGTCCCAGAGTTTGCGCCGCGATCTGCGCTGCCACGCTGATGTCACCGGTCAGCGGATCGGCCGCCACAAATTTCACTTCATTGATCTTGATTGTGCTGTTCTTGCTTTCGCTGTTGAGCGCTTCCTTGATCTGTTTGGCAACGTCCTGGGCTTTGGAACCAGCCACGGTGAAAGCGCGCACCAGGCGGGCGAAGTCTTCGATCGTCACCTCTTTGGAGAAATGCAGGCTGGCCAGTCCGGCCGTGCTTAAGAGCGTTCCAAAGCTGCGTTCGGTCTGTCCGGCTTCCAGCGGAACTCCGTCGAGCAACAGCTTGTTGTCGGAAACGCCCAGCAAAAATCCACCCTCGCCAGCCGTGGGCAGCCCGTTCTGCAATTCGTTCCAGGCAGTCTCGAACTGTGCTTCCGTGCGCTTGTGATCGGGGCCGTACATGCGCGCGTACTTAATCAGAATGTTCAGACTGTGTACGAAGGCGCGTGCCGAGGCCGCACGGTTTGCGTGAAATGTCGTCGCGTCGTTGATAAAAGCACCCCTCAACCGCTGCTCTGGATTCCGCAACTAAGACAAGCAATGAAAGGGTAAATCCAACAGGTGAGGCCGCGCACATTACGGAGGTCACTGTTCGCCCAGTGCTCGGGAGGCTTGCCTAACAGGGTCGAGGGATTGTCCTACGGCAGATATTGGCCGGGAGTGGCATTCGAAGCCATCTCCGGCGAAAATAGACGTTCGCGACTATCATTAGTTCTGTGATCATTGTTTTGTAATCAAGGTTCTGTGATCAAGTTCCCGTAACTAAAGTGCCTTCCTCTACCACGCAAACCACGCGCATCCAAAACACTACCGGCCTCCGTTACTGGATGCTGCGGGTCTTGGAGGAGTGCGATCACGTTTCCGCAGATTTCGCCGCCGATCCGGTTCATGACTTGCGCGTCTCGTTGCGCCGCTGCCGCTCTTTGGCCGATGGATTGATGGCGCTCGATCCTGACCCCAACTGGAAGGCCATGCGCAAGGCCGGCAAACGGCTGTTTCAGCGACTGGGTGACCTGCGCGACATCCAGGTGATGATGGAATGGGTTGAAAAGCTGGAACGAACTCGCGTAGAGCGGGCGCAGGTCGCGCTTCCGGCAGCGCAACAATTTCCTGAGGTTGCCGAAGATGAGTCCAGCTCGCACGCTAGTGTCAACGATCCCGCAGCCGAGGCGCTGGTAAAAATCCTGACTGCGCGCGAGCGCGAACAAAAACTCGAAGCCCGCGCCGCTCTTGAAGAGTTCGACCGCAAGCAGTGGCGCCAGTGGAGCAAGTCGCTTCCCGCGCGCGCTGCCCGCTTCCGCCCTGGCAGCCCGCTCTTCAGGCATCTGGCACTCGAGCGCTGGACAACGGCCCGCGAACTTCACAACCGCGCTTTACGCAACCGCTCGCAAACCGCGTTTCACAGCCTTCGCATCGGCATCAAGCGCTTCCGCTACATCGTCGAGAATTTCCTTCCCGCCGAGCATAAGGCCTGGAGTAACGACCTTAAAGAAATTCAGGACATGCTCGGCGAAGTGCATGACGTCGATGTGCTCTGGTCGACGGCCGTCTCCTGCCACATTTTTCCCGACGAGCATGCGCGCCGGCACTGGCAGGAAAAAATTATCTCCGAACGCACCAAGCGCATCGAGGGCTATCGAAAGAAAATGGTCGGCGCCGATTCTCTCTGGCAGGTCTGGCGCGCCGCGCTACCCCAAGGCAAGCAGATCGAAGTCCTCGCCACTCGTCGCATGAAGCTCTGGGCGAGTAGTCTTGATCCCGATTTCCCTCACTCCGAGCGGGTCGCGGGTTTAGCTCTTGAACTCTATGACGGCCTTCTCGGTATCGGCTGGCAGCCTGCTCTCGATGGCATCTCTGCCCGCGCAAGGCTGCAAGCCGCGGCGCTTCTGCACGATGTCGGCAAATCCCAAGGCGAGAAAGGACATCACAAGGCTTCCTTCGATATGATTCGCGCTCACGGCGCTCCACTAGGCTGGAAGCCCGCCGACCTGCAGCGCGCCGCAATCGTAGCCCGCTTTCACCGCGGAGCCCTGCCCACGAGAAAGCACAAGTTGCTGCGCGATCTACTCCCAGACGAGCAGAAGGGAACTATTCAGCTAGCCGCAATCCTGCGCCTGGCCAACGCACTCGATGCCGCGCGCGACGGCCACATCCGCCGCATTCAAATTGAAAATGATCAGATCAACACGAAAGGGAGCGAAGCGCTGATTATCGCGGCTGAAGGCTACTCGCCTTTGGGACCATCCGCACAGACCATCGCCGCCGAGCGGCATCTGCTCGAAACGGTTCTGCGTCGCCCGGTAGTGGTCAAGCCGATGAAGAGCTTTAGATCACCTTCGCGTCGAATCCGCTGAGCAAAGCCGCTTCGCGCAACCGCTGATCCGCGGCTATGAAAACCTTCCCGTGCGGGATGTGTTCGCTCCACTCTAACGCCGCCGCGAGCTGAAGAGCGTCGGCCGCCTTCAAGTCGTAACGATCAACGAGTTGGGCAGCTCCGGCTCGCAAAGAATTCGAGGGCTGGACGACACGCCAGGCTGCGGCCAAATCGGCAGCCAAACGCCGGGACGTAACCCAATCTTGGGAGGTGAGTTGCTTCATGCGAACCAACCGTCTCAAAGCACTCGCAATCTCGACTGGGGTCGTCCACCACACCACCGCCCCGTAACTCAGGTACAGTTCGACCACTCGGGGAGTGATGCCCTGATGCGCACAAAGCGGAACAAGAGCGCTCGTGTCCCAAAAGGCCAGCGATCGTTCTAGCGGTCCCGCTCTTCCTGCCATAATCGTTCCATAACCTCATCGGAAATGTTTCCAGGCGGGTCCGGCCACGATACCGGCGATCTGCGTTTTTTCAAGGGTGGCGTCATAATGCCACGAGCAATTAGTCGGCGTTCCCGCTCGGGTTCGTCTTCGGCTGAGCACGGAACAATGCGCGCCACTGGCTTATTACGGTCGCAGACCAGCAACTCCTCGCCGTCGCGAACAAATCGGAGGTGAGCGCTGAGCCGGGCTTTCAGGTCACTAATCTTGACGGTCCGCATGAGCCGATTTTAGCAGAGATGACTATATAGGTCACGTTGATTTGTTGGGAATTCCTGCCGCATAGCACTGGGGTGCAGCTAGTAGCTGCGCAGTTACTTCCGTCAAGCCGCATCTAAAGATACAACTATCCTTGCTTCCAGCAGCTTCGACCCGAAGCCCGAAGCCCGAACTCATGACTCACGCCCAACTAGTCGAAAAAGCCGTCCACTGGCTCCGCCGCTATCGCTGCGGAGTCGTGCTCTCCGAACAAGCCTGCGTCAGCGGAGAAATGCCCGATGCGATCGGCTGGAAGCGCACCTGCCATTCGGTGCTAGTCGAGTGCAAGGTCACGCGCTCCGATTTTCTAGCTGACCGTGCCAAGCCTTTCCGCCTCAAACCAGAGCAGGGAGTCGGCTGCGAGCGCTTCTACTTAGTACCTGCTGGATTACTGCGCCGCGAAGAACTACCCCAGGGCTGGGGACTGCTCGAACTCCAGCGCGGCAGAATCGAAACGGTGCATCCTTCCGCGAAGAATCTCCGCACCGCCGCTGGATTCCAATGCGAAATGAACCTGCTGCTAGCCAGCCTGCGCCGCGTCGAGGTCCGCGTAGAACCGCAAAGCATCACCGACTTTCTGAAGTGGAAAAACCGCATGGTGGAATACAATCGTGGGTCTCTGCCCGAAGGACTGGCCAGCGCCGAAGAAGAATCTAACGTATTTCTAGAACCGGACCTTGTGTAGCGGCCCGAAGCCCGAAGCCCGAAGCCTACAACTCTCTCCGGCCCTCCATGGCTTTCAGCATTGTGATCTCATCCGTATATTCAATGTCGCTGCCGACCGGGATGCCCATGGCGATGCGCGTCACCTTCACCCCCGCGCGCTTTATTTGTTGCGAGAGATAAGTGGCGGTCGCTTCGCCTTCAACCGTGGGATTGGTCGCAATAATCACTTCATCCACATTGCCGGCATCGACCCGCGTGATGAGGTTCGCGATGCGCAACTGTTCGGGTCCCACGCCGTGCAGCGGAGAAATCGACCCATGCAGCACGTGGTAGACGCCGTTAAAGTGCTTGGTCTTATCAATGGCGGCAATGTTGGTGGGTTCTTCGACCACGCAAACCAGCCGCTGGTTGCGGGTCGCGCTCGTGCAATAGACGCATGGATCAACGTCCGTAATGTTGTTGCACACCGAACAGAGCCGCAGGCTGGCCTTCACGTCACGGACGGCAGCAGCCAGCGCCTCGGCATCTTCGTCGCTCGCGCGCAGAATGTAAAACGCCAGCCGCTGCGCGCTCTTCGAGCCCACGCCCGGCAGTTTCTTCAACTCATCAATCAGCCGCGACATCGGCTCCGCAAATTTAGACATAAGGGATTTAGTAATTTGGTAATTGCGTAATTTTGTAATTTGAAAATCGGGAGATTCCAACTCAGGCAGTAGCAGCCCCAGTAAATTACCAAATTACACAATTACCAAATTACAAATTCCCTACATTCCCATCCCGCCCAGCATGCCGCCCACAGTCGATTGCATCGTGGTATCGATCTTGCGCGCGGCTTCGTTCACTGCGGCCAAGACCAGGTCCTGCAGCATCTCCACGTCGCCCGCCTTCACCGCTTCAGGGTCGATGCGCAGGCTGAGCAGTTGTTTGCGACCATCCATTTTCGCGGTCACCGTTCCCCCGCCCGCTGAAGCCTCGACCACCGTCTCCAGCATTTTCTTCTGCAGGGTTTCATACTGCGACTTGGCTTTCGACATCAGTTCTTGCAGATTGAATCCGCGCATAAAACCTCATGTTTCAAAGTTTCAATGTCCCAGGGTTTCAAAACCACAAGGCCCGGGAGACCTTGAAACTTTGAAACATTGCAACTATGAAACCTGACGTTCACCGCTTCTCTTTGTAATCAATCACGGTCCGAATCTCAGCCCCGAACTTTTCTTGCAGCCGCCGGACTACGGCATCCTGCTCCGCGCGCCCGCGGCCGCCAACGCCCGAGTTCGCCCCACCCGATTTGTCCGATGCGCCATTGCGTTTTTCCGCCGAGGCCACGGTCGCTCCCGCAACAATCTTTAGCTTGACGGCCCGGCCTAAAACGCCGCTCGCCGAAGCAATCGCCAGCCGCCTGGCCTCGGGCCCCACCGACATGTCAACCACGGTTTGCGACTCTGATACTCGAATCACGACTTCATTTCCTTCCACACTCCACTCACCCGCTTCCAGCATCGAGACAAGAATGCGTTGATTGTCATCGGTGAGTGCTTGCAGCACAGCGGTTTGCAACCTGTCGATGGACGCGCCAGTCGCTGCGATCGATGGCTGACCCTTCGACACTTGCGGGTCGGCCGGCGACTGCGGAACGAGTTGTGAGTTCACTTCCGCCGGACGTTGAACCTCAGGACTCGCGCTGATTCGCGACTCGGCAGCAAGTTCACTAACGTTCGCGGGCGCGGCCGAACCCATCACCACTCGCGGCGGTACGCTCCCGCCCGCAATACTGCGCGGCGCAGTGCCAACAGCTAGGTCGGGAGCTGACTCCTGCCGGGGACTACCCTTACGCGCCGAGTCGGCCGCGAACGGAGAAACATGATTCGTCTCCGCACGCCGAGTGTCGGTCGCGCCGCTCAACGGTGAAGGAACAATCGACGGCCGCGCCGAAGTTCTTGATGCGCCCGCCCCA
>Ga0182024_10027162_pt1 | contig 10025 bp, 7 predicted proteins | sample P32metaG_FD_120480 | JGI IMG/M metagenome (GOLD analysis project Ga0182024, IMG submission 120480) | Permafrost microbial communities from Stordalen Mire, Sweden - P3-2 metaG (Illumina Assembly) | ecosystem: Environmental > Terrestrial > Soil > Wetlands > Permafrost | place: Sweden: Stordalen...
CTTCGGCCAGGACGACGATATCACCGTCCTCTCCGTGACCCGTACAAATGATCTGAATCCTGCGATGGCGTAGTTCAGGACGCTGTTTCGACCTCTTAATCGCTCGTTCCGGTTGGATCGTGGCCTACTCTTCCCTTACAAAAAATGGTGCAAATTCAGTGTGGACGGTCAACCGCCCCGAACTCCTGATTGTCCCCTTCGACGAGCACAATGAAATACGCGCTCGGGATCGCGAAGAGCTTAAGGCCGTCTACTTGTTGTCTTCATCCTTTGGAAGCACCAGCGCCACGAGCCCAAACTTCGTCTTCCCATTGTCCGCGTCATCGATCCCAACGATCCAGAACTGCTCCGGCTTCCCGGCCCGCAGTTCGTGATCGCTATCGCTTCCATTCACCGTCATACGCCCACTTTTACGGTCGCCGCACGTTAGTCCGCTTTTCGTTACGGCCAACGAGCCTACTGGCTTGCCGTGGTTGCACTCCAGCACTTCGCCGAATTTCGCAAGAGGCTTCCGATAAAACTCAAGTACGCGTTCTGGTGAATCCGCCGTCTCAAAGCTTGCAGCCTTTACGCTGAAGTGAAAGCTGTTCAGCAAGAACAACAGGTCCGCCGACGAGGAGTCGCTGTCTTTTTCCTTGAATGGTGTAGCTCCGGGATATGCAGGTAGCCCAATATCCTTCGGCGTGGCGTGAGATTTGGCATGCATGTCCAAGTTTAGGTCCGAATTCTGTCCTAAACTCGGAATCGCAATCGAAACAGCACCCATCAAAATAGCGATCGCCGGTATCACCCCAAAAATGGGTTGAGGCATAAATCCCTCCGCTACCCTATACGCTTCTGCCGGTCATCAGGTTCCCTATCTTCTGAACGGCCAACCAGTCGAAATCTAGACCAAAATCACGGTAATCTTTCAAGCCCCATAGATCATTAGGGCACGTTCTCAGCCCTTGCGCGGAGCAGCTCCGATAGGGTCCTGACGTTATTCGGCCAAAATTCAATTTCTGGCTCGGTAAGTGGCGCGGCGGATGCGATGTATTGAAGATTCGGGCGTGAAACCCACTTCAGCGTAGGCTGCGGTTGAGTTTCCGGTTGAGGTAAAGATTCGCCTTCCCTTCATTTCACTCGTCTGTCTATAGTCGTAATCATCTGTCCCAAGTTTTTTCGTCCCGACGGTCTCAAGGATTTGCTGCTCGACTCCTTCAACAGCGCGGAGATGTGTCGGACCAACAAGAGTGAGCGCACAGGATGCTCGGACGGCGCAACGTCCGAACTGGAAGAAACGGTTGATCGTATTGAGCCGATCCCACTATCCCCTCGCAAGGCGATTCAGTTGGTTGCTGTTGTTGCTGATTGGTCTGCCCACCATGGCACAGATGTATGCCGCCACGCAGCAGCCAGTGATTCGGTACCACTTTGGCGAGAACCCCGACGGAAGCCGGCTGTGGACGAGCCCGGAGTTCAACGACAGCGACTGGCCGCAGAGCACGTCGAGCCCGTGGCCCAAGCCACCGTACCCGTCGGACGGGATTATCTGGGTCCGCATCCGGGCGCCAGTTTCGCGCGGTGAGGGCGGACCGCTCGCCTTAAGGCAAATCAGTGTGCAGAATCCGCCGGGCGCCGAGGAGATCTACGTCAACGGTGTTCTGGTTGGCGTCAACGGCAAGCTTCCGCCGCATCCGACTGCCGCTGTTCGCATGGAGCGATCGGTATTCCCCTTGGACCCTCTACTCGTCTCCAACGCCCCCACGGCGCTGGTGGCCGTGCGACTGTGGATGCTGCCGGTTTCGAATCTGAGGGAAGAGATCGACCTGCGGTTTGTAATCGATCGCGCAGAGGTGCTGGAGACGGCGGATCGAGAGGAGCGCCAGTCCTTGCTGCTGGCCCGTTTGCCCGTCTATGCCGCATTCTTCTGCTTGGGACTTCTGGGACTTGGCCTGCTCGCGTTCTGGCGAATTTCCGGCGACCGCGATCTGGCGCTCTTCGGCTTTCTCCTGGTCAGCGGCTCCGCGTATGTCTTATTCATGATCCTCACCAGGGACGGGCATCTGGCTCTAACTCAGCAGCAGTGGGATCTGCTCTATGGTCCGCTGCAGTTTCTTTCGCCTTTTGCTGCGGTACTTTTCTCGTGGACCTTCTACGACATCCCCTCGCGGTTTTGGAAGTATGCCGCGTACACGGGTGTTGCGGTCATGGCAATCTGTGCCTTCGCCATCGAAGGCTTCTATTACCCGAATGCGGCCCTGCCGGTGCTGGGTCGGGTTGAGTACTTAGCTAATGCTGCGTTTGGGCTCATCATCATCGGCGGCGACCTGTGGGCTGTGTTCAACCGGCCTTCCAAGCGCTTATTGGCCGCTGTGACCGCACTGAGTCCGATTGCCTCGATAGTCTCGACGTATTTTTCGCTGCCACCGATTCGGTTCGGTTCCATAGTGATTGGAAGACTGGCCTTCACCATTCTCATCTCAGGATTCGCCATCGCCGCTATCCTGGCTCGGCGGACGTGGAAGACCTGGCGTCAGGGCGTTGAGTTTCGCATCGAATTCAATGCTGCCCGTGAGGTGCAGCAGCAACTCGTGCCCCCCGCCGTCGACCTCCCTGGCTTCAAAATCCAGAGCGTCTATGCCCCTGCTAAGCAGGTCGGCGGCGATTTCTTCCGTGTCCTGCCTGAGGAAGACGGCGCCGTGCTGGTTGTGGTCGGCGACGTAAGCGGAAAAGGGCTGAAGGCAGCGATGGCTGTGAGCGCGATCATGGGAGCTTTGCAGGATTATCCATCGCGCAGGCCAACGGATGTTCTGGCGCACCTGAACCGGGTGGTCTATGGACAAGTGAGTGGATTCGTTACGTGCTGCGTTGCGCTCATCGCGACCGATGGCGCAATCACGATTGCGAACGCCGGCAATCCGGCTCCGTATCACAATGGTGTGGAGATGACGGTCGAGCCCGGTCTGCCGCTCGGGATCATCGCCGAAGCCAGCTATGCAGAGACGCGATCACACGTCGCTCCCGGCGACCGGCTCACGTTTGTTTCCGATGGCGTGATCGAGGCGATTAACCCGCAGAGAGAGCTTTACGGCTTTGAGCGCACCCAGGCCGTCAGCAATCAACCCGCGAATGCCATTGCAGAAGCAGCTACGCTGTTCGGCCAAGAGGACGACATTACAGTCGTGACCGTGACGCGGGAGAGCGTTCGAGCATCCGCTGGCGCGCAGTTTCCTGTCACCTGACCATCTTTCTAAATCTGGCTCCGGTTGAGTCGTGGCCCAACCGGAACTAACCCCCGTTTTGCCGTTTTGGAGTTACTTCAGGATTGAGGGTGATACACCCGGAACCCGAGAACAGGCTCTTTCTCGGGGCAGTGATATCGTTATTTCTGCTCCAATGCGAGGGAGTAGATATCATCTGTTCCCACGTCGCGAAGCAACATTGGCGTGTCGTCCAGATCGAGACCCATCCAAAAGGCGTACGTCCCTGTGAAGCGGAACCCTTTCAGGTCGACAATACGCTCCGCATCGCCACCCGAGCGGCGAATTCGAAATACCCCGGGATCATTCCCCCATGGGCGAAGAAAGTAAATAAATCGGCCATCCCGCGACCACGTGGGATATCCATTTCGCCCCTTTTGCAGTGTTGACCAGCGTTGGGTCTCAAAGTCAAAGACTGTCAGACTCAGGTCGTCAACAGAGAGCGCGGCGACGAAGCGGCCATCAGGTGACCAACGTGGCGACCACACATTTCCAGGGAGGGTTGCGACTCTACGAGTGGTTAAGTCAAGAATTCGTATCACGAGATGTGGACCGAAATCTTGGGGGTTATCCGAGTCGAACATAACTTTCCGTCCGTCTGGGGACCAGTTCGGATCCATCTGCGGATCCTTGTCTTCTGGAAGGATCGGTTGCGGCGTGCCACCATGAGCGGAAATGATATAGCTCTTCGGGTGGTTTTTCTCGTCCAGAACGGATAAGAGGATCTGGGTGCCGTCAGGCGACCAACGAGGTTGGGTTGGGTACAGGGGGGGATTGGTCAATTGCTCAGGGTCACTTCCATCGCGATTGGCCCTCCACAGGATCCCCTCAGGAAAAGTCACGTACGCCATGAACTGACCGTCCGGTGAGAACGAGAATTGTTCTGCGGAGATACCGCCGAGATAGGGGCGAAGCTCGTGGGACTTTGCGTCATAACGGTCGAGCTCGCCCCGAGGAATGACACCCGAGGCAAATATTCTCTTTGCGTCCCTGCTTGAAATTGGGGTATCCCAGCGGATCGGACCTGAAGTCAGTTGAACCGGCTCATTGCGCGCGGAGCCAAACAGCCCATGACGGCGCTCATCAAGGGCCCATATCTGGGAAGGGAGCCACATGATGTTCGGAACCCGGGAATCCTGTAACAGGAACACGAAGAATTTCCCGTCGGTAGTCCACCGGCCACAGCATTGGTAAGAGGAGGAGCGCCAGCCCGGCAGCAACTGATGTAGTCCCGATCCATCCGACGACATCTCCCATAATTTGTTGTCGCTCTGAAACCGGATTGAACCGCCGTCCGGAGACCAGCTGAGAGAATAGGCTCGCGTGGAGGACGGTGGAATGGCAATCCTGTGGGAATCGGTGCCATCGCTGCGCATGACTCTTATGACACTTTTGTCTCCATCCAATGTGGAATAGACCACTCGCTGTCCATCGGGAGACCATGCAGCACTGTATAGTCTCTCAGTGTCCGCCAGGTGTAGGACCGAGTTTTCCGGAACCCGCACACTCCATAAGCTTCCCCGACTCCCGTCGGAGGAGGAAGCGAGGATTGCCGATCCGTCTGGCGAAACATCAAGCAGCCATTGATTTGGCAGCGCTACCGCCATGTGCGTGACTTCTCCGCCTGACACCGCAACTTCAGCAGCAGTAGCGGAAAAGCTGTCCCTGCTCCAGTTGAAGTAAAGTCTTGCGCCATCGGTTCCGGCGAGGCTCTTAGATCGGCCGTCGTGGGTGATCTGCGTGTAAGTTATGACCCGCAGCGGGGGCAGCGGGCGGAGCAAATACCAAATCGCTGAAGCGAGGCCCGCACAAAGCACGCCGCCAACGAGCAGCCACTGGCGAAGCCAACGCACGCTGACGCTTTCCAGCTTAACGGTCGCCGTCCTGCCCGCTACGCCCCTGTTGACACCCGGAGACGAATAAGGAGGTGGGTTGGTCTCCAAAATGGGCGGGACATCAGCGTTTCCTATGCTGCTTCCGATACCCGCAGTGTCAAGGAGTTTCTGGCGGCCTTCTGAACTTGATGTGTCCTCGGTCGGATGAATATCCCGATACGCGACGGTGCGGACCGGAGCAATGAAGCGATAGCCTCGCTTGGGGATCGTTTCGATAAACAACGGTGCATCCGTAGAATCGCCCAGAGTGTCGCGTAGATTCTTCATCGCCATGTTGAGGCTGTGGTCGAAGTCTACGTGCGTGTCTGAGGGCCAAAGAACCCGGCGCAACTCCTCGCGGGTGACGATCTCGCCGGCGTTTTCGAGGAGATACGTCAAGATGAGGAACGATTGCTCGCGTATCTTGACGGGCGTGCCACTGCGGCGCACCTCAACTCTTCGCGTGTCCACTTCATAGACACCGAAACGCCAGGTCTGATCCGAGCTTACCGGCGTCGCCACCACTTCACCCCTGGGGGATGTTCGAAGAGAGTCTAGCACGGTTCGTGAATCGTTGATATCCATCAACCGTTGTCGTTTAACCGTAACGGCATCACCGATATAGCAGATGACAAGAATCTGCTTCGGAAATGACTTCCAGTGGATTGCGAGCGCAGTGGCGAGGGTGCAGATTAGCAAACATAGCAAGCGGGGTCCGAACCTCCCGCTCGTCAAATTGAATGCGAATCTCGGGGGGACACGAACCAAACCCCATTGGCTGCATTTCAGAACGAGGACACTATGCAAACGATTTCAAAGTCACGCCCAAAATCCGGAAGTTTGTCGCCATGGATCGCTCTGGCCGTGTTCGCCGCTCTGGCGTTTTCGGTTCAGGCTTATGCACAGAGAATCATCACGTACGATGCCCCGGGTGCAGGCAAAGGCGCGGGCCAGGGCACCGAGGCGCCCGGCATCAACTCGGCGGGTGCGATCACGGGATTTTACTGGGACGATCTCAGTGTGGCTCACGGCTTCGTGCGCGACTTCCGGGGCGAGGTCACCACCTTCGATGCTCCAGGCGCGGGCAGTGAAACGGTCCCTGGGTTTTATGCGGCCGCCGTCGGTTTGGGCGGCCAGGGTACCTACGGCATAGCCATCAACCACGCGGGAGCGATTGCGGGCACGTACATAGACAAGGACAATGTGATGCACGGCTTCCGGCGCGATCCTGACGGCAGGTTCACGACGATTGATGTCCCTGGCGCGGGCTCCGGCTTCGCAGAAGGGACTGAAGCCGACAACATCAACTCGGAGGGGACAATCGCAGGAACTTACGTGGACGCGAACAACGTTTTGCACGGCTTTGTGCGAGACCCCGATGGCCGAATTACGAGGTTCAGTGTTCGTGGCGCGGGCACAGAAGCCGGCCAGGGCACACTCGTCGAGTGGGCCCAATGCCTCAACGATGCGGGGATGATTACAGGGAACTACGTGGACGCGAGCGGTGTGAGCCACGGCTACGTGCGCGCCCCTGACGGCAAGATCACCAAGTTCGATGTTGAAGTCGCGGGCACAGGCGCAGGCCAGGGCACTTGGTCCTGGAGCATCAACCTCGAGGGGGCGGTTACGGCAGAGTACGTAGACGCGAGCGGTGTGAGCCACGGCTACGTGCGCGCCCCTGACGGCAAGATCACCAAGTTCGATGTTGAAGTCGCGGGGACCGGAGCCGGCCAGGGCACCATCGGGGAAAACATCAACTCGGCAGGAGTGATCGCGGGCGATTACATTGATGCAGGTGGTGCGGCTCACGGCCTCGTGCGAGACCCTTGGGGCAGAATCACCAAGTTCGATGTTGAAGGCGCAGGGACCGGAGCCGGCCAAGGTACCATTCCTTTCACCAACAATTCTTCGGGGGCGATCACCGGAGCGTACATTGACAAGGACAATGTGCTCCACGGCTTCGTGCGGTGGGCCCGGCCCGGGCTGAATTGGTAGGACGCTGCTGCCCTTACTGATGAAGCTCCTCTGCGAAGGTTGCCGGGGCGGTAACGGATGTGTCGGCGTCATGTTTCCGTGCCGTCCCTGCTGCGGGGCCAGTCAATGCGGGCCGGGGGATGAGAAGGGAGACCATTTATGTCCACGGCAAAGGTCTTATCAACTCGGGTGATGATAAGGTCCGGGCTGCTTTACTTGGCGTTGTTGCTGTTCCCCCTCTTCGCTATGGCACAAAGCACTAATGGCAATTACATCCTCTTGCTGGCCTCCGGTCTGGCTTGCGATCCAGAGGACTCTTCACCCTGCCCGGCGGCGGCCAAATCTGCGCAGGGCGACATCTACGAGATGAGTGGCGCAGGAATCTTCGACGTACAGAACAATTCGGTGAAGGCCGCTGGAACTTACACCCACAAGTCCGCAGCAGGAGGTGTGCTGGAGACCGGCGTATGGCTCGCGAGTGAACTGGTGCGCTTCGATTCTTACGGAATCGCACCGGACGCGCTCCGGCCACTGGGCGTCACCCCTGGTCCGCAATCTTTTGGCGCTCGGCGTTTGCCAATGTCCTTTGGTCCGATTCCGGCAGGCGGTCTCGCCGTGTTCCACATCAACTTCTTGCCCCTGTCGGGCACACCCAGAGCCGCGATGCTGCAAGTGAACTGTGCCCTCGGCAAAGTTCCGGATGAGCGCCCGACCGAAGGGATCCGGCTGACTTTCGAAGGAGGCGGGGCGGCATATGACGAGGAAGTCAGTGGGCATACGCTCTTCATCTTGACGAGACCTGAAGCCATTGCAACTCCGAAAAAGCGGCAGGTCTCGACAGTCGATGAAGATCTGCCACCCCAGGAGCTCAATCCTTGAACTGGGGGCATGCCTGCCGGCTCCGAGTCGATGCTTGCGAGGGTGATGCCGGTGAACTTATGCGGGGCATTACTCTGCCTCCCGAAGAGCACCTCCACCTTCGCCCCGCCCATCCCTAGAGGCAGTAAGCCAACCTCCCCCTGAATTCAACCGGCAACTTCCCGACTCTAAAGTCGACGCAACACCATGGAGGGTGTTTCATGAAAGACCTCAAGGTTTTGATGTGGGTCCTCTTTGCTTGTCTCGCTGCGACGGCGTGGTCGCATGCCAATGCACAACAAGTTATCAGCTTCGACGCTCCGAACGCGGGTGCGGGCCAAAACCAGGGCACAATTGCGCTCGCCATTAACCTGGAAGGTGTGATTGCCGGCCGTGTGACCGACAGCAGTTATGGGACACACGGATTCGCAGGCACGCTCAAGGGCGGGTTCAAGGATTTCGACGCTCCTGGCGCAGATCCTTTTCTTGGCGGCACAGTCGCGCAGGCCATTAACGACTTTGGTGTGATCACGGGATACTCCGTTGACAGTAGCGGCGTCTACCATGGGTTTGTGCGCACCCGCGAAGGCAATATCTCAGTTTTCGAAGCCCCGGGCGCGGACACCACGGACGCGAACTTTGGTACGTATCCGATGAGCATCAACAACCTCGGTGCGGTGGTGGGGTTTTACTGGGACGCAAATTCCACAGCGCATGGGTTTCTGCGTGCCGCCAATGGTAAGATCACCACCCTCGACGACCGAGCTGGGGGCAATGGTGTTGAACAGGGCACCTGGCCTTACAGCATCAACGATTTCGGCGTGATCGTGGGAGCGACGACCTACTCGAACCAGGTCAGCGTCGGCCTTCTGCGTGCTGCAAACGGAAGTTACGATGATTTTCAATTTCCGTTGGCCACCTATTACAACTCTGCATACATCAACGACTTTGGGGTCATAGCAGGCTCGTACTCTCAAGTCTATGATCCCACCTGCGGTTGTTCCTACGATTTCATCGGCTATCAGCGCATGCCCGACGGAAAACTGAAGACCTATGCGCCTTCGGGATCGGGCACAACGACTAGCTATCCGGATGATGGCACGTGGACGAACGCAGTGAACATTGTTGGGGCTACAACGGGATACGTCATCAACGATGAGGCTGAAGTTAATGCCTTTCTGCGCGATGCCAATGGCAAGATCACAGTCTTTGGGTACCCTGGCCAAGCTGCAGTTCCAGGTTCCTACGAGGGCTCGGGCGGCTACGCCATCAATGCGGCAGGGGTAGTGGCAGGCTTTTGGAACGACAGCAACTTCGCGAACCATGGGCTCGTACGATTGCCGCATTAGACTACGGTGCAGGGCATTAAGTGGAATCCTGATTCTGACGGCATGGCGGAGTATGTGGCCCGCCGATCGCGGAGCCTCGCAATGGCGTTTCGGTTTCGGACCGAATCCCACCGCCCAATGGGGCGCCACCACCTATGGCACGCGATGGAACGATTATTGGGTCGCCGGCGATGGTCTGCCGGTGAATCGATGGATTCACACGGCCGCGGTCTTCGATCAAACCCTGGGTCAACTACACCTCTACGTCGACGGACGCGAAGTCAGGAGATCGACAACCTAGCTCCCTGGACCGCCAGTTCCGGCCCTCTGCTCATCGGCGCGCAACACGATGATGGCATCTTCTTCGCAGGCGATGTCAGCGATGTGCGCATCTATCGCCGCACGCTAAGCAAGGCAGAAATCGAAACCCTCAGTCAACCCGAAGCCACCTCGACGGCCTCGATGCAACCATCGCACGCATGCTCCGCAAGTCTCCCGGTACTTAGCGCGGTCCCTCATCCTTGAGTCTGAAGCTCTGATCGCATAGCCGAAGGTTCCGCCTGGTTAGTGGCCTACTCTTCAATTACTCTTCCGGCAACATCCTCAGCCGCCTGTTGCTCAAATGATCCTATGAGAGGGGATGTCAAGAGAAAAACTCTCCCTTGCTCCCCTGTGAGGGGAAGCTGTTCGCCTTGCATCCAGCCCACTGTCGGAGGAGCCTCCGAGGCTGCGGGCTAGGGGCATATTTC
>Ga0182024_10027163_pt1 | contig 10025 bp, 8 predicted proteins | sample P32metaG_FD_120480 | JGI IMG/M metagenome (GOLD analysis project Ga0182024, IMG submission 120480) | Permafrost microbial communities from Stordalen Mire, Sweden - P3-2 metaG (Illumina Assembly) | ecosystem: Environmental > Terrestrial > Soil > Wetlands > Permafrost | place: Sweden: Stordalen...
CGGGACGCGCCCGCCGAGACCGCGGCGGCAGGAAATGCAAACCCAGGATAGCAATGTCCCATAGCTAATGCTATCATGGAAGCTTCACGCACTACCAGCGAGGATCGTCATGCTGCGCAGCGGCGCCGAATACTTGGAGGGTCTCAGGGACGGCCGCAGAGTGTACCTCGGCGGCGAACTGGTGCGCGACGTAACGCAGCATCCGGCGTTCCGCAACAGCGCTCAGTCCTTCGCCCAACTTTTCGATCGTAAGCGTTCTCCCGAATACGTGGAAAAAATGTCATTCGAAGAGAACGGGGAACGCTATCCCATTTGGTTTCTACAGCCCAAGACCAAGGACGACTTGCGGCGGCGCCGCGAAGGCCACCGCCATATCGCGCGCTGGACCCATGGATTGCTGGGCCGATCCCCGGATCACGTCGCCAGCTTCGTCACCGGCCTGGCATTGCAACCGGCGCTATTCGAGGCCAACCGCAAAGGCTTCGGCGACAACCTCCTGGGCTATTATCGGTATCTGCGCGAGCGCGATCTTTTCGCCAGTTACGTCGTGGTCGGCCCGCAGGGAACGCGCAATCCCGATCTCTACCACCGCGAAGTCAAGAAGGTTCCCGCCCTGCAGGTCACCAAGGAGACGGATCGCGGCATCGTGCTCAACGGCATGAAGATGCTGGGCACCGGCGCCGTGTTCTCCGACGCCATCTGGGTCGGTAATCTCCTGCCACTGGCACCCGATCAGAAGCTACAGGCGGTCACCTGCGCGTTGCCCGCCGGCACTCCTGGCCTGTCGATCTGGGCGCGCAAGTCTTTCGAGCGGCATGCGGTCGGACCGGCCGACAGCCCGTTCTCCTCACGTTTCGACGAATCCGACGCCACCGTGGTGTTCGAAGACGTCGAAGTGCCGTGGGAGCGGGTTTTCCTGCTCGACGATCCGCAAGTATCCCGCGAAATGTATTTCCGCACGCCGTCCCATGTGATGGGCAACCACCAGTCCATCGTGCGTTTTCACGAGAAGCTTCGGTTCATACTCGGCATCGCCTACAAGGCCGCGGAGTTGAACGATGTCGTCCATGTTCCGGCCGTCCGTGAAACGCTGTCGAAGCTTGCTGCCGCCGAAGCCGGGTTCAACAGCATGATCTCCGGGTCGATCGAGGACGCGGAATCGATCCCCGAGGGCTTCGTCCACGTCAACCGGCGCGAGCTTTATGCGGCGCTGCTGTGGTGCACCAACAACTACGCGGGTATCGCCGAAACCGTCAGGGAGCTTCTCGGCGCCGGCCCATTCCAGACACCAGCCGACTCATCCTTCCTGTCTGACGCCTATCTGCGCGACGTGTTCGACACCTATTGGGCAGGCCCCGCAGGCACCGCCGAAGACCGCCTGCGCTTCATGAAGCTCGCCTGGGATTACCTCGGCTCCGAACTGGCCAGCCGTCACGCCCAGTATGAGAAATTTTACGCCGGACCTCAGTTCGTGCATGCCTTCTACAACTTCGGCAATGCGCCCTGGGGCGAACTGAAGGCGCCGGTGGAGGAAGTGATGGCGCAGTTGCCGCTGCCTGCGGTCAACCGCTCAGCGGCTGAGTAGCATCGCCGCCGAATTCGTTGCGATAGCGCTGCGCGAACTTGTGTCCGATATAGGCCTTGATCACCTCGGGATCGTTGATCACATCGCGGGGTGAGCCGTCGCTGAGCATGGCGCCATGATGCAGCACGATGATTCGCTTCACGACGGAGAAGATGATCTTCAGCAAATGCTCGATGATGATGATGGTCACGCCACGCGTCGCGACTTTCCTGATCAACTCCAGCGCAGCGTCGTGCTCGCTGGTGTTCAAACCGGCGTTGACCTCGTCCAGGAACAGAAGGCGAGGCTCCATCGCCAGACTCTTGGCAAGCTCCAGGCGCTTGCGGTTGGCCAGCGACAATTCAGACGCCAAATGGCCGATGTGAGATGTCAGTCCGGTGAATTCGATGGATTCATGCGCCTTCTCCCTCGCCGCGCGCATGTCATCGGCATGACCCGAAAACAGCGCCCCGGCCATGACGTTTTCCATGACGGTCATTTCGGGGAAAGGCTGGACGATTTGGAAAGTACGGGCGATGCCGCCGCGGGCGATCTCATGCGGAGCGGCCGCGGTGATATCCCGGCCTTCGAAAAATACCTTACCGGCCGTCTTTGGCGTGAAGCCGGTAATGAGATTGACGAGGGTTGTCTTGCCGGCCCCATTCGGACCGATGAGGCCGACCACTTCTCCGGCCCCGATCGACAGCGTGACTTGGTTCACGGCGACCACGCCGCCGAAGTGTCGCGTCAGGTTCTCCAATCTTAACAGTACTTCCGGCATGGCTAGGCAGCGCTCGATTTATCGGACAGACGGGGTGGGATTTTTTTCGCATGAAGGCTGCGATAAAGCCCTTCGATCTCGCGTATGAGGCCCCGCGGTACGAAATAGATCACCGCAACGATCAGGAAACCCAGCACGGCCATGTGATAATTAATGAAATGCAGTGTCACAAAATCATCAATCAACATATAGAGGAACGCTCCGACCAGCGGCCCGAGCAAGAGGCCGGCGCCGCCGAGCGTGACGATGACCGGCACACTGATCGTCATCAGTATATTAAAGGCATCGTCGGGATCGATGAAAGACACCATCGACGCATAAATAGCGCCGGTCACGGACATCAGCGCGCTTGAGAGAACGAAAGCCTGCACCTTGGTTCGAAGCGTGTCTATGCCGACGGTGCGCGCGGCCTGCTCGTTCTGCTTGATGCAACGCAGCGCAAAGCCGAACTTCGAGCGCGCCAGGATTGCAGTGAGCACTAGCGTCAGCGCCGCGGCCCCGCACATGACGAAATAATAGAACATGCCGACAGCGCGCGGCGTTCCGGCCATGATCGGCAGATTCAGGCCCGTAGCGCCGCCCGTGACCGCTTCCCAGTTGTTCGCCACTTCGCGCATCACTTCGAGCACCGCGATCGTGCCTATGGCGAAGTAGTGGCCGCGCATGCGAAGCAATATGCTGCCAAGAAAGGCCGAGAAGACAGCCGCGCCGAGCCCGGCGATGAGCCACGCCACAGCGAGCGGCGCATGGAACCCTTGCGCGATCGCGCCGAGATAGGCGCCGAGCCCGAAGAACGCCGCCGTTCCGAATGACGGATAGCCCATATAGCCGCCGACGATGTTCCACGCGTACGCCAACGCCATGTACATCGCCAGCGAAGTGCCCGCCTGCAAAAGATAGTTATTGGCCGAAAGACCAAAGACGATCACGCCGGCCGCCAATGCGGACAAAAAAACAATCAGCCAACGTGCTCTATCGTCGCGCACGTCACTCAAATCCGGCTCGTCCGACCAAACCCGTCGGCCGGATTGTCAGAACCAACAGCATGACCGCAAACCCCACGGTCGCACTCCACTGCGAACCGAAGGTGTAAGCCCCGAAGCTCTCGAGCAGTCCGAGCGCCAAGCCGCCGACCAGCGCGCCCGGTATGCTGCCGAGTCCGCCGAGTACGCAGATCACAAACGCCTTGCCGAGGAAGACCCCGTCGAGCAGCGGGGTGATCGGAAAGATCATTGCCGCGGCGCCACCGGCGGCCGCGGCCATCAAAGCGCCGACCCCGAAGGTAATGGCATAAATCCGCTCGACTTCGATTCCGAGCAGGGCGGCAGCGTGGCGATCCATTCTTACGGCAATGATCGCGCGCCCGATCCGCGACCGCTTGAGCAGCCAATACAGCAAGCCCGTCAAGGCCAGCGCCAGGCCCATGGCGCCGAGGCGCGATATCGACACGCTGACGCCGGCAACCGAGAAGCTGCCGTAGTCCAGCTGCAAGGATCGCGGCGTGGCGCTGAACGCTCGCAGCATGAAATTCTGCAGCAGGAGATCCAAGCCGAACGTCAACGTGAACGTAATAAAGATCGGCGCCGCAACGACTTTGTTGATGAGATGCCGCTGGATCAGATAACCAAGCACGAAGAGCGACACGCAGGCGATCGCGGTGACGGCGACCGGAGACAGACCGAGCGCGGGCACGCAGAAGATGACGATATAGGCGCCCAGCACCACAAACGCGCCGTGCACCATGTTGATGATGTTCAGCACGCCCCATACCAGCGAGAAGCCGACGGCAAGGCACGCATACACCGAACCGATCAGCAGGCCGTTGACGACGTATTGGGCGAACATCGCATCCCGCCGTGTCAGACGCGGCCCGGCGCCTCAGCGGGCATCATCGCGTCTCGTCAGTCCCGGCAATCGTCACCTTGTCGCGCCTCGCCCGGTCTCGCCGTCTGCGCGGACGTCAGTGCACACCCACAACAAGCTTGCCGGTCTTCACCGCGTCCGGGGCCAGAACCTGGAACTTTTGGTCCTGGATCTGCAGGATCACGGGCGCCGGTACGTCATTCTGACCGTCGGCATTGAATTTGATCGGCCCGTAGAAGGTCTCGAACCGCTTGGTCGACATGACATTCCGGACTGAGTCTTTTTTAGTGGTGCCGGCCGCTTCGATCGACTCGACATAGACCTCGCACGAAGCGGTGGCGGCCGCTTCCAGATAGGTCGGTTCATCGGTGTATTTCTTGGTGAAATCGGCGGCGTATTGGGCCGTGCCGCCGAACAGGAAGCTGTCCGTGTAGCTCAGGCGCGGGTGCCACCAGGCGCTGCTGGTCACATTGTTTGCAAGCGGCCCGACGTTGCGGACGAACTCGGGATAAGCGGCAGCAGCATTCATCGTCACCACTTTCGCCGTAAGGCCGAGTCCGGCCATCTGCCGGCGCAGCAACGCCAGATCCTGAATAAAGCCGCTCGCATAGATCCAATCGGGATTCTTGCTCTTTATCTCGGTTAGCAGGTTGGCATAATCGAGCGTACCGGGCGAATAGACTCCATCATAGACCGGCTCCATACCGGCTTTTTGCGCCATGTCCTTCAACTGCTGCGCAAGCGCCTTGGGAAAGAGCGAATTCAGCGCCACGAGGGCCACGGTCTTCAGCCCAGGAACATTCGTCTTATAGAAATCGACTTCCGAGCTGGTGATGATGGCATTCGGAAAAAGGACACCGTACAGATTCTTGAAATGTTGATCGTAGACGGACGGCGTTGCCGCCGCGCTCGCGATCATCGGCGTGTCGTAGCGCTCCGCCGCTACGGCTGCGGTTTTGGTGGCGCCCGAGTTATACGGAGACATCAGGAAGTCGACGTTATCGACGGTCACCAGGCGCTGTATGAGCTGCACCGCCGTGTTGGTATCGCTCTGATAGTCGTATTGGATCATTTCGAGCTTGCGAGTCTCGCTGCCGACCTTGACGCCACCTTTGGCGTTGACGGCATCGACGCACATCTCATAGCCGTGCAGGAGCTTGTGCCCTTCGTCGGCGAGCGAGCCGGTGAGCGCCAGGGGCGCACCCATGCGCACTGGGTCGGCGGCACTGGCAGCCTGAACGGCAAACAAGGAAAGCGCGGCCACAGCCGTCGTGGTTCTGGCAAAGCGGCGATAACCGCGAGAATGTGGCATTGGTACCCCCGAGCGGCGGTGGATTGAGCGCAAGAAACCCTCGTAAAACCGTATCATTGTCGGGACCGCTGTCAAACTTCCGCGGCCGCATTACACCTGAAATTGCGAGCATCTTTCCTGATTGCAGCGCTCGTCTTCCTAATTTGCAGCACTCGTCACCGCGATCGCGAGGCAAGCCGGGCGCAAAGGCTGCCTGCTTGCGGCTCAACCCAAGGCTTTACCACTGCGATACTCGCGGCTTCATCCAGCGGCATATGCCACATGACTGGGCAACATCTGGATCGGCCAAGAGCGGAAGTATACCGTGCGAAGCTGAGATCAGGGATTTTTGGGCAATGCCGCCACCCTCGCTGTGCGTCCGCAACCTTGAGGCCGGGTATGGCGACATACGGGTCCTGTGGGGCGTCGACATCGATGTCGCCGCAGGCACCATCGTGTCGATCGTCGGCTCCAACGGCGCAGGCAAATCCACGCTGCTTCTCACGCTCTCCGGCGTGGTAACGCCGCGTGCCGGCTCCATCACCTACGCGGGCGAGGACGTGACGGGTCTGTCGCCGCGCATGATCGTGAACCGAGGCATATCTCACGTGCCCGAAGGCCGGAGGCTGTTTAAGACGCTCAGTGTCCGCGACAACTTGTTGCTCGGCGCGTTCCAGCGTACAGAGCGCAGCGCAGTGATGCGCGACCTGGACTTCGTGTTCTCAGTCTTCCCAATTTTGCGCGAGCGGACTTCTCAAGACGCAACCACCTTGTCCGGCGGCGAACAACAGATGTGCGCGATCGGCCGTGGCCTGATGGCACGGCCGAGTCTGTTGATCATCGACGAACTGTCGCTGGGGCTCGCGCCCAATGCGGTCGAGCTTCTGGCTGAGAGCCTCGCCAAATTCAAAGCCGAAGGCATTTCCATCCTCCTGGTCGAGCAGGACGTCATGATCGCCTTTGAAATCTCCGACTACGGTTATGTTTTGGAATCCGGACGCATCGCCGCGCATGGCCGGCCGGCCGAGCTGTTGCAAATGGGGAAGATAAGGGACTCCTATCTTGGCTTGTAACAGCCGGCGCGCGGCCGCCGCGGGCCTGAAGGTGCTTTTGCTGCCACGGATCGCGGTCTATTGGTCTAGGCAATGAAGTCGCGAAATTTTAGCTACGTGCGGGCTCGGTCGCTGCGCCACGCTTTCGACGTTCTCGCCGAGCATGGCGGCGACGCGGTCCCGATCGCCGGCGGACAAAGCCTTCTGCCTGGCCTCAACATGCGGCTTTCGGCGCCGAAGCTTCTGGTCGATATCGGCGATCTTGCCGAGTTGCGCGGCCAATCGCATGCGGGCGAAATGATCAGACTCGGGGCGCTGACACGCCACGCCGAATTGCTGACCTCCGATTTGGTGCAACGGCATCTTCCATTGCTGCGCCAGGCTGCGCCGCATATCGGCCACGTCGCGATCCGCAACCGCGGCACCCTCGGCGGGAGCCTTGCCTACGCGGATCCTGCGGCCGAGTTACCGGCTTGTGCGGTTGCGCTGGATGCGACGCTGGTGCTCGGCAGCGTTTCGGGCCAACGCGAGGTGAAGGCCGAAGACTTCTTCACCGGCCTCTTCGAGACCGCGTTGCGAACGGGAGAACTGATCACCGCCGTGAATTTTCCCGTTCAGACATCAGCGACTCACGCCGCATTTGCGGAACTGTCGCGCCGGCACGGCGACTTCGCTCTGGCGGGGTTAGCTATGATCGCGACGACGGAGGGCAATCGCGTCCGCGAAGCGCGTATTGCTTATCTGGGCTGCGCCGATCGCGCCAAGATTGCCAATTCGGTTGCTGCCGCCCTGGCCGGTCAGCAGTTGCCGCTGCGCGACGACGAGGCCCTGACACATGCGGTCCGCGCAGACCTATCGCCAGAGGATACGCCGGGCCTGCGGGCCGATACGCGCTTGCACATGGCTACCGTTCTGACCCGCCGCGCGCTCAACTCTTTGCTGGAAGGGACTCTCGCATGAGCGAGGTTGAGTCAGCCGGCGAGGAGGATGTTGCCATCGAGGCGACCCTGAACGGCAAGCCGCTCAAGCGCCGCGTCAAGGCCCGCCAGCATCTGGCCGATTTCCTGCGCCAAGAGCTCGAACTCACCGGAACGCATCTAGGCTGCGAGCACGGCATCTGCGGAGCCTGCACAGTGTTGATCGATGGCGCTACGGCCCGCGGCTGCCTCACGCTGGCGGCGCAAATCTCAGGCCACAGTGTGGAAACGATCGAGGGTCTTTCCGACAGCGGGAAGCTCGCGGAACTGCAAGCCGAGTTCATCGCACGCAATGCCGCCCAATGCGGATTTTGTTCTTCGGGAATGCTGCTCACCGCTTATGAGCTTGTCTGCAGCGGTGTTCGGCTGTCGCGCAGTGACATCCGCGAGGTCATATCGGGCAACATGTGCCGCTGCACCGGATATCACGCGATTGTCGACGCGATCGAAGCCGTCATCACCCGAGGTGCCCGCTGATGTCCGAGGCTGCGCACGCGCCAGGCGGAATTGGGGCGCGAATCCCAAGGCGTGAGCTGAAGCGCCTGCTCAGTGGGCACGGCCGTTACATCGATGACATCAAGCTGCCGCGTATGCTGCACGCCTGCTTTGTTCGCAGTCCGCACCCGCACGCCAAGATCGTGTCCATTGACATTGAAGCCGTGAGAACCGCGCCCGGCGTGGACGCGGTGTTGACCGCGGCAGAAATAAATCCGCGCTGCGAACCTTTTGTGGGCGTGGCGCTGCATCGGCCCGGACACCGAGCCGCGCCTCAGTATCTTTTGGCTGCGGATCGGGCCGTCTGGCAAGGTCAGCCGGTCGTATTGGTTGTTGCTGAGAGCCGGGCCCAGGCCGAAGATGCGGCCGAGCTTGCCGTTGTGGAATGGGACCCGCTGCCGGCCGTTGTAGACCAGCTCCAGGCGATTGCTCCCGATGCGCCTGTGATCCATCCGTCGCTTGGCGACAACCTGGCATTCGATTTCTCCATCGAAAAGGGCGATCCGGCGAAGGCATTCGCCGCGGCCGACGTGGTCATCGAAGAGGAGCTGCGTTTCGAGCGGCAGATGGCGACAACACTCGAGACGCGCGGGCTCGTCGCCGACTTCAATCCGGGCGACGGATCGCTCACGGTCACGCACTCGCACCAGTCGCCGTTTCAGATGCAATATATTTTTAGCCATCATCTCGGGATTCCGGAGCATCTCGTCCGGGTCATCTCACCCGATGTCGGCGGCGGCTTCGGCATGAAGCTCAACATTTACAGCGATGAGATCGCGACGGTGGTCGCCAGCATGATTCTCGGCCGTCCGGTGAAATTTTGCGCGGACCGTCTGGAATCTTTCGTATCGGACGCGCAGGCGCGCGACCACGTCATCAAATGCCGCATCGCCGTGAAGAAATCCGGCGAGATACTGGCGATGGAAATGGACGACATTGGCGCGCTTGGCGCCTATGGCATGCCTCTGCGCTTCAACGTCGCCGAGGGCATGATGGCGATCACCGCCACCGGCACGCCCTACCGTTTCGAGCACTACAAGGCCAGGACGCGCAGCGTGTACGTGAACAAGAATCTGATTGGAATGTATCGCGGCGTCGGTATGCCGCTCGCTTGTATCGCCACGGAGTTGCTGACCGATCTTGCCGCCGAGAGGCTGGGCATCGATACGGTTGAGTTCAAGCGCGCGGCCTATCGGCCTAAGTCTTCGCTGCCATGCACGACGCCGGGAGGCCAGCGGCTGGAAACCGTGTCCTTTCACGAGTGCCTCGATACACTTGTCGCGCTGATGGATTACGAGGATCTGCGCAAGCAGCAACGGGAGTTGCGCTCTCGCAATATCTATCGCGGCATAGGCATCGCGACGTTCTGCGAGCCGACCGCGTACGGGCCGCCCTATTACGGGCCTTCCGGCGCGTCAATCTCCACGCAGGATGGTTGCACGGTCCGGCTCGAACCGTCGGGCGTCGTGCGGTGTATCACCAGCCTCACGGACCAGGGCCAGGGCACGCTAACCGCCGTGGCGCAGATCGTCGCGGATACCCTCGGAGTGTCCGTCGATCACGTCAGCGTGGCGGGCGGTGACAGCGCTATATCGCCTTATGGCGGCGGCGCATGGGCGTCGCGCGGCACCGCGATTGGCGGCGAGGCGGCGTTGCGGGCCGGAATGTCCTTAAAGCGCAACATCCTCACGCTCGCCGGCGCGATCACACAAACTCCACCCGAAGCGCTCAACATCGTCAACGCAGAGGTGATCAATACCAAATCCGGGCAAACAGTGGCGAGCCTCGCGGAGATCGGCCGTATCGGTTATTTTCGCCAGGACACGCTGCCGAGGGATTTCGACGTTCAGCTTTCAGTGACCGAAAGCTTCGTCGGAAATGATAAGATGTACTACATGGCAAACGGTGTCCAAGGCTGCCTCGTCGAGCTTGATGTTGATACGGGAGTCATCAAGATACTTGGCCACTGGGCCGTCGACGACTGCGGCCGGGTCATCAATCC
>Ga0182024_10027164_pt1 | contig 10025 bp, 9 predicted proteins | sample P32metaG_FD_120480 | JGI IMG/M metagenome (GOLD analysis project Ga0182024, IMG submission 120480) | Permafrost microbial communities from Stordalen Mire, Sweden - P3-2 metaG (Illumina Assembly) | ecosystem: Environmental > Terrestrial > Soil > Wetlands > Permafrost | place: Sweden: Stordalen...
CCGCCCGATTCCGGGCCGTACACTTCGATCACGCGGCCGCGTGGGAATCCGCCAATGCCGAGAGCGGAATCGATGGATATTGAGCCGGTAGGAATCACACTCACGGGGACAAGAACGTCGCGATTTCCAAGCCGGATAATGGAGCCTTTGCCGTGCGCCTTTTCAATTTGCAATATCGCCAGGTCAAGATTTTTAGTTTTTTCGTCGTTCATAGCCACCTCAAGGCCGTTCGTTTAGGTCCCGCCGCGGCGGGCGGCCCGATTCTACCAGAGTGCATTTCGCCCTGCTCCGGCATTTCCGGTGAGGCAATATACCACAAGGCGAAACAAAAGCGAATATCATTTATTGAAGCTGCTTTCGCTAAATCGGAAGTTTTTGGCAACAACTCTCCCCCCGAAACGAGTGACGGGTGAGCGGCGCCACTTTTGGTTGTTTTCTGTAGCTTACAGACAATTCCGTTCGACATGAGTGTCGAGTGGCGCGGCGCGATTTTTCGACTGAAACTTCCACTCGGACAGGCGCGAATTGAGTTTGGGCGTGAGCGAGAGGGCGCTGGATTGCGAAGGGCCGGTCTGTTCTCGCCCCGCGGCTCATTGCATGCCGCCGAATTGTAGCTTGTCGACATATTCCCAGAGGTAGCATTAACAGGAATGCCGATGAATTGGAAGGGGGTGCTTCGCGTAAACACTTTGCCTTGCGACCAGCCCTACAGCGAACAAATTTCACTCCGCTCGGATCAATACTTGTAGAAGCCGCGACGGGATTTGCGGCCGAGCCAGCCGGCGGCGACATATTTCTTCAGGAGCGGGCAGGCGCGGTACTTCGGGTCGCCAAAGCCTTTGAAGAGCACGTCGAGGATATCGACGCACACGTCGAGGCCGATGAAGTCCGCAAGCTCGAGCGGGCCCATGGGATGATTCATGCCGGTTTTCATCACGGCGTCGACATCTTCGGGCGTCGCGACGCCTTCCATCACCGCAAACGCCGCTTCATTGATCATCGGCATCAGCACGCGATTCGAGACGAATCCGGGCGAATCGTTTACGGCGACGGACTTTTTCCCAAGTTTCTCGCAGAGAGACATGGTGGTTCGGAAGGCGGCGGCGCCGGTGGCGAGGCCGCGGATCACTTCCACGAGCGTCATGACAGGCACGGGGTTCATGAAATGCATGCCGATAAAATTTTCGGGCCGGCTGGTCTGCGCGGCGAGCTGAGTGATGGAAATCGAAGAGGTATTGGTCGCGAGGAGGGCGCCGGGGCGCAGGACGGCGTCCGCGTCCTTCAAAACGCGAACTTTCAGATCGAGCTGCTCGGGAACGGCTTCGACAACAAAATCGGCGGCGGAGAGCGAGTCGATGCCGGTGACGGGGTGGATGCGGGAAAGCGCGGCGGCTTTATCGGCTTCGCTGATTTTTTCTTTTTTTACTTCGCGGTCGAGATTTTTCGAAATGGTCTCGATGGCGCGGTCGAGAAAGCGCTGGTCAATATCGCGGAGGAGCACTTTGTAACCCGAACGCGCAAACACGTGGGCGATGCCGTTACCCATGGTGCCGGCGCCAAGGACGCCGACGGTGTGAATGTTGTCTGCGGACATGAGTGGTCGATGATAGCGGAAGGATGCGAACAATGGGAAGCAGCGCGAAGTCGATTCGGTTCGGCAGTTGCTCGCCTCGAAAGGAGTTGGCCGATGTGCGTTGTGCTGGGGTTCCCACGAGAAGCGAACGTATGAGAATGATGGGTACCTTTTGGCTTCACACTCGATGCCGGAGTTCGCTCGACGTGCCGTTCCAGGCTATTTTGCATGTGGCAGGTTATTCGCCGAATCTACCCTCAAGTGAACTGAAAAGAACCGCTAGATCGCGACAGAGAGCAACGCATGGACAAGACGCCTCGCTACTGGTATGAGGCACCCCTTCCTCGCGGTTGGAGAAGGTACAGGCGACCGGTGACGTGGGAGGCTGTGGTGGTAGAAGCCGGGTTTCTGGCCGCTTTATGGACGATACATGCGGTGGTAGACGAGCGCCGACATGTGCTGCTGTTCTTCGGGCTCATTTTGGGCGTGGTTTTGGCCTATTGTGCGATCCATCATTGGAAGGGCGAACCCAAACGCCGAGACCTGTGGTTCTAGTTGCAAGGGGTCTTCAAAAGTGTTGACGATTCGATTTTACTCCATGGGGTTCTTGAATCAGGGAACGAAGGCTCGCGGGAAATACGCCGCGAGAGGAAGGGGCTGCGCGCCAGTCGGTTTATGTCAGAGCTGGAAGCTCTGCCCCCCCTAAAAGGCGAAAAGCAAAAGCGGCGGGTGCATGCGAAGCAGCGCTTGTGGCGTGAAACAAAGAGATATCCCTTGTATCTAGGTGGAGGCGACAGAAGAGGCGAGAATGTGGCTGTGAGGAGCTCGCGGTTGCGGAGCTTCTGATGCGGCGGCACCCCGTGATCCCTCATGCGACGGCCCGCAACGCTCTCAAGAAGTCGGAAGAATCGTTCGATGCTCGCTAGCGGGGGTCTATCCCTTTTTGCTTTAGCGTGGGAACGACGGAGGGAGAGCTGATGAACTTGATCAGCGCCCGCGAGGCTTCCTGGTCGGGGGAATCTTTGGCGACCGCCGCGGAAAAGTTGATGTAGCTCTGCAAATCAGCGGGCAACGGCCCGACCAACTCCAAACCTGGAAAATCCTTGATCTCGGGAATGAGAGTAATCACCATTTCGGATTTTCCCGCGGCGACGTCCATTTGCGGCTGGCCAGGAGCACCGGTAAGAACGAATTTCGGCTTCGCCTTTTCTGCGATTCCGAGGCGCTCGACCATTTCGTTGATGTGAACGGCGCTTGCGCCATCGCGATTGAATTCGATCGATTGGGCGCTCAACAGCAGCCGCTTCATTGCCTGGGGCGTGCCGATGTCGGGTTTGGGCGCACCCGCGCGCAAGCCCACGCCGATGCCGGCGCGGCCAAGCTCCGCGCGTGTTCCCGCTGCAAGCTTCCCTTGCTTGATGAGCGCGTCGATATTTCCGGCAGCCAAGATCGCCACATCAAACCGTTCGCCGGATTCGATCTTTTTCTGCAAGACATTGGAGGCGTCAAATTCAGGAGACACCTTGCGGCCGAGCGCGTGCTCAATTTGAGGGATGAGGGCTTGCAGCGCGGGCTTGAAACCATCGGAGGTATAGACGCGCAGCGACCCAGCGTTCGTGGCCGCCGTTCCTGGCTCGGCTCTCGACGAGTTCATCGCTGTCCATCCCGCGGCGATCGCAACAAGCACAAAGATCAGTCGCAGGCCTTGCGTCTTCTGCATTTTCTGGATTGCACTCACGCGTCACCTCTCGGCACTGCCAGCGGGAAGCGCACATCGGCACCGTACATTTTCACGTGAAACTTTGAAAGCGCGGATTTCTATTTCGGCATCGCGGACAGCCCCTGTTATACACCGGACACTTTGCCAAATGAACCAAATCGTTTTTCTTCGATGAATGAGCGGTGATCCGTAGAGGATCTCGCCGACTGAAAGCGTCGAGTGGTCGCAACATTCATAGAAAGGCGTTGAGGAGGACAGCCAGGCGGGGCGACGAAGAGTACTGGGCAGGTACTTGTGCGGGCAGCTGAGTAGGCAGGAGTCGGGCTCGTGCTTTACTAACGGAAAGTAATTATCAATTCATGGTTAAATAGCCCTGTTAATGACGGAACCAGCCGGCGAGGAGGAAGAGTGCAGCTCCGGCAAGGCCATTGGTTGAAGCTTGGCGCGATGTTCCTGCCATTGATTCTGCTGGCGGCACCTTTTTTTGTGGCTGCACAGGCACTCCAGGAAAGTAGCGGCATCATCGATATGGATGGAGAGCGTTTCCCACCGGAAGATCCCCGAGAACACGCGGAATGGACCTTTGCACGTTTCCATTACGATCTGGGACTGGAATTCGGGCGCTTCCGATTTCAGCGTTGGGCCGCCGATTATCCGAAATCCGATCGCCAATTCGTGGTGGGCGTGCGGCGGCTCACTCGGCTGCAAGCGCGCTCGAAAGAGCATGTGATCGACGCGAAAAGCGACGAAATCTACGAATATCCGTGGCTCTACGTGGAGGACGCTGGCGCGTGGAACTTATCGGAAGAGCAGGTGAGCCGCCTCCGAGAATACCTGCAACGCGGCGGATTCTTTATGGTTGACGACTCCCACGGCGATTACGAGTGGCGGACTTTACTTAGCGGGTTGCGGGAAGTGTTCCCAGACCGGCCCATCGAAAACTTGACGAACCAGGATGAAATCTTTCATCTGGTATACGACCTGAGCGAACGAGTGCAGATTCCCGGAACGCGCTATATCTGGGGAGGCCGCTCGTATACTCCCGACAGCGCGAATCCTGAATGGCGGGGGATTCGCGATGAAAAAGGGCGCCTCGTGGTTGCGATCTGCCATAACTCCGACGTTGGTGACGCGTGGGAATGGGCTGACAGCCCCGACTATCCTGAAAAGGAAGCATCGTTGGCCTATCGGATCGGAATCAACTACATCATTTACGGGATGACCCACTGAAACATGGAATGCCACTGGGAGCCACGTAAAGGTGTACTGTGAAGGCTTATGATCGTCACGACGAGCGGAATGGTCAACTCCGGAGACCGAAGGTGAATTACTCGACTGAACGTGGCAAAGTGAGAAATTCGCTTTTCGTTGTGACTTTGTTCGGTTTCCTCTGTGCGATCACGCTCGCTCTAGCGCCTTATGGAACTTTTGGCCAACGTTTAGAACAACGTTCAGGGCAACGCGCCGGCAGGTTCGCGGGAAGGGGCGTGCCGGCGAACAGGCTGTTCCGACCCGGGGGTGGACGTTATTCTCAACGCTACGGCTACGGTTACAGCTGGCCACTGATCGGATGGGCCGCAGCGTTTCCGAGTGCGTACTGCGACGCTTGGGAAGAATGCGACGAGTCGGCCTATAGCTACAGCGAGCCGCAGGAGAGTGTGGCAGGCCCAGTTCTCGTTCTTTACCTGCGTGATGGTTCAGGCTACGGAGTCACCGATTACTGGCTCGCGGAGGGAATGCTGCATTTCGTGACCACTTACGGCGCGGAGAAACTTAGTCCGCTGGATCAACTGGACGTGCAGCGAACCGTCGATGAAAATGCAGCGAACGGACTGTATTTCACGCTCAGTCCGTCGCGCACAAAGCCGATGCCGAGGCACACGTTCGTAGCGTCGGGCCCGGCCTGCGACTCCGCCGCCACAGATGAGGGGGATGCTTCCAGAGTCCGACCAGATAACGGCAAAGAGTCGGAAAGGCTCGGCGTTGCCGGAGCCGCAAGCGGTGCGGGGCTGCGAGTCACAGAGGTGCAAACAGGTTCGATCGCAGCGAAAGCCGGGATCGCACCCGGCGATGTGGTGGTGAAGATCGATTGCGAGTCCGTGCGCAGCAGTCGGGATATTGACGATGCTATCAGGGCGAATCAAAGCGGAATCGTGTGGGTAACTTATTTGATCAAGGGAGCGTGGTCGAGGGAGGAACAGTTACAGATACGCTGATATCAGGACTTGCGCCCACCTGACGCACCCGACCCTCGTCTCCGCGATCAGGGATTTGGGCTAGCGTTGCCCCGCTTAACCGGATTGCCATAGACTTCGATCCAGTCGACACCGCTGTTTCCCTGAGCGCCTTTGCCCGCGCCACCCATCAGGTCGGTGAAGCCGATTTCGTCCACTTGGCTGAAGTCGACCTTGTCCGTCCACACGGGTTCTCCAGCTTTTCGAGGCGCTTCAGCAACGGTAGCCGGATCCAAGGTGCGCCAACGGGGTATATCCACAAAGTAGATTTCGCTTTCGCGCCAATAGGTCGAACTTGGCTCCGCATAGTCCGCGACAAGCATCGTGCCGTCGGCGAGCTTGATAAGAGGATGAAGCGTGTGTAGACCTCGCGGACGCGTCCGCCAACGAAGCCGCGCCGGGCCTCGCAAGTCGAGGTAATTATTCTTTTCTTTCAACATAACGGCCCAACTGCCAGGCGCGACTCCCGTCCATATGTAGCCTACCTTCTGCCCAGGATTCGCAGGATCTTCTTCGTCGTTGAGCCACAGACCGGACTGGCCATCTTTTCCGGCTTTCGCGCCGGGTCCGTATAGCTTGAGCTCCAGATTAGAGTTCGTCACATGCTCGGGCAACAGTGGCAGCTGATTTGGCAAACCGCTCTTAAAGTCCTCACGGAAAAGCAGCACGACGGATTTCGGTTCCGCCACTTGAGCAGCCTGCGAACGTTGCTGCGCGAAAACGCTTAAGCTAACAGCCAATACAATGACTAGTGAAAGGGCAGGCATTTCTTTATACATCAGACCCCTCCTTTTTTTGCGTTCGCCTCAAATTTCAGATGACAACGTAGCTCGCCATTGATCAGGGTTCCACGGTTTGACCGTTACCTTACACCCCACCTCGTGCTATCGGCAACGAGCTGCCCTTGCCTGGTGCGGAATCCCATGGAAACATCGAATCGAAATTGGCGAAGTTCCGGTAAACGCCCTATCGGAGATAGCGGAGTATGACTACGAATGGAGACTGCCTAAGTACCGCGAGCAAAAACGAAGCGGTCGACAGAATGCAGGGCGCGCCCTCAACGAGCCTGAGCCTTAGGACGAAGAGATGCCATGACCGTAAAGCCGCTATTGCAGCCTGTCATCTTCCATCATCTCTCTGATAAACATAGAGGCGTCCAGGTAAAGCTCGTCGGAATTACCATTGAGAGGAGAGGGGTCGACGTAGATAATTCCGGATTTTTTCCCGTTTTCACGGCGTATTTTCGCGAGCACTTGGCCTGTCTGCCCATCAAGTAAAGACTCTTCAAAATTCTCGTCGCCATTGGTTAGGTTGGCGTTCCAGATAGTCAGCTGAACATAGCAACGATTTGTTTTTGGTTCGTAGTGCGACACTCGCTCTTTCTGCAAGGCATCGCTGACAACAGTATTCTTCACAATCTTCTCGCCCAGCTCGGCACACTTGGATCTTAAATTAAACACCTCGGTGGCAGTCGGGCTGCGAACGGAGAATGGGCCTACAGAAGGAGTGGGGACGCGTGGAGTGGGCGCGAACGACTCCTGACAGCCAGATAAGAACAGAACCAGTGAAAGGGCAATGAATCTCATGAACGATTCAATTCCTACAACGTAACGGAAAATCCTACGGTTCGTAAGATTGTCCATGGAGAGAAAATATCATGATCTGGAGGCCTCAATCGGCTAAAACGAATGGGGAGTATTGGCCACGACGATCGTGCATCGTGCACTAAACAGCTATTACTGAGGAGTCCTAGGTCACAGTGACTACGAAGTCGCATGAGTACCAAGAGGGGCTCCTCCACTTCGCTCGCGACCCTAGCCGGGTCGCAGAACCGCTCCGGTCGGAGTGACGGAGAAAGACGAAGACCAGAAAACCAGCCACGCCAAAATGCAAAGCGCGGCGCTTCTGGCGCGAAACGAAGAGAGATTCCTCGGCTGCGCTTCGCGATCCTCACTGGATCGCGAACAACGCTTGCTCGAAATGACGGAAAAAAGCGGCGGAAACGGAAAGCAATGCGCGGCGTTCGGGTTTGGCGCAGTTCAGTTGAAATGGTAGAGACGAGCTGTATTTTCAAAGGCGATCTTTTTACGCAAGTCTGCGGGAAGCTGATTCAGCAAGGTGACGCTCGACTGCCAGTGCTGAGGCTGTCCTTTGGGCTCGGGGTAAACCTGATCGGAGCCGACCACAAAGCGGTCCGGAAAATCCTTGAAGAGCTGGAGCCATTCGGGTTTGATCGCTCCGCTACCTGCATTTGCCAAGATGTAGTTCTTGCCCGGCTCGACGGGATCGATCTTGATTTCCATGTAGAGATTCGGATGGGCTTTGAGCAGGCGGCGGCTGAGCTCGACTGTGCGGCCGCCGGTGTTGTCCCAGCCCTCGTGCGCCCAGACGATATTCCCGTGAGGATTGTGCGAAAGCAGGCGCTCGAAAGCGGGGATATTGGCGTGGAGCTGCGGTGCGTTGTTGTGGAAAGATGCCAACTCAGCAGGAATCGGCATCGGCTTAGGAACGGCCTCCATGTGGACCGAGATGGGCGCGCCATCGTGCTCGGCAGAGACGTCCATCAGCGCGAGGAAGAGGGGATGGTCCGCCGGAGCGTATTCGTAGAAGCCATTGGCGTTCATGGCAAAGTGTTCGGGGGTCATCTCGCCGAAGCCGGAAGCGCCATCACGCATGATTTGTTCGGCGCGCTCCTTGAACTTCTTGACGACTTCCGGGCCCGAGTCGCCCGACATCACCGATTGCTGGATCATCACGTTGAGCGTGCCGCCGCCACCGAGGAAAGCGAACTTGTCGCGATGATCTTTTTCGGCGGCCAGGATGACTTCGTCGTCAAAGCGGTTTGTCTGCTCGGCAGCGAAGGGCGAAGGCATGAAGATCACTTTCGCGCAGTTCTCCATTGGCATTACGCGAAGAGCATCTTCGATGGCCGCGGCGGGATCCTTGCCCCCGAAATGGCTGTGCACTTCGATGAACGGAGTGAGGGACGCTACAGGCGCCGCGTCCGCTTCTGCCGGGTGCGGCTCAGCCGCGCGCAGATGCAAGCTGAATGCGAGGGCGATGGCCGCGGCACCGAGCGCCAACATCCCGATGGAATTCCTAAGGCATCCCTGCGTACCGGGGGCGAGCATCTTCATTCCTCCTGACATCGCGGCTTTCTAGCATTCCGCGAAGGCGAGACGCGAATAAACGCGTGACTGGCTCATTCTATGGCTTCGCCGATGCGGACTCAACAAGAACGAAAACGGCATCCCCTCGTCCAACGAGTGGAAGAGCTGAGAAGGAGCGTAATCCTTGTTTATCCACTAGCTAACAATCTGGTTCACCGATGCGGGCTGCGGGTGTATAAGTGAGGGTATCAATATCAAGCCAACATCGCGCTCGTGAATTCGTAGTGTTTAAATATTCCGAAACGAGCGATCCAGGAGTGGGTGATGATTCCATTTGTACGCACGGTCGAGAGAGACGGTGCCATGGCCATTGCATGCCGCGTCGCAATTATAGGGGCGCTGGTATGCGCATTTGTGGGCGCTTTTTCAGCGCCTGGCTATGCGCAGAAAAGAGGAGGAGGATTGACGAGCAACCCTCCTCCTCCCGAGCTGCTGAAAGCAGAACAGGAAGAAATGGATTTTGGCGCGCTGCAGACCGCGACCACTGCCGACCAGAAAATCAAGCTGGGCACACAATTCCTAAACAATTATGCGCAAAGCGCGCATCGGCAGGACGTATATACCGAACTCGTCGAGGCTTATTACGGAATGCAGAATTGGACGGATTTTTACGGGACCGCCGACAAAGCAGTCGCAGTGTACCCTGACGATGTGGACGTGCTTGTGCTGGTGGGCTGGGTGATTCCGCACACCTATAACCCGGATGACGCCGACAGCGCGATGAAGCTGGACCGGGCGGAGAGTTATGAAAAGCACGCAATGGAGTTAGTTCCGGCGATGCGCAAACCAGTGCAGCTTACCGACGCGCAGTTTGAGGCAGCGAAGACCGAGAAGCTGATACAGGCGCACAGCGGATTGGGGCTTGTGTATTTTCGAAAAGAGGACTGGGACGGCTCGGTGAAGGAACTGCAGCAGGCCACGCAGGGCGTGGCGTCTCCCGATCCAACGGACCTTTATGCGCTGGGCTTTGGCCTCGAGCAATTGAGCCGCTACAGCGAAGCGGCGGCAGCATACGACCAGTGCAGCGCGGCACCCGGCGTGCTGCAAGCACGTTGCACAGATTCGTCCGCCAGGGCGAAAAGCCAGATTCCGCCGGCGAAATGATTCAGCGGGGTGAGGCTTGGATGACGTCGCGCGGGGACTGGGACTTGCGGCAGCGGGTGCGTGAAGCAGGGCTTCCGCGCCACCTGCATTTCTGGCTTGACGTGATATACTCGTACCGCTTTCGAACCCATAAAACTTGAGAGTATTTACTCGGAGGTAAGAATGAAAAGAATTGCTATGTTGTTAGTTGCAGTGATGGCGATTTCGATCAGCGTGATGGCGCA
>Ga0182024_10027165_pt1 | contig 10025 bp, 6 predicted proteins | sample P32metaG_FD_120480 | JGI IMG/M metagenome (GOLD analysis project Ga0182024, IMG submission 120480) | Permafrost microbial communities from Stordalen Mire, Sweden - P3-2 metaG (Illumina Assembly) | ecosystem: Environmental > Terrestrial > Soil > Wetlands > Permafrost | place: Sweden: Stordalen...
AAACCAGGCAATGGCAATATGCTGGCTCTCGTTCTCAGCGAGAGAGCAAAAGTCGATGCACTTTACAAAAAAGCCTTGCAACTCGGCGGATCGGATGAGGGCGCGCCAGGGGTTCGCGGCGAAGAAGGGCCGCAAGCTTTTTACGCCGCCTATTTCCGAGATCCCGAGGGGAACAAGCTATGTGCCTACCGCGTCGGCCCCGCATAGCCACACTGAGATCATCAGGCATGGAGCCTGTCATCGAGGTCTTCGCGAGATTATCAGCGGTCGCGCCTATTCTGAAAAGGGCGCGGTGAGTATCGCAGCTTTCGAATCCGGGAAAGCGGCCCCAGGCGCCGCTGCGCGACAATACACATCGAGCCATCCTTCGGCCGCTGTGCTGAGGTAGGCCAAGCTGGCGGGCTACCGCATTAGTAAGCTGCGACAAGGCACTATGGTGTTCTGCAAGAAAGAAGCGCACATCGGCAGCCGGCGCAGTACGTTTGGCTGTATCGATGAAACTCAACTCCAAGAATTCTTGATTCGGAGCGCAATCTCAGCGTGACGATCTGAAGAGTCGCAAGGGCACTGGCACGGACTATCATTAAGCCAGCGCGATTTTTATTCGGCGAGCAAGCACCCCTACCCGCTGCCTTCCGCCGAGTGCAAACGATTCGGCCGGTACCGGCACGTCGACGGATACAGCATCATGCCGTCGCAGTTGCTACCTTCCAAGACATCCTGGTTTTTCGGGTAAACTGCAACCTACTCGCAGCGCAGCACAGGCCCTTGAGTTGCTTATTGGCAACCGGTTGCATACTGTCCAGCTTGCACACTATCGGCAACTTCGGTGGGCTTCTTAAAGCGATATAAAAACTGGTCCGTGTGACCGCGCACGGATGGGTCGAATACACTTTTCGTGTGATCGTCGCTAGGGTTGGCGAGTATCGTGCTTTCGGCATCCAGCTTGAAGCCCGCTGCCAGTACATCCGTCTTGACTCTCGCCGGATCGATACGGTGCAGGGTATCGGTAGCGCTGATCCCCGACTCCGCTAGCGCTGCGTGATCCAGCACCACATAGACGCCGCCAGGCTTGAGGGCCGCGAACACCCCTTTGTTGAATGCAGTCACATCCACAGGTGACATGTGCTTATCGTAAAGGTCATGATAGTTCTGTCGAATGATCACGGCGTCAAGACCCGATGGAAGCGGTGAAGCGACAGGCTCAGCACTAACCACGATATTGGGTGACAGCGCTGCCAGCGACCTAATTTTGTCCAACAACTCGGGATGAAGCTTGGCCACTTGCGCAGTTTCGACCGCGTAGACCCTTCCGGTGGGCCCGACAGCTTGCGCCAACGATGCGGTCAAACGATTACCCACGATATCGGCGACTTTGTCGCCTTTCTTGAGAGCAATAAATGCAACGACCTGCGGCACTTTCCACGCGGGATCGGCGGTCGATTCGCCAGATTGTGCGGACTGCGGCGCGGTTATCGTGGCGCCGATCGATACGGCCAGCAATAATGAGATTACGATTGTTCGCATGCGACTATCCTACCAATTAGTATCAATTAACTGGCGGATGGAACCCCCGTAACTACGGAAGCCTGCATCGGACCGCCTAGTTTTTTTGGATGGGGAGTTAAACATTCCTAGACCCCGTTAGGATGTCAGCAGTTATACAGTGAGACTTGCAACCGGTGGCGTAATACGCGCATTCGCCTGACCGCGTGCCAGCTCATCGCCGGCAAGCGCCGCTGCTCGTGAAACGATTCGGGCCTTTTGTTCCACGGGGGGCGGCGCTCACGGCATTGACGCCCGTCAGTCGGGCAACCATCTGCTGCTTAAGCGCAATTGAAAACGGCCTCGTCATGGATTCGTCCGTCTTGTTAAGGCGAGATCATGTCCCGCGCGACTAACGCTGACGTAACCGAATCATTCCGGACGGGCTGTGCGTTGCAATGTTGCACCGACGACTTTGCCATTGCCGGCTTCCTGAACGAATACGATAAGTCGAGCATTGGTGGAGGCCAATTCGCGCTCCAATGGCACTCGGATCGTTTGGTTGAATGTCTGTCCAGACTTAAGCTCTCCCACTTTTGAAAGATGTTCGACGACGGCAACATGAGCCAATGTCTTACCGCGATTTTCACCTCGCAAGACTTTCGTCTCTATCCGATCGAGCGCGATTGCGACGTAGACGTTGGCTTTGTGTTGTTCCGCACTGCCATCGACTTCGATTTCGCCGACCAAATGTGCTGGGGTTCCGGGTTCAACGCTGATCGACGCCACACGCACAGGGATTTTGGGACTTGCGGCCGCCGCGCGAAAAGTAGGTTCGATTGCACGGGGATCGTCCAAGCGAATTTCCATAGTGCCGTCGACAATAAGTTGCGGGGTATACGGAGAACGGATCTTGAGCGCGCGGACATACTCCGCTTGCCGGGCAGTGAGCTGCGCTGATGCAAACGGATCGGGCCAGCTATCGTTCCAATAGTTCATATGTTCGCTGAGCACAATAAGCTGCGCGCCCGGAATGGGCTGATGCGCATCAAGCTGGATCAGAAACGCATCGGCGGGAGGGCAAGAAGAGCATCCTTCTGCCGTAAATAATTCGACGAGCACTGGCGTAGGTGGAGATTGGGACGCGTTGGCATCAGTGGCTTTTCCAACACCGCTTCCTAGCAAGAACGCCAGAAGAATAATTGGTATCCGTTGCACGGCTAGTTACCTCTTAGGCGGCTAGATTGGAAATCAGTCTAAGCTAACCCCCAGAGGTAAGCCGTCTTAAACTTAGGCATGCGATCAGAAGCAAGAAAGTCAGTGTATCGGAGCCGATGTTCCATCCGACCACTGATCCACCGCTACCATCAATGTTGCCAGTGGCTCCGGAGCGTTCTGAAACTGCGGGTTGAGCATAACCGGGGAGCCGTGAAGATCTGCTCCCCAATCTGCACCATCTGTTCGAGGTCCATAGAACATCAGATGCGGATGCCAATGACCGTTGCGATCGCCGAGATTGGCCTCCCGTGACATCATGTAGCACATCGCTCCGGGTTCCAGTGCCGGGACTTCCTTTTTTGCGACCACCTGTTTGAGGCGCTCCATGATTTGAGGCTTCGACAGGCCGGCCAGGATCATGTCGGTCCTTTTGTAGGTAAACGGCAACACCGACCGAACGGCCGGCGGATTGAAGCAGATCGGACCGCGCATCTTGGGATTCCAGAACTCCGGGAAATCGAATTGCGACATCCATGATCGCTCCACGATGCACACAAACCCATTTTTGCCCTTCACCGCTGTTTCGTAGCCGTGCTGTTTGAGCACCACAATGGTGGCATCGCCTGAGATCGACGCCGGCGCTGCACTGCGTGCGAGGGCTATCTCAGCACTTTCGGTCATCAAATACTGATCGATCGGCGCTATCTTGGCATAAGGCGTTTTCGAATCCTGCGCCTGCCCGACACCAGCCAGGCCAAACGCGGTCAACAAGATCAGCGTTGGATTTGAGAAGGTCGCGACTATATTTCGGCTCATGATGTTATTCCTGTGTCTTTAGGATGATTGCAGATCTCGTACTTCGCAGGCGGAGACGCTTTGTCTGTTATAACAGCGATCGCAACAATCCAACAACAACATCGTATTATGCAAGCTCCGCGTGCCCAGATGAAGAAGATCGGCCTAACAACACATTCGAGCGCACTGCGGATGCTGTGACTCGGTGGAGGGGAGATCTTGATCTCCCCTCCATTACATCATCTACTTAGAACTGCGCAATGATTTGGCCGAAGATGAACCGTCCCAGCGAATCGTAGACCTGCGGGAAAGTGTTGCCGTTGCCAGCCGGTGGTCCTGGCAGCGTGCTGGCGCCAATGATCGGCGGATCTTTGTCGAAGATGTTGTTGACTCCTAAGCGCACGGTTACTTTATCGGTGATCTTCATCGCCGCAGTTAGATCGAAGTAACTGAAGGAACTGATGAAGGCATCGGTGTTGGAAATGCCGCCATTGGCAATGGTGCCGGCGCCTGCCGTCAGGTTCGGATTGCCACTGAGCTGTTCGGTTTTCGTCCCGGCAAAATAACGCCAGGCGAGGGAAACATCCAGCCCGCTCCACGGCGTCGACCAGGTGGTACGCAGCGTGTTGCGCCAACGGAATACCGGAATTCCGGCGCCGGTGTTAAAAGAACTGCAGGTCGCGCCGTACAATCCGACGCAGTTATAGGCAGAACTCGGCGTATTGGCAATGGGCTCGACTTCATATTTATCTATGTAGGTGCCAACGAGGGCGGCGCGGATTTTCCCCAGCGACCCGATGTCGAAGGCATAACTTAAATCCACATCCAGACCGCGCTCCAAGAGGGATCCATTATTGACCTTCGGGTCAATGATATATGCGCTGGTCAGCGTCGATCCGGTGTTCAATATCCACAGCGATCCGAACTGGTCGCGATGGATATCGTTGCACAGCAGGCCGCTCTGCAGACACTGGCTCAGAACATTTCCGCCGCCCAAGCCTTGAATGACGCCTTCGATGCTGATGTTGTAGTAGTCGATTTGCGCGCGAAAACCCGGAACGAAAGAGGGTGTCCAGCCGATGCCGAACGAAGTTGTCAACGCTGTCTCTGGTTTAAGAGTCGTGCTGCCGCTCAGTAAACCATTGTATTGGCCGGCCGGATCTCCCTGTATGTGTCCGTATTGCGCCGCCGTGACGCCGGTCCGCGCACAGGCCGCGGCAGAGGCCGCAGGAGTGGCCCCTGCGCAGGGATCGGTGTTGTAAGTACCGTCCAGTCCGAGCGCTGCCGGCGTGAACAATTCGACCACGTTCGGGGCACGAACGGCGCGAGCAAAACTGCCCCGGAATCTCACAGCGTGAACGGGCGACCAGTCGACACCAAATTTGTAGGTATTGGTCTCGAAGCCTAAGTTATAGCTCGAGTAGCGATAACCGGTTTCCACATCTAAAGATTGTGCAAACGGCTTATCCTCGATCAGCGGCATGCGCGCCTCGACAAAGCCTTCGCGCGCGATTTCGCCACCCACTATAGGCGGGGCTGGACCGCCGGCCCCGTCCACATTGTTAGACTGCTCAAACGCATCGGTGAGGCTCGCTGACGTCACGTCGCGGTATTCGCCGCCGATATTGACTTTCAATCCCGTACTCGCCAGCGGCGATTGCACGCCATACTTGCCGAGATCGCCCGTCAAATTGACATTCACGATAGTTTGGTGAATGTAACCTTGGTTCGTCGCGGGGCTGGTCAGGTAGTTGAGGGCTGCCTGCGTCACGCCTCCTAAGCTAAAAATGTTATACGGCACGCAAGGCGATCCGACGATGCACTGCGGACCGGTCGGCGTTTGGATGACATTCAGCGCGTTACCTTCCTTGACCTTATCGAAGAAGCCGCCCGTGAAGGTAGGGATATTTACAGAGCTGTATTGAAAGCTGGCATCGTAGTCCCACGCATCGTTGATCTTGCCCTTGACGCCGAGCACTTCATGGAAGTCAATGTGCTCGAAAGTATTCGAGCGAGGTCCACCCTCGACGTTGCGTCGGCCGATAAGCAGCGTGGTGGTATTCGCCGTGTTGCCGGCGCACCAGGCGCTGAGTTCAGCCGTCGAGAGGTACGGATTCGAGCAATTGAAAGTACGCAAGTCGACGAAAATACCCCCGGGCGCGATTTGTGCGGTCGACTTATCGTCCATGAACATAAATTGCGAGTACGCCGTGGCATGTTCATTGAACTCATAATGCAGGAACGCCCCTGCCGTGTAGCGCTCATCCGGCCGCTGGTAAAAATTGAGCGGGCCGTAGTTGTATAGATTGTTGGCGCCAAACGGTACCAGCGTGCCGTTCGGGCCAATGGTATTTTCAATCTGGCCCGCCGGCAGTGGGGCGCCGTTGATATTGACGGCCGTGAATCGTCCCGGATACGAGGTGGATGAACCGGAGCAGTAGAACTTCCCGTTGGTACTGGAGGGGCCCGCAATATATCCCGAACCCAACGTGCAAGCACTGTAGTCGTAGTTGGACTGCAACACCTCGGCGATATTGCGATACGTGGCGTAAACTGTTGCGTTGCCGTTGCCATCCGCGCTATTGAGGCCAGCGATAAATGCGAGAGACTTTTGCGCTCCCGGATTGACGCTCGAAGGGGCTTGTTGAAAACCCGACGCAGTGACCGCCTGTTGCACGCCGTCAGGGTTGTCATTGTGGTGTTGGTAGATGCCGCCGTCGGCGACCAGTTTTACACCCTCAAAGTGATCGTTGAGCTTGAAGTTGACCACGCCCGCAACGGCGTCGGCACCGTAGACCGATGAGGCACCGCCCGTCAATATTTCAACGCTGTCGATCAATTCCGTTGGAATCATATTGATATCGGATGCGGGAAAGGCCGGATCACCGGGTCCTAAGCGAAAATTGTTGACCAACACCAGAGTGCGTACGTCGCCGAGGCCGCGTAAATTGACCGTCGCCGCACCGGACGCTGCGTTGGAACCGTTGGCGCCCATGGCCGCGAACACTTGCGGCAGCGAGTTGAGCAGGTCCTCAACTCGAGTCACACCGGTCTCCTGAACTTGGGCCGCGGAGACGAAGGTGACGGGACTGATGGACGCCTCATTCGGGACTGATATGCGCGAGCCGGTGACCACCACCTCCTGCAGTTGTTCGGCAGGGGCGGCGTTTGCAGCCGTCGCCGGCTCGGTCTGCGCGTTCGCGAGGGACGCGACTAACGAGCCGCCGCCGAGTACCGCACGGATTGCGAGTCGCAGTTTTTGATTTCCCATTATTGCTCCCATTAAAATTACCCATGTATCGTGGCGTAGGCGATACCGACGGCTTCCTTCTCCTCTACATCCCACAGAACCATCGCCTGCTCCGAGGCCGAAGCTTAGGTGAGATAATTCAAGACGAAGTTAGAAATGTGACAAGAGCCGCAGCGGGGGTGATAGGACCCTGCAGCGTGGGGATGATTGCGGAACACAGAGGCCAATCTTTCTCATGTGATAGCTCAAAGATCGTTGCCTTGGAGTAAAGCGCGCCGAGCGGCCGGGTTAAGGCTGATGTAGGTTTGCAACGGAATGACGATGGGAAAAAGGGGTTGTGCCGCCCAAATGCTCAATCGAGGCACGCGGCCTAGCCGAACGCTCCTACGTCCCCGCTATCGACTGATTCGTCCCTGACAATGTTCAACGTCATCGAGCGAGGCGTCTCAACCAACGGTCGATAGTAGCGGCCGTAAACATTAAATCAAGCAATGCGGCGTCAGCAGTCAAGGGTACCGTGGAAAGTGCGTGCACACCCTGAGTAGGGCTCGATTATTGAGCGAGATTGTTTGCTACTTGCCCGCTTGAAACACTCGGGTCATTGACCGTCCACGTTACTGTGCGAGTGCGGATTGACCCCGCTCGAGAACTTCCGCGCAGATGCGGAATACGCCAGAATATTTTGTCGCCGCGACGTACGAGGTGGCCGCGTACATGATGAAGCCTACGTGCACGCCGGCCCATGGTATCGCCCCCGGCGCCGTTGAAACGATACGGCGGTAGTACCGGCGAGTGTACTTCCACATGATCAAGGAGCGGCATTTTCCCGGCTTTAGCTCTTGAGCGGTTCAGACGCGCGAAGCTCTGCGGGCGATGCGATACCCCGGAGCGGACGCCGAGAAGCAAAAAAAATGCCAACAGAACCGGTATATCGACAGCAATCGTGCCGAGCGCGTGACGCGCAATGGCTTGCTTTGACTCGAGAGAACAGCGCGCTTGTCGATAATAGACATCCCAGGTGCGTTCATATCGAAAGCGCAGACATTGACGCAGCAGATCGCCCCTCTTGCCGTCCGATACGCACACCGTCGGACGATATTCATCATCCAACGGGTGGGGGTCCTCACCCACAGGGGTGTCAAAATCAAAGTAGGCTTCCATGCTGCTTGCCAGCACGTCCGTTTCGGTGTCCTTATCGCTCCAAAACGTGCGGACCAATCCGCGGCGCCCGTCAGTCGAGGATTGGATAAAAGCACCACGTCGACCTGATCGACCGGTATCCATCGCGTCTATAGTAAAACCGTATTGCTCAAGTTCGGCCCTCCACGGCGTCTCGCACCACTCCACCCAGACAGTTTCTGCAGGTACATGCAACAGATCCGCACAAGCCACAGTCCGAGAGCCTTTCGAATATGCGAGCGCGGTACAGAGTTGCGTCAGATCGTCGCTGAGAACATAGCGTATCGGACACTGTGCAACGCGGCTGGCAAATTCGGCCGCGCCGTTCAGATGACTTAAAATGCCGCTGGCCGTGTCTTTAACAATGAGCGGTGCGCGACACTGTGCAAGACGATCCACTAACTTCATCTGGTAAAAGCTAGCAGGCCCGCGCTGCCTTGTTGGCTATTATGGGACGAAGCTCGCTCCCGCGGGGAGCAAAGCCAATTCTTCGGGGATCAGGCCGTCGATCGCGCGGTCGTCACCCTAAGATATGCGCCGGCTAAGCCCGTCCACCGAATTTGAGAATTACCATTCACCGAGCGCTCGAAACTGCTTCGTTCTTTGCGCCTCGACAGGGGCACCAGCGGTAGCAGGTCAAGTATGGCGTCACGATACGAGGATAAGGCTGTCTCAGGAGCGTGCGCTCCGATAGCGATCACGCACGGTCTTGCAGGGCTCCTGGCTCACTTGCGTCGATATCTCGGGGCTCTTTTCGGAACGACGTGCAGTAAAGCTTACTTATTGCCCGTGGAAGTGCCAATGCGATTATTCAGTGAGTCACGCTGAGATTGTGCTCGAAGCAAGACTTCTTCGAACTGCGTTTCGTCTATGCAACTATCCGTGCTGAAACGGCTTCCGAGGTGGGCCTCTTGCTTGCAGAACACCGTGGCGCCTTGCCGCGACTTCCTGATGTGGTAACCCGCCAGCCTAGCCTGCTTCAGCACCTCGAGCGAAGGACTTACCGGTGCCGCGGCAGTGCCCGGAGCGGCCGTTGCGGGCGTCGCAGTCGTTGTGGGGGGCGCGGCCGGCACGGTTGTCGCTGGCGGGAGCGTGGAGGCGTTCGGCTGATCCGGCGACTGTTGTGCGTATGCGGGTCCCATACCGATCATCATGCCGATGAGAATTAGAATGCGAGCTTCCGACTGATTCAAGATGCCTCCCAAATTAGTTCAGTAATTCGCTCGGACAAAAGTGCTTCTGCGCACATAAAAACTCATTTGCCGACTAAGATCTATAGGTGCGTTGAGTTGGTCCCCGGTATCAACTGCTTCGTCCTCGAAAGTAACAATTATTGTTGCCCGCAGAATCGCCAGCCGCTGCGAGTCATGTGCGCTGCCCTCCTGTACCGCTTGCCTGGATCTGCGCAACTTTCTCGCAGCGTTTCTACACAGTTGAACGTTTACGCTCCGCGAAATCGTAAACAGCCCAGTCGCTATAGATTGCATTTGGATTTGACATCTAGAATTGCCGGACGCATCGTTGAACCATTAATTGTGTCAACTGATACAGCATTAAATGGCACTCATGACTGACAGTCCGCTCAGAGCCCAGATCCGCCGCGAATTGATTGCCGACTTCCTGTGATGGGTTGCACGTCAATTCACATTGGCGATGTCGCTAATAAATAGGCAGCAAACACGATGCTTCCCACGGCGCATGGCTGTGCCGACGCTTGCGCGCTACGACGCGGGCATGAAGCATGGAGAATACGTCTTTGCAATCCTACACCGCATGTGGGCGCGGTGAGGAAATGATCGGTCAGAACGACGATCGGCGCATCCGGCAGCTAATCGAGACCGCCGCGCAGGCCTTGGCCAGCGGTCTTGCGGAGGAGGCCGATCGCCTGGTCCGCCGGGCCGAGGCCGAAGCGCCCAAGCATCCCTTGGTCCTTAACGAGACCGCGCGGCGATTGCTGCTGAGCGGTGATGCCGCCGGCGCTCATATCTTGCTCACGCAGGCGGTAGGCGAGGATCCATCTCAGGCATCCATCTGGCTTAATTTGGCCGCCGCGCTGCGCGGCCTCAAGCGAGCCGATGAGGAAATGGCGGCGATCGAT
>Ga0182024_10027166_pt1 | contig 10025 bp, 7 predicted proteins | sample P32metaG_FD_120480 | JGI IMG/M metagenome (GOLD analysis project Ga0182024, IMG submission 120480) | Permafrost microbial communities from Stordalen Mire, Sweden - P3-2 metaG (Illumina Assembly) | ecosystem: Environmental > Terrestrial > Soil > Wetlands > Permafrost | place: Sweden: Stordalen...
AAGCCCTGGCGGAAAGACGTGCCTCCGATCTTGACAACCGTGAGCATTCGATTAGGAGCCTTTTCGTGAATCTCCACCGTGCCGGTCACATTCAATCCCGTGACCTTGATCGTCCCCGCCGAAACACGAGAAGTTAATTTCGCCCACGCCGCGCGTCCGCCGACCGCATCAATGTACCGGGCGAGAATCTGGTCTGCGCTAGGAGGAGTCTTGACCGGTGGCGCATCCGCTTTTGCCGAGCTTGAGGGCGTCGCTTGTGCATGCAATGGAAACGGAAAAATACACGCAAGCACACAGACGAAACATGAGACGACGAAATACCGGTTGGCGGTCGCGCCTGAACTTCGATTTAGCAAAGATTCCCCATTGTTCCCCGCAAACCGACTTGCACCTGCTGAATTCGAAGCTCGCTTCTTTCCGCGGGTTGCCACCGCGAAAGGACGCGATGCCACGCGAATTCGTTTCATTTGCTGTACACCATCCGCGCCAAAACATTACACTGATTCGGAAACAAACACAGCCGATAACATGGCAATATCTCCCAAAAAACGGGCTTTCCTTGTGGTGGCAGTGCTGGTCTGCCTGATAGCGGCCGGAGCGAGAATTTACGTTTACCGGCTGCGCCGGCCGTTGGCGCCGGCTACCGAAGGAAAGGTTCCCCGCATTCTCGGCCAACTCCCGGCGGGCAGCCCCGCGATTGGCTATTTAGATGTCGCTGCATTGCGAAAGTTGCGCGATTCTCCGCTGGCCGAGATCCTCGGTCTGGCAGGCACAGGACCGCAAGGCCATGACCCCGAGTACACGGCCTTCGTGCGCGACACGGGCTTCGATTACACACGCGATCTCGATCGAGCGGCAATCGCTTTCTGGCCGCCGGCTTCTGAAGAAGCCGGTCAAGCAGGTGCGGACCAAAGGCTCCTGATTATCGCCGAGGGACGTTTCGACGAGCAAAAAATCGAGTCGTATGCCCGGAGTTCCGGAGCCGCTGTGAATGGCTCGCAATTCGTCTACAAGGTTCCCGGCAGCCCGCCCGTTTCGTTCAAGTTTCTTTCAGCCACGCGCATTGCGCTCGCGAGCGGGAAAAACGCCGATGGACTCCTTGCGGCGCCAAGTTCACCAGCCCATGACCCGGCGATGCAGGCAAACATCGACAGGGTCGCGGGCACGCCCATCTTTGCCGTCGCCCAGGTGGATCATCTTCCAAAAGATTTCTATGCAACCTTTAGAAATGTGCCGCAACTCGAAAAGCTGGCGCGGAGCGTAGAGAGCCTCACACTGGCGGGCCAGCCTGAAGGCGACCGCATCGAATTAACGCTGGATGGCACATGCGATTCGCTGAAAGACGCGCTTGAAGTCGGAACGCTGCTTGAATTCTCCCGCGTGGGGGCTTCCCTGGTGCTTGCCGACCCAAAAACGAAGCGCCAAATGACTCCGGAACAGACGATGTTTCTCCAGAAGGTTGTAAATGATTTGAAAGTGACACAGCAGGATCGTCTGGTGCGGCTACAACTGGAACTCACTCCCGATATGCTCGCGACTGCGGCTTCGCCCAACGTGGCGCCTACCAAGAAAAGCCCATAGACGCGCAATCGAGCAACGAGAGAAATTCCATAACAAACGCGCGTTGATCTAAGGGGTAATTTCTAAGCGGTAATTAAGGGCGGCTCATAGCGACTGACACCTACGGTGAAAAACAGGAAGTTTAATCTAATTGCCGATGGTATTTGTGGCTGTAGTGGCGGCGACGGTGGCAGACGGGGTGAGGTTCCGTAGGTAACGCCACGGATTTACAGGAGTGTTGTAGATGCGGACTTCGTAATGGAGATGGGGCCCAGTGGAGCGGCCGCTCTGCCCTTCATAGCCGATGATGTCACCCGCCTTCACGTGCGTTCCGGGCTGCGTATTAAAACCCGAGAGGTGGCCATACCACGTCGTGACGCCGAATCCGTGGTCGATCACAATCAAACGGCCGTATCCGGTGCGGCGGTCCGTTTCGGCGACAACACCGTCGGCGGTGGCGCGTATGGCATCGCCGTAATGCGACGCGATGTCCATGCCGGCATGGAATGCGCCCTCCCCGCTGAAGGGATCGAGCCTTTCGCCAAAGTGGCCCGTGATTTCGCCGACAACCGGCCAAAGCGAAGGCGCAATTCCCAAACTGCCCAACTGTGTGCCAGGCAGAACTCTCATGCCGCCGCTTAGAAGCGTCACGGCGGAAGCATTCTTTTCGAGGTAACTGAACTCGTTCAAAGATTGCTGAAAGACGGCGTCGGTGTCGGGCGCAGTTGCAGTATCGGTAAGGCCGAAAGGCGTCTGGTGGAACCGCGCAATGCCGTAGGCCGTGGCTACTTCCCCGGCCAACGACTGCAAGGAGTTCAGGCGTTGATTCGTGTCTTTGACCTGGGTTTGAAGGTCGCGGTATTGCGCTTTGAGGTTATCCTGCTCGCGGCGCAAGGAATTGTAGTTGGCTGCCTTCCATAACATTCTGGAGTAGGAACCCATCCCTGCGGTTACCGTAATGGTGCCGACAATGGCAAGAACTGTTAACAAAGGAATAACATAGAACGGGACGCGCACCCGCTGGATGCGTCCTGACGCGCTCGAGGCAATAAAAAAGGTGTAGTGGTTGTCCCTCATCGCCTGGTTTTTCGACTAATGAATTACGTCGGCTGGAAAACCGTCCGACCCTGCGACGGCTAGCCGACTACTGAACTACCAACGTGTTTGAACCGAGAGCCCTGGTTCGAAACCCATTGCATTCTAGTGATTGCACCCTCGCGCGTCAACCTAATATTCCATTTTGGGGACACGCCTGAGATACTCGCTTCTCGAAACGAGCACTCTATAATCCCAAGACGCGACTACCACACCAATATACCAGTGGGCGCCCTTCGGCGGCAACTGGCCGGAAGAACAGAAGATGGATAGCGAAGATAAACTGGTCGAGCGGATAGCCCGGGCGATGTCCCTGGGCAGGCTTTCGCTAAGAAGATCCGGCGAGGCTGGCCCCATTCTGAAGCTGGGCGTTGGAGACGATGCGGCTGTTATAAGTGCTAATGGACGAAAGGATTGGGTCCTCAGCTGTGATGCTTTCCTTGAGGGGGTTCATTTCCTGACGAATACGCACCCTCCCGATTCCGTGGGATATAAGGCCCTCGCGCGGGCAACCAGCGATCTGGCAGCCATGGGTGCGACGCCGCGATTTTTCATGTTGACGCTCGCCCTGCCCGCCAGCCGCACGGAAGCCTGGCTCGATGGTTTCCTTAAGGGCATGGACCGAGCTGCTAGGACGCTGCGGATCCAATTAATTGGGGGGGACACGACGAAGTTCCCCTCTGTAACGGCGAGTATTACGGTTATTGGCGAAGTGCCCCGAGGGAAAGCGATCACGCGTGAAGGAGCGCGCCCGAGCAACACAATCTATGTGAGCGGCAGGCTCGGCGGAGCGCAACTGGGCCTGGAGCTTGTTCGAAAAGGACTTGCGCGCAAAAAAGATCTGAGCGTCTGGCTGCAACCGCACCTTTATCCTCGCGTCCAAATCGAACTTGGCGCGTGGCTGGCGCGCAACCGTATCGCTTCCTCGATGATGGACATTTCGGACGGCCTCTCGACCGATTTGCCGCGGCTGTGTGCCGCGAGCGGCGTGGGGGCTCGACTTTGGAGCAACGGCATTCCTCGGGTCGATATCGCCGGGATTCCACCGGGGCGAACCGGCAAACTGAGACTTGATCCTCTAAGGATGGCTCTACACGGAGGAGAGGATTACGAACTTCTCTTCACCGTCCCTGCGGAGCATTTGAAACGACTTAGGAAAGCGCCCGGATTCCCCGCTCTCTCGGCCATCGGTGAAATCACCGCGGGTAAGTCCATTCTGCTTGAGGAAAGTGACGGGAGTTCGAAGGAGCTCAAATCCGAAGGCTGGGATCCATTCCGCTCCGCAAAATAGGGGGTAAGAGTTTCTAGTGGGGCACTGCGGCAGTAACCGCCTGCTGTGGCGGGGGAACTTTCGGTGGTGACTTCGTCGCGGTCGAAGCCGGAACAGGCGGCTTTCCCGAGGTTGGCGCGGCGGCGGGTGGCTGCGGAGGCGGTTCCGACTCCGTGACGTCATCCAAACCCTGTTCATTCAGATCAGCAGGCTTTGCCGTATCGGGAACGTCCACTTGAACCGGGTGCGCTCCAGCTAACCTTTCGAGCGGTACGACGTTAGGAAACTCCTCGACCGGCGTTCCTTGGACCGCTTCCTCCATGTATTCGAGCCAGATGGGCAGCGCCGCGCGAGCGCCGGTTTCGCCCTTGCCTAGCGAAATGCGCTTGTCATCATTGCCGAACCAAACGCCGGTGGTAATCTGCGGCGTGAAACCGATATACCAGGCGTCGGTGAAATCGTTGGTCGTGCCGGTCTTCCCTCCCGAAGGACGGCCGAGTGCCTTAGCGCGAACACCGGTGCCGAATTGCACCACGTCCTCGAGCATGGAGACCATGGTGCGCGCCACGTCGGGCGGGATCACGTCGGTAACGTTCGGGCGTGGTTCTTCAAGAACAGCGCCATCGTAGGACGTAACGCGGCGGATGTAGTGTGGCTCGATGTGGATACCGTCATCCGGGAAGACCGTGAACGCCGACGTGTGCTCCATCAAGGTAAGGTCCGCGGCACCGAGCGCCAGGGGGAGGTACGGAGGAAGCGGGCTCGTGATTCCAAACCTCCGCGCTAAGCCAATCGTGTTCTCGATGCCGACGCGATCTAATAGGCGCACCGCCGGGACGTTTCTCGAATCCGCCAGCGCGCGGCGCAATGTGATGCGTCCTTCGAATTTGGCGTCGTAGTTGTGCGGCGAATATTCGAGGCCGCCGCTGCGATAAGTGACCGGCTCGTCCACGACCGTGTCAAACGGCGAAGCGCCTTGCGCCAAAGCTTCCGAGTACACATAGACCTTGAACGAGCTTCCCGTCTGGCGCATGGCCTGCGTAGCACGGTTGAATTTCGACTCCGAAAAATCGTAACCGCCAACCATGGCCTTGATCTCACCGGTGGGATTGTCAATCGACAGCAGAGCCGCCTGAGCCGAAGGCTGCTGCTCGAGCTGGACTTCCGCGGCAACCCCGGAAATTTGCTTGATCGAAACCATTGCAAGATCTCCCACCTTCAAAAGGTCGGCGGGCAATCTGTGGCCGGTCCAGGCGAAATCGGCGGGAGTGAGCAGCGCCCGGTATGTGCCCAATTTGATCGACGCGTAGGTAGGCGTGACGGCGGTAACGAGGCCAGTGACATAATCGCCCTTCTGAATCGTGCCGCGCCAATCGTCATTCTGATATTTATCGAGCGTTCCCAGGTGATCGCGCAAAATGTTAGGCAGGTTGCCGCGCCAGCCGTGGCGCCGGTCGTAGGCATGCAAGCCGTCGCGCACGGACTGATCGGCGGCTTTTTGCATGGCTACGTTCAGGGTCGTGTAAACGCGCAACCCCTGCTCGTGCACGGCCGCCGTCCCGTACGTGTGCTCGAGATACTGGCGAATCTCTTCGACAAAATAAGGCGCGAGATCGTTTCGGCCGGTCGAGATGCGCAGGCCCAGCGGTTCTTTCGCCGCGGCCTCGGCCTGTGCGCGAGTGATTTTCCCGTCGTGCGCGAGCAGCGACAACACCAGATTACGCCGCGCGAAAGCGCGGTCCGGATGCGTGGTGGGCGTATAAATAGGACCGCGGATAATCGCGGCTAGAGTTGCGGCCTGCGCGAGTGTCAACTGCCCCACGGGCCTGCTGAAATAATATTCGGAGGCTGCCTCGAAACCGTATGTGCCGGAGCCGAGATAAATCTGGTTGCAGTACATCGTGAAAATTTGTTCTTTCGTGTAATGCCGCTCGATCTGCAGGGCGAGGATGGTCTCCTCAATCTTCCGGTGGAAACTGCGGTCGGAGCGGTTCAGAAAAAGACCGCCGGCAAGTTGCATCGTCAGCGTGCTGGCGCCTTCGGCGATGCGGCGATGCGTGGCATCATGCCAGGCTGCTTCGAGGACGCGCGGGAAATCGACTCCCCAGTGCTGCTCGAAGTGCTGATCTTCCGTGGTGAGGATCGCGTCTTTGAGAACCTTCGGAATCTGGCTGTACGTGAGAAGAATGCGGCGCTGAATCGCGAAGGTGCCGATCGATTGGCCGTCGTCGGCGTAAAGCTCGGTGACGACGTTTGGATGATAATCCTCGAGCGCGTGGATTTCGGGAAGATCACTTGTGTAAACAAAGAGCAGGCCGGCCGCGGCGCCCAGAGCGATGGCGCAAATTACAAGCAGGGAGAACGCGAGGCGCCCGAACAGCGTCCCGCCACCTATCTTCATCGTCGCGCGATAGAACCTGTCCATATGATCCTTATATTCTATCGCATTCGACCGAGCACGGTTGGTGTTTGGGTTCGCTTGATGTTTCAATCAATGTCCGTCCGAAATTTGCGGGCCATCTATGGAGTTGGGGTGGTATCCTACTTAACGATCAAGTAGACGAGGAATACAAACAGCTTGAAAACGAAACTAGGGTGCCCATAAGTGAAATCCCACTAGCCCTTACTGCTTTTGACGAGATTTTTCCGATCAAGGGGGGCTGGTTCAGGGATCTGGATGATCGCCGTGTTCTCATTCTCATGCCCACAGCAATACGCGGTCTTGGTGCTCACCTACATAGATTAGTCCGAGGTGTGGAGAGCTTTGAGAATTTGTTAGGCAAAATACAATGGAAAGAATGATGCGCGATGGGAATGCTTTCGTGAATTTGCTTGAAGTCGCCGAAAATGATTTACTCGAATAAAGATGTTCTTGACCTTATCCTGACTCACCTCGGGCGATGTTAGATCAAGTCGGACTTTTGAATTTTCCTCCTTCGTGAAAGAACAGCCTCGAAGATTCTGGCGTAACAAATCCTCACATTTATCATATGCGATCGCGCTGTTTTCTCGGTGAGGATGCACACGAAAACCAGTTACACTGTGCGCAAGGAGTCATGGGCAAACCCTCTTGCGCACGCGAAGTAGTATTCTGCAGTCGGGAATATAGGCATATGATGCAGATGGATGTTAAATGAGGTACAAAGTGCAAAGGATAAAGGAATTCCCACACAGTAGAACTTAGCGCACCCCGAGGAGCTTACTGAGATCAGTTATTGGGAGAGGGTCGTTGAGTGCAAAAGAGATCGCTCGCATTGCCCTGGGTTCGCCACCCTGCCAACCGGTGCTGGGAATTCTCGGAAGGTTGCCGGTTGGGAGAAGAATTCTCAATAAGATAAGCTGTGGACGTGGCGTCTTTGATACTTTTGAAGCGGCACGCGTCGCTGCGCACTTCGGCACAGAGTCGGGTCATAATCACCCCGACGCTATCAGGACTCATCTCGAGCTTTCGAGAATCCTTCGGCCGAGCGACTATGCCGCGCTTTACTGGCTGCTTCGAATCAGCGGTTCTTCGCTTAGGATCCTCGATTTTGGGGGTAACGTTGGAAATCTCTATTACAGTTATTCACCGTTTTTGCGACACGCTGTCCGCAGCATCGATTGGACAGTGTTCGATCTTCCAGGCGTCATGGAAGAAGGTCAACGGATCGCAAAAAAAAGGGCTGTTACCGAACTGACGTTTACCAACTCCTTAGAAGATGCGCTGGTGGATCGCATTCTGCTTGTCTCGGGGGCATTCCATTACTGGGAGAAAAGTGTGGACGCCTTTCTCAAGCAGTTTTCGCAGCCGCCGGCGCATATTCTATTGAATCGAACGCCGATTCAGTATACGAATCCAACATTTGCGACGGTTCAATATGCTGACACGTACGCCGTTCCGTGCGTCGTGCGCAATGGAGAGCAAATGGTCGCAGAGTTTTCGGCGTTGGGCTATAAGCTCGTCGATCGTTGGTCGGCTCTCGAATTAACGCTCATTTTGCCTCTTTTTCCTGACCGATCAGTGCCACACTATTCTGGCTTCTATTTCCGGCGAGATTCGTAAAGCGAGTGCAAACTTCTGCAATGTGAAGTGAAGCTAGAACATCCTTCGGAAAATACTGCCGCTGTTAGCATTGTCCGGATGGTCTTTGCGGTTGCAGGTGGTCGAAAGCAACGTCCCTGCGAGGTGCCCCCGATGGAATAGGTTCCCCGGCCTCCTCGGGAAAAGGGAACTCTGAAAGCCGGCGTTGAGGATTCCGGGCAATCTCTTCGAATAGATTTCGTAGTTGCCCAATCATTCGGTTCACCGACTCCGCGTTGTACAGGTCGTAATTATATTCGCATGAAAGCCGCCAGCCATCCGCGCGCTGGACCATAAAAAAATTAAGGTCATAAATCGCGCCCGGCGATTTCGACGGATACGGAACCATTGTGAGACCGGCAAACTCCAGCGGCTTTACAAAATCTCGCTGATAAATGAAGTTGATCCCATACATTACGGGCCGGCTTGAATCACGCTTCGGACGAACAACCTCCACCACTTGTTGAAAATGAAGGTCCTGGTGCATGATTCCCTCGTCTAGCGTGTGGCGAACCCGTTCGAGGAGTTCGGGAAAGGTCGGATCGCCGGACAGGTCCGTACGCAAAACAATGCTGTTTATAAATAAGCCTATCAAAGGCTCCACTTCGACTCTATCCCGGCCGGCCACAAGGGTTCCAACGTAAATGTCGTTGTGCCGCACGTAATGCTGGACCAGCATTTTTAGTGCGGACAGAGCAGTCGCGTAGAAGGTTACTCCCTGTTCGCGCGAGAACTCAGCCAGATCATCCGTTACTGGGACAGGAATTAAAGTGGAAAGGATATAGCCATTGTGCGTCTTCACGGGCGGCCGCGGATGATCAGTCGGAATCTCCAACGGCGGAAGTCTCGCTAGTTTCGTCTTCCAGTAATTTCGATGCTCGTCCATCACGGGCTGACTATTTCGCGCGTTCTGCCAAATCGTAAAATCCGCGAATTGCAAAGGCAGTTCCGGCAACGTTGGTGCACGGCCTGCAGCAAAATCACTGTAATTAGAAGCCAACTCGTCGCTTAAAATGCCGATGGACCACCCGTCGCACACAATATGATGCACAGTGACGAGCAGCATATGATCGTCCTTGCACAAACGCAGCAAACGGGCGCGCAAAAGGGGTCCGGCCTTCAGATCGAAGGACAGCGATCCATCGGCAATCGTTAGGCGTTCCTCCTCCTGATCGCGTGCATGCGCGGGAAGAGCGCTCAAGTCCTCAACAGGCACTGGGATTAAGCCGGTCGAATGAATGAACTGCATCGGATCTCCGTCCACGGGCGCGAAGGTCGTTCGCAGAATCTCGTGACGACGCACGATTTCATTCAGTGCTCGCTCCAGGGTCGAAACCTCCAATGGACCGCGTATACGAAACCGAACCGCGATGTTCCAAGCGGGATTCCCCGGCTCAAGGCGGTCCAAAAACCAGAAACCGAGTTGCGCGACCGTTGCCGGGAAACGGTACTCGGCTTCGCCCAGGTTCCCATTTAGGGGTGTCGAGTTCTTCGGATCGTGGCCCGAGTTTCTCGGGCTCGGGTCAGCCATGGTTCTCGACCGATACAGGTTTCCGCGCGGAACGAACACGATATTGTTCACGCGAAATCTTGGTAATTTCGGATGGAGCGTCTTTTTGCTCATGCTGGCCGGAACTGTCCTGTTAGAACGCAATGGCGGCTACACTGCGGAGACGCAAGATGTGTTGTGGCGTGATCTTAATTCCAGCGCGAGAGGCCCGTGCGATGATCTGGAACAAATGGATTGAGTCGGCGCCCAGATCAAACAGGCTATCAGTCACGCTCACGTTTTCCAGATGAAGCACCTCGGCGCAAATCGAAGCAAGCGAACTCTCCGTAGGAGTTCGCGACGCGACAAAGGTCTCTTGCGTAGTCGGATCTTTCGGTACCGACTCAGGCAGGGATTTTCGGTCGACTTTACCGTTGGGCGTCCTAGGAAGGGAAGGAAGCATCACGAAACCCGCAGGGATCATGTAGGTAGGCAAAAATTTGCCGATCCAGAGGCGGAGATCCGGCGTAGAAATCTCCGAACTTTCCGCA
>Ga0182024_10027168_pt1 | contig 10024 bp, 5 predicted proteins | sample P32metaG_FD_120480 | JGI IMG/M metagenome (GOLD analysis project Ga0182024, IMG submission 120480) | Permafrost microbial communities from Stordalen Mire, Sweden - P3-2 metaG (Illumina Assembly) | ecosystem: Environmental > Terrestrial > Soil > Wetlands > Permafrost | place: Sweden: Stordalen...
GAAGGGCGATTGAAGACGCCGCAATACGTGGCCGTCACGTCGCAAACCTATCGCGCCGCCATCGACGCGGCCACCGCCGGCCAGCCGTTCGCATTGCCCCGTCAGCAACAGCTCGACTTGCAGCAGAGCTTTTCGAGGGGTTTTTCACCGGGCTTTCTTTCAGGCGTGAATCATCAGCGGCTTGTCGAGGGGCGGTTTCCCAAGAGCCGCGGCGTGCGGTTGGGGACCATCGTCAGTCGGGCGACCGATCGGATCGTCATCGAATTGGCCGCCGAGCATCCGACGGCCCGCGAAGCCGATTTGCCGGTCAAGCCAGGCGACGGCGTCGTGCTCGATGAAGGGCATCCGGAGCAGGATGAGCAAGGGGGCCGGATTTTCGGCGTGCTGTCGCATGGCGATCGGCGAGTCGAATTGACGTTCGGCCGCGGACAAGTCAACACGGCCGCGCTCGCGCCGACGACGATCGTGTGGAAGACCGACGACCCGGCGCTGCGCAAACGGACCGAGCAACTCACCGCTCGCGAGGATTGCGTTCGCCGCGTGCCGCTGGATTTCCGATTGTCGGGCGAGATTGGTGGTCACTTGCAATTGTCGATCCGCGATCCGTCGGGCCGCGAAGCCCGTGCGACATGGGCTGGTCCGTTGGATGTCGCCCGCCGGCAATCGCTTTCCCCGGAAATTGCCCGCGAGCAATTCGGGCGGCTCGGCGACACGCCGTTTGAATTAGGCGAAGTGCAAATCGCGGTGCCGGCCGATGCGATGGTGCCGAAGAGCGTGCTGAATCAACTGCGCCGCGAGGCGGTTGAAAAGCTGATTGCCGAGCGGCTGGCGAACCGACGCGTTCCGATCCGGCCGCAAGAAATCCCTGCCGCGCTGGAGGAATTACGCGATTCCTCGCGAGCTTCGCCCGATCAAAGCAAACACGCGGCTGCCGCGCCGCAATTCTATGTATTGGTGCGCACGCAGGAGCAGTTGGAAGCGATCGCCAATTGGCGACCCGAAGCGCCGCTTGCTCGGCCGGCGCTCGTGTATTGCGATTTCGAGGACGTGCGACGCTATGGCCAGGCGGTGGGATTGGCCCATGCCGCGGATCAGCCGATCGGTTTGGCGACGTTGCGGATTCTAAAGCCCGGCGAGGAAGGGCTGTTGGCCCGGGTGGCGCAAGCCGGGGCCGACGCGGTGTTGGTCCGGAATCTGGCGGCGCTCGCCTACTTCCAGGATCGCGCCCCGCACACACCCTGGATCGGCGATTTTTCGCTGAATGTGTCGAACGAATTGACCGCGGCCTTGTTTTTCGACCACCAGCCGCAACGGCTGGTGCCGAGCTACGATCTCAACTGGGAGCAGTTGGCGGCGATGCTCAAGCGGTGCGAGCCGAGCCGATTCGAGGTGGTGATCCACCAGCACATGCCGATGTTTCACATGGAGCATTGCGTGTTCGCCGCGTTACTTTCCAACGGCAAGGATTGGCGCGATTGCGGCCGGCCTTGCGACACGCATCAGGTCGCGCTGCGCGATCGGATCGGCGCCGAATTCCCCGTGACGGCCGACACCGGCTGCCGCAACACGGTGTTCAACTCGGTGGCCCAATCGGCGGCCGAGTTCGTCCCACGGATGCTCTCTCTCGGCGTGCGACATTTCCGAGTTGAACTGCTGCGCGAATCTGCCGCCGACGCCCTCGCCCTTGTGGATCGCTACGCGCGAGTGCTGGCCGGAATGGAAACCTCGCGCAACACCTGGCGGCAATTGCAGGTGCTGAACCAGTTGGGCGTAACGCGGGGGACGTTGCAGCGGTAGGGGATAGCGAGCCCGGGGGAACGGGTGGAGGATCGGACCACGCACTTGGGCAATCTTTTTCCCTAGCCCAGGCGTTCCACGCCTGGGTCCGGGGCGGCCTTATTCCTCCGTTTTCCAGCCCCCTTCAGGGGGCTTTCCGTCGGCTTTAGCCCCATGCGCCGCCTCCCAGTCATCCTCCTCCGCATCAACGCTTTCCAACAACGCGGAGAGCCGACCCGATCGATGATGTTGTTCCTGATTGTCGATGTAGCGGCTGACTTTCTCCAATTCGTCCTTCCGCACAGGGTTGATGGAAAACGTGGCTCATCGGTTGTCCTCGCGCATTGGGCTAAAGCCAGTCGACAGGAAGCCCCATGAATGGGGCTGAAAACGCAACCTTTTTCAATCCGCGTCGCCCCGGCGTAAACGCCGGGGCTAGGGAAAATCGCAACGTGCAGAATGCAATCGTAGCAACGCAATGCATCTCATTGCAAATGTCACAGCGGTACTCATGGGCATGGCCGTGTCACAACTGTCCGCGCTCCGTTTTCAGTGCAGCACGCTGCTGTCGATCGGCTGGTTGTCGGCGCGGTTGCAGAGGTTCGCTAGGACGGGGATGCTGATTTGATAGCTGAGATTGTGGACCGAGCCGTCGCAGAAGACGAACCCGGCGGCGTCGAAATGGGCGCTGCCGAAACAATCGTTCGCATCCAAGCCGAAGGTGTCTTGCTGTAGCGGTTGGGTCGCGTCGCCCCAGCGGTAGGAATCGCCGGTCGCTCCCACGTCCCAGCCTTGAAAATCGCCGAGCGATTCGCCGTTGGTATAGAGATCGGGGCAGAGACCTTTTTCGCCGACCAGGATCGTGTTGCTCGCGCCGTCGGTGATATTGGCGAGCTTGATCGTGCTGAGCGTGAAGCAAACGCCGGTGCAGCCGAGCGCGTCGGGCGGAAAATCGCCGCTGCCAACCTTCGGATTCGCCAAGGCCTGCGGGATTTCGGAAAGCCCCTCGGCCAGGAATCCCGGTCCCGAGTAATAGAAATTCGCCGGTGTGTCGCCGGCGTTGGCGCCGTAGTCGCTTTTTCCCTGCAGGCCGACATAGGCCATATTCATATAGAGAGGTGAAAAACCCGAGACGTTCTGCATGTGCGTATAGGGCGCGACCGCGCGGCGCGAGGGACACTGATAGACGGACAGCGCAACCCCCGCGGCCTGAGCCAGCACGGCCGGCTTTTGGGCAGCGGAAAGATTGGCCCCAAGATCGTGCAACGTTTTCTGTTCGAGGAACGGCAGGATATTGTAGAAGAAACCGCCCGGTTGCTTGGCCGTGAACCCCTGATCCGGGTCGCCCGCCCAATACCAGCCCCAGCCGCCGGTCGGCAAGAATCCCAACTGCGATTCATGAGCCAGGGCCGCCGTTCCGATCTGCTTCAGATTGTTGGCGCAGGCGTTGTGGCGAGCCGACTCGCGCGCGGACTGCACGGCGGGAAGCAGCAGCGACACCAAGATGCCGATGATCGTGATGACGACCAGCAGTTCGACGAGTGTAAACCCGCGGGGGCGCGGGCGGCCTGGAGATCGATGCTTTGCCGTGCTGAGCGTCATTGGATCGCTTTGCTATCGATCGGCTGGCCGTCGCTGCGGTTGCATAATCTGCCGAGCAGGCCCATGTCCATGAGGTAGCTCAGGCGGTGGACCGAGCCGTCGCAAAAGACGAAGCCGGCGGAATCAACATGGGCGCTGCCAAAACATTCGTAGCTGTCCAATCCCCAAGTGTCCTGCAGAAGCGGTTGATTGGGCGATCCCCAGCGGTTAACGTCGTCGAGGTATCCAACATCCCAGCTTTGGAAATCGCCTTCCAACGAGCCGTTGGTGTAGCTGTCGGGCGCCATATACTTCTCGCCGGCCAGGATCGTGTTGCTGGCCCCGTCCGTGATGTTAGCCATTTTGATCGTGCTCAGCACGAAGCTCACCCCGGTCGCGTTCATATCGCCTGGGAGCTGGAAATCATAAAACTGAGTTGTGTTCTTCAGTGCCGCCGATATCCAGGAGTCTGCTTGGGCCATGGATGGCGGCCCGTTGTAATAGATCCCCGACGTTTCGTCGCCGGCGTTGGCGGCGTAGTCGGTCTTTCCCAGCAAACCTACCTGCGCCATGTTGTAGTAGGCCGACGACAGGCCCTCGAACGACGGCATGTGCGTGTAAGCCGCGACCGCGCGGCGTGAGGGGCAGATGAACGTCGAAATCGGCGTTGCCGCGGCCACGGCGATGACGGCGGATTTGTTCTGGCTGGGCAGTCCGGTCCCCAGATCGTGAACCACCGACTGCTCCATGTAGGGCAGGATATTGTAGAAGAATCCGCCCGGCTGCTTGTTCCCGAATCCTTGATCGGGATCGCCGGCCCACATCCAGCCCCATCCGCCGGTGGGCAAAAATCCCTGCGTCGATTCATGCGCAAGGGCCGCCATTCCGATCTGCTTCAGATTGTTGGAGCAGGTATTGCGCCGAGCGGCGTCCCGGGCGCCCTGCACCGCCGGAAGCAGCGGCGACATCAAGATTCCGATGATCGTGATGACCACCAGCAACTCGACGAGCGTAAACCCACAGGCGCGCGGGCAATCGGCCGATCGATGCCGTCTGAATTTGGATGCACTGGAATCCACCGACGCACCCCACGGTAAGTATCCACTCGCCAAAACCATTGAAGCCAGCTTCGCCACCTTAGCGTTCTTAGCGGTGAATCCGCAGCGTACCCTCTTCCCTTTCCAGTCTATTGAAGCAGGGCCGCAAGAAGGCGTCAACGAATTGACGCGATCGGCTTGCCGGAAGACTTGCGGCAAACCGCTGTTTTCAGAACCGCGCGAGGCAAAACATCCGCCGACCGGTCAATACGGCGAGCGGTAGATCGGGCTCGTGCCGCGGCGGTCGGTGCTTAGCGGCAGCGTCGGCTGCGGAACTGCTGGCAGCGCCGTCACCGCTGGGGTGCCGGCCAGGCCGCGGCTCTCGACGAACACCAGCAATTCGGCACGCGGCGGTCCGGGATTCAGCGACAGTCGAATCGCCGATTCCGAAGCGATCGGCGCCGCGATCACCCCAAAGCTTATCAGCAGAACCTTGTCGTCCGGCCAGTGGAACCGCTCGCGAAGCCGATAACTGCACGTTTGGGGCACTTCGATTTCCGTGTGTTGCCGCGGGGCGATCGGCGTCGGAACGTCGACCGTCACGGCCACCAGCCGTTCCAACTGATCGACATCGCACTTGATCATCGCATCGACCGATTGGCCGTCGAGCGATAGCAGAGGATTGAAGTCGATCGAAAAGCCCTCGTTGAATTGCATCACTTGCGGCTCGAAGCCGGGGTGAAGCTGTTCGGGATGCAAGACGACGGCGCCGGTATAACCGTGGGGATGCATCGTCGAGACGACCGAGGACTGGCCGTTGGCGACGAGCACGGTCGGCGAACTGTATTCGCGGAAATCGCTCCGCTTGCGAATATCGGAAATCAAGAGCGATGCGTCTTCCCGGGCCAGCAGCCAGGCTTGGATTCCTTGCGATTGCACCGGCACGGCGTGCATGATCTTGAGCGCCTTGGTTCGCCAATTCTGGCTCGCCATGCTCACGACTCGCATGTCGAACATCTGCGATTGCGCTTGCGGATTGACGAAGCGATCGACCATCTCCGAGACGACGGCTTGCATCTCGGGCGTGTGATAGGCGCGCAGCGTGTTGTGGTTGGCGCTGAGGATTCCGAGCGGCTCGGAGTGCCACGCTTCGTAGCCCGTCTCGCGGAGAATCCAATCGACGATCGCCTGCTCGGGCCGGCTGACGCCAGTCGCGCGAAGCGTGTACGGGCTGATGTCGTATTCGCGCCATACCTGGCCATGGCGATTGGGCAAAATGCCGTCGCCGACGGTGACTCGGGCAATCGACGGCCGCGACGAGGCGACGACGGGCACCGGCGCCGGTGGCGGAACCTGCGCATGCGCGAGGCCGGTGAATCCCAAGCTGACCGCCGCCATCGCTAGCGCGGCCTTCGACGGAAAGCACATGGATCAACCTCCTTGCTTGCGCTGCGGGCTCGAGGGCCCGCATGGCGTTATCGGGTTGTTGGAGTCGGCCGCTCGGCCGTCTGCGGCGCTGGATCGGCGGCGGCGGCTTTCGGCAGCAGCCCGGCGTCGCGGAGCTTGGTGCATTCGGCGAGGCGGCCCGTTTCCATCGTCTGCTTGCGCGCCTGCACTTTCGCCGCTTCCGCCGCGCGGCCGGTGTTGCGCAGGAGCGTCACCTGGTCGTTCAGGAGCCGCGCGAACCAGGGCTTGTAGCTGCCGTTCTTCGGCTCGGCGAGCGCCAACGCGCGGGTGAGCAAGGGTTCGGCGGCCTGATATTGCTTTCGGGAAATGTCGAGCTCGGCGACGCCCCCCATCAACAGGCCGACGTACGGGCTGTTTTCGTCGAGCGAGTTGCGGGCCAGATCGAGCGTCCGCCGCAGAATCGGATCGGCCATGTCGAACTTGCCCATTTGAACGTAGGCGCTGCCGAGCAAACCGCGCGCGAGGATTTGCATCGTGTTCGATCCCGTGGCGGCGCCTTGTCCGATCAACTCGAGCACTTCGAGTTCAAGCGATTCGGTTTCGTGCAGCTTTCCTTCGTACAAATACGCGGCGGCCAAATCCTGCGTGCAACCGATGTATTCGTTGCTGCGGATGCCGTTCGCCAGACGGGCCACGTCGGCGCTTCGCTTGAAGATATCCTCCGCGAGCGCATACTCGCCCAAATCACGAAAACGGCGTCCGAGTTTGCACAACAGATAGGAGGCCATGGCATCGGGCTCGCCCGCCACTCGGCAGGCCGCCTCGGCGTTGACGGCCTGCATGATGCATTGCAGCGACGACTGCATCTCGCCGCGCGTGGCATACATTTCGCTCATCGCCGCCAGGGCGCTCGATTCCTCGAGCGACGGATTTCCGACCGTCTTGCCGTACACATCGATCGCGGCACGCAGCGCGCGATCGGCCGCCGCGGCATCTCCCAGATCGGCGGACGAAACGCCGTTCAACTCGCAGAGCTTTCCGTAAGCGATTGTCTGATTGCCGCCGAGGGCTGAGAGAATTTGGGCCGATTGCTTGGTATGATCGACGGCCGCGGCGGGCCGGCCCTGCGCGCGATCTTCCATCGACGTATCGCCCAACTGTCGGCTCTCGCGAAGCCGCTTCCGATCCTCGACGGAAAGTTTCGCCAGCCATTCATTCTCGCGCAGCCGGTTGCGGGCAAAGCGCGTGCGGTAATGATCGGTGCCGCAAAAATCGGTGTTGAGCTGCACGATCTCCTTGTACAGCGCGCCGGCATCGGCGAACTTTTCGCCGTTTTGCAGCTTGGCCGCTCGTTCGTACAAATCGCGATCATGCGCTTTGAAGATTTGCTTGGGATCGGGCTTGGGCGCGGGCTGGTTAGCGCTTGAGGTGTAACTCGAAGTGGCGCCCGGCGCCGCGACTTGAGCAGCGGCTGGCGAGTCCTCCGCGGGCGCCGCCGTCTTGGCGGCATCCGTGGCGGCGGGTTGACTGGAACTTTTCCCGCATCCCGCGATTGGCGCGATCGAGAACAACGCCGCCAGGGCGATGTTGCGGAATAACCATCGGGTTGAGGTGGATTTATTCATAGGTCCATCCATGGGTTGAAATCACGCGGCCTCGCGGGATTCGTGGTCGGCAATTGGCGGAGAATCGATCAACGGGAAAAGCAGATTCAACGTGCGCGCCGTCGCGCCGCGCTGGGCGACGACGAAGCTTTGGGCGCGGCGGCCGAGCGCCGTCGCGTGGTTCGCATCTTCCAAGCAGCGGCGAACGAAATCGGTAAGCTCGGCGCCATCGGCGACTTCAACCGCCGCATTCACGGAGAGCAATGCGGCCACCACGTCGCGGAAGTTTTGCGTATTGGGACCAAACGACGTGGCAACACCGTAGGCGGCCGGCTCGATCATGTTCTGTCCGCCGCGGCTCGACAGACTCCCGCCGACGAAGCCGATCTGGGCCGTCCCCCACCATGCGCCTAACTCTCCGACCACGTCGACCAACAGCACCCGCGCGAGCGGATCCGGCGAACCCTGATCCAATTCAGAGCGCCGCTGCCAGCGAACTCCGGAAGCGGCGAGCATGGCCGCCACACTTGAAAATCGCTCGGGATGCCGCGGCACGATGACCAGCCACAACTTCGGATGCGCCGGGCTCAGCCGGCGAAACGCATCGAGCGCGAGCGATTCTTCCGGATCCTGCGTGCTGCCGGCGAGAAATACGATGTCGTCGGGCGCGAAGCGGGCCAGCGTCCGCAGTCGCTCGACTGCCGGAGTTTCACGATCGGTTTGAGCGCGATCGAACTTCAGCGAGCCGGTGACATGCACCGACTCGGGCCGCGCGCCGAGTGCGAGAAATCGCGCTGCGTATTCCTCGTTTTGCACGGCGATCAATTCGAGCCGCTGCAAGAGCGGACGAATCAGCCATCGCCCACGTTTGTAACCGCCGAAACTGCGCGGGCTGAGCCGGCCATTGACCACCGCGACTTTCGTGCCATTCTCCGTGGCCAACCGTATCAGATTCGGCCATAGCTCAAGTTCCGCTAGCACGACGAGCGTCGGGCGAATTCGCCGGAGCGCCCGCCGAACGGCCCAACTGAAATCGAGCGGGCAGTAGAAGACGGTCAAATCCGGATAGCGGCGGCGCGCCAGCGCGTAGCCGGTTTGTGTGGTCGTCGAGACGACGCATTGCCAATCGGGGCGCGCGCCCGCCAATTCGGCCAGCAGCGTTCCCAACAGATTCACTTCACCGACGCTGACGGCATGGAGCCAAACGCACGGCCCGGCCGCGGTTCGCTCGTGTACGATGCCCAACAGCTTCGCGCCAAAGCCTTCGCGATAGCGGCCGGTGCGCAGCGATCGCCACAATAGCCAGGGCGAGGCCAAGAGGAGAGCGAACAGATAGGCTGCATCGAACAGATAGGTCATCGAGGGATTCCGTTCCCGGCGATGGGCGGTAAAGGGAAGAACGCTTAGTGTCTCGGTGTTTTTGTTTTGCCGCCCGGCGGCGAGCCGTTGGTCTTCGGCGAATGAGGGTCTGGTGGCGGGCGGTCCGCGGTGTGCCTCGCGCCCCCCTGTTGGTCCGACTTCATGTGACAATTCTTATACTTCTTGCCGCTGCCGCACGGACAGGGATCGTTGCGGCCGACGCGCGGGCCTTGATTGCGGATCGGCTCGATTTTCGCTTGCGTTTCGCTGGCGTCGATGGCCGACTGCTGCTGGCGGGCAATGTCTTGCGTGCCGGGGGCCTCTTCGTGGATCGCGCGGCTTTCCTTCCAGGTCGAGCCGACGAACTCCTGATCCAACTGCTCGATCTTGAAGATCAAATCGGTCACGCGCTCGCCGATGCTGGTCCACATCTTCTCGAACGTGCGCATCCCTTCTCGTTTGTATTCCACCTTCGGATCGATCTGAGCCCAGCCGCGAAGACTGACGGCCGACCGCAAATGGTCCATCGCCAGCAGATGATCTTTCCAAGCCGTGTCGAGAATCTGCAACACGAGCGAACGCTCCAACATCCGCATTTCGGGGCGAAATCGGTCTTCGACGACGACTGTCAGGCGGCTTTTCAATTCGTCGCGGCTGAGCTTCGACAAATCGCCCATCGGTGCGAGCGGTTGTTGGAGTGCCTCCTGGAGCCAACCGAGCAGCGACCTCACCGGACCGCTGGCCTTCGTCCCAATCGCGGATGGGGACTCAGCCGGCGGCACTGGCGCTGCCCAGGGCGCCTCCGATGAAACCGTTGCGGCGCTGAGAGCGCCGTCACTAACTGCAACACCATAGGGATTGGCCGCACTGTTGCTCGCGACCAACCCGCCGTCGAAGTGTTGCCCGTTTTCCGAGTAAGATTCTTCCGTCAGTTCGTTGACGCGGCGGTTCAGTTCGCCGAGCACGCCCGCGGACCGGGATTGATCGGCGCGGCTCTTTTCGATCATCAGCGCGCGGATTTCGTCGCGCTGCTTGTTCTTCAGGTCTTCGATGTCGAGCTCGACTTGGAATCGTTTCCGTGCCCAGGCGGCCCAGCCTTCGCGGTCGAATTTCTTCTGGCCCGACGACTCGGTGCTCATGAAATGGGCCATGCCGGCCAGCACCGGATACTCGATTTCCTTCTCTTCGTAGGCGGCGACCGCGCGGTCGTGGACCAGTTGCTTGAAAGCGCTCGGTTCGAGGTTGCGCATTTCGGCGACA
>Ga0182024_10027169_pt1 | contig 10023 bp, 4 predicted proteins | sample P32metaG_FD_120480 | JGI IMG/M metagenome (GOLD analysis project Ga0182024, IMG submission 120480) | Permafrost microbial communities from Stordalen Mire, Sweden - P3-2 metaG (Illumina Assembly) | ecosystem: Environmental > Terrestrial > Soil > Wetlands > Permafrost | place: Sweden: Stordalen...
AGTGCGTTATCGAGCCGATTGAGCTCGCCAAGCACGGTGCCGCGATCGTTGAAGACCTCGGCGAAACTCAACGAAAGGGCAATGATCCGGTCATAGCTCGCCAGCGCCTCCTCGAAGCGCCCGAGCGCCCGCAACACCATGCCTCGGTTGTAGAGCGCATCGACATAATCCGGCTTGCAGTCGATCGCCTGGTCATAGCTCGCCAGCGCCTCTTTGAAGCGCCTCATGACTTGAAGGACATTGCCTCGATTGTTGAGGGCGCGCAGGTGATCCGGCTTGCGGGCGATCGCGTTGTCGTAGCTCGCCAGCGCCTCCTCGTGCCGACCGAGCTGCATGAGAACGATGCCGCGGTTGTAATGGGCGTCGGCGTGGTCCGGCCGCAGCGACAGCGCCTGCTCGTAGCTCGCCAGCGACGCCTCGAAGCGCCGAAGCTCGTGCAGCACGTTGCCACGGCTGACGAAAGCTTCGGCATAGTCCGGCGCGAGCGCGATCGCCTGCTCGTAGCTCGCCAATGCCTCGTCGTACCTGCGCTGTTGCCGCAGCATGTTGCCTCGCTTGACGAGGGTCTCGGCGGGCGGCGGCTGATGGGAGCCGACCGGCCTGGCAAACCATGCGCCGCCGCGCATCTCGACCTGCTGCAGGTAGGGTCCCTCGCCGCTCATCCGCCTCGCCCAATCAGTTTCGGAAGCCGCGATCACCGGCCCGGTCTCGACCCCTTGTATTCCGCTCGGCCGGATCCGGATTTCCGGGCCCGCCCAGCGGACGGATCCCTGTGCATACATCAATTCTCGACCGCAGGCATAGGCCCACCGCCGCAACAGCGCCGCCGCCGCTTTCAGTGCTTCTGTCCCGCCGCTGCTTTGTCCCGGAGCGCGTTCCGCCGATTATCGGAGGCGACCGTCAATGTGGGATCGAGCCGGATCGCCTCGTCGTAGTCCGCTATGGCGCGGTCATAGCTCTTCTTGTCAAAATAGACGTTGCCGCGGTTGTTGTAGGCGAATGCCAGCTTGGGATCGAGCCGAATCGCATCGTCGCAGTCTGCGATTGCGCGGTCGAGCTCGCGCTTTTCTCGATAGGCGCTGCACCGGTTGCCGTAGGCGCGAGCGAATTTCGGATCGAGCCGAACCGCCTCGTTATAGTCGGCAATGGCGCGATCGTATTGCTTTTTGCGGGAAAAGGTCCACCCCCTGTCGTCGTAGGCGGGGGCATTATCGGGATCCATTCGGATCGCGCCGTCGAGGTCCTTGATGGCCCGGTCGTAATCCTTTTTGTTCGCATAGGCGAGACCGCGATTGCTGTAGGCGACTGCATATTGGGGGTCGACCCGTATCGCCTCGCTGTAATCCGCGATCGCCCGGTCATAGTCCTTCTTGTCGAGATACGCATTGCCGCGGCTATTATAGACGTTTACGTGTGTTTCGCCCTTTGCGTTGACGGTGATCGAGGGCAGCGGGTTTATGCGAATGGCTGCGCCGTAGTCCGCGATGGCGCGATCGTAGTCCTTCTTGTCGCGATAGGTATTGCCGCGGTTGTTGTAGGCGAGGGCATAGTTGGGGTCGGAGCGGACAGCCTGGTCATAGTCCGCGAGAGCGCGATCGTAGTCGTTTTTTCCGCGATAGGCGTTGGCCCGAGTGTTGTAGGCGCTGGCATAGGCCGGATCGAGCCGGATTGCCTCGTTGAGGTCGGCAATGGCGCCATCATAATTGTTCCGGTAGAACTGCACGATGCCGCGGTTGTTGTAGGCAGTCGCATAGCCGGGATCAATCCGGATCGCCTCGCTGAAGTCCGCGATGGCGCGATCGTAGTCCTTCTTCGCAAGATATGCATCGCCGCGGTTGTTGTAGACGTTTACGTGCGTTTCGCCCTTCGAGTTGATGGTGATCGACGGCAGGGGATTTATGCGTATCGCTTCGCCGTAGTCCGCCATCGCGTGATCGTAGTCGTTCTTGTCGCGATAGGTATTTCCCCGGTTGTTGTAGGCGACAGCGTAGTTGGGATCGAATCGGATAGCCTGGTCATAGTCCGCGAGAGCGCGATCGTAGTCCTTTTTTCCGTGATAGGCGTTGGCCCGAGTGTTGTAGGCGCTGGCATAGGTCGGATTTAGTCGGATCGCTTCGTTGAGGTCCACTATGGCGCCATCATAATTGCCTCGATATAAATGCGCGATGGCGCGATTGTTATAGGCGGCGGCATAGGTAGGATCGAGCCGGATCGCCTCGTTGTAATCGGCGATGGCGTGATCATAATCGTTTTGGTTGCGATATACATTTCCGCTGTTGTTGTAGGCGACAGCGGACTTTGGATCGACCTGGGCGGCCGGTCTGCTCGGCGCAGGCGGAGAGCTTGGCGTCGGCTGGCTCGCCGGCAGGCTTGCGCTCTTTTGCGGCGGCGGCTGCAGCGCCTCGAGCCGGATTTGCGCCAATTCGACGAACACCCCGTTGGGAAATTTCGCCAGGTAGGCTTTGAAATCCGCGGGATCCGTGCTGGTTTTGATCGAATCCCAGAACAGGCCTTCGAGGTTCACGTCCGCCGGCGGCGCGGCCCGGCCCGGCGGCGGCGCCGCCGCGACCGGGGCCGGCGCAGCCGCGAAATAGAAATCCCCGTCGAGCGACGAATCCTGCCAGGGGCGCTGCTTGCCGTTGGTTGCCTCCACGACATCCTTGGTGACACGCACCAACAGGCTCTTGATCTCCAATCCCGGCGTTTCAATCTGGCGAAGCAATGCCGAGGTGAACGGGCTGTTCTTCGTGGCACCGACACTGTCGGCTGCAACCTGTCCCGGTGCTGCCGCAAATGCCAGCAGCACGCCGCTCGAAGTCAGGTCGACGCGCGCGAGCCCGCGCGACAGATTGCGTCCCGCTGACGAAATACGGCCCGCGAAAGGGTTGTCACGACAGGCGTCCAGGAACACCACCGCGACCTTTGCCGCGCCATCGGTCTGCTCGAGGATCGTGCTTAGATCAACCGCTTCGAAGGTCAGGTCGCGCTCGCTGTTCAAGTTCGCCGTGGCCGGCAACAGCCAATTGCGTCCGCCGACCTCCAAGGCATGCCCCGAATAATGGAAGACGCTCGCCTCCGCTCCGACCGACCTGTCCCCGTAACGCCGTATGGCTGCCTCAAGGGCCGAGCGGCTTGGATCCAAAAGCGTCTCGACCTCGAAGCCGAGCCGTTTCAACGCCGCCGTCATCTCGGTCGCGTCGTTGATCGTGTTGCTCAAGCTGGCCGCATGCTGGTAATTCGAAACTCCAACCACCAGAGCCACGCGTGCGCCATCCGCCCGCGCAGTCGCCCATGACATCGGCCATGACGACGCCAGAACCAACATCGCTGTGACAAAGGCTCGTAGCATGCCGAGGCTACTCGGTGATGACAAATCCGGGGCCACGCCCGGCATTCCGCTGCCAAAAATCATATCCGAACCAGCCGAACCCCTTGTCTCCCCAGCCCGGCCCCAGCGAATTCTGGATGAGGAAGGCCTTTCTGGCCTCGTCATAGCCCACCGCGACCATGGCATGGCCGGTGCCGGGCGTGTCGTCCTCGGTGAGCACGTCGTTGCCGCGAAGCTCGGCCATCTTTCGGCTCGCGCGCATGGTGAAGATGACCGGAACTCCGCGCGCAAGCTGCTCCTTCACTTTGTCGATGTCGGTCGCGTTGAATGCAGCCCAACCCTTGATACGGAACTGCTTGGCTCGTTCCAGCTCGGCCGGGGTCGGCAGACGCCCGCACCAGCCGCCGTCGAAGGCGAATTCCTCGATCGGCAACGCCCCCTTGTCGCGCAGCAGGTTGAGGGTCGCGGATACGCTGGTACCGGCGGCGCACAATCGATCGCGCGAAACCTGATTGTAGGTAAAGGAGGGTGAAAGCGTCAGCGCGGAACCGATGCCGCGGGCGCGCAAAGAGAAGGAAGCCGCGGCATAGGTCGCGGCCCAGGAGACGCAAGTGCTCGTGGGAAACTGATTACGCACCGCCGGCATCCGGGGCGAAAGGTCCACGCGCATCGGCAGTGTTCCGCGGAAGCTTTCGGGGACCGACACGCCGCCCAGATCGTCCAGCGTTTCAAGGATGGCGCCTTGCGCGAACGCGGAATGCGGCAGAAGCAGCAGCATCGCCAAGCCGAGAAGCGCTCTCATTTCAGGGGCTCCGTGCGCCGTTGGTCGATAATCACGCGATCGTTCACCGCGTAGACGAAGCAGGGAAACGGATTGGTGCTCGAATCATCGTTGCAGGCCGCCAGCGCTTTGGCTTGCGCGTCCTCCGGCGATACCCCCGTCGCGGTCCTGATACGCCCGCCGTTTGGGCGTATCACCATGGCTTTCGGCTCCGACAGCAGAACATACGAATGCAGCTCATTTTCTGTCCCCGAAAAAAGCGGTACCGCCTCCGGCTTGTATGGCCCGTCGTTGTGCAGCCTCGGCATGTCTCGGCGTGGGGCCTTCCATGGATCCGGGGCACGAAGCTCATCATCGCTGGCGAGAAGAACGCAAGGTGCGGCAAACGTGAGCTGGCATCCTTCCAGCGTTCTTTCCTCGGCGATTGCGCCGGACGATTGACTGCCCCACCTGAAAGTCTGGCCGCTCTCCGGAACGACCGCGATCGCCTTGTGGGCCTTCAGATCCTTATGCTGATAGGACCACGACGGCACATTCAGGTAATCGAAGACCTGCGAAATCGTCTGCGGCCGGGAGCGCGGCTTCGTCAGCCGCTGCGGCAGCACGACACGGTTTCCGGCCGCGTAGAGAAAGCAGGGCCCGTCCTGTCCTTTCCGGCCGGGATCGTCGTTGCACTGCGCCAGGGCCTGCTCCTCGGCCTCGTATTGGCCGGTCGCCTGGGCGACGACAAATAGCCGTCCCGAGGGATGGTAGGCCGCGGCCTTCGGCGCGCCGGCGGACGGGTACGAAATGACATCGGCGCGGCGCAAGAGGCCGGGATCAGCGGCGGGAACCCGCTCGGGATCGAAGCTGCCGGCGTAGCGCGACCGCGGCATATCCTTTGGCGCGGTGGAATTGCTTGCGGTCACGTCGATCTTCTCGTCCGCGGCCAGCAGGATGCAGGGCGCCCCATAGGCGACCTGGCAGCCTTCCAGAGCCGCGTTCGCCGCTCCCTCGGCGCTTGCCCATCCGGTCGCCTTCCATCCGAGATGCGCAGTAGCGGCGACGGCAATGGCCTTGTGACCGGACGCTGCCTCGTAACCCCTGGATTGGGTCTGCGCGTCGCCGGCGGCAACCGAGAGGGCGGCAAATCGGGCCAGCAATTGCTCATGGAGCGACGAAGGGTTGGGCGCCTGGACGGGTGATCCCGCCGGCGGCGGGGAGGTCGGTGCCGTCGGGCCTGCATTCTGCGGTCCGAGAGCCGCCTGTTGCTGCGGGATCGGATCTGCCGGGCGCTGAGCAAGCGGTTTGACGGAGCGTTGCGGCAACACGACCTGATCGCCAGCCGCATACAGGAAGCAGGGCCCGTCGGCGCCCTTGCGCCCGGGATCGTTATTGCACTGGGCCAGCGCTTGCTCCTCCGCGTCAAACTGGCTGGCAGCCGCGGCCACGGTGAAAAGCCGTCCCCAAGGGTGGTAGGCGGCCGCCTTCGGCATCAGGGCCGAGCGGTAGGAGGTCACGTCCTGCCGGGCCAACACGTCACCCCGGCCCGCCGGTATTTGGCCTGGCTCGAACGCACCCGCATAGTGGGTGCGCGGCATATCGCGCAGCGCCGGCGTGCCGCCCGGCGCCGCCGCGAGCACCTCATCGGAGGCTGCCAAAGCGCATGGCGCGTTGTAATAGATTTGGCAGCTTTCCAAAGCCGCCGTGATGGCCGCCTCGCCGGAGGGCCAGCCGCTCGTCCTCCAGGTGTGGTGCGCCTTGAACGAAACGGCGATCGCCTTGTGATCCCGATCGCTCTCGTAACTCCGCGCGCGGGCGTCCGCCTCCTCGCTCGCAATGGTCAAGAGCGCCAGCCGGCCGGCCAGATCATCATGCAGCGCCGGCGGGGAAGTCTTGCCAGCCGCGTCCGGCGGGGCCGGGAGCGGAGGCCCTCCCGGAACGACTTGTGCCGTCGGACTTGAACCTTCCAGGGCCTTTGTGGTTGCCGGCTGCTGCAGCATGGCGATCCGATTGCGCGCCAATTCGGCAAAAACGCCGTCCGGGAATCGCGCAAGATAGGCCTTGAACTCAGCCGCGTTGCGGCTCGATTTTATGGAGTCCCAGAAAATGGCTTCGAGGTTGTTGGCGGGCGGCGCGGCCGATGCCGGGGGAGGAGCGGATGGCGGGACGAAGTAAAAATCGCCCTCGAGGGATGAGTTTTGCCAAGGGCGCTGCTTGCCTTTGGTCGACTCCACGACGTCTTTGGTTACCTGCGCCAGCAGACTCTTGATCTCCAGACCCGGCGTTTCGATATGGCGCAGCAGGGCCATCGTGAATGGGCTGTTCCTTTTGTCGCCATCGAGTGCGATCTGGCCGGGCGCCGTCGAGAACGCCACCAGCATGCCGGCGGCAGCCGTTTCGATCCGCGCCAGCCCGCGCGACGAAAGATCACGTCCAATCCCGGCCAGGCGCCCGGCAAACGGGTTGTCGCGGCACGCATCGAGGAAAACAATCGAGATCCGGGCGGCGCCGTCGGTTTGCTCGATCACGGTATCCAGATCGACGGCCTCGAAGCGCAGCTCGCGCAGGCTGCTGACGTTCACGGTGACCGGCAAGAGCCAGTTGTGCCCTCCGGCTTCAAGCGCATGCCCCGAATAGTAGAAGGTGCTGGTTTCGGCACCGACGGATCTCTCGCCGTACCGACGGATGGCCGCCTCGAGCGCGGATCGATCGGGATCGAGCAGCGTTTCGACGTCGAAGCCAAGGCGTCGCAGCGCCGCCGCCATGTCGTTGGCGTCATTGATGGTATTTGCCAAGGCGCTGGCGTGCTCGTATTTCGACACCCCGACCACAAGCGCAACGCGGCGTCCGGCGCCTGGCGCAACGGGAATCGCCGCCGACCCGGCAGCGGCCGCCACGGGCCGCGCAACGGCGTCGTCCTGAAGCGCCTGTTGCGGCTTTCGGCTCTCATCCTGCTGTGGCCGCGGGCTCGATTGCTGTGCCCGCCGGCGCTCGGCGTCCAAAAGCTTCACAAGCTGCGCGCGCGCGAGATCGGCATAGAGTCCCGACTTGTAGACGTTCAAGAAGGCTTGCCAGGCTTCGCTCGTGCCGATCTGGCTCGCGAGCTCGTAGTCGCCCTTGGCGTCGGCATCATTGGCGGGAGTGGAGAGCTTCGCCGCATTCTGGTAATCCGGATTGCCGACCATCAGGGCTACGCGCTGGTCGGCAAGGGCGCTATCGGCTGAGAGGGACGAGAAAACAGTCCCGCCGATGAGCCCGGCAATCGAGAGGAGGCGTGGTGCCCAGCGCATTCGCCCAGGATGCCCCGTTTCCTTGGAAGCTGCGCGAAGACTCTAATATGGACGCCGAAAAGCGCAAGACGCAGCCTATTCCCCGGGGCCGCGGAATGCCCCGGGCCCATCCCGCCAGCCAGTGGCGCCGGCCGGAGAGAAGGCCCGCTGGCCGGCTCCCCCACTATGGGCTCTGGCGGGCGTGACGCGCCACGGTCGATGAAGATGAGCACTGCTCATTCGCCGGGGTATTTGGTGGTGCCAGCGCCACTCGATCGCTTCGTCGGCGGGGGGCAGTTCAGCGAAAGAGGGCTTCATTGTCTTGCGTCTAGCTTACGGTCTTGAGCAACCCCAAGGACGGCGACCGCTCCGCACAAAATCGGAATCAGCAGCAGTCTCGCCATGAAGAACGGGTGAAGCATGGTGTGATTCCAGAACAATGCGATCCACATCAGCAAGATGCCGACGCCGAGCCAACTGCCGAGGAGCGATGGCGGGATGCTGAGGTTCTCGCTTCGCTTACGACGGAAAAAATGCAGCGTTGCAGCCAGGAGCGAAATCAATCCAACCGCGACCAGAACCACCCCGAAGACCGACGAGCCCCACCCGATGAGCAGACTCCAGTACCCATAGCTTGCGACCAGATACAGGATCGGATAATCGAGTCCGCGATTCGAAAGATACTGCAACAGAAACGGATCCGCCTCCGGAATGAAATCGTCGTGAAAGCGGTGCAGCAGCGCGCCAAAATAGGTTGCGAATTCGTTGCCACCGAAAATCGCCGAGACAACCAGCAGCTTGACCGCAAAACACGAGACGACGGCCACCGCAAAGCAGAAGACGAGAAGCGAGATTCTGTGCGTGAACGACCGTCGGTCCTGCGCGCTGATGCCGGTCAGGAGCGACAGCAAAACGAGTGCCATCGGGATGCCGCCGGTCAATATCTCAAATACTGCGACGACCGATCCGTAGAACGCGCCAAGAAAAACAAGATTCCTCGGAGGGGCTAAGCCGATTGGACGGGAGGTTGCAAACAGCAGCACCATGGCGTGGGTCACATCGATAGGTGCGAAATAGAGCATTCCGCCAAAATGGCCCAAGCCATAAAACAGCAGGAACAGCGTGGCGATGGCAGCGACGGCCCATGCCCGCCGGCGCCAAGCCCACAGACACGCCAGCGCAAACGCGGAAACGGTCGCGAACTTGGTAATGACCGCGGCGGTACGCACCGAGAAATGCTCCAGCAAAAGCTGGACAATCGCCCGCTGGGCAAGAATGTAGCGATCATAATAGACCAGCGTGGGCTTCGCAGGCGACGCGTCACCGACGTCCAGGGCCTGGACAACCGCCTGGCAATCGGGATTTTCAGGCGCGGTCGGATCGATCGGATGCTTCGCCGCTTCGAGCCGCGGGGTGCGGAACGTCATGACAAGACGATCCGCGGTCGGGGCGAGGAATGCCGTCCATAACAGGCAGTCATGTGCATAAATGTCTCGCTTCCTGCGCGTCGATAGGAACGAGCTGGGGCCAAAACCCCTGGCATCGAGGATCGACCCATCGGCAATAGCGCGTTCAAGGGAGGCTCTCACCCGTTCGTATCCCGGGGTGAACATCACCGCATTGACGGTGAAGACCACCGCCATCACCAGGAGTGCGACACATACGCTTACGCCAGCGACGCCACCCAATCGAATTGAGAAATTCACGATGTTGCGCATGTTCGCCAAAATCGAGTGGGTGGGGGCAGGAGAAATGAGACGCATCGGAGCGAGCCAAGCCATAGTGGCTCAATGCCGGCCCAGTGCAATGCGGCTTTCTGTGGATGGGAACGGGGGTCAGAAGGCAAGATTTGCGCGATATCTTGATTTGCGCGATATCTTGGCGTCGGCCTGTCGCCCGGATCGGCGGAGACGCTCGTGCGCGTGATGACACGGAGAAGAAAGGCCAGCGGTTTCAGTTTGTTAGCTGGCGCGCCCGAAGAGATTCGAACTCCTGACCCCCAGATTCGTAGTCTGGTGCTCTATCCAGCTGAGCTACGGGCGCTTGGGCTCCCTTATCGATGACCGAATTCGGGAAGTCAATTCGGGGAACGGACCGGATTCCGGCTGGATTTGGACCAAGATAGCGACCTGCGGCCAACGCGCTGGTCGCCGGACCGCAACGCCCGCCCCTGCTCAGCGAAGAGCATCGTGCCGATCGGGCGGCCGGGCAGTCAAACACTTTGGTTCGGCTCAGAGCGCGCTCATGACCGGACCGAGTGCTGCTACGCATTACGCACTACGCATTACGCATTACGCATTACGCATTACGCAATATGACGATGTGGCCGCCTACATCCACTCCCTCGTCCTGGCGAAGGACCCGCGCCTCGATCGACTGCAGGACGAATCCATGATCTTCCGCAAGCTTTCGAATGTAAGCGACTGAATGCGCATAGCGAAGAGTGGTTTTCAGCACGAAATCCCGCTCATCACCTGCCTCGACCGAGAAGCAGAAGAAACCTCCGTGTCTCAGCGCGCTGCGAATTCCCTGGAACACCCCCGACAAGTTTCCGATGTAGCCAAACACATCCGCGGCAACCGCCAGATCGATGTTCCCGGCTTGCGTCTGGAGAAAGTCGGTCAATTCGCCGCAGAACAGATTGTCGTAGATCCCACGGTGTC
>Ga0182024_10027170_pt1 | contig 10023 bp, 9 predicted proteins | sample P32metaG_FD_120480 | JGI IMG/M metagenome (GOLD analysis project Ga0182024, IMG submission 120480) | Permafrost microbial communities from Stordalen Mire, Sweden - P3-2 metaG (Illumina Assembly) | ecosystem: Environmental > Terrestrial > Soil > Wetlands > Permafrost | place: Sweden: Stordalen...
GCCGTGGCGCACTTCTCCGATGTCCCCGTCAGCACGCACGCCGCCCGCTCTGACCCGGCCGACGCGCTCGTCGATCTGGCCGCGAAGGTCGGGGCGAGCCTGATCGTGGTCGGCAACCAGGGCATGCACGGAGCCAAGCGGATCCTCGGCAGCGTCCCGAACACGGTCTCCCACAAGGCGCGCTGCAACGTCCTGATCGTCGCGACCGACGCGCAGTAGCGCGACCCGGGAGCAGTAGCGCGTGTCGGTGGGCGCGCGCCGCGAGCCCGAGGCCTGAGCGAGCACGCGCTAGGCCCGAGCTGATCGGTTCAAGTGCGCCTGCGCACTAGTCGATACGAACATATGACCGTAACGGCGGACCGTGGGACGTTGCGCCCGCGGTCCGGCGCAGACGCGCCGCAGGCGCGGGCCGGATGGACGATCGCGGCCATCTTCGCCCTGATGGGTGTCGCCGTCCTCGGCTACCTCGTCTTCCTGGTCGCGCGCAGCTCATCGCAGTTCTCACCGTGGCTCGATGGCTGGCTCGTCGTCGCCTTCGAAGCGCTCGCGTGCGGGCTGTGCGTGTTCAGTGTCCGCAAGCGGCGCCGGCACCGACGCGTCGCCGTCGCGATGGGCGCCGCCTGCTTCGCCTGGACGATCGGCGACCTGATCGCCACGATCGAGTCGCTCGGCGGTCAGACGCCGTCGACGCCGTCGCTGGCGGACGCCTCGTATATCTGCTTCTACCCGCTCGCTCTGCTCGCGATGTTCCTGTATGTGCGCGAGGAAAGGCGGCGCGGGCACGTGCCGAATTGGCTTGATGGTGGGATCGCCGCCTTCGGGGTCGCCGCGCTCTGCGCCGCGGCGGCGGTGCACGCCCTGGCGCATCTCGCCTCCGGAGTCTCCGCCGCCGATGCGACCAACCTCGCCTACGCCGTCGGTGACATCTTGCTCGTCGGAGTCGTCGCGGGCGCCTCGGTGGTGGCCAGTGGACGCAGCCGCGCGACGCTTGCCTTGATCGCCGTCGGCATGGCGGTGAACGGGGCGGGCGACACCTTCCAATTCATCGGCACAGGCACGGTCGGGCCGATCGTCGAAGCGATCGCCTGGCCGACTTCGCTCTACCTGATCGCGATGTCGATGTGGATCCGCGACGACGATTCCGACCGCTTCGCCCTCCACGCCGTGTCCGAGCTGGTCCTTCCGAGCATCGCCACGGTTGCGAGCCTCGGCATCCTCGTCGCTGGCGCCTGGTATCAGCTCGGTGCCGTCGCCGACGCGCTCGCGACTGTCACGCTGGCCCTGGTCGGCGTGCGCCTGGCCTTCCGGCCCGCACTGCGAATCGCCCGCGCACAGCTGCGCGCCAGCGAGGAGCGCTACCGGTCGATGTTCGAGCTGAGCCCGCAGCCGATGGTCGCCTACGACCGCCGGACACTCGAAATCGTCGAGGCCAGCAACGCGATGGTGGAGCTTTACGGCTACACGCGTGAGGAGCTCTGCTCGATGACCATCAAGGAGCTCCAGCGCCCGGAGGATGTCGAGCGGTTCGTCAGCTACCTCGTCACCCACCCCGAGGGATCCGAGCCCAAGCTCGCCGACGCGCCGCAGGGCTACCCGGGCCACCACCGCCTCAAGGACGGCACGATCATCGACGTCGAGGTGACGAGCACCAACCTCGAGCTCAACGGCCGCGAGTGCCGGATCGCTCACTTCGACGACGTCACCGAGCGTCACCGGGTGGCCCGTGAGGTGGCGATCGCCCGCGACGAGGCGGTTGAGGCCTCGAACATGAAGTCGGCGTTCCTGGCCAACGTCAGCCACGAGGTGCGCACTCCGATGAACGGCGTGATCGGCATGACCGAGCTGCTGCTCGACACGAGCCTGAGCGACGAGCAGCGCGAGTACGCGCTGCAGGTCGGGCGCTCAAGCGAGCAGATGCTCGCGATCCTCAACGACATCCTCGACCTCTCCAAGATCGAGGGCGGACACCTCGAACTCGACATCGCCGACTTCGACCTGCATGACGTCATCACCGAGACGTGCACGGGGGCCGCGGGGCAGGCCCGGGCGAAGGGCCTGCTGCTGAATGTCGAAATCGCTGCCGACCTGCCGCGCAGGGTCCGCGGTGACGCCAGGCGCATCCGCCAGATCGTCCTGAATCTCGTCTCGAACGCCGTCAAATTCACCGCGACTGGCGCCATCACGGTCAAGGCGGCCGCCACGCCCCAAGCGGACGCGGGATCGCGCGTGCGCGTCGAGGTCGCCGACACGGGCATCGGCGTGGCCCCCGACAAGCTCCAGCGCATGTTCGAGCCGTTCACGCAGGCCGACGTCTCCACGACCCGCGACTACGGCGGCACGGGGCTCGGCCTCGCGATCGTCAAGGAGATCGTCGACATGATGGGCGGGCAGATAGGCGCGGACAGCCAGCCCGGGCGTGGCAGCACGTTCTGGTTCGAGGTCGAGCTCGCCGCGGCGAGCCCCGGCCGGACGTGGCCCGGCGACGGCGATGCGGCGTCAGCCGTCGCCACGCCCTGGGCGCGCCAGCCGCTCGTGCTGATCGCCGAGGACAGCCCGGTCAATCAGATCGTCGCCGCTCGCATGCTGGAGCGTTGCGGCTGCCGCTCTCAAATAGCGAGCGACGGCCCGGGCGCGATCGATGCGTTCAAGGCGGCCCGCTATGACGTGGTCCTGATGGACTGCCAGATGCCGAAGCTCGACGGGTACGAGACGACCGCCGAGCTGCGCCGCATCGAGAACGGCAAGCGCCGCACGCCGATCATCGCGATGACCGCCAACGCTCTCGAGGGCGACCGCCAGCGCTGCCTGGAAGCCGACATGGACGACTACCTCAGCAAGCCGATGCGCCACGCCGAGCTCGACGAGATGATCCGCCGCTGGGTTCCGGCCCGGGTCGACCCGGAGGTCGGCAATTTCGGCGCGGGAGGGGAGGACGTGGTGCATGCGTCCGGCCTACGCGGCCAGGGATCTTAGGCCCCGCGGGAGCGCCGGTTCGAGCTCGTCGCGCGGTCGCTGCGAACCCGTTGACGACGATCGGGGCGGCTGCTCGCGCTACCGATGACCGCGGCCAGGCGGCGGCGCTGCCGAGGAGGCTGAGGCGTCCCTGCGGGCCTGTGCCTCGGCGCGCAGCTGGGCCTGCAACTGGGCGTCGTCGCTGATTGTCTGCTGCCGGCGCTTCGCAGCAGCAGCGACGCGCGCCTGCTGCTTGACGAACTCGAACGTGGCGCTCGCCTCGGCCGCGAGACGCTTGAGCTCATCGCCGCGCCGACCCGCCGCTTCGTCGGCGGGATCACCGTGTCGCTGCGCGCGGTGATGCTCGTCGGAGAGCATGCGGGCCTTTTGCGCAGCTTCGTGCGCGTCCTTCACGGCCTTTGGCGTGGTGTCTGGAGGCATGGCGGCCGGACGAGCGACGCTCACGCGTCGTCGATCTCGGTCCCAACCGTCGCCGGCACGAGCGGCTCGGCGCCGGGCTCGGGGGTCTCCAGCTCGTCACCCTCCGGCCCCTCGCCTGGTTCGATCAGATCTTCCGGAGGCGCGTTCTTGCGAGCATCCTTCCTCGCCGCCTTCGCCGCTCGGCGCTCTCGGAGCCTGCCTTCGCGGGCGAGCTTGGTCATGGTGGTCTTTCGCTTACCACTTGAGGCCATGGGCCACCTGTCTCTCTGTATGAGTTCCGCGGCGACCACGCGCGCAGAATTCTGAATTCCGCAGGTCCTCTTGAGGCAGAGGCCTGCTTGACGTCAAGCTGACGACGGGTTCAACTTTGCTTGTTGCGCGGCCGGACTGATTCGCACCACGTCCCAGACAAGTCCGATTCGGGCGAGCGCGTCGATCAGCCAACCGCCCGGATCGAGTTGCCACCGCTTGAGCCCGTGATGAGCCGATGTCGGGAAGGCATGGTGGTTGTTATGCCAGGCCTCACCGAATGTCAACAGCGACAGCCAGGCGAGATTACGCGACTCATCGCCGGTGCTGAAATTGCGTCTCCCGAAAAAGTGGCAAAGCGAATTGACCGAAAAGGTCGCGTGATGAAGGATCAATATGCGGACGGCTCCGCCCCATAGGAGCGCTTCGAGGCCGCCGGTGACCGTGCCCAGCAGCGCGACGCCGAGCCCGAAGGGGATGGCGAGGCCGGCGAGAACCCACACGACGAAGGTGCGGTCGATCCACCGCATCACCGGGTCGGCGAGCAGGTCCGGCGCGTAGCGATCCGGGGCGGCGGTGTCGTCGGCGCGAAGGAGCCATCCGGCGTGCGCGTGGAACAGACCCCGGAAGGCGCCGCGCCAGCCGGCGGTGCTCTCGAGATGCGGGCTGTGCGGGTCCCCCGGGCGATCGCTGAAGCGGTGGTGCATTCGGTGGTTCGAGACCCATTCGATCAACGGGCCCTCGACCGCCGCGGAGCCGAGCACCGCGAACAGGACGCGCATCACCACACTGGTCTTGAAGCTCCTGTGTGTGAAAAGACGGTGAAATCCGACAGTTATGCCGATGCCGGTGAGGCCGTAGCCGATCCCCATCACCAGCAGGTCCTGCCAGCGAAGCGCCCCGCCCCAGGCTAGCCAGACGCCAAGGCCGAGCAGCGCTATCGGTACGAAGGTGACAAATGCGTTGGCCGCGCGACCGAATTTCTCGTGCTCGATCGCAATGACGTCGTCGCGACCGGTCGGGTCTTCAGTGGCCGGCTTGGCCTGCTCGGGATATGTGACAACCGCGCTCGACAAGGCCGGAAGCGCGGTCAGATCGGCTGGACGTTGATGGCCCGGGGGCCCTTGACGTCAGCCTCTGCTTCGTAGCTGACCTTCGCGCCCTCGTCGAGCGACCGGTAACCGTCTCCGGCGATGCCACTGTGGTGGACGAACAGTTCCTTGGACTCATCGTCCGGCGCGATGAACCCGAAGCCCTTGTCCTGGCTGAACCACTTGACGGTTCCCGTTGCCATGCGTGCGCCTCCGGCGTCATGTGCTGCGGACGCGAGATTGCTGTGAGCAAGGGCAACGAGCGCTGGCACGAGGTGTGTCGAGACGAACGGGTCTCGATGTGGTCTTAGGAGCCTAGCACCCGCGGCCGTCACGCCGTAGGAACCACGCGCCGCAAATGCGTCAGCCGGGTCGCCTGAGCGTGACCGGCAGGCGGGCCTGCTACCTTGGGTGGGTCCAGTCGACGTCGTCGGCTGCGAGGCAGCTTGCTTGAGTCCCGCAATGCGGTTCGGGTCAGCCACAGCCTCCCGAACGCAATGCGGCCGCTTGCCGCCCTAAGGAGTACCCCCAAATGTCAACGCAGTCCTTCGCCGAACTCGGCGTGTCAAAAGCCGTGTGCGACGCGCTGTCACGCCGCGGCATCCACAGTCCTTTCGCAGTCCAGAGCCTTGTGATCGGCGACGTGCTCGCCGGGCGCGACGTCCTCGTCAAGTCGCCGACCGGCTCCGGCAAGACGCTCGCGTTCGGAATCCCGGCCGCCGATTTGATCGACGCCAACGGCCCGCGGCCTGCCGCCCTGGTGCTTGCTCCGACCCGCGAGCTCGCCACCCAGATCGCCGACGAGCTTCAATCGGTGGTGCACGCCCGGGCGCTGCGCATCGCCACCGTCTACGGCGGCGTCGGCCTGGCCAAGCAGGCAGCTGCGGCCGCAAGGTCGCACATCCTGGTCGCGACGCCGGGACGGCTCGAGGACCTGCTCGCGCGCGGTGCATTCGACCTCAGAAGCATCCGCATACTCGTGCTCGACGAGGCCGACCGCATGCTCGACATGGGATTCCGCCCGGCTGTCGACCGCATCGTGGGCGCCTGCCCGAGGTCGCGCCAGACGCTCTTCTTCTCTGCCACCCTCGACGGCCTCGCCGGGGACGTCGCGGCGGCCTACACGACCAACGCGGTGATGCATGAGAACAACCCCTCGGGCCAGCGGACCGCCGCCGACATCGAACACCGCTTCGTCGCCGTCACCGGCGACCGGCGCGTCGAGGCGCTCGTCGAGGAGCTCGCGAACGATCGCGACCTCGCACTCGTATTCGTCCGCACCAAGCGGGGCGCCGATCGGCTCGTGAAGCAGCTCGACGGCCACGGCGTCGCTGCCGCTGCCATCCACGGCAACAAGTCGCAACGCCAGCGCGAGCAGGCACTCGACCGCTTCGAGTCCGGCCACGTCGACACCCTTGTGGCAACCGACGTGGCCGCCCGCGGGATCGACGTCAAGGGCATCTCGCACGTGATCAACTTCCACCTTCCCGACGACCACGAGGCCTACGTTCACCGCATCGGCCGGACGGGGCGCGCCGGCGCGCGCGGCGTCGGGATCACCCTCGTCGCCAGCTCGGAGCGAAACGACGTGCGGCAGATGGCCAACAAGCTCGGGATCGCACACTCCCTCGGGAACGCCGAGTCGCGCAGCGCTCAGCCCACGTCGCGCACCGGCCAGGGCAATGCCGAGGCGCCCCGCCCGCGCGGCACGCGCCGGCGGTCTGCTTCCGGGTCCGGGCGAGGAAAGCCGAGAGCCCCACGCGCCGCGCGGGGCGCAACTGGATCCCGCGGCTAGGAGCGGCGTCGTGGCGGCCGGGCCGCCACGGGTGGGTACTGCTTGCGCTCTTCGTCGTTCATCGAGCGAATGACCAGCGATCCGTTGGCCACCTGCTCGCGCATCAGTTCGAGCTTCGCTTCGCGCCGCTCGTCAGCCCTCTCACGCGTCGTCTTCATATGTCCATCCTAGCCGAGCGTCCTACGGGGCCCTAAAGGCGGCTGTAAGCGTGCACCACAAAGGCTCGGGGAAGCGCGCCTGGCGATCGCGCCGGGCTGTGCCCCGATCGGTGTGTCGGACTTCAATCGCGAGGGCGTTTGCTGTGGGCAACTACGGATGCGTCCGCTACGGACGTGGACTATGTTGGCGCGAAGCTGGCGTAGTCGGAATGGGCGTGCGCGAGGAGCGTGATCCGTGGTTGCCAACGGCCCCGACGCGGTACAGCGCGACCTCGGCGTTCCCGGTCGCGGGATCGATGACTGGCAAGCTCGACGGAGGTTCACGCCGGGCGCTGCGCTGCGATGCCCGTCGTGCGGACTGAGCCTCCACGCGGCGACGATTCAACATGAGCACGCACTTGTGTTCGCGTCCTGCTGCCCACGCTGTGACGGCCCGCTCCCGCCGATCGTGGCCAGCGATCGCGCAGTCGAGGGTCGCTCCGAGCCGTCGATCTATCTCGGGTGACGCTCGCCGCTGGCGCGGCCGCGAGGCGGCTGACGACGCGCCGTCGTGACCGAGCCGATCGAGGCCACTCCCGACCGCGCCACAGCTGTTCGCGGACCGAACCCTCCTACATCCCTGCGGTGGCGAGGCTTGCGAGCCGCCGCCCGGTTGCCGGCGCGAACTTGAAGGCATGGCCGGAGCAGGCTGATCCCACGACCACGCGTTCGTCCCGGAACAGCAGCAGCTGCTCCTCCGGCGCGACGGTGTAGAGACAGGTCTCGGTCCTGTGCGGCGTCGCCGCGAACTGCGGGAGGCGTTCACTGACCCACCGCGACAGCCGCTCCACCACCCGCGCGTCGGGCTCGATCGTCGAGGTTAGGTCCTCGCCCCTGACGCCACTGTGGTGGGCAGCCACCTTGAGCCCGAGCGACGGGCTGGGGAGTGCGTATATGCCCTGCCCGGTCGTGTTGTCGGAGGTCGAGTAGTCGATAAACACCGGTAGAGGCGAGCGCTCCGGCGTACCAAAATATGCGACCGTCTCGCGGGAGACGTAGACCGGCAGCTGGATGCCTATGGGTGCCAGCAAATCGCGTGTCCATGCCCCGGCGGTAATAATCGTGACTCCCGCCGTGAACGTGCCGTGCCGGGTTGTTGGCAGCGCGACCGCCTTCGGCGACGGTTGCAGACCGGTGACCTCTGCTCCCTCGACGATCGTCACGTTGTGGGTGGCGCAGGACGCCGCGAGCGCTTCGCGTGCGCGGGCCGCGAGGATAAACCCGGACGTGGGGTCGAAGTAAGTGTCGCCGGTGCTCGGCAGGGCGATCCCGAACCGGTCGCTGACCTCTTCGGCGTCGACGGCTGTGGCGGGGACACCGAGGCTCACCAGCGAGTCACGCTCGGCGCGCAAATCGCTGCCATGCGCGAGCACCCCGACTCGCCGCAGGAGCTCCACCCCGGTCTCCTCTTCGAGCTCGCGCCACAGCGCTTCGGCTTCCCGCCACAACGCCATCCAGTCCGCAGCCGGATAGTGGCGGATGCTGCGCGAGTCGCCATGACTGGATCCGTGGGTGTGGTGCAAGCTGAACTGCTCAAGCAAAGCCGTCCGCGCGCCTGTCCTGGCCACGGCGCGCGCGGCCGCGAGTCCGTTCACGCCTGCTCCGACGACGACGCAATCGAACGCTCGGCTGTCGCCGTCCTGGCGTGGGTTGCTGCGCTCCGGCACGGCCTCACCTCCGGGAGGGGCGCCATGTTAACCGCCCACCGCGCGGAGCAGTAGCGCAGCTCGCGGCTTGACACGGCATATGGTGATATCTATGTTAGCTTCATGCTGTTGTTGAGTGGGGGTCGGCGAGGAGCCACGAGCGACTCCGCGGGCGATGTCCCCGAGGCGCTGATCGAGGAGGCGCGGCGTCGCACGCGGCGGCGACGCCGACGCGGCGGCCTGGTCATGGCGGTGGCCGTTGGCGTCGTGGTAGTGGGCTGGATTGCGAGCGCCGGCCGCGGCACGGGGGTCGTTGCCGAGACGGCCAGCCGGCCGTTTGTCAACGTCAGGGCGTTCAGCCACGCCGGCGAGCTCGCCTTCGTCTCGCGTGGCTCGCTGTGGGTGCTCGACGGTGCGGGCGGATCGCTGCGCAAGGTCGCCTCGACTGCCCTCACACCAAGCTCACCGACGTTCTCCCACGACGGGAGATGGCTCGCGTACGTGGTGCCGAACGCCGCGGGCGACGGCTCCTTCTCGCAGCTGTGGATCGCCCACGACGACGGGACCGCAGCCCACCTCGTGCGCCGCTTGGCGGTCGACGAGCTGGTCGGCTGGAGCCCGACCGAGGACGTGCTCGCTGTCACGACCGACACGCGCACGGCGCCGGTCTATGACCCGGTCACCGCCACCAAGATGCGGTCCGAGGTCCCGACCGTCATCGAGCTCGTCACGCCGAGCGGCGGCACGCGGCGTCTGCTCGCGCTGCCGGCGAGGGCCCACGGGCCGAAGATCTATGACGCCGTCTGGGCACCGAACGGGAGCGCGATCGCGGTCGCGACCTACGAAGGCTTCCCGAGCCCGCTGACGACTGTTCGCGCCTACCCGATCGCCGGCGGCCCGCCGAAGACGTGGCTCGTGATCCGCGCACGCCAGGGGCTCCCCGGCGTGTGCACGGCGGCGTGCGGCGGAATCACCGCCGATCTCGCCGGCTGGTGGCCTGGGTGGGGGATCGCGTTCTGGGCGCTCCCGGGCTCGCTGGCGCAAACCGTCGACGCGACAAGGCTCGAGGTACTCACGTCACCGCGCGCGGCGCCGCAGCTGATCGCGCGCACGCTCGCGAACGCGATCACGGTCGAGTTCGCGACGGCACGCGGCGGCGCGCTGGCGCTGGTCGCGAGCACGGAGGAGACCGGCCGCGTCTACACCCAGGGGAAGGCGGTCGAGACCTGCGCGCCGTCTACGCGCACGTGTGCCGAGTTGCCCGGCGACACCGTCTGGTCCGGACCGACACCCCACTTTCCCTGTCCCAGCCCATGCAGCCAGTTCCACCTGCCGCGCCCTGGCGCACCGGGGTCCGCCGTCTCGCTCGACCCGGCATGGTCGCCCGACGGCAGCCAGCTCGCCTACGTGCGGGCGCCGTCGACCCCGACCGGCGAGAACCCGACACCAGCGTGGTACGGCGCACACCGGCTGTTGCTGTGGAATAGCCGCACCCATAGCACCCGCAAGCTCGCCGACGTCCGCGGCGTGATCGTCCCGACCTGGTCCAAGGACGGCAAGGAACTGCTCTACGTGTCAGGCGACGGGCTCTGGCTGGCGCCGCTGGGAGCGAGTCAGCCGATCGAGATCGAGCACCCGCTGTTCCCCGAACA
>Ga0182024_10027171_pt1 | contig 10023 bp, 6 predicted proteins | sample P32metaG_FD_120480 | JGI IMG/M metagenome (GOLD analysis project Ga0182024, IMG submission 120480) | Permafrost microbial communities from Stordalen Mire, Sweden - P3-2 metaG (Illumina Assembly) | ecosystem: Environmental > Terrestrial > Soil > Wetlands > Permafrost | place: Sweden: Stordalen...
GTCCGTGGAACGCACGACGCGAGCGTACTCAGCGCCTATATCGACCTACCGGAGGGCGCAAAGCCGGGCGATCATCCCGAGCTCTTGGCTGGGAGTGTTGGACTTTTTGGCCTGCGCGGCGCAAGCCTGAAGGACGGCAGACACGCCGGCCAAGGGCTGACCTTTGTCCTGGAAATCACGAAGATCATTGACGCGCTGCATCTTCAAAATGCCCTCAATGTCGATTCTCTCCACGTAACAATAGTGCCTCACCGGGCGATTCCAGACCAGGCACAAATTACCGTTGGGCGAGTCAGCATCTACCGTCAGGGCCGCTGAAGGAGGGTTTGATGATGCTGTATGACGCACGAGAGAACGCGCATGTCCGAAACGCCGTGCTGCTTGCTAGTGGAGTTACCTGGATCCTGCTCCTAGTCCAGCCTGGCAGCATGCGCATGTTTAATTATTGCCCCGAAACCGACTTTAAAACGATGCCCTTGACGGGAGCATTGCAGATGCTGCTGGCGATGACCCAGACGGGATTTCTCGCAGCGGGATGGGTGTTGATGTTGATCGCGATGATGTCGCCCGTGCTGATCGCACCTATCCGCCATATTCTTTTGCGCACGTTTAAGCGCCGGCGAGCGCGTTCTATCGTGATTTTCCTCGTCGGCTATGCGGCGATCTGGATTACGCTCGGCGGCGTATTGCTGACAATAGAGCTGGCGATCGACTTGTTTGCACCAAAGTCGTATCTGCCGGCTGTCGCCGCATTTACTTTCGCGTCGGTTTGGCAGTGCTCACCGATCAAGCAGCGCTGTCTTAATCGTTGCCACTCCCATATCGAGTTAGCCGCGTTTGGTGCTTCGGCAGATTGCGACGCACTTCGTTTTGGGGCGACATTTGCGACTTGGTGCGCTGGCTCTTGCTGGGCGATGATGCTGTTCCCAATGTTGCTGGCTCGGGGGCATGTCCTCGCCATGGCCGCAGTGGCCGTTCTGATTTTCGCCGAACGTCTCGACAATCCAAAGCCGCCGTGCTGGCGCTGGCGTGGCATGGAAAAAGCCATACGTATTGTTATCGCGCAAGCGCGAATATTATTGCACCGCCGTCCCATTAGGTCCTGCAGCCTTCTCTATTAAGAAGCGTTCTTGATCTGGGTTACGCCAATCAGAATTCATGCGGCTGGACGGGTAAGTTGCAATTCGCCGTGGGCGAAATAATTCACGATCCGGTGAGATAGATCGAACTCTCGCGACAGTATCCCTCAAAACCAGGTCATGTCTGGGGGATGGGGTCGTGTCCGCAGAAGACACCCTCGGCGTGCACGGGCTCCGCTGAATCGTTTGGGGGGAGGATACTCATGGGTAAGAAATTGCCGGGGTTCGGATTGACTTTGGACCCGCCGGTAGCGGCGCCGGATACGGGCAGCATGCTGCCATTATTTCTGGCCCTCCGAGTACGATTTGGACTGCGTTGGCTGTCGATTCTCAGGCAGTGGCTGTTTCTGGAAAAAACTGGCACCGCAGCTGCCAACGGCGCTTCGCAAATAAGGTGGACCCTTGCGAAATTAGCTCTAATTGGCGGGCTCTTTCTTTTCGGAGTGGATGAGGCGCGTGCGCAAACCTGTTCGATGGTCTGGGAAGTGACGACGGCAACCTCCGTTGGAGCTTGCCCAAACACGTTTGAACAGTGGCCGACCTTTGAGCAGGCCGCCGCGACGGAATTTGCGGCCTGCCTCGCCAACGGAGCCTACATTGGTGACTCGTTAGGCAGTTGCTCGCCCTCGGGCGCTCCGAGTGCGTCTGCGACGTTTTCTAACTGTGCGGTGAACATTAATGGATCTGGGCCAGGCAATATCAATGTGTGGGCCAGTTCCGCATGCCCAATGTATTGGGTTGCGGCGCCTCAATCGATCAACGCCGAGACCTGCAGCGCCAATTGCTTTGGCGACCCGATTAACCCGAGTGCCGGGAATGTCTTCAAGAAAGAAGACGATGTGGCGTTCGCTGGCGGAATTGGCTCACCCGGATTCCAGCGCTTTTACAACAGTACCGATGCGACGGGCACAGACATGGGGGTTGGGTGGCGTCACTCCTATGACCGATCCATTCTTGTGAATTACAACACAACTAACGCTACCGTATACCCCGGGTCAGGTGTCGTCTCCCCCCAGTATTCGACCGCGTTAGACGCGTGCACACAGGGCTTTGCCGCCATCCAGGCGTCGGTCAATGGCTGGCAGAGTGCGAGCGCGACTTATACCAATAACACCTGCGTTATCTCTACGGCTTCGGGGACCATTGCGACATTGCCCATTAACACCGCCTTTATCAGTCCACCAGCGACTAATCCCGTTGAATACGATGTTACGCGCGATGATGGTCAAGTTCTTCGCTACACGACGCAGAATGGCACGATCTCCAATCCGCCGGGCATCAGTTTGAGACTGGCTCAAATAGACTCGGGTTTCACCCTCACGGACGATGCGGATACTGTCGAGAGCTATAACGCCAATGGAGTGCTGCAATCGATTACGACTCGCGCTGGCATCGTGCAGACCGTGGCGTACGATGGAAACGGGCACCTCCTCAGTGTGACCGATAGTTTTGGCCGTTCATTGACCATCAGCCGGAATACCCAGGGGAGCATTGCGAAAGTGACTGCCAGCGGTGGCGGCTTTGTGCAATATGGCTATGACGGTAATCTGCGACTTCAGACCGTGACCAATCTGGATACTACGACCCGCAGTTACCTCTATGGAAATCCAAGTTTCCCAAACGCGCTGACGGGTGAAATTGATGAGAGTGGCACGCAGCTCAACACATGGAGTTACGACAGCCAGGGTCGCGGCCTGACCGCTCAAGAGGCCTTGGGCGCCGATGCGACCTCCTTGGTGTACAACTCGGATGGGACGGTCACGATTACCGATGCGTTGGGGGCTGTGCGTACCGTGAGCTATACGCGAATTGGAGATATCAATCGGGTCATTTCGATCAGTGGTTCCCAGTGTCCGACCTGCCAAGAACCGGCGGCAACGACTTATGATGGTGCGGGGTGGGTGGCCAGTCGTACCGATTACAACGGTAACTTGACATGTTACGCGAATGACCCCGTTCGGGGCTTAGAGCTCGTCCGCGTGGAGGGATTTGCACCGGGCAACACCTGTCCGGCCAATCTGTCGAGTTACACGCCTCAAACCGGCACGGCGCAGCGGAAAATCACGACCCAGTGGAGTAGTACCTGGCGCGAGCCGGCGCTCATCACGGAGGCTAACCGCACAACCGCCTTTACCTTTGACGGATCCGGAAATGTGCATACCAAAACGGTCACGGACCTGACCGTGACGCCGAATGTCGCACGGACTTGGACTTACACCTATACGGGTTACGGCCAAGTGCTCACGGCCAAGGGACCACGCACAGACGTCAACAGTACGACTACTTACACGTATTACACGTGCACGACTGGAGCTCAATGCGGTCAGGTCGAGACCAGCACCAACGCGGTCGGTCAGCTGACAACCTTCAATACCTACAACGCGTACGGTCAACCTTTGACTATCACGGATCCCAATAACATCCTGACCACGCGCGCCTACGATGCACGCGAGCGCCTCACATCGCGCCAAGTGGGGACGGAGACCACGAGCTATAGCTACTGGCCGATCGGGCTGGTTAAACTTGTGACCTTGCCCGATAGCGGCACCGTTCAGTTACCTACGACGGGGCGCATCGCCTGACGCAAATCAGCGACGGCCTCGGCAACAATATTGTCTACACGCTAGATGCTTTGGGCAATCGGACTGCGGAGAACGCGTACGATCCGAGCAGCGTGCTACATCGCACGCACACGCGAGTCTACAATGCGCTTAGCCAGCTCTATCAGGATATAAACGCCGCCAACACTCCCGCGGTGACGACAACCTACGGGTACGACAACAACGGCAACCAAAATTCGATCGCGGCCCCTCTGGCTCGCAACACGACAAACGCCTACGACGAGCTCAATCGGCTGAAGCAAATCACCGATCCCGGCAGCGGCAACACGTACTTGGGCTACGATGCGAACGACAATCTGACGTCGGTCAAGGATCCCCGAGTTTTGACAACGAGCTACACCTACAACGGCTTCGGGGATGTGAAGACTCAAGCAAGCCCCGACACCGGAACGACGACGAACACCTATGACTCAGGCGGGAACCTTGCCATATCAACGGATGCCAGGAGCGCAATCGCTACCTACGCCTACGACGCGCTCAATCGACCAACCTCCGTCGCTTACAAGATTGGCAGCAACACCGACCAGACCATCGCATTCACCTACGATGCCGGGACGAACGGTAAAGGGAGGCTTACGGGTGCTTCGGATGCGAACCATTCGATGCGATGGACGTACGATGGCTTGGGTCGGGTGATCGGCAAGGGCCAGACCGTGGGCACGGTCACGAAGTCGGTCGCCTACGCCTATACGAATGCCGATCTCGTGACGCTCACGACGCCCTCCGGACAGACCCTGACCTACGGCTACAACACCAATCATCAGATCGTCAGCATTAAGGTAAACGGCACGACCACGATTCTGAACAACGTGACCTATGAGCCCTTAGGCCCGGTTAACGGTTGGACGTGGGGCAATGCGGCGAGCGTGACTCGATCGTATAATACCGATGGAGTGATTTCGCAGATCAGCGCGACGGGTGTAAAGACTTTGACATACGATAATGCCTTGCGCATTACCGGGATCACGGATACAAGCACCGGTGCGAGCGCTTGGACCTATGGCTACGATCTCCTCGACCGCATCACGAGCGGGGTTGGCGGTGGCACCACACGCGGCTGGACCTATGATGCCAATGGCAATCGCAAGACCGAGACCGGCTCCGCCGCGTCGACCTATACGATCTCCGGCACGAATAACCAAGTCAGCTCCATCACCGGCGCACTGCCGCGCACGTACTCCTACGACGCCGTCGGCCATGTCCTGACCTACTCAACTGTCACGGGTACGTATAATGATCGGGGCCGCCTAAAAACGCTCAAAAAGGGCTCCGTCACCGAGAATCTCCTCTATAACGCCTTGGGACAGCTGGCACAAACGAGCGGCGGAGCGGCTGGTACAGTTCTGTACATGTACGATGATGCAGGGCACATGCTCGGGGAATACTCGGCGACTGGAACACTCCTCGAGGAGACCGTGTGGCTGGGAGATACTCCGGTGGCAACGTTACGGCCGAGCGGGTCCACTATTGCTGTGTACTATATCGAGGCAGACCACCTCAATACGCCACGACAAGTGACTCGGCCGAGCGACAACAAGCAGATGTGGACCTGGTTCTCCGACCCGTTCGGAACGACCGCGGCGAACAGCAATCCGGCAGGCGCTGGCACTTTTAACTACAACCTGCGCTTCCCAGGCCAAATCTACGATCCCCAGGCGGGGCAGCACCAGAACGTCTTTAGAGACTACGATCCAGCGATTGGAAGATATTTTGAGAGCGATCCGATCGGTCTGCACGGCGGCATCAATACTTATGCATACGTTAGCGGGAATCCAATGAGCCTGATGGATCCCGTGGCCCTTTATTGCCTTACGGACGCACAAATCAATGGCATTGCTGGCTCTGCAGGAGGAGCGCTGGCCGGTGGGGCTGCTCTCGCGGAACTTGGCCCCGCTGGAATTGCTTTGGGCGCCTTTGTTGGGGGAGTTACGGGCGGGGTTTTCGGCTACTTGTCGAGCAATACAGTGGGGAATCAAGTGGGGCTTGGCGCTGCCGGGGGCGCCACCTCCAGTGGGAATGCACCCAAAAGCGGTGTGCTAGGCGGCGCCGTTGGCGGTGCTGTGACTTATGGCGCGCAACAGCTTGGTGCGCCGGACGCAGTGAGCGTTCCGTTTGGCTCCGCAGCTGGTGGTGCGGTGTCAGGGGCAGCTGCAACCGCGCTTGATGGCATTGCAGGAGGCGCAGCCGCGGGTGCGAGCGCGGGCGGGGCCATTGGAGCAGCTAGCGGAGCCACCGCCGCAGCTGTCGCGGCGGCGCTTAGAGCCGGCAACGATTGCGCCTGCGGCAATTAGTGATGAAGAGCGCACCTTTACTGCTTGCATTACGTGCAGCGGCGCTCATTGCGGCGGCCGGCTTTGCCGCTGAAAACGTGAGAGGCTATCTTACCAGCCGATGGGGCCTATCTGTCTCTCCGCGACTTTATGGCGTGTTGGCTCTTACCTTTATTTGGGTCGTGTTTTGGCTTTCAACACGCAATTTATTACGTAAGCTACGGGCCGATGCTAACGTCCCGAGACCACCAATCGCCGGTCATCAGCCTAAAGCTAGCGAAGGCCGTGATGCGACAGTACACAGATACCCGTTGCAACTAACCTACTTAGTCGGCGCGCTTGGTTTTTTCCTCATAGCCCTTCCGTATCTCAGTGTCGAGCCTGGCAAGACCGTCGCACTCGTAACGTATGCTGCATGCTTTGGCATCGCCTGCATCGTGTTCGCTATTGATTACTATATTTTCACTTATTCAGTAACCGTAGAGCACGACGCCATAGTTGTCCAGGCGTTCGGAAAGCGATCAATTTCGTTTTCTGATGTGGCGAATATAGAAGTTGTGAAAACCAAAAATGGGCAGCAGATTGTCGTAGCGCTCAAGGATGGCCACATAATTAGATTTGGGAGAATGTTGACTGATTTCTCCCTGATGTTAGATGCGTTGACCTCGCGAACAGCGCACCGAACGAACTGAGAGATTGAGTCGCGCGGCGCGTCGATAACCACCGGTCGCCCCACTTGAAGATTGCGACGCGTGTCCCTACGAGGGCAACTCTCGCGGAAGTTCTCGCCGGCATCCGATGATGCGTCCGGAAACTCCAACAAGACAGCAAACGGGATTGCGCCAATTTGTGCGCCGCACGGCACAAAGATCGAAATTGAGATGGCGCCATCCACAACAACAACGACAAAAACGGAAGCTTCAAGCGCTACGGGTGCACCTCCGGCAACAAAAACTACCACCGATACCTTTGGAACTACCGTTGAAACTACAGCGGCGGCGAAAGGTGACAAGACGACGACCGCGGTTTCGACTCAGAGTACGGCTACTGCAAGAATTGTCTCTGTGCCACCAGTGAGTATTGCCGGCCATTTTAATTTTTGGGCCAGCACTAAAGAGGGAAGATCGTGCGCGGAGACGTATGGATCCGTTGGGACTGTTAAAGAAGGAGTGACGTACGAATTTACACCAAAGGATCTCGAAAGATACAGTACGCAGCGATACGGTTTAACGTACGGCGTGGCGGTGGTTCCTAACAAGGTGATGATTGTGGATCGCAGCTTCGTCTCGTCTTCCTCCGTGTTGCCGTACGTTGGCTACGAGGCGTGGGGTCCTAGTTGGGCCGGAGCATGGGTGGTCGCAGCAGGCGTCGGTACGGCGCCGGCGTCAACTCAAACTGCAAGCACAACATCGTCTTCGGCGACCTCCCCGAAGGCGACAATTGCGACTTTCTCAACCGCTAAGCGTACGCCTTGCCGCCGCGCACGCTCGTGCCGATCTTCAAGCGATACCCCACAATTCTTACGTTTCTCGGCGTAAATAGTGATTACTCCGCCAGCACCCAATCTTACGTCATCGAAAACTTCTCTGCCGTCAAGCTTCTATTTGATCTGACCAGACCTCATGACTTTTCGGCTTCCGGCTGAACTTCTCGATGGGTTCAACAAAAGACCAAAGTCTCGGCACAGGCATTGAATGCGGGAAACCCAACTACTCCCTGCCACCGAGGCCTTCATGCACGATCTCTACTCTTCCTTCGTTCACCGGTAAATCCTTTCGGATTGCGCATAGGCGTCCTCAAAAAGTATGGATATCAGCCTGACAATCTGAGGATTCCAGAAGTCATCGTGGTCCTTCATGATGTCACTGCTTACTGCCACCGACCATAAAGGCATATAGCTCGGCACGTTTTGCCGTGGAATGCCTGGTTCCCATGACAGCCGCATCCGCTGGATATGTGGTCCGGATTCGGCGCCTTGATCGCCTTGAACTCCGTTTACGTTTTGAAAAGGACAGTAGCTAAAACCAGCCGTGTTAGCGCATTCGTCAGTCGCACTAGGCGTCAGAATCAACTTATGGGTTTGAAAATCGGGCACCCAACCAAGTGCCGCGTTTTTCTCATACATCTCCTTGGCAGACAATGTTTTTTCAAAGGGGCTAGTAAATCGCCTAAACCAAGGGAAAAACGTGCCGGTCGCCGAATCACCTAGGCTTTGTAGCGTCACGATTGTAGGCATTTGTATCTCGTCGGACACCGGAGTTGCCGGCAACGCTGGACACTGAGCTGGCAAAATCGCGTCCCCGAAGTACGGGGCTCCCATTAGGGTTGGTCGATTTACGCCACTGTTGAAAAGAGCACGATACCGAGCACCTTCAAACGCGGGATTTAGCAGTATGGTTATATCGCCGAAGCCGTACGCGCGGCTGCAGGGATCGACGTTTAGTCCTGACTCCAATCGTGTCGATAACGATCGAAAGTCAATCAAAGCTCCAAAACTGTGCCCAATTGTAATTAGATGAATTCTATCGCACTGGCGTTCTGCCTTGGTTATAACTCTCGAACCTTGACAGCTATTGTCCAAATACATTTGGTTTAAGAACGCAAATAACTCTTGTACTGCTCCCGTTGCGATGGTCTCGGCCGCGAGCTTTCTATCCCAAACATTTGCAGCATTTCTGCTCCCTGGGACAAACGGTATCGCCCAATTTAAAAAGGAATCCCCTCTCCACGCGACCTCAATTCCTAGAATGGGATGGGGGCGCCTCCTTGCAGCAGTCACGCTATCGAGAGTAGCGACATACGCTTCTTCGCGCGCTGCTATATCTAACAGAACGGCTTTGAACTCGATCGAGTAGCTATCATCCGCCCGAGCATTACCGTGCCAACCATGGGTGAATACTACGATGTTAAGCCCCGAGCCCGCGGGATCATTAAGAACCTCTAAAATAGCCTTCTCGATTAGGTAAAGTTCAGAATCCTCGTATTTCCTGCCACGCGCCATATCGGTGGCCTGACCCGCATCGTCGAATTCTGCATAGTACAAATCGTACGCGACATGTCTCTCGTGTGCTTTCTGCCAACAGGGCTGTAGACCAGCCCGCGTGCTTTTGATTTGGGCCTGCATCTGTAGCAAGAATGCGTTACGATCTTTGTCGCTGGCAGCAAAGTTGGTAGATATGTCGCGTATCGCGATATCGGTTGAAAGGAACAGCGCGCGACAGGTTTGCTCGACCGACTCGGCTACTTCTTCGCCCACGGCGCTGCGGAGTGGCCCGCTGGGCGCGCAGCCTGTGAGTGCCACTAGGGCTATCACTACAGTCGCAATTTGTCGTAAGTATATTGCCATTCTCCAGGAAGCAGATCGCCATTCAGCGCCGGTGACAACGTGACGCAGCCATATGCTTAACGTTTCACGACGGCGGGAGGCTTGAACCAATCGGGAATCTATTGCCACGTGATATTCGCGACTGAATTTTGCCATTGCCGTTATAAACGCTGTGGGATTATTGGGCGCGACGGTTGGTTGGAAGTTAAGTGCTGTCGGCTGCCACCATTCGGCACAGGCGGTTGCCGTAAGCGTCGACTTTAAATCTTCGCCCCCAACGCACGCACACTATGAGTATCTTGTTAGTAATTGCGGGTTTCTGTTTCATGGATGATTCCGCTGTAATGCAATTCTTGATCGCCACTTGTAGTCCGAGTGCACTCAAATGGTCCGTGTCTAAGTGTTGCGCCGCGCAACAGCTGCGCTAGCCTGTTGCTTCTTGGTTGCCCCGCCGCGGCGCAACATTTGTTGTCTTGGCCCGGCAGTTCCCATTGATACTGAGGGAACTGCGTGCTTTATCTCATCTCGATGAAGATTTTACGGCGCCATATCGTCGGGGTTTGTCATTGGGCGCCGGTGATTCAGGAAATCGTACGACGGTGACTTCGTCCGCCCCCCAACCTCGACGGTGATGAATTCGACAGACCAGCGTGGTCGATATTGCGCGA
>Ga0182024_10027172_pt1 | contig 10022 bp, 8 predicted proteins | sample P32metaG_FD_120480 | JGI IMG/M metagenome (GOLD analysis project Ga0182024, IMG submission 120480) | Permafrost microbial communities from Stordalen Mire, Sweden - P3-2 metaG (Illumina Assembly) | ecosystem: Environmental > Terrestrial > Soil > Wetlands > Permafrost | place: Sweden: Stordalen...
CGGGATTGCGGCGGTACGAGACGTTCATCGTGGCGAAGGAGCGAACCTCCGCGGAGCGATTCCCTTTTCCCGACATCGAAATGGTGCCGCGGAAGCCGCGGAAGAATTTCATCCGGCGTTTCTGGCTGAAGCACGTGCGGCACCTGCCGGCACTTTATTACCGCGGCGAGATGCAGGGGATGATGAAGATTTTCCGGCGGCGGCGCGCGGACGTGATGCATATTTACTTCGGGCATACGGGGGTGCATCTGCTGCCATTTATCAAGGGATGGGGGAAGCCGAGCGTGGTGTCCTTCCACGGGGCGGATGTGATGCCGCGGGAGCATCAGCCGGACTATGACGGGAATTTGCGGGAATTGCTGCGGGTGACGCCGCTGGTGCTGGCGCGGTCGCTCTCGCTGGCGGAACGGCTCAAGGAACTGGGGTGCCCGGCGGAGAAGATACGGCTGAACCGGACGGGGATTCCGCTCGAGCAATATCCGTTGCGGGAACGGCGGACGCCGGAGGGGGGGGAGTGGCGCTTTGTGCAGGCGTGCCGGCTGATCCCGAAGAAGGGAATCGCGACGGCGCTGAGGGCGTTCGCGGGGTTTCAGCGGGAGTATCCGCGGGCGCGGTTTACGCTGGCGGGGGAGGGGCCGATGAAGCGGGAGATCGAGGAGCTGGCGCGGGCATTGGGAATCGGGAAGGCGGTGGAGTTGCGGGGATTCCTGGCGCAAGCCGACCTGGCGCGGCTATACGAGGAGGCGCATTTCTTTGTCCACCCGAGCGAGATGACGGCGGACCAGAACCAGGAGGGGGTGCCGAACTCGATGCTGGAGGCGATGGCGACGGGATTGCCTGTGCTGGCGACGCTGCACGGGGGCATCCCGGAGGCCGTCGAGAACGGGCGGACGGGCCTGCTGGTGCCGGAGCGGGATGACGCGGGATTGCTGCGGGCGATGCTGGAGCTGGCGGGGAATCCGGACCGGGCGTTCTCGATGGGGCGCGCGGCGAGCGCAAGCGTGCGGCTGGAGTTTGAGCAGGGGAAACAAATCGAGAAGCTGGAGGGGTATTATGATGAGGCGCGGGAGATCGGGGCCCCGGAGGTGAGCGAGGACGCAGCCGTGCGGGTGACGCTGGGGGAGATGGATAAGGAGCCTGCGGGGGAGAATGAGTCCCATAGGCCCTATAAGCCCTATAGGGCCTATGGGGAAAAAGCCGCGTTCGCATACCTCTTCGAGCGATTTCCGTCATTTACGCAAACGTTTTGCTTCCGGGAGGTCGAGGAGATGGTGCGGCAGGGGATGGAGCCGGCGATTTACTCGATCCGGGAGGAGGAGGCGGGGAGCGCGTTCGAGCCATCGCTGGTGGCGCGGGTGCGGTATCTGCCGAGGGAGGCGGAACTCAACAAGGCGGTGCGGGAGGCGCGGGAGGCGCACCGGATTCACTCGGACGTATGGGATGTGTTTGCGGGCTGGGGGGATCGCGGTGACAAGACGCGGCTGTACGAGGCGGCGTGGCTGGGGCTGGAGTTGAAACGGCGGGGCATCCGGCATGTGCACGCGCACTTCGCGGGGATCGCGGCGCGGACGGCGTATTGGATGAAGCAATTTTGCGGGATCGGGTACTCGTTTACCGGGCACGCGAATGATATTTTTTGCGAGACGGACCTGCCGGTGAGCCTGGATGACCTTGTGCGGGAGGCGCGGCTGGTGGTGACGGAGACGGATTACTCGCGGGATTGGCTGCGGAAGCGGTGCCCGGAATGGGCGGGGAAGATCGAGCGGGTTTACAACGGGATACACCCGGGGGAATTCGCGGGCGGGGCGGGTGGGGAAGCCGCGGCGGGGCCGCCGGAGATTGTGTCCGTGGGGCGGCTGATCGAGAAGAAGGGATTTGGGGAGTTGATCGAGGCTTGCGCGATGCTGGGGGATGCGGAGTACCGGTGCCGGATCGTGGGCTCCGGGCCGCTGGAGGGGGCGTTGCGGGGGCAGATCGAGCGGGCGGGACTGGCGCAGCGCGTGACGCTGGAGGGAGCGCGGCCGGAGGCGGAGGTGATCGGGTACTTGCGGCGCGCCCGGGTTTTTGCGCTGGCTTGCACCCGGGAACAGGACGGGGGCAGCGACAACCTCCCGACGGTAATCATGGAGGCGATGGCCGCGGGGCTGCCGGTGATCTCGACGAAGGTGGCGGGCGTGCCGGAGATGATCGATGACGGAGTGACGGGACGGCTGCTGGATGAGCACGACGTGCCAGGCATCGCGCGGGCGCTCGAGGCGCTGCTAAAGGATGCGGCGCTGGCGCGCAAATGGGGAGCGGCGGGGCGGGAGATGGTGAAGAGGAAGTTCGCGACGGAGGGGACGACGAGGGAACTCAAGCATCTGCTGACGCAACGCGGGAGCGTGTGGCCGCCGTGGGGCGCGGTGCGGAATGATCCCGGGCTGATGCGGGACCTGCTGAAGCGGCTGGCCGGGATGAAGTAAGCTTCAAGCGGCCGCGCGGCCCGTTACCACCAATAACCCCAGCCGTAGCCGTAGTGGCGCGGGCCGTAGTCAGAATCGTCGCCGCCGCGGTCGATGGTGTGTGTGGCAATGATGCCGCCGCCGCGGCTGATCTTGTAGGCCTTGCCGTGATCGCCGTCGCGGTCCGTAATGGCGACGGACCAGAACTGGCCGTCCGGGTCCCACTCGGCGCGGTCCACATAGCTGTAGGTGTCCGGGTATTGATCGCAATGGTTCTCCGCGATCTTAATGGCGGTGGCGCGGGTGATGCCGGTTTCCTTGACATCGTCGTCAGCGCATCCGGCGACCGCGAGACAAAGGAGAAGGGGAAGAAAATATCGAATACGCATGAAGCGGCGATATTTCACAGGACGCGAAAGATGGCGAGCGCAAAATGCGGGGAGGGGCAGGAAAAAATGGGGGTGGCGCAGCGTTGGGGGGAGAATGGCGACACGGTCCTCACAGACGCCCGGATCATCGCCGCGGCCTCACTCCGTCTCCAAGCAATCGCGGGCGGCGCCCCAGGCGCCTCCGCCGTCGCCTCAAAGGTTCCAAGCTAAATCCCCGGTGGCTGATTTCCGGCTCGTGCGAGCAAATGCGACAGAACCTGCGCACCGCCGGGGATGATTCGAGTTGGAGCGTTGCCGCTCATCTGCCGCCGGGGCAGTCGGGGATCACTATCCGAGGTGCGAGATGTCGAGGTCGCCCCAATGCTGCTTGAAATACTCCGCCACCAATCGGCGGTGGCAGTGATGCGGCTTATCCTCGCTGCACAGCAGGCAGGCTTCCGCCACGACCTCCTTGGGAATTCGTTCCTCAATTTTCCGCTTCTCCATCAGGTCAAGGAACCGCTTTGCGTAGGTATCCCAGTCCCCTTTCAACTTTTTGTATTCGTCCAGCATCTCCTGCGTAGGGGCGAGGTCCGGCGTATGCACGTAATCCATGCCGCAGACTTCCTTGAGGAAAAATGCGAGGTCGTCCCGCTTCGCGAATCCCGCGAGTTGCGACACGTTGTTGAGCCGCACATCGACAACCCGCCTGGCCCCGGACTTGCGGAGCGTCTCGAAGAACTGCCGGGCCGATTTCTTGGTGAAGCCGATGGTGAACACTTTCACGGCGAATCTTCCCTGAGGGTGATGGCTGACTGTGCTTCGTCCACGTAGGCGACCTGCTGTTCCTGACGGGCCAGCGCCTCGGCGAGAAGCTCCTGCTTCGAGCGGAACAAATCCGCTTTTGGAAGACCGGTCACGGCTAGCAACCGCTCCATTGCCGCTTCGTGCGATTCGATATGCCCATCGGCGTGGATGTGCAGCACCGCCTGGCCGCGCGCCACCAGCGCCTTGGCCACGAGCAGCGTCCGGTGGCACTCCAGCGGTTCCTTCTCGGCGCACATCAGGGACACGCGATAGCGCGCCGCGCCTTGGAGCACCCGGTCCAGCCCGCTTTGGAAAAGAGCCGTCTCCGCCAGCCGCGCGTATTGCACGCGGCCATCGAGATAACAGGCACGGTCCTCTGAACGGGCGCCGAGTTCCTTGCCCAGAAAGACATACCGGATGCCGTTCGCCTTGAGGAATCGCTCCAGCGGCTCCCGGTTGAACTGCGGGTTGAACCGGCTGAAGGGCGACGAGCGCACGTCCGCCACCGCCTCCACGCCGTGCTGCCGCAGCAAGGCGAGGAACGCCTCGGCGCTGTGCGTCGAGTGGCCGATCGTCAAGACGCTGTTTACGGTCGTGCTCATTGCTTGTCCGTCTCGCTGGGCGGGTAGGAGCGAATATAGCTGAGTTTTGCGGGGAAGGTATAGATTCCATTGGCTTGCATCCAGAATCCTTCTTTCCCTTGAGGGTTCTTGAAGGCCCGGGCAAGACCGATGCGCAGGTACACGACCTCTTGCTCAGCAATCGCCGAGTTTAGCTCATTCAACGCGCCGCTTTCACGATGCCTCTGGGCGTAATCATGGAAACCGATGTCGGCAATGGAGAAAAATCGATAGCGCTTGCCCGAACCGTCAGTGAAATGGATGCGAATCTTTCCCGGCTTGTATCCATCCTCCACGATTTCCACGCTCCGGGGGCTCACTTCCACAGTGATGATGGAGCGAGGAGGAGGAGGCGCCAGTGGGATCAGCTTTGCCCCATCAGGCAATGACACCTCAAAACCCGCCTCTACGCTGGGTGACACACTCTTTTTCAAAACCGATTTGAAATCCCCGGCGCTGCATGGCCCCAGAAACTTTAAGTTCTTGTGACGGGTGTCCTCCATATGCGGCGCTTTCGGCGAAGGCTCAGGAGCAAAATCGCCTGAGAGAATCCCGCCCGGAAAAATCCCGAGACGGGTGAATACGGAAAACGGCAGATAAGGTAACGGGCGAATGCATTCTCCAGTTTGTGGATCAATGCCAGCAGTGCAGACGATGGGCTTTCCCTCTCCAAATCGTGTCAGGTCCGTGATGATGATGCTTCGTTTCATAAGGTCACTCTCCTGGAGCATGCCATGAGCCGCCAATTTTAGGCGGCTGCTCCTGCCGGTCACGTCCTAAAATTGCCCGGCTTGCCGCGGCAGCACGAAGCAGGGTAATGTCATTGAACCTTCAGCACCCGTTCCAACTGGTGAAAGTCCACGGGTTTGATGAGATGCGCCACGAACCCGGAATCGTGCGAGCGCGCGATATCTTCGTCCATCCCATATCCACTGAGTGCGATCCCCCTCAGGCCATGCTTGTCGCGCAGTTGCTCCATGAGTTCATTTCCCGAACCGTCGGGCAAACCCAGATCAGAAACGACCATGTCGAACTTGTTTGCCGCGGCGGCAGCCAGCGCATCGGTTATATTGCCAGCCGAAACCACCTGATGTCCGGCTCGTGCGAGCAAATGCGACAGGACTTGCGCGGTGGGTTTGTGGTCCTCGACGAGGAGAAGCCGCAGGCCGGTTCCTTGTGAAATCTCTGGAGGATGAGGAAGGGAGGGCGAAGAACAGCCCGCGGAATCGATCGTTCCGCCGGGCGGCTCCGTTGCTCCCGGGAATTCCATGATGAAAGTAGAGCCTCGATTTTTCCCATCGCTTTTGGCCTGGATCCGGCCTCCATGCATTTGAACAATGGCATCGGCGATCGCGAGCCCAAGACCAACTCCGCCGAATCTATGGTTGCCGGAGAGCCCACCTTGTTCGAAAGGCTGAAAAATCGTTTCCAATTGCGCAGAATCGATCCCTATGCCGGAATCGGCGACTTCGATATGCAGCACGCAGGAGCCGCCGGCGTCGTTCTCGTTGCGCGTTTTTATGATTACGTTTCCACCGCGCGGCGTGAATTTTACAGCGTTGCGCAGGATATTCCAGATGACCTGTTGGAATCGGGCAGGATCGGCATTAAGTCCGGATTGCCGTGCGGCAAAGTCACGCTGGATGGATATACCCTTGGTCATGGCATCATCACTTACAATCTCAATCGCGAGGCCGATAAGAGAATGTGTATCACATTTTTGACCGCGGAAGTCGAGTTTGCCGCGGGTGATCCGTGTGAGATCGAGCATGTCATCAATAAGCCGCGCTTCCAAGGCAATATTGCGCTCCATCATGCTTAGTTGCTGCCGAACGGAAACGGGCAGACTTTCATCCTGGCTCAAGGCGGCGGCAGTCATTAGTACGGGAGTAAGTGGCGTACGCAGTTCATGAGACAGTGTCGCCAGGAACTGATCCTTCAAGCTGCTGGCCCGCTCGGCTTCATTTTGTGCGACCTTCAGGTCGTGGATATCCGTATTCGTTCCGAACCATTTTGAAGGTCCGTCCGCGTTATTATTCATCGGTTGCGCCCGAGCCAGAAACCACCGGTACGCGCCGCTGGAATTCCGCAACCGAAACTCCACTTCGTAGGGTTGGAGAGAACTGATGCACTTCTGCCAGGCATTCAATGCACCCGGCAGATCCCCGGGATGCACGTACTGCGCCCATGCATTGCCCAAAATATCGCGCTCGATATTCTCCGTGCCAAAATATTGAGCGCATTCAGCATTAACAAAATCCAACTGGCCATCGGCGCGCGCGGTCCAGACCTGAATGCCTACGATTTCGGACAAGAGGCGAAAACGCTCAGTGGATTCGGTCACTGCGCGAGCGCTTCTTTCCGCCAATTCGGTCACCTGCCGTAATTCGGTCTCCGCCCGCTTGCGCTCAGTGATGTCCATGACAACGGCGACAAATCCAACGACCTCGCCGCTTTGGTCACGTTCCGGCGCATAGGCGCAGGCCATTAAACGCGTCCCCCATACCCGGTACGGAATTTCCATTTCAAATTCGACTGCCTCTCCGGAAAGCGCCCGTTCGATATAGCCGCGAACGCTTTCGTAGGAGGCTGTCCCCGCAACCTCCGTGATATGCCGGCCAATGACCTGGTCGCGCCGCAGACCAAAGTGGGCCGCATAGGGCTCGTTGACGAATTTATAGCAATGGTCCCGGCCGCAATGCGCAATGGCCGCGGGAACGGTATCGGTGATAAGCCGGAGCTGCTCGACGCTGGCGCGGAGCACTTCCTCGGTGCACTTGCGATCCGTGATGTCCAGATTGGTGCCAACAAGCCATTCAACCCGGCCATCCGGGTTTTCGCGGACAGTTTCCACAGCCTGGATATACCGGCATGCGCCGTCGGACACCCGCCGAATCCGAAACTCCCGCGAGCTTTGTCCGCCATAGCGGAGAGTGTCTTGCAGAATTTCTTCCTGCCGTGCCACATCCTCCGGTTCCACCGATCCGCGCCAGAGACTATAGGGCACCAGCCGATCCTTTGTTGGAGGCACCCCATAAATCCGGAACATCTCCTCATCCCATCGGATCTGGTTCGTAAAAACATTCCATTCCCAAATCCCCACGCCCGTGGCCTGCGTAGCCAAACGCATCCTCTGATTTGCGTCGCGCAATGCCGTCTCGGTGCGCGCAATCTCGTCGGCATCGGTGGCCACCGAATCATCTGAAAGTTCGTCCCAAGAGGAACCAGCTTCACTCGGATTTTTCTCTGGAGGCATCTTGGGAAGGGTATGGAATCAATGGTCGCAAGCCTAGAATTCTGGTACGTTGCCCGGCAACGCCTTGGATGGATCAATGCAGCCGAAAATTAGAGACGAGAGGACGCGGGCCGGTCGTTCCAATTCTGAGGGTTACAAGAAAATGACTTGGCCTTGCGCGTCCTCGGGCCGGAGCAGCGCACGCCTGGCAAGCGGCGACGGTTTCACGGCCGCGCGCAATGCCTGGAGCCGCTCACTTTGCCCTTCAATCTCGGCGTCAAGGTCCGCCTGATGATCGTAGTACCACGCCAGGGCAGCATAGACTTGCGCCAGGGTAAGGGCGGGGTGGTTCTCCTGTATGGATTCGGCGGTCCAGCCATAGGCGATGTGATCGAGCACGATCTCGATGACTTTGACGTTGGCGTCGTCAATCCAGGCGCGTCCCTGCTCGTCCATGCAGATGTGGGGCGTGGCTGTGGTTTCCGGCATGGGGTTAATCTACCGGAATTGGACGGGCCAAACAAGGGGGTCTTTGTCGCAACTGATTTCTGACCTCTCGCCTGCCGTGCGCAAGATGGCCATTTATTGTGATTGGAAACCAGTTGCGCCAAGGGCGGAATCGGTTACAAGGAGCGGTTCACACCTATGAACAAATATTTGTCAGCCGCCCTCGCGGCCTCCCTCCTGGCATTGCCGTCCCTCACCCGGGCGGATGAAACTTACACGAACGATTCCGACAAGGTCAGCTACTCCATTGGAGTGGATATGGGCCGGGGCCTGCATAAACAGGGGATCGACGTGAACGCCGACGTGCTGCTGCAGGGGATCAAGGACGGGCTGGCGGGCGGCCCGCTGAAGATGACGGATGACGAGATGCAGACGACGATGAAAGCTTTCGTCGCCACGATGCAGGCGAAGGCGCAGGAGAAGCAGAAGGAGGCCGGCGCCGATAATGATACGAAGGGGAAGGCCTACCTCGACGCGAACAAAAAGAAGGATGGCTGGAAGGTGACCTCCGACGGGCTGCAATACAAGGTTGTCACGACGGGCACGGGGCCGAAGCCGCAGGCCACGGACACGGTGGTTACCAATTACCGCGGGACACTGATCGACGGCACGGAGTTCGACAGTTCCTACAAACGGAACGAGCCGGCGGAATTTCCGGTGAACCGGGTAATCCCCGGCTGGACGGAAGCGCTGCAAATGATGCCGGTCGGCTCGAAGTGGGACCTTGCGATCCCCGCGAGCCTGGCCTATGGGGCGGATGCGCCGCCGGAGATCGGACCGAACTCGGTGCTGCTGTTTGAGGTCGAGTTGCTCGGGATCAAGCCGCCGGACGCGAGCGCGAGCCCGGCGCCGTAGCAGATGCCCACCGGGCGGCACGCATTGATGAGAAGGAGCCAGGCACGCGGCCGATGAAACTGCTCAATGTCGCGATTGCCGGAGCCACGGGCTACTCCGGCGAGGAATTGGTCCGGCTCTTGATTCGCCATCCGGGGATCGAGCTTGCGTGCGTGACCTCGCGCGGCAATGCCGGGCAGAGCCTGGAGGAGGTGTTCCCGAGATTTCAGGGGCAGAAATATTCCGAGCTGAAGTTCTCGCCGTCGGAGCCCGGGGAGATCGTGGCGTCCGGGGCGGAAATGGCGTTTCTCGCGCTGCCGCATGGGGCGGCGGGGCCGTTTGCCGGGGAGCTGCTGGAGGCGGGTTTGCGGGTGATCGATCTCTCGGCGGATTTCCGGATCAAGGACCCGGCGGTATACCGGGATTTTTACGGCCAGGAACATCCGGCGCCCGGGCTGCTGCCGATGAGCGTGTATGGAATTCCCGAGCTATACCGGGCGGAGTTGCGGACGGCGCAACTGGTGGCATCCGCGGGCTGCTACCCAACGAGTGTGATCCTGCCGCTCCATCCGCTGCTAAAGGCGAACCTGATCGACCCCGCGAGCATCGTCGCGGCGAGCATGAGCGGGGTGAGCGGGGCGGGGCGCAATGTCACGGCGGATTACCTGTTCGTGGAATGCAACGAGAACGCGCGGCCCTACGGGGTACCGAAGCACCGGCACCTTGCGGAGATCGAGCAGGAGCTGAGCGTGGCGGCCGGGGCGCCGGTGGTGATCAGTTTCACGCCGCACCTGATCCCCGTGACGCGCGGGATCCTGACGACGATTTACGCGATGCCGCGTGCCGGTGTCGCGCCGGAGGCGATTACCCATGCGCTGGAGGCGGCGTATGGCGGGGAGATTTTCATCCGGCTCCAGGGAGACAAAGGGTCCGTGGAACTGAAGAATGTGGCGCACTCGAACTTCCTGGATATCGCGTGGCGGCATGATCCGCGGACGGGGCGCATGGTGCTGATGAGCGCGGAGGATAACCTCGTGAAGGGAGCAGCCGGACAGGCGGTGCAGAATATGAACGCGATGTGCGGATGGGCGGAGGGGACGGGGATTTGAGGGAAAGCATGAAGGAAGAAAAAGATGGAGCGGCGGGAAGCGTGGAGATCAAGGGAGGGGTTACGGCGCCGGCGGGGTTTTTGGCGGGGAGCGTTTATTGC
>Ga0182024_10027173_pt1 | contig 10022 bp, 7 predicted proteins | sample P32metaG_FD_120480 | JGI IMG/M metagenome (GOLD analysis project Ga0182024, IMG submission 120480) | Permafrost microbial communities from Stordalen Mire, Sweden - P3-2 metaG (Illumina Assembly) | ecosystem: Environmental > Terrestrial > Soil > Wetlands > Permafrost | place: Sweden: Stordalen...
CCGACGAGCCGGTCTCGATGCTCGACGTCTCGATCCGCCTCGAGGTGCTGGACCTGCTCGACGAGCTTCGCGGCCAGTTCGAGCTGGCGGTCCTCTACGTCACCCACGACATCGCCTCGGCGCGCTACTTCGCCGACGACACGCTCGTGATGTACGCCGGGGAGATCGTCGAGCGCGGGCCGTCGGAGGATCTGACGCAACGGCCGGCCCACCCCTACACCCAGCTGCTGCTGGCCGCCGCGCCGGATCCGGACCGTCTCGGCAACCCGATCGAGATCGAGGTCGCGCGCGGCGAGGTGCGGCGCGCCGGGAGCGCGCTCTCGACGACCGTCGGGTGCCGCTTTGCACCCCGCTGCCCGTTTGCCGACGAACGCTGCCGCGCGGAGTCGCCACCGCTGCACCGGATCAACTCGCAGCGAGCGGCGGCCTGCTGGCGCCTCGACGTCGCGGCGCCGGACCTGACTTCCGAGACAGGGGACGAGAGGAGCCTGCCAATGAAGACCTGACTCGGACTGCCAGCAACCCGGCGCCACAAAGTTGGCTTGCCGCGCCGGGCGCTGACAACCGGGGCGCGTGCCGCACACGCGCCCATTCACAACGAACTTCATCCTGCACAACGAAAGGTACATGACTGATGCAACCGAAAAAGCTCAACAAGCGCAGGCTATTTGCCTCCGCGACGGTCACGATCGCCGCAACCGCGGCGCTCATGGTCGCCTTCGCCCTGCCAAGCGCATCGAGCGCTGCCGCGGCGAGGATCGCGTCGGCGACGCCGCTCACGATGGAATCCAGCCAGGAGACGACGCTGACGGACAACTTCAACCCATTCGTGTCGACCTCCGCGGCGAACACCGTTGGCGCCACGTCGCTGATCTACGAGCCGCTGCTGCAGTGGGACATCGCCAAGCCGTTGCAGGCGCCGTATGACTTCCTCGCGAGCAGCTTCACGTGGGGATCCGGCGGCACCTCGATCACCTTCACGATCCGCACTGGCGTCAAGTGGAGCAACGGCACGGCGCTCACGCCGGCAGATGTCGCGTTCACCTACAACATGCTGGTCAAATACCCGGACCTCAACACCAACGGCGTCCCGATCACGGGCGCGACGGCTTCGGGGCAGACGGTGACGGTCACGTTCTCCTCGTCGCAGTACACCGACCTCCAGTACGTGGGCTCCGTGTACATCGTGCCGCAGTCGATCTGGGGCAACCTGAACGGCGACCCGTCGACGTTCACCGACACCAACCCGATCGGCACCGGCCCGTACGTGCTGAGCTCGTTCAATGCGGGCACGGGCGTCGTGCTGACTGCCAACCCGAGCTACTGGGGCGGACCGTTCAACGTCGGCGGCGGCCCGCCGGCCGTGACGCAGGTTGACTTCCCGCTGCTCGCCGATGCGTCGACGGTGCTTTCAGCGCTCGAGTCCAACGGCCTCGACTGGGCAGGCAACTTCATCAACGGCCTCAACGGCGGATTCGTCAACCAGTCACCGAGCACCCACCACGTGTGGTTCGCGCCGGTGCAGACGAACAGCCTGATCCCGAACCTGCGCCAGTGGCCGATGAACCAGCTGGCCGTCCGACAGGCGGTCAGCCTGGCGATCAGCCGCAACGCGATCAGCAAGCAGGGCGAGGCCGGCCTCGAGCCGGTCGCGACGAACGCCAGCGGCCTCGTGCTGCCGAACTTCGGAAGCCTGCTGGCACCCACGCTCAAGAGCGCGGCGCTTTCGGCCAATCCGAACGCGAAGGCCGCTGACGCGCTGCTGGCGAAGGCCGGCTACACGCTCAAGGGCGGCTTTTACGCGCTCAAGGGCAAGGTCGTGGACATCACGATCACCGACCCGTCCAACTACTCTGACTATGCGCTGGACGATCAGCTCATGGCCAGCGAGCTGAAGGCCGCGCACATCCAGGCGTCGTTCGACGGACTGTCGGACAACGCTTGGTATGCCGACCTCGCGGACGGCAAGTTCGGCTCGGCGACGAGCCACTGGTCCAACACAGCCATCCTGCCCTACGGGATCTACGACGGCTGGCTGGACAGCAAGCTCAACTCACCGACCAACGCGAGCGGCGACTTCGAGGGCCTGAACGTCCCCTCGCTCGACAAGGACCTGGCGAGCCTCGCAGGTGCCACGTCGACGGCGCAGCAGGTCAAGTACCTGACACCGCTCGAGACGTACGTCGCGAAGAACCTGCCGGTCATCCCGACCGTGTACGGCGCCTCGTTTGACGAGTACAGCACGGCGCACTTCACCGGCTGGCCGTCAGCGACCAACCAGTACGAGTCCGGTAGCCCCAACACGCCGACCAACGAGGTCATCGTGTTGCACCTGAAGCCGGTCTCCTAACCCAACCGGTGCCAACGCCCCGCTCCCCGCTCTTCTCCGGGGAGCGGGGCTGCGGCGCCACTTTCGAAAAACGCCCACAACCCGGAGAGGGACGAGGATCGCATGGCGACGAGCGAAGCCAACGCAGCGGCCGGGGCCGCGCTCGCGTTCCCTGACGGTTTCCTCTGGGGCGCGGCGACGTCCGCCTACCAGATCGAGGGCGCTGCCAGCGCCGACGGCCGCGCGCCGTCGGTGTGGGACACCTTCAGCCACCTGCCCGGAAAGGTGCGCGGCGGCGACACCGGCGACGTCGCCTGCGACTTCTACCACCGCTTCGATGAGGACATCGACCTGATCGCGGGCCTCGGTCTTCGCGCGTTCCGCTTCTCCGTGTCGTGGTCGCGCGTCCAGCCGAGCGGCCGCGGCACGATCAACCAGCGCGGGCTCGACTTCTACCGCTCGCTCGTCGATGCGCTTCGCGCACGCAGCATCGAGCCCGCGATAACGCTTTACCACTGGGATCATCCACAGGCGCTCGAGGACTCCGGCGGCTGGGCCAACCGCGACACCGCGGAGCGCTTCGCCGACTACGCGCAGATCCTGGCCGAGGCGATCGGCGACACCGGCGGCACCTGGATCACGCTCAACGAGCCCCAGGTCGTGGCCAACCAGGGTTACCGCACCGGGGTGCACGCACCCGGCCTGCGCGACGATGCGCTGGCCGCCGCGACCACCCACCACCTGATGCTGGCCCACGGCCTCGCGCTGCAACGACTGCGCAGCGTGCTCCCTGGGGCTCGCGTGGGGATCACGCTGGACATCCATCCGATTCGAGCGGCCGCCGCGGACGCCGAGGACGCGGCGACCGTCACCGACGCCGAGCAGAACCGGATCTGGATCGACCCGGTGCTCCACGGCCGCTATCCCGCCAGGGCACGCGAGCACCTGCTGCCGCCGCCGTCGCTGATCCTTGACGGCGACATGGAGCTGATCGGCGCGCCCACCGACTTCCTCGGCCTCAACTACTACTCGCCCCACTACGTCAGGCTCGGCGACGCGACGGCGCTGGACAGAGACGAGGCGGCGATCCCCGGCCGCCCCGGCGTCATCCTCTATAAGCCGGCGGAGCTGCCGGTCACCTCGATGGGCTGGCTGATCGAGCCCGACGGTCTCTACGACACGCTCGTGACGCTGGCCGGCGAGACGGCTCCCGGCCTCCCGCTCTACATCACCGAGAACGGCTGTGCGGCCGAGGACTACGTGAACCCCGACGGACTGGTAGACGACATCGAACGCGTCGAGTACGTCCACGGGCACCTCGCGGCGGCCTGGCGCGCGGTCCGCGACGGCGTGCCGCTGGCGGGCTACTTCTACTGGTCCCTGCATGACAACTTCGAGTGGTCCTGGGGCTACCAGAAGCGCTTCGGCCTGCTGTTCGTGGACTACGACACGCAGCGGCGCCGGCCGAAGCGCAGTGCCGCGTTCTACTCACGGGTGGCTCGCACGAACGAGCTTCCGCCGCTCGACGTTGCTCTGCGCGAGTCCGCCGCGGCACAGGTGGGGAAGCACGGTTGAGCGCGACGAGCCGGCCGACGCCGTGGAGCGGCGGGCAGGTGATCGCGCAAGGTAGCGTCCCCAGGGTGACCAACCCACTTGGCGTGCTGTCGCTGGATGAGCTGCGCTGCCGCACGAGCATGAAGTGGCGGCGGTTCGGAGCCGATGTGCTGCCGCTGTGGGTGGCCGAGATGGATGTGCCACTCGCCGATGCGGTCGTCCGCGCCGTCGATCACGCGATCGCGATCGGGGACACCGGCTATTCGGAGGGGACGGCGTACGCCGAGGCCTTCTCTGACTTCGCGCGTGAGCGCTGGGGCTGGCAGATCGACGTCGACGCAAGCGCAAATGTTCCTGACGTGATGGGCGGGATCGTCGAGATCCTCAAGCTGGTCACGCGCCGTGGCGACGCCGTGGTCGTCAACTCCCCCGTGTACACGCCGTTCTACCGCGTCAGCGAGCAGATGGAACGCCGCGTGATCGAGGCGCCCCTGAACGCCGAGCACCGGATCGATCCGCAGACGCTCGATGAGGCCTTCGCCGCGGCCACCGCCGGCGGCCGCAGCGCCGCCTTCCTGCTGTGCAGCCCGCACAACCCGACGGGGACGGTGCATTCGCGCGAGGAGCTCGCGACGGTCGTCGAGCACGCGCAGCGACACGGCGTCCGGGTGCTCGCCGACGAGATCCACGCCCCGATCGTCGCAGCTGGGAGCGAGCACGTGCCCTACCTCACGCTGCCGGGATCCGAGCGCGCCTTCTGCCTGCTGTCGGCGTCGAAGGCGTGGAACCTGGCGGGCCTGAAGGCGGCGCTCGCCGTGGCCGGCGAGGAGGCGGCGGTGGAGCTCTCCTCGATGCCCGAGGGCGCCCGCCACGGGCCCAGCCACGTCGGCGTGATCGCCCATGTCGCCGCGCTGCGGGGTGGCCGCCGCTGGCTGGACAGCCTGCTGCTCGGTTTGGACGCGAACTCCAGGCTACTCGGCGATCTGCTCGCCGAGCACCTCCCCGCCGTCCGCTACCGCCGTCCGCAGGGGACCTACCTCGCCTGGCTCGACTGTCGCGCGCTCGAGCTCGGAGACGACCCCGCGGCGGTGTTCCTCGAGCGTGGCCGTGTCGCGCTGAGCTCCGGACCTCGCTTCGGAACCGGCGGTGGCGGCCACGTCCGGCTCAATCTCGCAACCTCGCCTGACATCCTCCGCGACGCTGTCGGGCGGATGGCCTCGGCGCTTCGCTGAAGCCGGCGCCCCCTCCTCTCTCGCACAATCAGCCGGCTTCCGCGGCCGGCGCGCCACGGCCGGTCGGCTCAGCCGAGCACGCGCTCGATCTCGAGCACGGTCGTCTCCCCCGCGCGGACCTTTTCGAGCCCGTCGTCGCGGAGCGTTCGCATCCCCTGCTCGACGGCCGCGCGACGTATCTCCTGCGCGGCGGCCCGGGCGACGATCAGGCTTCGGACCTCGTCGCTCACGTTCATCACCTCGTAGAGGCCGAGGCGCCCGCGGTAGCCGGTCCGTCGGCAGCGCGCGCAACCGACAGCCTCAAAGACGTCGACCTCTCCACCTTCGAGTCCGACCAGCTGGCCGGGAACCCGCGCCGGCCGACGGCAGCTGGTGCACACGCGCCGCGCCAGGCGCTGGGCGACCACACAGTTGATCGACGCCGCGACCATGTACGGCTCGATCCCCATGTCGACGAGCCTCATCGGAGCGCTCGGAGCGTCGTTGGTGTGCAGCGTGGAGAGCACGAGGTGCCCGGTCAGTGCAGCCTCGATGGCGATGTGGGCGCTTTCGCGGTCGCGGATCTCCCCGACCATGATGACGTCCGGATCGGCTCGCACGATCGCGCGCAGGCCCGTGGCAAAGGTGAGGCCGCTGCGCTCGGAGACCTGGATCTGATTGATGCCGGAAAGGCGATACTCGACCGGGTCCTCGATCGTCGTCAGCGTCTTCTCGGGCGAGCGGACCATCGCGATCATCGCGTACATCGAGGTTGTCTTGCCCGAGCCCGTCGGGCCGGTCGCGAGGATTCCGCCCTGCGTGCGATGCAGCGCCGCGCCGAGGCGCTCGAGATCCGCTGGGCTCATCCCGAGCTCGTCCAACGACAACGGCGAGCGGCCCGCGTCGAGGATGCGCAGGACGGCGGACTCGCCGTCGACGAGCGGCATCACCGCCACTCGAATGTCCACACGTCGACCGTCGATCACGATGCCGATCCGACCGTCCTGCGGCAGGCGCTTCTCGGAGATGTCGAGGTCCGCGAGGATCTTGATTCGCGAGATCACCGCCGGAGCCTGGCTGCGCGGGACCCGCGCGGCCTCCACCATCACGCCGTCGATCCGGAAGCGCACCGTGAGCGTGCCATCGTCGGGCGCGAAGTGGATGTCCGATACGCCCCGGTCGACCGCTTCGGAGACGATCGAACGCACGAGCTTGATCGTCGGCGCATCATCCGGGCTCTCGAACTGCTCCTCATCCAACCCCCGGGGGCCGGTCGCGACCTCGTCGTCGAACAGCTCGCCGTCGAGCACGCTCAGCCGCTTGAGCAGCGCGTCCAGGTCCTCCTGCGATACGACCACCTGCCTGACCTGCATGCCGGTGAACATGGACATGTCCTCCAGCACCAGGTAGTTATCCGGACTGGCGACCGCCACGACCAGCGTGTGGTCGTTCTCGTAGGCAATCGGCACCGCGCGCATGCGGCGCGCGGCCGTGAACGAGACGAGCTGCGCGGCGGACGCATCCAGGTTGATCTCGTCGAGGCGCCGATGCTCGAGGCCGAAGCGACGCGCCATCGCGGTTGCAAACTGATCGGTTGTGATCGTGCCACGCTCGAGCAGAACCTGTCCGATCTGCTCACCGATCTCGCGCGCCGCGCGCGCGGCCTCCTCGACCGTTTCGCGGTCAGCGAATCCAAGCGCCACAACGATGTCACCGATCCGAGCGCGACTCGCAGGCCGCTCCTCGTGGGCGACAAAATCCGCCGCCAACTCACTTGCCGGGGTCTGCATAGGACACGTATCGGCCGATTTCGCCCGAAGGCCGAGCGAGATCTTGCGGCCCACGGAACCGTCATCCGTCCAGCAACGCGGGATTGCGGTCAACAAACGGCGGCGTATAGCCGACAAGTGGGTGATGGAGCCCGTGCCTTCGCGACCCGAGTCGGCGGCCGGCAACGGCCGCATCGTCGATGCGTTCCGTGACGCCATGGTCACGGCGACCAGTCATGCCGTGATCGCAGCAGATGCGTCCGGCGTGATCGAACGCAACGGCAACGGCGTGATCGAGCGCAACGGCAACGGCGTGATCGAACGCAACGACTCGCCTCGGTCCGCGCGCAACGGGACCGCCCTTGCACAGCCTGACGCACCGGAGCGCGAGCGTCGCGGAGACGGCGGCGGGCGCGGGCGGCGGGGCAACATCAACGCGATCCGCGTGAGCGTCGTCGTCCCGGCGCTCAACGAAGCGTTGAATCTCCGCCACGTGCTCGCAAACCTGCCCGACAACATCTTCGAGGTCGTGCTCGTCCCGGGGCACTCCACTGACGACACCGAGATCGTCGCGCGGTCGCTTCGACCCGACGTCCGCGTGATCCATCAGGACCGCTCCGGCAAGGGCAACGCGCTGGCATGCGGCTTCGCCGCCTGTCGTGGCGACATCATCGTCACGCTCGACGCCGACGGCTCGGCGGATCCGAAGGAGATCCCTGCGTTCGTCGGCGCGCTGCTCGCCGGTGCCGACTTCGCCAAGGGCACGCGCGCGATCCAGGGCGGTGGAAGCCACGACATGACGCCGCTTCGACGCCTTGGCAATCGTGGCCTCACCCACCTCGCGAACGTGCTCCATGGCACGCACTACAGCGACCTCTGCTACGGCTACAACGCTTTCTGGCACGCCTGCCTACCGGCGCTGAACGTGGACATCGACGGCTTCGAGGTCGAGACGCTGCTCAACCTTCGTGCCGCCAAGTCGGGCTTGCGGGTGGCCGAGGTCGCGAGCTTCGAGCTGGCCCGAATTCACGGCCGCAGCAACCTGCGGACGTTCAGCGACGGCTGGCGCGTGCTGGGCACGATCCTGCGCGAATGGGTTCCCAAACACCACCGGATTCCGCACACGCCGCCCACGCGGCTCGCGGCTGGGCGCCGCCGCGCGGCCCGCCGCAGCGAGCCGACCGCGCCTGCCGCCCCGCACGAGTAGCGCCGTCGGCCGCGGGCGCCCGACGCCGGCTCAGCGATCGTGGAAGGTCTGTGAGACCTCACCGATCCGCGAGATCCGGCTGACCAGCCTGTCGCCGTCACGCAGGAAGACCGGCGGCCGTCGGTGCGCGCCAACCCCCGACGGGGTTCCCGTGAACACCAGGTCCCCGGGTAGCATCGGCGTGACCGACGAGATGTGGGCGATCAGCTGCGCGACGGAGAAGATCATGTCGCCGGTGCTCGCGTGCTGCACCCGCTCACCGTTGAGCACGCACTCGATCTCGGCGTCGCCCTCGCCGTATTCGTCGACGCTGACAAGCCACGGGCCGGTCGGCCCGAAACCGGGAAACGACTTGCCGAGCGAGAACTGCGGCGTCGGCCCGGAACGCTGGACATCTCGCGCCGAGAGGTCCTGGCCGACCATCAGGCCGGCGACGTATTCCCAGGCACGCCCGCTGCTGACGCGGTGGGCGCGATGGCCGATCACGACGACCAGCTCGGCCTCCCAATCGGTGAACGCGCCGGGAAGCGTCACGTCCGTGCGCGGACCGGCCAGGCAGCTCGGGAACTTCGTGAAGACCTGTGGCACGGTCGGCGCGTCGGACCCGCTCTCGGCGGCGTGCTCGGCGTAGTTGAGCGCGACGGCAAACAGCTGGCGAGGGCGCGGGACGGGTGGCCCGAGCGACTCCACGCCGAGCTGCTCGCCCGCCCCCAGCGGCGCACCGGAGCTCCACGCCAGGAACTCCTCCCAACGCTCGTAGACGAGCTGCGGATCCGGGTCGAACCGCCCCTCGCTCGCGAGCGCGACGTCGACGAAGCCGCAGCCCGTGTCGGCGACCATCAGCCGCCCGTCGAGGTTCGCGAGGCGCATCAGGTCTGCCGCTGGCCGTTGACCGGCGCATGCTCGGCGCCGAGGTCACGCTCGATCGCCGCAGCGGTCTCGAGCAGCGGGCCGAGCAGCGACTCCCTGATCTCCGCAACGCTGACGCGTGTCGCGTGCACCGCCAGGTTGACCGCCGCGATCACGCGTTCCCGGCGGTCACGAATCGGCGCGGCCACCGATCGCAGACCCGACTCGAGCTCCTGGTCCACGATCGCATAGCCCGCAAGCCGGACCCGCTCCAGCTCCGCCTCGAGCTGGGGGCGCGTCGTGATCGTGTCGTGGGCCAGCGGCACCAGCTCGATTCGGTCCAGCAGCTCGGCGCAGACCTCCTGATCGAGACCCGCCAGCAGCACCCGGCCCATCGAGGTCGCGTAGGCCGGGAAGCGCGTGCCCACGCTGATCACGACGTTCATGATCCGCCGCGTCGGTACGCGGGCGACGTACACCACCGACTCGCCGTCGAGCACGCAGACCGACGAGGACTCTCGGACCGTCTCGACGAGCCGCTCCATGTGCGGCTGCGCGACCTCCGGCAGCCCGAGCGCCGAGAGATAGGCGAAGCCGAGCTCGAGCACCCGTGGCGTCAGTGCGAAGCGCCCCGCGGATTGCTGGACGTAGCCGAGCTCCTCGAGCGTCAGCACGAAGCGCCGGGCCGAGGCGCGCGAGAGCTCGCTGGCGCGTGCGACGTCGCTCAGCGTCATCGGCTCGGGGCTGTTCAGCGCACGGATCACCGCCAGGCCGCGCGAGAGCGACTGGACGAACTGCCCGTGGGTCGCCACGGTCTCGCTCACTGGGGGCGTCCATGCTCGGCGAGGACCTCGTCGGCGATCGCGAACGCCCGGTTTGCCGCGGGCACGCCGGCGTAGACGGAGGTGTGCAACAGGATCTCGCCGATCTCCGCGGCGGAGAGGCCGTTGCGCAGCGCGGCGCGAACGTGCATCGCGATCTCGTGCTCGCGCCCTAGCGCGGTCAGCACGCCCAGCGTGACGGCGCTGCGCGTGCGACGGTCCAGCCCGTCGCGAGCCCAGACGGCGCCCCACGCGTAGCGGGTGATGAAGTCCTGGAACGGC
>Ga0182024_10027174_pt1 | contig 10022 bp, 9 predicted proteins | sample P32metaG_FD_120480 | JGI IMG/M metagenome (GOLD analysis project Ga0182024, IMG submission 120480) | Permafrost microbial communities from Stordalen Mire, Sweden - P3-2 metaG (Illumina Assembly) | ecosystem: Environmental > Terrestrial > Soil > Wetlands > Permafrost | place: Sweden: Stordalen...
AGACCGTCGGCGACTAAGTCGTAGTCAATCACTGGTTTGCGGTTCATCGGCGCACCACGTCGTGGTCGCCCTTCGACGAATAGGCGCTCGGGCCGCCCGCCGCGCACCAAGCGTCAATGTCGCTACGCTTGAAGGGCCGCGGGTTGCGGCTGAAAAGGACGCTCCTGCGCGCGATGCAGCGCTTCACAAATTCGCCGAATTGTCGTTCGGGATATCTCGTGTAAGCGGCGGCGTCCTGTAAGGACAGCCATTCCGGATACACAATGGGGCGTCGGCGTAATTCGGCCAGAACAGCATCAACGGCCGCAGCTGCGGTTTCCCGCATCAGCGCGGCCAGGGGTGTATCGCCGTCGGCGACGTTTGCGTCCGCACGCATGGTCGAACCTCCTGAGCGCAGACAGTTACGCCGCAGTGCGACGCAAAAGGCGCAGCCTTGTTTTCAGGAAATCCGCGTCGCCGCGGAGATTCGACCTACTGACGCACCCAAATGGGGCCGTGGGATCGGTCGGCGACTCACCACGGTATTAAAACCCTGAGGCGGAAGGCCCATGCCCTCCAGGACAATCAGGTCCACGAGTCGTGACGAGTATGTAATAATAGGTGCAATATTTTCAATAGGAAGCACCGCCGTCGTCTTACACCACCCGCGTCGTTGCCCCACGGGGCAGTAACTCGGCCGACTGCGCCGGCGCCAGCGAATCCCATAAAAACATTCCGCAATAAGATATCGGCGGTTCTACGGCGGCCCCACCCACGGATCGGCCCAGATTCGCCGAGCTGCCTGCTTGGCTCCGCACTCCCGCGCGCGTGAAACGCAGAAAGACAGGCCAATCATGAACTCACGTTAAGGCGCCCGGGCTCAATCAGGAGATCCTGATCGGCGCTGGTGCGGCGCCGAAAGCAGAATCGCCAAACACCGCGCGTTAATCAAGTGACAAGTCGGCCGCCGACAGCGGCTCCTCGGATCTTGTGCGATCCAATTGATTGCCTATAGAGTCACCAGTCGTCGAGAGTTCGGGTTTCTGCGAAATCGGCCCGATGCCAGCCTGCTCCTCCGGGCAAGGTGGATCGCACAGACGAGGCGGTGCTTCGGCGCCGCAAATAACCGGAGAAATGCGATGAACCACTTAATAAAAAAGGACGTCCTTCACCTATTGGATGACGCAGCGCCAATTCTGGTGCCCAAGGGTGCCGGGGAATTCACGTTTGGCGACCATCTGAGACACCTGCACGAGCACGCCGGCGACATTCCTGCAACGCTCGACGAATTCGGTCGCTGCGCTCGCTGCGTACGCCGGGGTTGGTTCAAGCCGAACGCTTAATCGTCGGCCCGATTCAAATCATCTGGGATTGTCGCTCGGGCACGCGGATCCGTTCGCCAAGCTCGCGTTCGCGCGCATCCTGGGCGGCAGACCTACCACTGGATTTTTTACCCACCATGGTTCGAGCAAGAAGATCGTCACGCTCACCGATGTGCCCGAATTGATCGAGCCTCGGCAGGGAACAACAGGAAGCCAATATCCGCACCGCCCCACCCAGGCCGCTGAATCCGTGAACCCTCCCCAGATAGGCCGGTGATGACTCATGGCGCGGTTCAGTCTATTTGTTGGTCGTTATGTTCAGCCGGCCTCTGCAAGGGTCACGGCGCCGCCCTCGTGCCAGTTGCAATTTCAGTCTGAGCGCTTTGCTTCATACAGCCAAGCATCGGCCGCTCGACGATGCTACGCGCGCGATCGCTGAATTTGTACGCAGTTGCAGCAATGGAAACAGTTATCACGCCCAAATTGTCCCCCGGTCGAGCGCCTCTTGAGTTCGCGACCCATGATCTTGGTCCGAATTTGCTCGGCGATAGCTACCGCAACCCTAAGCTCGCTTCGGACAAAGTAATGGAAAACTCCTCACCGCCGTGTCGAGCAGCAAAGTGATGCTCGGCGAGCGATTGGCGCAAGGCAACGCCAATCGCCTCGCCAAGGCTAAAGTGGCTGTAGCTCGAAAACTCGCGGTCATTCTCCATTGGATGAGGATGTGGATTGACAGCACCGAGTTCAACTGGTCCAAGAAGGCAAGGGGCCCGACCACTTAAAAAGAGACAAAGAGCTCCCTCCGGCAAGGCAAATGACGTCCCTACCGGACGTGGCGATGGTGAGGTTGTCCCAGGATTTGCGATGCCCCGCGAGGGCGAAGCGCGCTAACGGCCTATAAGGATCGCTTATCTTCCGAATTCCGATACGCAGGAAGCGTCACGCAGTATTGGGCGATTTTCCCCGCACTGGTGAACCAGGCCTTGTTCTTATCTTTGTGTTCCACGCAATGCTTGAGCGCCTGCCGCAGCGGACGCAAGCGAAACGGCTGACCGCAGATGAAAGGATGCAGGGCCACCGACATGACAAGCGGCTGCTGCCGGCTTTGCTCGATCAGCTCATCGAACTGATCGACGACCATGTCAGCAAACTCCCGTCCCGTGTGGTCGCGATTGACGGTCGTGCCGATGTCGTTGAGCTCCATCGGATACGGCACGCTCAGGAGCGGTCCCGATCGGGTCCGCATCCATATCGGCTGATCGTCGACAGGCCAGCCCAGACTGTGCGTGTAGCCGGCCTCTACGAGAAGGTCGGGCGTCACTCTGTTTTCGGCCGCCGCCGGGCCCATCCAGCCCAGAGGCCTGGTGCCGAAGTGCCGCGCGATCGTCTCGGTCGTTTCGGCGATCAGCCGCGCTTCATCATGCTCCCATAGGCCGGCGATGGTCTCCGCATTCGTTCGGCCGTGCGCGCAAATATCGTCGCCGCGCTGCTTCATGCGTTCGATCACCTCCGGATAATTCTCGCAGACGAGGCTGTTGAGAAGGATCGTCGCCGGCAATTTCAGATCGTCGAGCATCTGGAACACGCGCCAAATGCCGACGCGAAGGCCGTAGTCCCGCCAGGCGAAATTGCGCTGGGTCTGAGGGGTGTTCGGCCGTTGAAACGGATCGGCGCCACGCCCCGTCATGAAGGCGAAATGCTCGACATTCAATCCGATATAGAAAGCAAGCCGCTTGCCTTCCGGCCAATCGTAGTCCGGCCGGGTCTCGATTGCGGAATAGCCGTAGCGGCCGTGGCTGGGGAGCTGCAGCATCGAAATCTCCTACGATTGCGCGGCGGCAGCGGTCCGCTCGACCGGCAAGGTTGCAAGATAATCGAGTGTCTCGGCCAGAGATACGACATCGGCGTACTTCTGATCGAGGTCGAACAGGTTTGCTTCCAGCACAGCTGTGGTGCGATCGGCGACGCAGTCGCGGATCACCATACAACGGATGTCGCGCATGAACGCGTCGGTCACCGTAGCGCGCACGCAGCCGCTGACGCTCGTGCCGCAGCAGAGCAGCGTGTCGATGCGTTGAGCACTCAGAAAGACCTCAAGGTCGGTGCGGAAAAAAGCGCTCGGCCGCCACTTGCGGATCAGCCGGTCGCCCGCCTGAGGTGCAAGCTCGGGGATGATTTGCGCGCCGCGGCTGCCTTCGATCTGGATGCGTCCCTCGGCATGGAATTTCTGTTTGAAGCGCCATAGCCCTACCGAGGAGCCGTCCGCTGCTACCAGACCCTGTGTATAGATCACGGGAATGGCGCGCTCGCGGGCTTCCGCGCACAGCCGCTTGATCGGCTCGTAGGTCTGACAAATGGATGGCCATAGCGTGGTCGGTGCGTCGGGATCGCAGAAATCATGCTGCATGTCGATGATGAGCACCGCGGGCCGCTCGCCGGGCGGAATGCGCAAACCCATTCCTTGTTAGTGGTAAAGGGTGTGCGTTTTTTGATCTTGACCCTGTTCTTTTGCTGGCATCTCATCTCTCCACAGTTTTGTTCTCGTATTCGGTATCAATTCGGTCAGGCATTGTCCCTCGCTGCATCGACGCTGCCACGCGCAAAAAAGGCAGCTATATCCAGGCCCAATTCCACCGCAACCGCTCCCGGCGTGGCGCCAAAAAGGCCATCGGCGCCGTTGCTGCTTCGATCCTCACCGCCATCTACCACATGCTCCAGAACGGAACCTGCTATCAGGATTTGGGCCCTGACCACTTCGATCGTCGTGCCAAAACCACGAAGACCGAGCATCTTGTCGCCAGACTTCAGAACCTCGGCTACGCCGCCCAGATCACGCCCCTGGCGCCATAACCGCCTTCTGTTTCTTGTTAGCAAGAACGCCTGCGGTCGAACGGCTCGACGCTCCGACATTGCGGCTGGCGCGATGATGCTCTTTATCCTTGGCGAGTGGTCGCCGCGGAATCTGCCGCGGCGAAAATCGACCGGCGCGCGCCACCGATTTCCGTTTAAGTACCGATCGATGGAGCTCGCGCCGTTCGCAGCTACCGGGACTCTGCACATCGCCGGCGCCGCGAGCGAACTGGCAGGGGCTAACATGGAATTCGCGGGGGAATGCTGCGGGGTTCGCTTGCGCGGATTTGAGCACCAGATCACGGGGCGGCCGCGGTGCACCCGTTGAAGAATTTGGCCGATAGACCGTGCGGTTGAGCAAGTTTCTTCCGCCACCCAGCTCCCGCTCCGGGGCGGTGATATGCTCGCTAGTACTCTCTCACGAATATAGCCGGCTTCATCGGCGCAGCGACGATCTTGCGTTACCCGAGCCGTTACCCAGGTACCGAATTAGCCCGGTCGATCAACACGTCTCCGACAGCGAAATGGTCGCGGTTCGGTGATCAGGGTTAACAAGCTCTTCACGCGATCCCGACAACTATATTTAAATGAGCGCGCTCGCCCATTCCAGCCAAGTGGGTTGAAGTTCCTGCCGCTCCGATATCGCCGAGCTCAATTATTTCTCTTCGGTCGCGGTGTTGAAGCAGACCTCGCGGACTCCGAGTCCGCGCGAACTCATCAAAGAAGACGTCAGGATGCAAAGGTTTAGATGGTTAAACAATCACGATCAATCCAAACTATGAATCACCGTTCACGTCGTTGTCGCTGAATTCTCGTGCGCGATCTGCCATGCGCTCAAGTGTTGCTCCTCGGAAAGATCGGGGCTCTATTCCGCCGCGTGAGCCAACTTGAACAAACAGCTTTTAGCCACCGCATCCGGATCTCGGATGACGTTCGCTATCTGACGGTCGGTCAGGTGAAGCGGCGTTACGGTGGCGTGAGTGACATGTGGGTATGGCGCTATATGCGTCAGCACGGCTTTCCGAAGCCTGTGCAATTCGGCGGACCGACCTCAGCACGCCACTGGCTCGTCGCCGACCTTGAACAGTGGGAACGCGAGCGGAGTAAGGGCCATTAGCGAGGCCCGGCGGGGTCGCTCCTCCGTAAAGCGCTCCGCAATGTCGAGTCAGCCGGAGCCCCGGGTCTGTCGGAGCTACGGGGTAGGTCCGATGAGTCGGGCCAATCGCGGAAACGTCATAGGGGGCCGTGACGAAGGCTCTTTCCGAAAATCAGAAAAAGAAAATTGCAAAAAAAAATCCGTAAAAAGAAATTCATAAAAAGAAAAACCTGCTCAATAATCGACGGCATTCATTTGTCATCGATGACAATTGCCGATGTCCGCTCCGGAGGGAAAAAGGCCTCGACATCATCGGCACCGCTGTATTGGCCGGCAAGGCCGCGAACCACGATGCTGACGTCGCCGATTTGGACGACGCATTCGGTGGACTCGCCGAGGAAGGCGAGTTGCACCACACGTCCGCGAAATCGATTGATCGCCGCCTCGCCCGGACCGGCACCGATGGCTTTCAAGATGACATGCTCCGGACGGATCAATGCCGCCCCAGGTGCGGGGCCCCCGGTCGGGGTAGGCCCCTTGCAGAGAACAGGTCCCAGGACAGTCGCAATCTGTATGGCCTGCTCATCGCGACTAACAAGCTTCCCAGGGAGCAGATTGCTGCGTCCGACAAATGTGGCAACGAATGCGTTGCGCGGTTGATCGTAAATCTGGCGTGGCGCGCCGATCTGCACGATCGCACCGTTGTGCATGATGGCGATGCGATCCGACAGCGCCAAAGCTTCGGACTGGTCATGGGTGACGTAGACAGCTGTTACGCCGACTTCCTTTTGCAGCCGGCGGAGCTCACTGCGCATCTGTTCGCGCAGCAGGGCGTCGAGATTGCTCAACGGCTCGTCGAGCAGGAGCAGGCGCGGCTCGCCCACGAGAGCGCGCGCCAGCGCCAGCCGCTGCTGCTGGCCACCGCTCAACTGCGCCGCCGAACGCTCGGCCAGTGCCGCGAGCCCCATGGTTTCCAGTGTCCGCATCACCCGCTTTTGGATGTCAGCTTTGCTCCAGCGCCGGTCGCGTGCCATGCGCAATGGAAACGCGGTGTTGTCGAACACGTTCATGTGCGGCCACACCGCATACGATTGGAACACCATGCCGAGCCGGCGCTGATTGGCGGGTACGAAGACGCTTTTGTCGAAATCGAAGATGACCCGGTTATCGAGGGTCACGCGGCCGCTGCTGGGCTCCTCGAGACCGGCCACCGACCGCAAGGTCGTGCTTTTGCCGCAGCCGGATGGTCCGAGCAGCGTATAGAACTCCCCGGCCGCTACATCGAAGCCGATACCGCGGATGCCGCCGCTGTCCTCGGCAGCATAGAGCTTGGTGAGATTTTCCACCTGTAGCACGTTCGCACTCCGACCGCTCAGCCGAGCGGCAGCTGAAATCGGCGCGCCAGCACCAGAAAGGCAACGCTGAAGACCGTCATGATCGCAGTCCACACGCAGCCGAGCGCAGCCAGTTCGCCGATTTGTCCGTTGTTCCAGAAGTCGAATAGCGTCACGGCCACGATTTGCGAATCCGGCCCCACCAGCAGCAGCATGAGCGAAACGGCGCGGACCGCGATCAAGAATACAAAGAGCCAGCACGATATCATCGCGGGAACGAGCAGCGGCAGGACGATTTGCAAGAAAGCCGTCCCCTGCCGCGCTCCGGCGATTGCGGCGGCCTCCTCGAGCTCGGGATGGATTTGAATGACACCGAGCTGCGCGTAGCGCAAGCCGTACGGCATGTATGCAACAGTTGATGCGATAACGAGCGAAAGCAGCGTGCCGTAAATATGTGTGCCGCCGTGCACGAAGATCTGCAGAAAGGCGAGGCCGAGTACGATGGCCGGAAATACGAGCGGCAGCGCCGCCAGCGTATCCAGCACGGCACTGCCACGCATGCGACGCGCGACGCACCAGCCGGCGATCACCGAAAGCGCCGTGACCAGCGTCGCCGCTGACGCCCCCAGCACCAGCGTGTTGACGATCGAGCTCTGAAACGACCGCGAGTGCAGTACCTGCACGAAGTTCGCAACACCGAGCTTGGGCAGAGCCGCGACACTGAACGGTTGATAGTACGGCAACAACGCCGCCCACAGAATCGTTGCCAACGGGACGACGACGACGACAAGCGGTATCGCCACAATCAGCGCGCCCGCAGCGTACCGCCAGCGCCCAAGACGGACGACGCGCGGACGGAAACCCTTACCGGTCACGGTTTGATAGCGATAGGTCTGCGCCGCCACGCGATTATAGATTTGCAGCAGAATCGCCATGATGATGAGCAGCAACACGCCGAAGGCAGAAGCGCTGCCGTTGTCGGGCGGAATGCTGAGTGTCAACGTCTGATAGATCGTGCTGGTCAAAACGCGCTTTGAGCCTGGCAACCCCACCAGCGCCGGCACTTCGAACGCCTCCGACGCTTTGATGAAGGCCAGCAGACCGAACGCCAACAGGGCAGGGCGCGCCATGCCCATCGTGATATGCCGCAGCGTCGAAAACAAGCCCGCGCCACAGATGCTGGCAGCCTCCTCAAACGAGGCGTCGCTATTGCGGAACACAGGTGACAACAGCAGGAATGCCAGCGGTGACCAGAGCATTCCTTCGACGAACATCATACCGCCGAGCGAATAGACATCAATGTAGGGACCAGTCCCGCCGAATAGCTGCGCCAGGATGGCATTGACGGGTCCAGCCTTGCTCAGCAACAGCAGCCAAGCCACGATATAGAGGACATAAGGAACGCCGAGCGATATGATCGCCGCTACATAGAGGATCTGCCGAAAGGTCGCGTCGGTTCGCTCCGCCAGCCATGCTTGCGCCGCGCCAACGCTCAGCGCGACCAACGCCGCGCCCAATGGGTAAAGCACGCTGTTGACGAGCGTTGTCCCCAGGGAGCGGTCATTGAAAATCGCGGTGAAGTTGGCGAACGTGAGCGCACCGAAAGCTCCGTCAGCATCAAGCTGATGCAGGCTTGAATAGATGAGGAAGACGAACGGAGGAATGATTCCGGCGGACAGAAGTCCAATCAGCAAAACAACTTTCAGGGGATAACGGCGCAGCGCCACGACGCGGTCAGCGCCTAAGCCAGAACCCGTGTCCACCCTTCTGTCGGTGCTCGAAATCGCCACGACGCGCAGCCGATCAAGTCATGTCCCCGGTCCCTGTCACTTGGCGAACAGCTCGTTGTAAATCTGGCGCGAACGCGGCAGATCCGCATACATCTTCGCGGGGGAAATGAAATTTTCATGCAGGCCGATGTTGTGCGGCACGATCTTATTCAGGTCGGGCGAGGCAGGGACATCTGGACGGGCAGGGAAATAGTCAGCCTTCTGCAACTTCCCCTGTCCATCCTTCGACAACAGATAATCGATGAAGAGCATTGCCGCATAGGGGTGCGCCGGTGATTTCGGCAACATCACCGAGCTGACAACGGTAATGACCGGGTCGAGCGGCAGAGATGCAACGGGCGCTCCCTTTCGCGCACTGATGATCGGATGATGCAGGAACGCATCGAGGCACATCGCATACTCTCCGGCCATGACGCGATCGACGATGACGCGATTGGCAGAGGGGATGGTTGCGATGTCCTGTTTTGCCAATTTCTGCAGATAGGCGTAAGCCTTGTCCTCACCCATGAAATTGCGCACGCCGGTGATGAACAGCAGATTGCCCATGGTGGTGCCGGACCAGACCATCTTGCCCTTCCACTTCGGGTCCAAGAAATCCTGAAAGCTCTTCGGCAGGTCGGTGGGCTTGACCAGATTGGTGTTGTAGCAAGCGCCCAGATAGCTGACGCGCGTCGGTGCCCAATAGTTTTGCGGATCGCGCAGATTTTCCGGATATGCTGCAGTTTGCGGCGACCAGAACGGCTGGTCGATGTTGGCGGCGCGCATCGGTACTTCCAACCCGGTGCTTTCGACGACGTCGGCGACCATGTGGTCGGCGTGGGATTCCGCCATCAGCTTCTGAATTTGCTGCGGCGGGTCGTCGCGCACGTACTTTGCCTTGACGAATGGATATTTGGCCTCAAAGCCGTCAATGATGGGACGCAGTACCTGGTCGACGATCATCGATGAATAGACCGTGACCTCGCCCTCCTTGCGGGCGCCGTCAAGCAGGCGCTGTTCGCGATCCGGACCGCGGTACATCGGAGGATTGTCACTGGCTACGGTCTGTGCTGCCGTCGAACTTGCATTCAGCGCGACGATGGCGCCAAAGACCAGCATAAGCGCCCCGCGCGGTGCGATGATCGTCATGCGGCTTCCTCCCTTTTGTATCGGCGCGCCTGCTAGCGGCGGTCCACTATTGAAGTCAGAAGTCCCGGCTACTTTCCTTACGTCATATCAGCGCAGGAACGCATCGTTGTGCGCGCCAAGGTCCGGCGCAGCGGTCTCCACCCGCGGCGGTGTTGCACTGAGCCGCACTGGATTGCCCACGACCGAGACCGTGCCGCGGCTGCGATGCGGCAAGTTCTTGCGCATATCGAGTGCGACGACCTGCGGATCGGCGAAGACCTCGTCGAGCGTATTGACCGGCCCGCTCGGCACATCATGCTCACCAAGCAGCGTGAGCCATTCGGCACGGGGTCGCGACTGAAACGTTACGGCGAGTTCGGCGTACAGAGCATCGTAATTCTTGACCCGCAGTTCGCGGGTGCGGAATCGTTCGTCCGCGGCCAGGGTTTCACGATTCATCGCCGCCAGCAGGCCGCGCCAGAATTTCTCCGGAGACGACAGGTGCACAGCGAATGGGAGGCCGTCGCACGCAGTAAACGTGAAA
>Ga0182024_10027176_pt1 | contig 10021 bp, 12 predicted proteins | sample P32metaG_FD_120480 | JGI IMG/M metagenome (GOLD analysis project Ga0182024, IMG submission 120480) | Permafrost microbial communities from Stordalen Mire, Sweden - P3-2 metaG (Illumina Assembly) | ecosystem: Environmental > Terrestrial > Soil > Wetlands > Permafrost | place: Sweden: Stordalen...
GGGATTTATATTCTGAATCCGTTCGGCCAGCTCTTGAAGAGAGAAGCGCGGAGAGCGGCAGAACTCAATCAGTGCGAGCTCATCCGCGTTGATTTTGGAGGCTAACTTGGGAACCTGGTTTGCGATCGACAGCGGGATGTTAACCACTCCATGGCGATCCCCATGCAACAAATCACCCGACGAAATCTTCAAACTACTGATCTCCACTGGCTCGCCAAACTCCACGATGTGAGCGTAGGCGTGCGATACGGAAGTATGGTTGGCGTACATTTGAAATCCCATGGCCTCCACAGCCGGCAAATCGCGAACCGCACCATTGGTGACACAGCCCACGCAATTCAGAGCAACGCCGATGGCGGCGTGAATTTCACCCACGAAGGCTCCCAATCCCGGGTTATGGTCGGTGTCTTGCAAAACCAGCACCCGCGGCTCAGGTACCGAGGCCACATAGTTCCACCAATCCATCCGGTCGTAGTAACAACGGTGGCTCATCGGCGGCGACGCCGTTCGGATTCGGGCCGTGGCTGCATAGCCGACCATCGGAGGGAGTTTCGGAAACCGGCAGCGCGCCACGCCGGACAGGAATCCCTCGTTCCGCAACCGAACATTAAGCCATTCGATGGCGTTCGAGATCGTGCAGCTATCAAAGCCCTTTAGTTTTTCCAGATCCACAGAAGACAGAACGGTTCGATGGGTCATTTTGTTGGGACGCGATTGTGGCCGAGGGGCACAGCTATGGTCAGGAGCTTCAAGATTCCTCTACGTCCATAACATACGACGCGTAGGAGGCTCGACCATATACCAGCCGGGTGGTATTTTTTTACAAAAACGCTGGTAGATTGCTCCGCCAGAGGGGGCCCTCGGTTAGTATGAAGGCAATTGCATGGCGAAAGCCTTGGCAGCGAAGTCATCAGACCGCGTATTTTTTCACTCGCGCCTGGCGCTGGCAGTTGGATTTGGCGGGCTGTTGTCGATCATGGCTCTGGCCGGAATCGACGCGCTGAACGTGCTCCACCAGTTCCGCGGGAGCGATGATCAAATCAGGCGCCGCTATCTTTCTCAAAACCACGTACTAAATGACATCCGGTCCGATGTTTACGTTTCGGGCACCTACGTCCGCGATTACCTGCTTGAGCCTGACACCGTGAGAGCGGATGCCTATCGAGCCAGTCTCGAAGAGGTGCGGAGGCGCATGGAATCCTCTCTGGAATCCTACCGGCGCGAGGTCGCACCAACGGAAGCGCAACACTATTCGGCTTTGCGGGCAGAACTGATGGACTATTGGGGGATATTGGCACCCATCTTTCAGTGGAACCCAGCGGAGAGGCAGCGCTCTGGTTACGCTTTTCTTCGCGATGAGGTTTTTCCTCGGCGCCAGAACATGCTCTCGCTCGCTGGCCGCATCGATGCCCTTAATGAACAGCAGTTGGATGCCGGCAACGGACAGGTGGTCGCTCTATTACTCAGTTTCCAGACCCGGCTGCTGCTCACCCTATTGGCAGCGCTGGCGCTTGGACTGGGCTTGGCTCTGTTCACCATGCGGAAGATCTTGAACCTGGAAGAACAAGCCCGCCTCCAGTATGTTGATGTAGCTGACGCTCGTTCGCAGCTTAAGGAACTATCCGCGCGCTTGGTTCAGGCGCAGGAAACCGAGCGGCGGTCCCTGTCCCGAGAATTGCATGACGAAGTGGGCCAAGCGTTGTCCGCCGTTCTCATCGAACTCCGGAATCTCTCGGCTGGGCTCGCGGTACGGTCCGAAGAACAATTGCGCCGCCATGTCGAAACTATCAAAGGGCTGGTGGAGGGTACCGTCCGGGTAGTTCGCAATATGGCGCTTTTGTTGCGGCCATCCATGTTGGACGATCTTGGATTGATTCCAGCCCTGAAGTGGCAGGCGCGGGAATCTTCAAAGACCACGTCGATGGATGTGACTATCGCGGCGGAACTCCATTCCGACGAGTTGCCGGATGAGTACAAGACTTGCATCTATCGTGTCGTCCAGGAAGCGCTCCACAACTGCGCGCTGCATTCGCATGCCACCACCGTCCGCATCCGCGTCCGACAGCAGCCCGATCGTCTGTTGCTGACCGTTCAAGACGATGGGCGGGGCTTTGACGTTCAGGAGACGAAAGGAATGGGACTACTCGGGATCGAGGAGCGCGTTACCCGCCTGGGAGGAAAATACAAAATTCACTCGCAGCCGGATCGGGGAACGATACTGTCCGTGGAATTGCCCTTCACTGAAGAGATAACGAGCGAGTACGCCCATGAAACAAATTCGCATCCTGTTGGCTGACGATCACACCGTCATGCGACGAGGTCTAAGGCTTCTGCTGGAGAGTCATCCCGAATTCGGCGTGGTCGCCGAGGCATCGGATGGACGGCAGGCCATCGAACAAGCCGAAGCAACCGAGCCGGATGTCGTGGTCCTCGACATCGCGATGCCCAACTTGAATGGAATCGAAGCCGCGCAGCGCATCCATACGGCCTTGCCTGATACCGCGATCGTGATTCTCAGTATGCACTCGGACGAAGGCTATGTACTACGAGCGCTGAAGGCGGGAGCCAAGGGTTACCTCTTGAAAGATTCCGCCGAGGGGGATCTCATCGATGCCATCCAATCCGTGTACGAGGGCAAAACTTTCTTCAGTCCGGAAATCACCAAGATGCTGATGGAAGATTACGTGCGTGAAATCCGGACTCGCGGAGCCGACGACAGCTACGATTTGCTGACCTCCCGGGAGAAAGAAATTCTTCAGCTCCTGGTCGAGTTGAAGTCCAATAAAGAGATCGCACAGGTGCTCAACCTCAGCCTGTATACGATCGAAACCCATCGCAGGAACCTGCACGAGAAATTGAATCTGCATAGCCTTCCGGAACTGATTCTTTATGCCGTGCGAAAAGGCGTGACCTCGTAGTTCTAGCGGTGTCCGCCACCGCCACCGCCGCCACGTCCGCCCAAAACCGCCGCCGCTGAATCCACTGCTGCGGCCAAAGCCAGGGACGCTAGCACCACGAACGTGGCAGGCGTGTGCAACGGATCCGGAAGATCGGCCACTGGCGGTGTAGCCCGGATGGTATCCCGGCCCGAAGCGCCGACGGTAGCCGACACCGCCGTGGCCACCATATCCGGACCCATAGCCAAAGTACGGAGCTCCATACGCAACCCGTGGTGAGTAGAAGTTCTAGCCGAACGGGTCGAAGAAGATGCCATCGTCCGGGATGAATGTATAAGCGTCAAACCATGGATCCCAGTACCATCCATCGCCTGACCAGAGGCCAGGAGACCAGCCCGTACCTCCCCGTACGTCCGGGCAGCATCAACGTTAGCCTCCGCCAAATATAAGATGCCCGCAGGCCCGCCCGCCTGTAGAAATCGTCTTTGCGCGCTTGCTTGTCTAATCGCTGTTTCTTCAGCTTTCCGGTAACGTTGAGCGTGACTTGGTGGCCGGCTGACTGAACCTCAGCCTTTCCGTCGAACACTCAGATTAGGCCGCGATCCGCATCAAAGTCATACAAACCCGCCTTCACCAGCTGCGTGCTTGAGTTGTTTAAACCAATCCGTATGTTGTTATCCGGCCGGATTTCCGCTACCTCAACCATGGCGCCCCTTTTCGAGAGCTTCGATTATCTGCGCAACGTTGGCGAGAATCAAAAAACCCGAAGCGGCCTTGATCACACTCGACGTTCGCTCCCTACACACATTCGAACCGGCGGATCACCATGTCAAAGGTTCACTTCTCCGAGATGCCCGGTGACGACAACGCCGCACCCTGTCCGCTGCTCAGATTTTTTTCGGACGCCCCGGTGGCTGTGTGGCGAGCCAGCAGAATATCAATCCGGAGAAAACTACTGAACTTGCGCAGTGGTGACGCCTTATGCCGCGATCGAAAAGGAGTACGACCGTGGACTTAAGAGATAGGATTCCGGCGTCGCAGAGCGCTACAGACGGAACTGGGAGGGCGGTCGGTTGGGACTGCTACATTCTGCATTTAACCTGCGTCGGTCTGGGGCGTCGAAGAGCTTTCCGCGCTCATCGCAGACGTGGAGTTGGACCGTAAAGGCGTGCCAGTATTGCTGAAGCAGTAAACTGGGCAGCGAACTTGGTAGCCTTCCATGTGGACCGCCGTTTCGCCGATGCCTTGGACGGCCTGATTGTCCTAGATCTGCGCAACAACAACGCCCGTGTGCTGGAGCGTTACATGGGCGGGGACGAGCGGCGCAATTTCTGAGTCGTCAGTTCTCCCCAGGTAACGGTGTACTAGTCCCGGTCTCTTCCTCACATTCCACTGTTCCGTGCCGAAGAGGGGAGTTATGAAAGCCTGCTCCCCTCGCTTTGCATCGCTGGGTTTCGTCTTGATCGCGACGAGCTCGATAGCGCTATTGGGACAAAATCAGACGCCGGCGGGCAACCCGGCTGACTCGTCAGCGAGCCAAGCTGACGCCGATCAATCCGGCACCACGCAAGCCGACCGATCGGGACCAATGAACTATTTCCTTCGCGCGTTCAAATTCAGTGGCTTGATACAGGAGCGCTGGGAGGCCACCGATGGGCCGTTCAGCGTCACTCCTGCCGACTCCTACGTGCTGAGCCAGGAGCGGCTGGGCCTGTCATTCCAGCCTTCTTCGTGGCTGCATTTTATGCTCGAAGCCCAGGACTCCCGCGTGTTTTTCTATAAGACCCAGCCTTCCAACGCTATCTCTAATCCCATCGATCTTCACCTGGCCTGGGTCAGTCTAGGCCATCCAGAGGGCCCAGGTGTTTTCGTCGAAGTGGGCCGGCAGAATGTGGTCGTCGGCTCCGGGCACCTGATTGCGTCCCTGGATGATTGGTGGACCAACACGGCGAGAAACTTCGATGTGGCGAACGGCACGATCACGACGAAGTATTTCAAAACCCAACTGCTGGCGGGTTCAGAGGAGTTGGTTAATCCCGCGGGCCTGGATGAACACACGCCCGGGGCCCACATCTACGCCGATTACAATAGCTTCGGTCATCTGGTTCCAGGCGCATCGCTGGAACCTTACTTCATTGCCAGAACGTACGACGGTATCAAGAGCAAGGAAGGAACGCTCGGGAATGCGAACACGCTGGCGGTGGGTGGCCGCTGGATCGGCACGCTGCCGGGCCGCTTCGACTATAACTTCGAACCGATCCATGAATTCGGGGATTATTCCAACGATCATGTGGATGGGAACGCCCTGTTGGCGGGTGTTGGATGGATCGTCACTCAGTTCGGTTGGAAGCCGCGCATCAGCACCGACTACGAGTACGCGTCGGGTGATAACGCCAAGAAAAACGACGTTCGCGAAACGTTCGACAACATGTATGGATTCAATCAGCCAATGAACAGCTTGACCGGCGTGTTCGGGTTCAAGAATCTTGAAGACCTGCGCGCCGAGGTCCAATTCAGTCCTTTCAAAAAGGTGACGCTGAAGGTGGACGGCCGAGACTTCTGGCTAGCGAATGTTCAAGACGGGCTGTATAACGCCCTAGGCATCATGACCGTTCATGACGTGAAGGCCACCAGCGCGCATATCGGCGAGAGCGTCGAGATGATGGCGACTATTACCCCGAATAAGTACACCACGTTCGGCCTCGGCATTGGCACGCTCTTTCCCGGCGAGTACCTGAAGCAGGCAGAAAAAGACCAAGCCTTCGTTTATCCCTACATCTACTGGAGAGAAAGGTTCTGATTCCGCTGCTCGCCCGAAGTCGGGGATGGAAGTCAGCTATCGTAACCTGGCGCAGCGCAGCGCTGTGAAGACCAGCGACCAGATCGGGCGGCGGCCAAGCAACGCCAAATCACACAGATATCAAACGCCATCCTCAATACACAAGCCCTCACGCGGAAGAGGGCTTGCGTATCCAGCGAACAACTTAATGCGCAAACAGCCTCCTCAAGCAACGTGCGCGTACGCTGCAGGCATTGGGTTGGTCGCTGAACAACAGCGCTCCACTCAATCGCCCCGTTCAATCGCCGGATGCACGATAACCCGGCCGCGAGAACACCGAGATCTTCCGCATTCCCTCTTTCCGCGCTACCTGGACGCGAACCGGGTGAAAGCGGCCATCCTTGGCATCACCGGCCGGCACGTACCCGATTACATATTGCGAGCGAAGCTCACGCGAGATCTGTTCTGCGGTGGCTGCCAATTCACGCTGGCCATTCACCTGGAAATAGCGCCCTCCAGCCTGATCGCTTAGGCGTTCCAGCAGGTCCGGTCCAATGACTTCCTCTGGCGAGAGCTGCCGAAAAACCAAGGGTTCAATGGTATCCACGGCATAAATCTGCACGCCAGACTCCGCCAGAGAGCGCATCAATTCGCGTTCCGTGGCGCGGCTGTGGTTGTAGCCTCCGTCGGAAAAGATCAGCATCGCTCGGCGCGCGTTGCTGGCGTGTTTCATCGTTGCCAACCCGGTTTCGAGCGCGTCCAGAAGAGATGTTTGGCCGTGTGCGGACGCCTGCAGCAGCCGGCTCTGGATCTGCTCGGGATTCTGGGTCCAGGATGCAGCCACCGCCGGTTGGTCAGCGAACGTGATGAGCGAGAATTCGTCTTGTGTATTCGCGCTTTGGAGAACCGCGTCCAAAGCCGAGCGCATGCCAGCCATTTTGCCTTGCATGCTTCCGCTGACGTCAAAGATCACGGCGAGCGATAATGGTGTTTCCTCCTCCGAGAAATACGCGATGTTCTGCTTAACCTTATTCTCGAAGATCTGAAAATCATTACGGGTGAGCCCGCGAACGGGCCGATCGTGGCCATCGAGCACGCTGGCGTTCACCAGCACGACGTCGGCGTTGACATGAAAATTGTCGGGAGTTCTTTTTCCCGCAATGGCCTTATCGGATACACCACAGAACAGGATGGCGAGTCCAAGACCAAGTATTGACTTCATTTTTCAACGATATCCGCCGGATCTGTACAGCTCTCTAAAGCAATTGTACGTCCGGTACTAAGCTATCGGGGACTAGGGAGAATTAAACCAAAATCGCAAATGCGGGCTCAGTGTGGGTTACGGGCCCATATAAGGTATCGCGCTCCAAAGGCTCGCGCACGGCTTCGCGAATAAGGCAGCAACTCGCTCCGCCGCATGCCTTGGCTGGTGGTTGGGCGCGCTTCGTGATAGATCTTCTCTTCCGCCACCGTGCCGTCCAAATCGTCCGCGCCGAAGCGCCAATTTGAGAGCCCGGGCCACATCGTCGGCCCGAAACGGTTTGGCCACAAGATCGTATCCACCGCAGTGTATGAGCTCTTGCCAAAGGTAGTCGTCCGCTACTCGGGAAGCCAAGATGACGCAGCCACGGTGCGGTGAGGAAGCTAAAGCCTGAACAGCTGTCCGCCAATCCGCGTTGGGCCGATCGATTCGGCGAAGTGTATATCCACTGGCTCGCGATCCGCCTCCCGGGAGAAAGAAATTCTTTGGCTCCTGGCCGAATTGAAATCCAATAAAGAGATCGCACAAGTGCTCAACCTCAGCCTGTATACGATCGAAACCCATCGCAGAAACTTGCATGAAAAACTGAATCTGCATAGCCTTCCGGAATTGATTCTTTACGCGCTGCGAAAAGGTGTGGCCTGGTAGTTCTAGCGGTGTCCGCCACCGCCACCGCCGCCGCCATGGAATCCGCCGCCACCTCCATGGAACCCTCCTCCGCCAGCCCGACTGAATCCGCCACCGCCGGCACGTCCGCCGAAACCGCCGCCGCCGAATCCCCGTCCGCGGCCAAAGCCGGAGACGCTAGCACCACGAACGTGGTAGGCGTGTGCAACGGATCCGGAAGATCGGCCAATGGCGGTGCGGCCCGGATGGTATCCCGGCCCGAACTGCCGACGGTAGCCGACACCGCTGTAGCCGTAGCCACCATATCCGAACCCGTAGCCAAAGTACGGAGCTCCATACGCATCCCATGGTGAGTAGAAGCCCCAGCCGAACGGATCGAAGAAGATGCCATCATCCGGAATGAACGTATAGGCGTCAAACGAAGGGTCCCAATACCATCCGTTCCCATAGAAGCTGGTTGGCGACCAACCGCGTCCGCCCCCGTACATCCTGGCCTGATCGACGTTGGCCTCTGCCAAATAAGACGCCCTCAGGCTAGCCCACCTGTAGAAATCGTCCATATCCGTTTTCTTGTCGAATTTCCGCTCCTTCAGCTTTCCCGCGGCGTTGAGAGCTATTTGCTGTCCGCTCTTCAGGTCAATGTGCTGACCGGCTTCTTGAACCTCGGCCCTTCCGTCGAACACTCGGATTATGCCGCGATCCGCATCAAAGTCGTATAAACCAGCCTTCAGCAACTGCGTGCTTGAATTGTTCTGGCCAATTCGAACGTTATTTTCCGGCCGGATTTCCGCAACTTCGACCATGGCTCGACCCTTTTCCAGCGTCACGATCGTATCGGCCAAACCCGGCGAAACCATCCGCACGGAACTATGATTGTCGATTCTTAGAAAGATGCCTGGCGCTAGCAGGATCTCCGCTCTGCCGTTCTCCGTTGAGAGCAATTGGCCGGCCGCAACTGTCGCCGATCCCATGGATTTTTCCGTGAGGGTTTGTGCGCCGATGGCCGCTTGACCTTCGATGTAATTGACCGTTCCGGGTTGCGGGGGTAAAGAGCCCCAAGCAGGGCTGGATAACAGCGCAGCCAGGAAGAAGCCTCCAACTGCTTTCGATGACTTCTTCATAGCCTTCAGTGCCTCTATCTGATTGATGTTGCTGAAGAGCAAGTGGTTGCTCGCGAGGAGTTGGTAGAAATAGACGACGGCGGGTGGTATTGCTGTACTACTAGTTTGACGAACAACTCACCATGGGGTAGAGGCAGCGTATGGCAGTATCGACTGCGCGCAGTACGATCTCTTCACGTAGCGGGCGAATCAAGACGTCAAAGCCGCGGTGATGTAACACGTCCCACCAAAGGTAGTCGTCATTCGTTGGTGAGACGAGAAGGATACAACTGCCCGGACAGGCGGCAGCCAAGCGATCCATAACCTCGCGCCAGGGATATCCGGACTGATTGCGATCGCACAGGATGAGATCAAAGCCGCCGCATGACGCCAGCTTGAATGCTTCTTGAGGTGAACCTGCGAACTTCGTTTCCCAGCCGTGCTGGTTGCCAAGATATTCCAAGAGAAAAATATCGTCTAGGGAAATTGATACAGCTAGAATCCTTAGGCGCTTACCTGCAGATTCCGAAAGCGCAGTATTCCTTTTTTTCAACCACTCAGATAGCCACATGCCACACCTCCTATTGCGTGGCGGCTGCCCTGGCACTCTTCCAATAGGACAAAGCCAATTTGAGAGCCCGGGCCACATCGTCGGCCCGAAACGGTTTGGCCACAAGATCGTATCCACCGCAGCGTATGAGCTCTTGCCAAAGGTAGTCGTCCGCTACCCGGGAAGCCAAGATGACGCAGCCACGGTGCGGCGAGGAAGCTAAAGCCTGAACGGTTGTCCGCCAATCCGCGTTGGGCCAATCACGGTCGTACAAAATCACGGGAGAGTTCAATCGGTTCATTGCCTCCCAGGCGTCCACGTGCGATTCGGCGAAATGTATATCCACTGGCTCGCGATTGGAGATGCAGTTCAGTATTTCGCGATCGTGATCGCTGACGACCAGAGCAACGATGGAGATCCGAGGTGTCGCCGCCCGGGCATCACTCTTGGTGCAAGGTACGGCGCCGCGACGGCCCGCTTGAACCCGCTTGGGACCATCCGCTAGGAAAGAATGTAGCGCGCGCAGCATAGCGAGCATTCGGGACCTCCAAGAGTAAAACAGCAGAGGGCCGTGGGTCCCTGCATGGGTCTGGTTCGAGCTTAACGACGATCGACAAGTTTCGGAATACTAGGCCGGCGGTATTCTGCGAGGTAGAACGCAGGTAGACAGCTTGCCGGCGATCAGTTCACAAGTGTTGATGCCGTGCGCGGTCATGGTCCAATCTTTGACGATAGGCGCAGATCCAGACCTCAAAGCAAGAGGTCTGTTTTTCGTCTCCTACCTCGCGACGCACGGGCTGCCGCTTA
>Ga0182024_10027177_pt1 | contig 10021 bp, 12 predicted proteins | sample P32metaG_FD_120480 | JGI IMG/M metagenome (GOLD analysis project Ga0182024, IMG submission 120480) | Permafrost microbial communities from Stordalen Mire, Sweden - P3-2 metaG (Illumina Assembly) | ecosystem: Environmental > Terrestrial > Soil > Wetlands > Permafrost | place: Sweden: Stordalen...
CGCGTCTCGCTGGGCGGCATGCACGACGAGGCCGAGATTCGCGGCCATCGCCGCACCTATATCGGCGCGCTGCCGGGGCAGATTATTCAGAGCATTCGGCGGGCGGACGCGAACGACCCCGTCATCATGCTGGACGAGATCGACAAGCTGGGCCGCGACTTCCGCGGCGACCCGGCCTCGGCGCTGCTTGAGACGCTCGATCCCGAGCAGAACAACACGTTCCGCGACAACTATCTCGACGTGCCGTTCGATCTGTCGAAGGTGTTATTTATTTGCACCGCCAACATGCTTGACCCCATTCCGCCGCCGCTGCTGGACCGCATGGAGTTGATCTTCCTGCAGGGCTACAGCGAAGAAGAGAAGCTGCACATCGCCATTCGCTACCTGGTGCCGCGGCAGATCAGGGAGAACGGCATCACGACGGAGCAGATCGAGTTTCCGGAGGATGCGCTGCGCCACGTCATTCGCCATTACACGCGAGAAGCGGGAGTGCGCAAGCTCGAGCAGGTGCTGGGCACCGTGTGCCGCAAGCAGGCGCGCCGCGTGGTCGAGGGGAAGACTGAAAAGCTCATCATCACCCGCTCGGTGCTCAAGGAATTTCTCGGCGGCATTCAGGTGCGTGTAGACACCGAAGTGTCTGAACGCGTGAAGCGGCCGGGCGTGGCTGTGGGCCTGGCGTGGACTCCGGCGGGCGGCGACATCCTTTTCATCGAGGCCAACAAGATGAAGGGCAAGGGCGGCTTCACGATGACCGGGCAGATCGGCGAGGTGATGCAGGAGTCGATGCAGGCAGGGCTGACCTGGGTGCGGTCGAATGCCGAGAGCCTTGGGCTGAACGAGGATTTCACCTCGCAGATCGACCTGCACATCCACGTGCCCGCCGGAGCGATCCCCAAGGACGGCCCGTCGGCCGGTGTCACCATGGCGACAGTTCTGGCGTCGCTCCTTACCGACACGCCGGTGCGCCCGCTCACCGCCATGACCGGCGAGATCACGCTCAGCGGCAATGTGCTGCCGGTGGGAGGCATCAAGGAGAAGTTCCTGGCCGCGCGCCGGGCGGGAATCGAGACGATCATTCTACCTGCCGAAAACCGCCAGGATGTGGAGGAAGACCTGACCCCGGAGCTGATGGAAGGCGTCGAGGTCCACTACGCCAAGCGGATTGAGGATGTGCTGGCCGTGGCTCTGCCGCTGATGAAGCCACGCGCCGATGTTCGGTCCGACGTGCGCTCGTCCGAGTCGCGGACAGAACTGCGGTCCGAGCCCCGCCCCGAGCAGCGTCCTGAGCAGCACAATGGCTTGACGGAGATTCCGGTGAGCTCTGCGGCGTAAGCGCGGCATTCAACGTTGATCGCTTCAATACCACGCCGGTGGCCGGGCAATTGCGGTTCCCGGAATTGTGTCGGGAAATTGCGATGCCTCAAGATGCTGTAGCCGGATGAAGGTTGCCACTTGGGCCAGGCCACCGGCCGGTTTCGCAACGGGACAGAGTAACCCTACTGGCAACCCCAATTCCTGCGCGACAATGCGAATTGGTTCCACAAGATCGGTGTCGTTGGAAAGGACTGCGGCCACGTCGAATTTTCCGTGAAATGCGTCGCGCAACAAATGGCTAGCCAGGTTCACGTCGCTTCCTTTTTCTTCGGTCTTCCAGATTCTTGCAACAGCCGGATACGGAGGGCTGAAGGGCGGCACAGTTCCTCCTCGCAATTGCGGCGGATGTACGAGACCTGCCCAGGGCTTTGTAATGAGGAAGTTTCCGAGGTGGACGATAATCTCGCGGACAGTTTTAAGAGCATCCAGATATATCTGCTGGCGGGCGGGAGCAGATGGGTCGATGCGTCCAGAAATCCGCGCCGTGTAATAGCGAACGGTTTGAATCTGGTTTTGTGACTGGAGAAGTTCTATGGATAGTGTCTTGAGGTTAAGCCATTTGTACCGCGGGTTGTCCCTGAGCAGCCGGTAATAGAGGTTGAAGCCGTCGATATAGACGATCGTTCGCATAAGGATTCCAATAAAGCAAAAGCCGTCGTGATTGCTCACAGACGGCCTTTGGGCCTGCGGCACGCCGCAGGTGGGTGATAACCCATTATCGTCATTTCTGGCGGTAAGAGCAAGCGAATTCCGCTGACTAAGTTACAGAAAAATCTCCCGAATCCTGCCGGCCGTCCGATTCCCCGCTCCCGCGTCTAATCCTCAGGCGGTATGCTTCTTCTTGTGATGCAGGTGCGCGTTCTCCCCTTTGGCGTTCTCAAGGACTCGCTCGGTCCAACTGCGGCTGTTGTCGAGTTGGCGGACGGCGCCACGGTTGCGCAGTTGCTGGATCAACTAGCCGAGCGCCGGCCCGCGCCGATGCTCGGCGGCATCGCCGTCAGCGTGAATGCCGAGTACGCTGCAGCCGCGCAGGTGTTGCGCGAGGGCGATGAGGTGGGCCTGTTGCCGCCTGTCTCCGGCGGCGCGGCAATCACTACCGAGCCGGCTCAGTTCACCGCGCTGACGCGCGACTCGATCGATGCCAATTCGCTCATTGCCGCGGCCAAATGCGGAGAAGACGGCGCGGTGGTGGTATTCGACGGCATTGTGCGCGACAACACGCGCGGCCGGCACACGCTGCATCTTGACTACGAGGCGTACGAGGAGATGGCATCGAAGCAGATGGACGACCTGGCGCGTCAGGCCCGCGCTCAGTTCGGAGTGCGGCAGGTGACGATGGTGCACCGGCTGGGCCGCATCCATATCGGCGAAACCAGCGTACTGATCGTGGTGGCTTCAGCGCATCGCGCGCAGGCCTTCGACGCCTGCCGGTGGCTCATCGACACGCTCAAGAAAACGGTGCCGATCTGGAAGAAGGAGACCTTTGCGGATGGAGCCGCGTGGGCCGCAGGCGAGCCGTTTCCCGCCGAGATCGCGGTTGAGCCGGAGGCCGGGCATGGCTCGTAGACCTTGGAAACTCCCAGGTCTCAAAATCGAGACCTGGGGCACCCATTTATTGCTCTCGATGTTCCTGGCGTCGCCCTTTTACCTCTCAGCGCAGGAAGCCACATTCCACGTCGACGTAAAGCTCGTCGATATATTCGTCAACGTGACCGACGCCAACGGCGCTCTTGTCGGCGGGCTCACGAAAGACGACTTTCAGGTGGCTGAAGACGGCCGCCCGCAGAAGATCGCTGTGTTTGAAAAGCAATCGGAGCTGCCCCTGAACCTGACGCTGGCCATCGACACCAGCGGCAGCGTGCACAAGGATATGGCGCAGGAGCAGGACGCGGCGCGGCGCTTCGTGCACGCGCTCATGCGCCCGCAGGACAAGATGAGCCTGCTGGAGTTCGCCACCGATGTGCGCGAGCTGTCGGCATTCACCAGCAAGGTGAGCCAGATCGACCGCGGCCTGGGCCAGTTGCGCGGCGGAGAGGCCACGGCGCTCTACGACGCCATCTACCTGGGCTCGCAAAAGCTTGGCCCGCAGCAGGGCCGCAAGGTGCTGGTGCTGGTGTCGGACGGCGGCGACACGGCCAAGAGCACCACCTACGCCGGCGCCCTTGAGCAGGCGCTGCGCAATGAGGTCATGATCTACTCGCTGATCGACGTGCCCATTGAGGCCAGCGCCGGCCGCGACCTGGGCGGCGAACACGCGCTCATCACGCTCGCCGAGCAGACCGGCGGCAAGAGCTTCTATGTCAGCTCCGGAGGCCTCGACAAGGCATTCGAGCAGGTGAGCGAAGACCTGCGCACGCAGTACATGCTGGGCTACTATCCCGCGCACCAGGCGCCTGGCACCAGCTTCCATCGCATCCAGGTTTCTGTGCCCCGCGCTGCCGCCGATGCCTTCAACATCCGCCATCGCACCGGCTACTACATGGACGCGGCGACGAAAGGGAACTGAGCGCAGATTCCCGGCTGCGATGGATTTCTTTCCATCTCTTACCGCCCGCCGCGCCCGCATTGCATCTAAAATTGCACTATGACTCCGCCAGCCACCATCCGCCGCCGCTCCAAGAACCCTCCGCCGGGCGAGACCGGCCAGGAAGCTCTCTACCTCCGTTCCCTCAGCGACCGCCAGGTCACCGTCCAGGTCAAGCTGCGCGACGGAGAAAGCGTGCGCGGCTGGATCGAGTACTTCGACGAAGGAATGCTGCGCCTGACACGCGAGGGCAAGCCCAACCTGTTCATCTACAAGCACCAGATCCGCAGCATCACTGAGGCCGGCCGGACCCCGCGGCGTGCTCCCCGGGCCGATGGGGCAAATGGCAACGGAGCAGTGTCGAACGGGGGCGCATCTTGACCCAGAACGGCGCTGGGGAGCCCGGGTTAGAGTGGGTTCCGTCCGCGTCGGCCATTGCAGGCGAAGGGGGCGCGCGGCTGCGCGAGTTCTTCGCCCAGGGTGTCGAGACCGAATACAAGGGCGACGTTGACATTGTGACCGTCGCCGACCGCACCGTGGAAAAACTGATCCGCGGACGGCTGCGCGAGGCGTTTCCCGAGCACGGCGTCTACGGCGAAGAGGGCACGCGCGACCGCATGGAGGGCGAGTACCGCTGGTACGTCGACCCGCTGGACGGAACCACCAACTTCGCGCACGGCTTTCCGCATTTCTGCGTTTCGCTGGGCCTGGAACACCGGCCCGCCGCGCTCAAGCCGGGCCAGGACGGTACGCTCGTGGCCGCAGTGATTTACGATCCGATGCGCGACGAGCTCTTCACGGCCGAGCGCGGGCGCGGTGCATGGCTCAACGGCAAGCAAATTCATGCTTCCCGCATCGCGGACCTGGCCGAATCGCTGATTTCGACAGGCTTCCCCAGCCGCAAGCGCCACGACAGCCCGAACATCCACTTCTACCATGAGTTCACGCTGCGATCGCACGGGGTGCGCCGCGCCGGCTCGGCTGCACTTGACCTGGCCTGGACCGCCTGCGGCCGCGTCGAGGCCTTCTGGGAGTTCAATCTGAACCCGTGGGACACGGCAGCCGGCATTTTGCTGGTGGAAGAGGCCGGCGGGCGCGTCTCGGATTTTTCCGGCGGCCGATTTCGCCTCGACAGCAGGGAAGTGCTGGCCTCGAACGGGCTCATCCACGATGAGCTGGTGGGGCTGTTTGAAAGCATGTTCGCCGGCCGCGATCTGACGCCGATTCCGACGCCCCAGGAGTTTGCGGCGCGCCGCGCGGAACGGGAAGCCCAACGCTAAATTCCCGCAGCTTCCCGCATCGCAAAACGCCCTGCATTGTTGATTGAGCCAGCCGCGGGTCGCTGTGCTACTATCAGCGTCGAGAGCAAGTCTCCGCGGAGAGAAATCACAGATGGCTTACATCATTGCAGAACCCTGTATCGGCACCAAGGACAGCGCCTGCGTAGACGCCTGTCCGGTCGATTGCATCCACCCCAAGAAGGACGAAGACGGCTTCGCCGAGACTGACCAGTTGTTCATTGACCCGGTCGAGTGCATCGACTGCGGCGCGTGCGTTCCGGCGTGCCCGGTGTCGGCCATCTTTGCCCAGGACGATCTGCCCGAGAAGTGGGCGCACTTCACCGAGAAGAACGCCACCCACTTCGGCCGGTAGTCTATCGCTTCGTGTTTTCGTCCACAAATGCGCGCATCCTCCTTTCCGGAGGTGCGCGCTTCTCTATCTCCATGTTTTATGAGCGGTTTTTCTAGTGCTTTATATAAGTCGAAAAAGCTATCCGTCCGACGCGCGTTGTCCGCTTTTCCCATCCGAGCAATGTTTCATTCATCACGAGCGGCTCAGGCCAGGCGATCGGAGCCTCCCGTTCTCCGATCGCCTGCCTGCCCTCTAGCGGTTGGTGCTTCCGGAGTGAGACTGTTGGCCGGACTTGTTCTGCGCATCGCGGTTGCCCTGGTCCTGCGCATCCTGGTCGGAGCCGCCCTTTGACTGGCGGCTGGGCTGGCCGCTCTGGTTCGGCTGGTTGCCGCCGGACATATCCTGCCCGCGGCCGCTGCCGGATTGGTTGGAAAAGTTGCCCTTGTCCTGGCCCTGCTGGCCACCCTGGGTCTTCGTGTTCATCTGGTTTTGAGTGCGGTCTTCGGTTCCATGCTGTGACATGAGGTATCCCTCCGGGGATAGGTTCGTCCTTTACTCAGCTTGGATTGCCGGAGCGGTTGCGCCGTTGCCCGAAATCCTCGCGCCGGAGAGATCGTCGGTGAATCCATTGAAGCCCGGTGATAAGAACCGTAAGTGCGCATCCGGGCTGGATTCATCGCTTGAATCGAATTGTCCGTCGGCTCAACGGGAATCGCTTCGCGGCCTTGACAGGCGTACGCCTGAAAGCGCTTGTGCGGGAGCGAAGAACGCTCCGAACGAAAACTCCGGACCGGCAGATTCATCCATCGGCTGCGGGGATTTCACCGCTAACCAACTTATAAGCCAATCTCTTCCATCACTTCTGCGCGCGCGGTAAACACCGGCTTCACATCGGCTGCCTTGCGGTCAGAAACATCAGCCCGCCCGGCCTCGATCGCAAACTGCCCCTGCGCGTTTTCCACGAATTCAACATTGTCGCCGATCTTCAGTCCAAGCTTTTTGCGCACTTGCGACGGGAGTGTGATGCGGCCGTTGAACGTGATCATTGCGGTAGGCATTTGTGACCTCTGAATCTAATTGTAAGCCCAGTTGCCGGCTGTCCCATTTCGATACAGCACGGCGCTGTGTCCTTCTCGATTCATCCGAGAAACTCCCTCTTCGTGCCCTCTTCGCCATTGAAGTGTCCAATTTTCTTTCAAATTCCGCAATTCTCGTGATTCGCATCGGAAGACTGCTCGTGCAGACGATCCTCCTGCGTCTCACGCTCGAACCGGAGCCAATCCTCCATAATTGCGTCCCCGACAGCCTGATTCATCTCTTCGACCGAGATGACACGGCCAGGCCCGGCAAGGCAGCCCTTCAAGTCCATAATCGAGCCGGTCTTTTTCATTCTCGTCACCTCAACCTCAAAGGTAGTCTCAAATTGTCTTTTTCGATAGTGCGAGAATAGTATTCGCATGAGTGTGCTGACCTCAGAAGCGGTGGTGCTGCGCACCTGGCCGGTGCATGAGGCCGACCTGATCGTCAGCTTCTTTACGCGCGACTACGGCAAGCTCACCGGCGTGGCCAAGTCTGCCCTGAAGAGCCGCAAGCGCTTTGGCGGCGCGCTGGAGCCCATGACGGTGGCCCGCGCGTGGTTTGCCGAGCGCCCCCGCCAGGAGCTGGTGCGGCTTGACCAGCTTGAAATCGTGCGCTCGCCGCTGTCGGCGCCGGTGGACCTCGCGCGCATGGCCGTGCTCAGCTTTTTTGCCGAGGTGCTCGACGAGGCGCTCCCTGAGCACGATCCGCAGGAGACCGTTTTTCGCCTGCTGCTGGCGGTGCTGGAGCTGACCACGGCCGTTCAGTCGGATATTGTTCAGCCCTGGATGCCGCTGACTTATTTCTCTCTGTGGATGACGCGGCTCATGGGCCTGCTGCCGGACATCGCGCACTGCACGGTGTGCCGCGAACCGCTCATTGCCGGCGAGATCGGCTTCAACCCGCTGGCCGACGGCCTGTTCTGCCGCCTGCATCGCAACGGCAATGCCAACGCGCTGTCGGCCGAGTCGTGGCAACTGGCTCAGCGCATGTTGCGTGCGCCGGCTGCGGCGTTTGCCGCCGAGCCCTGGCCCCGACGCCGCGCCCAGGACCTGCGCCGTTTTAGCCTTCAGATGCTGGAGAGGCACCTGGAGCGCAAGCTGCGGTCGGCGGAGGCGCTGGCGCGGCTGTGAGAGCGAAGTCGCCCGGCTTCGATATGAATCTGCGGGAAGATCGTGGATGGCGTAGAATCCGCTTATGCAACGACCCCTGCGAATGACCGCGATTATCGAACGCGAGGACGATGGCTTTGTCGCCCTATGTCCCGAATTGGACATCGTCAGCCAAGGTTCGACCATCGAGGAGGCGCGCGCCAATCTCGTCGAAGCCCTGACTCTGTTTTTCGAGACGGCCCCTTCGTCCGAAGTTGAACGACGGCTGCACACTGAGGTCTTCGTCACCCAGGTTGAGGTGCCGGTTGGGTAATCTAAGAGTTCTTTCAGGCTTGGAAGCCTGCAAGATTCTCGAAGCACACGGATTTGTCCCGGTGCGTCACCGCGGCAGTCACCGGATCATGCAGTTGCGGACAGAAGGCACAACGATCACAGTCCCGGTGCCGCTGCACGATCCGCTCAGGCGCGGAACTCTTCAGGGCATCATTCGCCAATCCGGTCTCGACAAGTCGCTGTTCGAATGCGATTAGCATGTGTCGTTCCGGACTCCTATAGCTGGTAAAATCTCGTTGACGCCATTTGAAGAGAGACTCGCCTGTGTCCGCTGCCCCGCCCGCGCCCGTGAAACCCGACCCGCTCACGTTTCAAGAGCTGCTCTTCCGCCTGCAGAGCTTTTGGGCGGATCGCGGCTGCGTGCTGCAGCAGCCCTACGACGTTGAAGTAGGAGCGGGCACCATGGCGCCGGAGACGTTTCTGCGCGTGCTCGGACCGCAGCCTTACAAGGTGGGCTACGCGCAGCCATCGCGGCGTCCGGCCGATGGCCGCTATGGCGAAAACCCCAACCGCCTTTTCAAGCACACGCAGTTTCAGCTGATCTTGAAGCCGCCGCCGGTCAATGTGCAGGAACTTTATCTCGAGTCGCTTGAGGCCATCGGTATCGACCTGCGCCAGCACGATCTGAAGTTTGAGGAGGACAACTGGGAGTGGCCCGCCGGCGGCGCGTGGGGCGTGGGCTGGCAGGTGATGCTGGATGGCCTGGAGATCACGCAGTTCACCTACTTCCAGCAGTGCGGCGGGCTCGATCTCGATCCCATCTGCGCCGAGTTGACGTATGGCCTGGAGCGCATTGCGGCGTTTCTCCAGGATGTGGACTCGATCTACGACATTGTGTGGGCGCGCGATCCGGAAACCGGCGCCGAGGTCACTTATCGCGATGTTCGGTTCGCCGAGGAGTTGCAGTTCTCGGTTTACAACTTCGAAATGGCCGATGTCGACAAGCTATGGGAGCATTTCCGGCTGTACGAGGCCGAGGGGCGCGCGCTGCTCGACAAGGCCAATGCGCTGTTCGCGCGGGACGATGCGGATGCTGTCGAGAAGCGGCGATTCCCGCTGTTGGCAACGTATGAGCTGGCGCTCAAGTGCTCGCACCTGTTCAACCTGCTCGATGCGCGCGGCGCCATCAGCGTAACGGAGCGAGTGGGCGTGATCGGGCGCATTCGCGCGCTGGCGGTCGGGGTGGCCAAGGCGTATGCGGCGCAGCAGACGAGTTAGCGTGGGCAAGCCAGCATGTTTGCGCGTCGGAAATTTAGCGCGCATTTCTCGCAGGTGTCTTGATGGCAGGGAAAATGGCCCAATTTTCAACTTCGGCCTGCCCCGAGGGGGTCTGGAGACCCCCGCGACAGCCGGTCTGGAGACCGGCGCTACAGGTTCTCGCCATGTGTGAGAAATGGGGGTTAGCGCGTGACAGGGCTAGTTATTTCCGTCAGTGAGTGAGTTGGATTTGACTTAGCGAGTTAGCGCCGCTTCGCTGTACGGCGAGTTAGCAAGTTAGCGGCTGATTGTTATGCGCTGACAACTGAAAACTGGAAACGAAAGATATAGGTTATGTCGGATTTTTTACTCGAACTCGGTCTCGAAGAAATCCCCGCCCGCATGATTGCCGCGGCTGAGGCCGATCTGGGTCGCCGCGTCAACGATCTGCTCGCGCGCGAGCGGCTGCTGGCGCCCGCGGGAAAGCTCACCACGTATTCGACGCCGCGACGGCTGGCGGCGCTGGTGGAAGGTGTGGCAGCGCGCCAGGCCGACACCGAGGAACAGCTCACCGGTCCCTCGTGGAAGGTCGCTTTCAAAGACGGCGTACCCACGGCGGCCGCCGAAGCCTTCGCCAAAAAGGCCGGCGTTGCGCCTGCCGCGCTTGCCAAAGTGACTACGCCCAAGGGCGAATATGTGGGCGCGACGGTGAAGCGGCCTGGCCGCGCCGCAGCCGAGTTGCTGGCTGCCGAGCTGCCCAAAGAGATTGCAG
>Ga0182024_10027178_pt1 | contig 10021 bp, 20 predicted proteins | sample P32metaG_FD_120480 | JGI IMG/M metagenome (GOLD analysis project Ga0182024, IMG submission 120480) | Permafrost microbial communities from Stordalen Mire, Sweden - P3-2 metaG (Illumina Assembly) | ecosystem: Environmental > Terrestrial > Soil > Wetlands > Permafrost | place: Sweden: Stordalen...
CAACGGACACTGACCCATGAGGAAATTCTGGCGCGCAACGACTATCGCGAAGCCGCGCGCATAGAGCGGATGTTCGAGCGAATGAGAACCGCCGACGAGAGACAGGATCGCCAGCGTGAATACGACCGGGAGCGTCAACACAAAAGACAATGGCTGGCTAGGAACGCGGCCTTGTCACGGCGGAAGTTAACGCCTGTTTACTGCCGCTGCTTCGCCGATAGGCTCTACTAAAGGAAAAGACGGCATGAAGAAACCGCACGAATACCGTGTTGCAGCCGGGATATCCGAAGAGCGTCAGGCGCTGGCAGCGCGAAACCTCGTGCTGTACCAGAACAAAAGAAAGCTGATCAACGCGCTCGAAATGCTTGACTGTGTGGAGGATGCTGGGGTAATCAACACGATAATCCTGACAGTCCCCCGCTGCGTATGGGAAACACCTGACCGACAACACTGGACAAAATGAAATGTATCGTATAATCTGTTTCGCTTTGGCGGCGCTGCTATTCAGCACAGTCGCGTTTGCCGATTTTCAAGTTGCGCCGTCAGCCTCGCCACCGTTTTGGCCGGTCGATGGCGCATTCGAGTGCGGCGTTATCTCATTGAGGCCGCCGGATGGTGATCGTGATCCGATCAAGACCATCACGATTACTGTTAAAGTGAATGACGCGGGCAATCTGACCAACATGGAAGTGATCCATAATTCCGTGTTCGGCAAGCACTACGTCAGGTCAGAGCAGTACGGTTACAGCAAGCTAGAGCAAGAGCCGGGCAAGCTTGATGCGACATGGGTAGGTGTCCTGACAAGAAACCCGAACGTCATCATGGCCGGACGTATCTTCAATCGTGCTTCCGATCACAAATGGTTCTACCGGGAGATAATTGAAGAGCATGGCCGCACCAAGATGGACATGCTCGCCGGCTGTCAAGCTATCGAGGTAGGAGATTAAAAGATGGCTCACCGAACCGACCCGCCATACGATTTTTACGCACTGATCACCCCGGACAAGCTTGACGCGATGCGCCATGAGGTTGGTCAGGAGGACCTGACTGATCTCGTAGTCCGTTCACAGCGGGATGCCGACCGGGGCGTCCATCGGGCTCGGGGCGCCCCGGTCCCCCTCAAGCGCCCCGTCGAGGCGCGCACGCGCGCGTCGTTCACGAGCAACGAGGCGCGCGCGTTCGCGATATGGTTGTTTCGCAATAACCCATGGAAAGAAGAGGAAATTTGATGAGCAAGATCGTTATCAGGTTCTGCGCCGGGAAAGGTCTCATCTCGCGGCTCATCCGCTATCAGGCGGGCATCGCGATGCCATTCACGCCAAACCATGTGGAGAGCGTTTCGCCGGACGGTCAGTGGTATTATGGCGAGCGCATGACTGGAGGGCTGGAGAAACGACCGAAGGGATACGACGCGGTGCATACGATTGCAGACTTTTTTGTTGAAATTCCATGCACTCAAGCTCAAGCTGACGCCTACTACAGCTACCTCGAAAGCAAGCTCGGCATGCCATATGACTTCCAGTCGATCATCAGCTTCGTGATCCCGTCTTGGAATAAACATAAGGCCGGCGATCTGATCTGTTCTGCGGTAACTGCGGCGGCGATGCGCAAGGGAGAAATTTTGTCGTGGCCGATGACCGTTCCGTTTCACCATATCTCGCCGCGCGATATTTTGCTGATCTGTAGCGTGCTCGTCAACGTGCCGCATCCAGAAATGAAGATTTGAACAATGGGATAATATTTACTCGCCAGCGAATATAGGCTATTCAGCGAATATGATCACAGAGTGTTTTCAGGGTTGACAGCATCGCCGAAATATGCGATGTACTCGCGAATGGCCAACCCCGCCGGATGAACTCGGGCGAACGAATTGCATTTTTCTCCGAGGGCTTAAAGCTCAAGCCGGGATGCAACGGAATAGGCTATGTATTACCAGAGCGCCGCCGTCGATGCCCAAAAGGTCTTCGGCGGCGTTTTTGTTTTTCCTCTTGCATTCCTTCCTAAGTTCGTGTAGGCACTTCAGATATTAACCATATTTGGAGAGCCCCCGCCTATGTCAAAGCATATCATTGAAGAAGCTCGCTACATTCAGGGCTTGGCTTCGTATCGCGCCGGCCATACCATTCGAGACTTCGTCGGCATCGCCGAAGAGATGAGTGAAGACAACGACCCGTCCTTCCTAGTTGGTTTCTTGGACGGCATCCTCGAAGACATCCGTTCACTGCGTCATGGGACACGAGCCTGAGCCCGCTAAGCAGCGGGCATTTTCATGAGAGGATCATCTATGCCTAAGGATAAGAGATATTTGTCTCTCTTCGATAGTTCTTCCCGAAAAAAGGTCCCGATGTACTCCGGCCTGATAGCATATTTCCCGGATGCATGCGCGGCGGTTGCCGAGCATTCATACAGGGGCAATGAGAAGCACAACCCGGGTGAGCCGCTGCACCATGCACGCGGCAAGAGCATGGATCATACCGACTGCATCATTCGCCACGTGTCAAATTACAAAGGCATGGACGGCGACTGTGAAGAGGTTGTCGCTCTGGTGTGGCGCGCGATGGCGCTCTGTCAGGAATTTCTGGAGCGCAAGCACGGCCTGACGCTTCCCGAGGGCGTGGTCGATCCCCGTGCGTTCAGGGAAACCAATTCGCTTGTCGGTCCGAACGGCGAGCAGGCCCCGCAGGAAGCCACAGGGGCTCGCTTCAAGATCGAAGAGTCGCTACAGCCATGGTTTGCTGAAGAGGCAGGGGTCAAGCGCGCGACGGATAGCGAGGCGCACAAGCGTGATGTCGCTGACCCGATCGGGCTAATCACGGGACGCGGCATCAGGGATTTGCCGAGTGGCTAAAGAAAAATCACTCTGGGACCGATGCAAGAAAGGCATCACACATCTCAAGAAGTGCGGACACCTGACGCACTTCTGCCGACTGGAGAACTCAGCCGGCGAAGGCAACCCCGATGTCGAGGGAGTGATCAATGTTTGAGCTTTATAAGATCACGATGCCAGACGGCCGAGCGTATATTGGTGTCTCGAAAGTGTTACAGATACGAGTTCGAAACCATAGACGGTCGCTGCATCCAATAGGAGTTGCGATACGCGAGGTTGGGTTTGAAAGTGTCAGAGTTCAAGTTTTGGCACGGGGGGCGCGTGATTACATTTACGAATTGGAGGCAAAGGCCATAGAGATATTTGGTACGCGTTTCCCGGCTGGGCTTAATGTTTCTGCGGGAGGGTTTGGATGTCGTGATCCTCTTCCGGAAACACGAGCGAAAATCAGCGCGGCTAACATGGGTCACCAAAATCCTCATTTAGCCGAGTTGAACCGGTCTCGCCGAGGACAGAAACGCTCTAGCGTATCAGTCTTGAAAACTGCCACCGGACATCGGGGGATGAAGCGCTCGGCGGAAACACGAGCAAAGCTGTCTGCGAAAGCTAAATCCCGATGCCACCCGTCTGCTGATAGCCTAATGAGGCGAGCAGAGAGCATGCGAGCGACAATAGCTGTTAGGAGAGCCGCTGGAAGTCTGTGGTCGGCCGTCTCGCACGGTCCCCGAGGAGCCCGAGGACCATATAAGAAACGAGAGATAACCCAATGGCTTTAGAAAAGTCACTGTGGCAGCGGGTGAAAAGCGGCATCAAACACCTTAATAAGTGCGGGCATAAAACGCACTTCTGTCGATTGGAGAATTCTGTGGGCGAAGGCAATCCGGATGTTGAGGGAGTTATCGAAGGTCAGAGTTGTTGGATCGAGCTAAAAAGCAACCTTCGACCGAAGCGACCCGGCACCCCTATCCGCTCGAAGACGCGCGAAAGTCAATCCATCTGGCACAGGGCACGGACCGACGCGGGTTGCAGAATGCATTGGGTCCTGATCCAAGTCGGACACGCGCACACCGCGAAGCTCTATCTGATCCCGGGCTCGTTCTACGACGAGGTCATCGCGACCGAGACCGATCTCGCGCGATTGAGCGTTGTCGATCCTGAAGCCGATCTGGCTAAAGTGCTCTTAAGAGCATGTGAGGGCTGGTAAATGAATGATACTCAAATAAGAATTGCGGCGATCCAAGAAGGTTTGACGACATATTGGACTGGAGAGCGCTGCAAGCATGGTCACAAGCCATACCGATATACAGCGAGTGGTAATTGTGTCGAATGTAGCCGGGCGACTAGCCGAGCGCTGAGGAAGATTGCCAAATCGAAGTGCACTCATGAGCACGTTAAACCTCGTAGGGCGCCTTCAAGAGCACGTAAGAAGTACAAGACAATCAAGGAAGCGGCGGAGGATTTGCTGATGCAAGTCAGCTACGTCGATGTTTATGGTCGCCGGGTCGGTCTGACGTATCGGGCTATTCTCAAGAAGCTCCACGAGAGTTTCCCGAATGGGTCGGCAAACTGGCCAGCCTATCGCACGTCGCTCCGTTCATTGCAGATGGTAGCCTACGCGCTCAACGGGTCCCGATGTCAGATGCCAGTGCGCCGCCGGTCATCGAAAGTTCTCGCTCGCGATTATGCTCGTTCTCTGTTGCTCATCGCAGACGAAGTCGGACTTGGCTACAGTTTCAAGCAGATCGCGCGAATAGTTAGACGTAAATTCCCTGAATACAGCATGCTGTCAGCGGAGCAACTGACAGGGCTATCGCTCTACCTGTCCAAACAGAAATTCAATTTGCCTCATCGCCCAGAAGACTAATGGCAGAAGACAAGAAGAAGAAAAAGAACGAGAGACAAACTCGCTACAAAAGAAGCCCGAAAGGTCGCGAGGCCGTGCGGCGCTACAATAGTTCGCCGAAGTATCTTGAACGAAAACGTACCTATCAATCATCGCCAAAGGGATTGGCTACAGACAGGGAATATAAACAATGGACCCGAAACAAAAGACGGATAGCGAACGCCTTGCTGATGCCAACGAAATTATCCGTGGCAAGCAAAACCAGATCAAGGCCCTCGAAAAAGAACTCCGCAGCCGAACTCAAGAACATGACACTGCCGAAAGCCTGAGGCAGGAAATCTTCGGGCTCGACGCCTACACGCGCGAACCGCCGGTCTGGCTCACCAAGCCGCACAAGACTAGCTCGATCACTGGCGTTCCTCTGATCCTCGCATCAGACTGGCACCATGGCGAGATGGTGGACCCTGATCAGGTCGGAGGCATGAATGCCTTCAACCGGAAGATCAGTAAACAGAGGGTCCAGCGTTTCGGTGAGACGATCATCGATCTCTGCTTCAATCACATGACAACTCCGACGTATCCGGGGTGTGTCTTTGCGGTCGGCGGTGACATGATCACTGGCGGCATCCACGAAGACCTTCGCGAGACCAATGACGGGCCAGTGACCTTGGCCGTGGTCGAAGTCGAGGAAATGCTGATCGGCATCATCACGATGCTCGCCGACAAGTTTGGCAAGGTCTTCGTTCCGTGCGTACCCGGTAATCACGGACGCACCACGTTGAAGCCACGGGCCAAGAACCGCGTATTCGATAGCTGGGAATGGGTCATCTTTCAGCATCTCGAAAAGTGGTTTGCTGACGATCCGCGTGTTACCATCCATGTCCCGAACGAGGTCGATGCCCACTTCGCGATCTATGGCCGGCGCTTCATGCTCACGCATGGCGATACGCTCGGTGTGAAGGGTGGCGACGGCATCATCGGCGCGCTCGGCCCCATCGCTCGCGGCACGCTCAAGGTTGGAGCTTCGGAGGCGCAGTGTGGCCGGGATTTCGATACGCTGCTGATCGGGCACTATCACACGTACATCGGTTACAATGATGCGGTGCCTGTGATCGTCAACGGTTCGCTGATCGGATACAACGAATACGCCCGGCTGGTGTTGCGTACCCGGCCGACGCGACCGTTGCAGTCCCTGACGTTCGTCCATCCGAAGCACGGGATCACAGCCTCATGGCCCGTGTACCTTGATGGCGCAGAGAGACGCAAGCCCGGATCGAGTGCTTGGCTGTCTTGGGACAGTAATAAACCAAAAATCGTTTGACAACACCAAAATCCCGGGCTAACAAGCGCGGGGCGAAACCCATTTTGGAGTTGGCTGGTGTGGATCGTCATCAAGGTTGTGGTCAACACCGGAGCGCCGCCGATCATCGGGGTCGCGGTCGGTCCCTTTGATACCCGTCTGGAGGCCGAACAGTATGCCGCGAAAGCGGTAGTCGCTTCGCTCGGATATGAAAACTGGATCATCAAAGAGTTAGAAAAAGCGAAAATCTGATGAAAATATACATGGCTGGGCCTTTGTTTTCCACATCAGAGTGCAACTGGAATGCTCAACTCGCGTATTGTCTGCGCGAGCTTGGTCATGAAGTCTTTCTGCCGCAGGAGAATGAACAGGGAGACAACGCGGGCAAGATCTTCCGGTCGGATATCGGCGGCATTGAATGGGCTGAGCTAGTGCTTGCCAATCTCGATGGACCCGACCCGGACAGCGGCACGTGCTGGGAGATTGGCTACGGCTTCGCCAAAGGGTGCCATATCGGTGTGTACCGGACGGACGTCCGTATCCACGAAGGCTTCGACCCGATCAATCTCATGATGACGGAGTGCGCCTATTTCACTCTTCTCAAACCGAAGATGTCAGCCGTGTTACTCGCTGAAGCGGTTAACAACGAAATTGAAACCCGCTGGCAGACAACGACGAAGAGCGCATGGGATACGTTCGCGGACGGCGTCAAGGCCGCTGCATGGGAGCAAAACCGGCTATGACAGACAAAATCTCGGATGCCGCGCTTCACGAGGTCATGGAAGCCGCGCGTGAGCCCGTTCCCAAATCACATCCCGCACGTTTCAGGGCGTGGCAGGAGTATTGCAACAAGGTAGATGCCAATTGGATACCTCATGACCATGAGGCGGCTCGGGCTGCGTTCGTAGCGGGTTGGGAAGCGCGCAAACGCGCTCAGTATAGCGGAGATGCAAGTTGAGTGACGCCGAACGAGAGTACATCGGCAAAGCGTGCGCCGCACTCGTGGTCGGGGGCTCTCAATCGTTCTTTACGAACATTGTCGAGCTTGCGTTTCCGCCCGTAGCCCCATACGAGAAAATGAGTGAAGGCTCCAAGCACTACATTCCGGGCAGATCAACCTATGATATATTTCGGGCTTGCATCAACTACGGAAAAAGTGTTTACACCGTCGAAGAGCATGATGGAAGTTACAATGTTTACAGGATCAAATAGCGCGTATCACATTCGTCACCCGCAGTATTCGGACATGGGTGCGTGCGTTCATCTCGTGCGTGAGAATTGGGGCGACGTGAGCGCCGACCGGTGCTTCAAGCAATTCGTCGAAGGTTTTAAGGGTGGCGAGTACGCTCCGAGGTTTTTCATCGCCGATCATTACGCTACGGATGAGACCGCAGGCTTTTGCGCGCTTCGCAAAACCATGATGATGCAAGGCTTCTGGGAGTTCATCTGGGTCGCGCTCGACCAGAAACATCAGAGCAAAGGTCTTGGCACGTTGCTCACCGAGCACCGGCTCGACTACGTCCGGGAGCATGACGGCACATCCGTGCTGCTCGTGACACAGAAGCCGCAATATTTTAACCGCTTCGGCTTCCTCACGGATCGAGATCACGGCAATGGATGGACCGCGATGTCCTGTCAACTCAAACCGGCGGATATGAAATGAAGGGCCAACCCTATCATATGAAGACGGTATGGCGCAAAATTAGTTGGCTTCCCTACTACTTCGGGTTCTGCCCGAATGAGATAGCGTGGGATAAAGAGATGAAGCGCTTCAACATGTCACCATGGGAGCCGTATCCGGACAGCGATGGCAATTGCGCACACTTCACAAACGACGGTGACGGGCACGCGTGCTCAATCGTCACCCTGAACCACAAGAAGCGGTCGTCCGAAGCCGCGCTTGCACTCCTCACCCACGAGGGCATGCATGTCTGGCGTCAGACGCTCAAGTACATCGGCGAGCGCAAGCCATCATCCGAATTCGAAGCCTACGCAATGCAGCACATTGTCTGTGGCCTTGTGACCGGCTACGAGGAAAGCGGCCGGGGCAAAATCCTGCGATGACGTCGACCCGGATCAAACTCGTACCTTCCGATCCGGCCCGGTGGAAAGTCATGGAACTCGCATTTAGGATAATCTGACATGAACAAAGATGCACAGGCAGGTATTGCCGTTATGATTTTGTTTTGTTTTACGCTGATCACAGTCGTGTGGTTCTTTCTCAAGCTTGGAAGCTGCTCCTGAGAAAGCGCCGGTCGTGACAAATATATCACACAACGTGAAAGGCCCCGGAGTCCGGGGCCTTTTCTTTTGTCTAGAATGCCGTTTCCCGAGGCTGCCGTGCCCCGTGGGTGCGGTTTAGGCAGTGACGGCGCCAGAAGCAGCGGCGGCAGTGGCACCCGTAGCGGCAGTCGCGCCGGAGGCACCGGAGGCACCTGCGGCGCCCGGGCTCTGGGGCACGAGGGCAGCCATGGCAGCGACGGCGGCGGCGGTGCCGGCAGTCAGGACGGCGACCTGTGCTTCAATGGCCGGATCGAGCGAGGTGCCGGAACTGGCGAGCAGGGTGGCAAGGGCAGCCGCGTCGGTCTGAACCGTGGAAACCACGAGGCTCAGTTCGGCGAGGATGGCGTTGTCGGCGGCGGTGAGGTCTAGGATGGCTTGGTCGGTCATTTTGAGTTCCTCTCGGATGATGGCGCGAAGAGTACCGTCGAGCCGGGCGGCGATATAGTCAGCAATGGCGTCGAGTTCGTGTCTGAGGAAGTGCATGGGGGAGCCCTCGCCAGAAAATCCTTCATCAGCCATTGGGTAAATCCTTCATGTTGGGGTGAACACTAGCACAAGCGGATCGTTCGGGCAATTGGTATTTCAGTGAGGCCGACCCGCGAATTGAAAGTCGTGAAGATCGAGAACGATCTGCGCGCGGTCGAGAACGTGCCCGACCCGGACCGCGACGAGCGGTCCATCGAGTTTGTCTCGCCAGAAGCGCAGGAACTTCATCAGCCGGGGAAAGTCCGGGAGCACGTCATAATCCTGATAGATGTACTCTTGGAGAAGCCATAGATGATCCGGTCGGCGGTAAATGATATGCGCTGTCAGGAGACTGGTGTAGCCTGTCCACATGTTTACTCTTCGCTCGTTGTCGCTGCACGGCGCGGCGATGGACGCTGAACCCTCGGTTCATAATACTCTTCGACACGCTGCGGCTGCGGTCGGCTGCGAAACGCCAGTATCACGAATGTGCCGGACGCCAGAAACAGCATGATGCCACCAACGATCCAGCCTACCAGATCGCTGCGGCCAGTACCTTGCCCGACACTATCCTGTTGCGTCCGGCTGAGCTTCTGCACTTCGGTCACCAGCGCCGCCAGCGCGGGGTCGGCATATTTCGATTTGCCCAGACTTTCCGAGCCGGTCTGTTCAAGCGTCGATAGCCGCGTAGCAAGTCCGGTGAACTGCACCTGAATGGCAGCGAACTGCTGTTGCAGGTTTCGGGACTGTTCGTCGGCCGTCGTCTTGACCAGCGTTCGCACGTCGTCAGCGCTCTTGGTAACCTGCGCGCTCAGGACCAACGCGCTGTCGTCACCTTTCTTCTGCAACGCCAAGGCCTGATCGCTCGCTCGTTGCGAAGCGACCGTGACGGCGTTGACGTCCACGGCCCGAATGGCGTCGATACGGTGGGCTTCGGCGATCTGCAATTTCTCGTTAAATTCGGCCCGCAGTTTCATTTCACTGTCGATGCGCACAATCTCGCTGTCGCGCAACTGGGCATTGGTCTTCTCGCGCAAGGCGCTGATTTCATCAAGGTCTTTCAGCTTGGCATCAAAATACTTCTCTTGCTGCAATCGCAAATCGTCCTGCCGCTTGGCCTCAGCGGCATTCAATGCCTTGACGTTCTCGGTCGGATCGACTTTAGTATCATCAGAGGGACGCGGCGGAGCTTCTTGCGTCACGGCAGGGGCCGCCGTCAACAACGCTGACGTCGTCAGCATGAGTAATGCAACGAGAACTCCCCTTAGTATTTTACTGATGTCACATCCCCCGTATGCAAACC
>Ga0182024_10027179_pt1 | contig 10021 bp, 9 predicted proteins | sample P32metaG_FD_120480 | JGI IMG/M metagenome (GOLD analysis project Ga0182024, IMG submission 120480) | Permafrost microbial communities from Stordalen Mire, Sweden - P3-2 metaG (Illumina Assembly) | ecosystem: Environmental > Terrestrial > Soil > Wetlands > Permafrost | place: Sweden: Stordalen...
CTCCGACGGGGTGGACGGTCTCGCCGCCGGGGTCTGCGCGATCGTCGCGGTGGCGTTCGCGTTCATCGCCTTCAACCTCGGGTGGGACGCCGGCGGCGTGCTGGCCGCGATCACGGCTGGCGCAGCGCTCGGGTTCCTGTTCCACAACTTCCCGCCCGCGTCGAGCTTCATGGGCGATGCCGGCTCCAACCTGCTGGGGTTGCTGATGGGCTGCGTCGCCGTCGAGGGTGACCTGAAGACCTCCGCGGTCGTGGCCTTCGCGCTACCGATGATCCTGCTCGCCGTTCCGTTTCTCGACACGACCTTCGTCGTGCTCAAGCGGCTCAAGTACGGCCGCCCGGTGTACGCGGCAGACCAGGAGCACCTGCACCACCGGATGGCGCGGATCGGCTACAGCGCGCGGCGCACGCTGCTGTTCTTCTACGGCTGGACGCTGATGCTGGCCGGTCTCGCCGTCGCCTTGCGCTTCATCCCGTACTCCGACGGCCTCGGCCACCTGCGTCTCGGCTGGTCGATCCTCGTCGGCGTGCTCGGCCTGATCGTGCTCGCCGCCAGCGTCTACCTGATCTACGTGCTCGAGATCTTCCGCTGGGTCACGCTGCGGCGCCTGCCCAAGCCGAGGCCGGACGCCACCGATGAGGCGCACGCGCTCCACACGAACCAGCCCGACCAGCGGCCGGGGGACGAGCCCTCGCCGGTCACGCACGCCGGCAGCGACGATCACGCCTGAGTGCTACATCCGCCGAGCGTCCGCGGAGTCGGCCGAGGCGTGTGCCAGAATGGCCCGCGCCGCGCTCCGTGAAAGCGAATACCCCTTGCGCGCGGCCCACGCGGTTAGCGCAACTTCTCGACTCCCGGACGGTCTAGCAACCTGATGTCGCGCATCACACGACCACTGCTGTGCCTGCTCGCCCTCGGGTTCACGATCCCGTTCGTTGCCGCGGCGGCGTCGGCGCGCCCGGCCGCGGCAACCAAACATCACCCGGTGATCGGGATCGGTGACGACAAGGCGGACATGTTCGCGGATCCGCGTTTTGTCGCGCTGAGAGTCAAGGCGGTGCGTTACGACATGTCGTGGGATGCGCTGTCGGTGACCTATCAGCGCCAGGAGGTGACGGCGTGGATGAAGGATGCGAAGAAGGATGGCTTGAGTGTGCTGGTCACGATCGATCATTCCGACCGGGTCATCTACAGGCGGGTGAAGGTGCATGGGAAGTGGAAGCGGAAGGCCTTCAGCCAGACGCGTGTGTTGCCGTCGACAGCGCAGTACATCACCGCGTTCAAGGCGTTTCGCAAGGAGTTCCCGTGGGTCAAGGACTTCGCGACGTGGGATGAGACGAACTGCTACTGCGAGGTGACCTACGACAAGGAGGCGCAGATCGCGGGCTTCTATCGCGCTCTGCGTTCGGCGTGCCCGTCGTGCACGATTCTCGCGGCGGAGTTCCTCGATGTCGACAAGCACTACGCGGTGCCGATGAGGACGTGGGTCTCGACGCTCGACCGTGATCTCGGGTTTCAGCCGGGCTATTGGGGGCTGAACGACTACGAGGATGCGAATCACCTGGTCAGCACGCAGACGCGCCAGTTGTTGGGGCTCGTTCGCGGCAACATCTGGCTCGCCGAGACCGGCGGCATCGTCAACCGTCCGGCCGTCAGGAATGCCGGTTTCCCCCAGAACGCCACGCACGCCGGGAAGGTCGACAGCTACATCCTCAACACGATCGGCTCGCTGAGCCCGCGGATCCAGCGCATCTATCTCTACGAGTGGGACGCCAAGACGCCGCAGGACAGCTGGGACACGGCGCTGATCTCCTACACCGGCGCGCCGCGCGCGGGCTACGACGCGCTCGCCACGACACTCGCCTCATGGGGGATCCGGCCGAACTGCAAGATCTCCCGGGTCCCGCCCGCCTGCGCGAGGACCGGCGCAACCGGCGCGACCGGCGCCACCGGCGCGAAGTAGCGCGCCGCGCGGCCGGCCGCGCATTGCCAAAGCGCTCTACGCGGCGGACAACGGATCGTGGATCGCGAGCCGGATCGCGACGAGGTACGCACAGGCGATCAGGGTGGCGATCCGCAGCCTGCGGCTCGAGCTCAGCGAAGCCGGCAACAGCGCCCACAGGCCGTACCACGGGACCAGCCACACGGTCGCCGCCAGCAATCCGAGCGTCGTCCAGCCATAGCAGTCGAGCCAGTGGGCGCCGCCCCAGGTTCGCCAGAGCATCACGACGAGCACGCAGCCGAACAGCGCGAGAAAGCCGACCCTGATCGTGGCCGAGAGCTGGCCGAGGCCGAGGAGCTGTGAGACCTCGGCGGGGACGCTGTGCCCGGCGATCTTCTCCTGCTGGGTCACGAGCGCGCCGGCCAGCCCGAAGAGGTGGGGGCCGAACGCGATCACGGCGATCGCCGTCACCACCGCGGAGGCGATCGCCATCGCGGCGGCGGCGCGGCCGCGGCGCCGCGCTCCGAGCAGCGCGAACGGCAGGGCGAGCGCCGCCGAAGCCTTGATTGCGCTCGCGGCAACGAGCGAGGCGCCGCCGCGCAGCTCCGCGCCCGCCACGATCCAGAGCGCTCCAGCCGCCACCAGCATCCCGATCAGCGCCTCGTTGTGGGCTCCGGGCACAGCGAACACGAGCACCACCGGGTTCAGCCCGTAGAACGCGATCGCGCCGCGCTGTGAGCGCCCCATGCGTGGCGCGGCGCGCCAGATCAGCGCGACCGTCGCGAGGCTGGTCAGCGCCGCGATGCTCTTCAGCGCCCACATGCCGCCGGCGATGCCGAGCGGCACGAGCGCATCGCTCAACAGCGTGAACAGCGGGCCGTAAGGGGTCGTGAGGGTCGTCCACCCGAGCAGGTGGTAGACGGGGTCCGTCGGAGCCGCCGCCGGGGTGTAAACGTACGGGCTGAGCCCGTGCAGGACTTCGAGGCGGGCGAAGCCGATGTAGCCGAACACGTCGCCCGAGAACAGCGGTGGCGCGAGCAGCGCCGCGAGGTGGGCGAGCACGATGGCGCCCCACAGGCGCCGCGACGAGACCGCCGACGCGCAGCGGAGCGCGACGAGGTAGCAGGCGCAGATCGCCACGACCGCCAGCTCCAGCCCACCCGTCGACAGTCGCAGCCCGAGACCGTGGAGCGGTCCCGCCAGCCAGCCGGGGAAGAAGTGCGGCCCCGCCTCGGCCACGGCGCGCGACGGCGCCGAGGCGGTCGCGATCGCGAGCAGCGCCATCGCGGCGACCAGCCCGATCAGCGCCAGCGTGCCGAAGGCGCCCGTCAGCCGGCCGTCCCGAGCCACGGCGGGGGAACCGCCGCGGCGACGCTCGAGATCGCTCGCGGACGGATGTTGCAGGCCGGTGCCGTGTTGCGGGCGGGGCAGCGTGCGCGTAGCCACCGGAGCATCATCCCGGCTGGGCGATCCGCGGTGCCTTGCGGTGCGCGGGTCGCCGCGGTCACGGCGTCGTAGCGCCGCGCGGCGATCGAGCGGCGCCGCTGCGCCGGGTGGCGCTCCGGTGTGAATTTTCGTATCAATTTCTTACGTTTCGCCGTCTCGACCGGTACAGTTGAAGGACCCGTCGGCGTTCGATCTCGCGCGGGTGGGCGGCGAACGGCCGCCAAACATCGCCTTGCGTCTCCGCCGCCAACAAGATCTGACCATTCCGCGCGCCCCCGGCCCGCGACGCGTGCTGATTCTCTCCGCCGACGTCGGCGAGGGCCACGCGGCCGCGGCGCGCGCGCTCAAACAGCAGCTCGAGGCCTGCGGAGAGCCGGTCGAGGTCGAGATCATCGACGGGCTCGGCGCGATGGGTGAGCGCCTGCGCTCGGCCGTCGAGGACGGCTATCGCACGCAGCTGCGCGTCTCGCCGCGTTCCTACTCCTTCTACTACTGGATGCTCGAGCACCTCGCGCCGGTCCGCTTCATCACCAAGCAGGTGCTCTGCCGTCTCGGCGCGAGCTCGCTGCGCGCGGAGATCCTGCGGCGCGACCCCGACGTGGTCGTCTCGACCTATCCGGCGATCACCGTGGTGCTCAGTCACCTGCGACGCCGCCGGCTGCTCGACGTGCCGACCGTGGCCACGATCACCGACATGACCGGCCTGTTCTTCTGGGCGCAGCGCGGGATCGACACGCACCTCGTGATGTACGACGCTTCGATCCGCGACGTCGAGCGAATCGCCGGTCGCGGCAGCGTCCAGATGGTGCGGCCGCTGATCGCCGCCGAGTTTCTCGAGCCGCGTGAACGCGGCGCGGCACGCGCGGCGCTCGGGCTTTCGGACGCGTGCCGCGTCGTGCTGGTCTCCGGCGGCGGCTGGGGCGTCGGAGACCTCGAAGGCGCCGTCGAGCACCTGCTCGCGATCCCTGAGGCCACCGTGATCTGCCTCGCCGGGCGCAACGAGACGGCGCATGCGCGGCTCTCAGAGCGTTTTGCTTCCGCGAAGCGCGTGCGCGTGCTCGGCTTCACCGATCAGATGTCCGATCTGCTGGCCGCAGCCGACGTGCTCGTGCACTCCACGGGCGGCATGACGTGCCTGGAGGCGATGGCCCGCGGTTGCCCGGTCGTCGCCTATGGGCTACCCGTCGGCCACGCGAAGCTGAACACGCGTCTGATGGCCGAGCACGAGTTCGTGCTGCTGGCGGAGCACCCGCGGGAGCTGGTCGAGCATGTCGAGCGCGGCTTCCGTGAGGCGCTGCTGCGGCCGGCGACCGCCGCGCGCGGCGCAGCGCTCGACGCTGCCTCGGCGGTGCTCAGCGCCCACCGGCGGATCAGTCCCATTGCGACCTGGCGGACGCGCCTGGTGGCCGTCAGCGCGGCCGTCCTGATGTCGCTTGGCGCCGGTTTCTGGGTAATGTCGACCGATGAGGTGGCCGCGCTCGCCGCGGTCGTCGGGATCCACCCGGTCAAGACGATCAAGACCGATCGTCCCGCCGTGGTCCTGCTCGTGCAGGCGCCGGCCGGCGAGCTGACGGTCGTTGCGACGCGCCTCGAGCACGACGGCCTCGAGGCGTCGATCGCCACGACGGCGCCGCTCGCGGCGCACACGATGCGCGTCCTGGCCGCCGGCGGTGACGTGCCGATCCCGACGATCCGCCACTCCGGTCTGTTCGGCTGGATTCGCACGTCGAGCCAGCTGCGCCACGAGGCGCGGGCTCTGCACCTGCACCACCACTTCTACTACCTCGAGCCGCACGACCCGAGTCTTGGGCAGCTGCTGCTCGCGCGTGCCGCCGGCGGGCTGCCGGTCCACGGCTCGGTTTCGCTCGACACCAAGGCCGAGCTTCCAGCCCGCCCGCTGCGCGCGGGCGACGTCGTCGTCGTGACTCTGAGCGGCTCGCCAGCGTCGCTTCGGGCGCTCGACCGTCTGGCGTCGGCGCTTCAGTCAGAAGGGCTGATCGGGCTGCCGCTGTCGGCGCTCACCAACTGAGCCGGCCGGCCGCCACCGAGCGCGAGCAGGGCCGGGGAGCGGGCGATCGTGATCGCGCCCGCCAGCAGCACCAGCAGGCAGCCGAGCAGGGGGACGCCGTCGAGCGGCGAGTCGATGAAGCTCGTGTGCAGGACCAGCGGCGCAAGCCCGATCGGGACCACCGTCTGCACGACGAACACGACCGGCGCGACGAGAATCGCCGGCCGTCGCTGGAGCGCGCTCATCTCGCAGGTGAGGCCGACGAGTGCGGCCGCCGCCGCGCCGGCGGCCCAACTGATCGCCGTCCCCCAGTGGCCGTTGGAGCCGGCGTCCGCGACGAACTGGTTGACGAGGCCGCTCCACGCGAACGCGAGCCCGGCGCCGATCATCGTCGCGTTGGCGATCGGTCGCCCGGCCAACTGCAGCACGAACGGAGTGAACGCTGCGGCGCCCAGCAGCGCGAGCACGATGACGATCGCGACACCGTGCACGTGATGGGTGTCGTGTCCGGGGGCGAGCGCGGCGATTCCCGCGACTCCGGCGACGATCGCACCGACCGCCAGCAACTCGCGCCGCCCGGGCGACTCGCCGAGCATCCGCTCGCCGACCAGCAGCAGCACGAGCAGCCCGGAGGCGAGCGTCGGCTGGACGACCACGAGCGGCACGTAGGAGAGCGCCAGGATCTGCAGCGGCCAGCCGAGCGCCGTCATGCCCGTCCCGAACAGCCACCGGGCGCGGGTGACGAGCTCGGTCAGCAGCGAGATCCGCAGTGCATGCTCGTGCCCGGTGTCGCGAGCGTCGAGCGCCTGCACGGCGATCCCTAGGCTGTACAGCGTCGAGGCGCCGGTCGCCAACGCGATGCCGATGAGCAACGAGACCATGACCAGTAGCGATCATCGCACCCCCGGCGTGGTGGGCGCCTGTGCCCTCGCAGCCTCGATGGTCAGCGGCGCCTACGTGTTCCCGGCGCTTGCTGGTGTTGGCGCTCTGCGCGGGTTGCGTGCGCCGCTGGGGATCGCCGACCACACCGTCGATGGGCGCGGCTACGGACTGACCTTCGACGACGGGCCCCACCGTGAGGGCACGCCGGCGGTGCTCGAGGCGCTGGCCGCCCGCGGCGTGCGTGCGACCTTCGTCCTGGTCGGCGAGCAGGTGGCGCGCATCCCGTCGCTGGCGGCCGAGATCGTCGCCGCAGGTCACGGCATCGGCCTGCACTGCGACCGTCACCGCAACCAGCTGCGACTCGGGCCTCGCGCGGTGCGCGACGACATCATGCGCGGCGCGGCGCGCATCGAGGAGACCACCGGCGCGGCGATCTCGCGCTACCGGCCGCCGTATGGGATCTTCAACGCCGCCGCGCTCGCCCTGGTTCGCGCCAACGGCTGGCGGCCGCTGCTGTGGACGCACTGGGGCCGTGACTGGCAGGCCCGCGCGACCGCCGATTCGATCTTCGCGACGCTCGTCGGCAGGGATGTGCCCGCTGGGTCGGTGCTGCTCCTGCACGACGCCGACGACTACGCGGCAGAGGGCTCCTGGCGGCGCACCGCCGCCGCGTTGCCGCGCGTGCTCGCCGAGCTGGAGGCGCGCGGGATGAGCTGGACGCTCGACGTGTAGGCGGTGCACGCGCACGGGTACCCGGACGCGACGCCTCAACGCCACGGCGTTCCCGCGCGGTGTTGCCCGGAGCCCCGATGGTTGCGGGCTTTTGTTACAAACTTGTTACAAAGTTCGCGCGCCGCTAGACTGGGGCCGCCGTCGGGTTCACCTACCTCCCGGTTCCCACGGCCGGCCGTGCACACGGCCGCATTCCGGGTATAGGGTGCGCAGCACGCCGATGTCCGAACACGCCCACGCAGACGACCGACGACCGGGCCAGGGCCGCCAGCCTGGGCCGCCGTACAAGCGCGTCTCCGGTCGGCGCCGGGCATGCACGCGGCGCCGCAGACGCGAGGCCTGGGCGCAGACGGCCGCGCTCTGTGTGCGCCGCCGTCGCCCCGGTTGCTGATCAGCGCCCAGCTCGCTCGCATGCTCGCCAACGCAACCCGATCATCAGATGACCGCCCGACCGCCCTGGCCACGGCCGCCGGGGCCGCGCCGGACGTCGCTCCCGGGAGCGACGACGCCCACGGCGCCGCGCTGGCGCTCGCCTTCATGCGCCATCTGGACGTCGTGCTGGTCGTCGCGAGCACGCCGTTCGTGTTGCTGGCCGGCGCGCCGGCCGCCGGCTTCGCGATCGGCGCCGCGACCTGGATCGTGACCCGCCTCGGTGTGGGCTTCCTCGACCGCCGGGCCTGGAGTGCGCGCGACGCGCGTGTCCGCACGGCCCTGCACCTAGCCTCGATCCTCGGGCGGGTCTGGTTCGTCGCGCTCGCCGTGCTCGTCGCGCGGTTCGCGATCGGCACCCCGGACGGAATCGCCGCGGCGGTTGTCGTACTCGCCGCCTACACCGTCGAGCTGGCCACGAAGCTGATGCTGCGCGGGCCGATCACGGCCGGCCTGGGGCGGCCACTGTGAGCACCAGACGCAAGGTGGCGATCGGCTTCGCCGTCTACATCGGGGTCACGATCGCGATCATCGCCGCGGTCGGGTGGAAGGGGACCAAGCATCCGAACTATCCGCCTCAGGACGAGTTCAAGCTGCACACCTGGGTGAACCTTGGGATCTTCTCGATCAACAAGGCCGTCCTGTACCTGGTTCTGGCGGGGATCCTGACCTGCGCGACGATGATCTATGTGGCGCGACGCATGAAGCAGCGGCCCAACCGCGTCCAGACAGCCGTCGAGTTCGTCTTTCAGGGCCTGCAGAACAACGTCGTCGGCGCCAACATGGACCGGCGGATGGCGGCGAAGTGGTTTCCCTTCATCGCGACGCTCGCGCTCTTCATCTTCTACTCCAACCTGGTCGGTTACATACCGCTGCCGACCTCGACGGCCACCTTCAACGTGTTCGGCCTGCACATCCCCGACTTCTCGCTGTACGCGGCGACGGCGAACCTGTCGATCCCGCTGGTGCTGGCGATCGTCGTCTTCGTCTCCTACACGACCGAGGGGATCCGGGCGAAGGGCCCGATCGGCTACCTCAAGGGCCTGATCCCAGCCGGCGTGCACGGACCGATGGCCGTGGGGATCTTCTGTCTCGAGGTCCTCTCGAACCTGATGCGGCTGATCTCGCTCTCCGTGCGTCTGTTCGCGAACATCCTCGCCGGACATCTGATCATCCTGTTCATGGCGGGCGCGCTCGCGGTGATCCTGGGCGTGGCGGCCCTCGGCTGGATCACGCTGCCGTTCGGCGTTGCGCTGTTCGCGTTCGAGGTCGCACTGGTCGCCGCACTGCAGGCATTCATCTTCGCGACGCTCACCGCGATCTATCTCGGCGGAGCGGTCTCGCACGACCACTAAGCCCGAAACGAAGGAGTCACCTTGCTTCACAGCCTCATAGCGATTCTCGCCGACGTCAACATCGCCAACGCCGGCAAGTCGATCGGCCTGGGTGTCGGCGGCGGCCTCGGCGCTGTGGGCGCCGGTATCGGCATCGGCAACATCTTCGGCAAGTCGATCGAAGCCAGAACCCGCCAGCCTGAGATGGCGGACGAGATCAACCAGATCCAGTGGCTCGGCTTCGCGCTGACCGAGGCGTGCTTCTTCTACGGGCTCGTCGCCGGCCTGCTCGCGGCGTTCATCGTCTAGGAGCATCGAAGGTGCCGCTCAGCTCACAACTCCTCGCCGCCTCGTCCTCCGGCAGCTTCCTGATCACGCCGAGCGTCGGCCTGATGATCTGGACGCTGCTCGTCTTCGTCGCGTCGATGCTGCTGCTTCGCCGCTTCGCGTTTCCAGCGATCCGCGACGCCCTCGACCGCCGCCAGAAGTCGATCGAGGACGCGATCGACACCGCCGAGCGCACCCGCGTCGAGGCCGACAAGCTGCTGGCCGAGTACCGCGAGCGGCTGACGGAGGCGCGTGGACAGGCCGACGAGATCGTGACGAGGGCGCGGCGCGCAGCCGAGGAGCACGAGCACGAGGCGATCGAGGCGGCGCGGCAGCGCCGCGAGCACCTGCTCGAGGAGACCAAGCGCGACATCGAGGCCGAGACGCGGCGAGCGATCGCCGAGATCCGCGACGAGGTCACCAACCTCACGATCCTCGCGACCGAGAAGGTGACGCGCAAGACCCTTGACAGCGACGACCAGCGCCGGCTGGTCGAGGAGGCGATCGGGGAGCTCGACTTCTCGGCGCTGGCTTCGGAGAACTGACACCCCGATGGAGGAGATCGCCACCGTCTACGCGCGTGCGCTGTTCGAAGCGGCCCAGGAGCAGGGGCGCCTGGACGTCGTGCGCGACCAACTCGGCCAGGTTGCCGACGCGCTCGAGTCGGGCCGCGACCTGCAGGTGTTCTTCTTCTCGCCGTACTTCTCGACGGAGGAGAAGCGCAGCGGCCTTGCGCGAACGCTGACCGACGCCGACCCGCTGGTGACGAACTTCCTCGAGCTGCTGATCGAGAACCACCGGATGCCCGTGATCTTCCGCATGCGCCGCGGACTCGACCGGCTCTGGGAGCGGGAGAACCGCCTGCTGCCCGTGGAGGTCACGAGCGCGATCGCGCTCGACGACGCCGCCGTCGCCCAGATC
>Ga0182024_10027180_pt1 | contig 10021 bp, 8 predicted proteins | sample P32metaG_FD_120480 | JGI IMG/M metagenome (GOLD analysis project Ga0182024, IMG submission 120480) | Permafrost microbial communities from Stordalen Mire, Sweden - P3-2 metaG (Illumina Assembly) | ecosystem: Environmental > Terrestrial > Soil > Wetlands > Permafrost | place: Sweden: Stordalen...
GAAGCAAAATAATTCACGGCCAGTGCTCCGCTGATAATGAGTAATCCGAAGAATTCCCTTGTCTTTTCAATATAAGGTTTTGTTGCCTGCATGGTTTCCACAATGCTTGGTCTTTTATATTTGAATATCCAATCCCTGACCCCATCTCTGCTAAAAAAAATCTGGATGGCATAGATGAGGTAGAAGGCGATGGCAAAAAGATATACCGTCGGAAAATATTTTTTGAAAATAGCCAGGCCACAGCAGATCGCTGCCAGCATATAAATCGATACCCATAACCAGGCATCAGGATCATTCAGGTTCACATACGCAAACAGGAGGAAGGAGATAAAAAACAAACAATTGAGGATGATCAGTAACATAGAATGCAGATTGCCTGGAACCCCAAAATTAGGTTACTCATCCGTTTGGATCCGTGTTATTTGGGAATAAGAGATATTTATGATAACTTTTATAGGCGAATCGACACGAATGAACCTGGATCTGGGAAATAAGAAGATCTTAATCTTAACGATTGCACTTGGACTGATTGCCATCATGGCCGCGTTCAGCACCAACCGCGAACCGGTTGATTACATTACCCAGGTGAAGCCAATCTTCAATAAGAACTGTATCACCTGCCATGGCGGAGTAAGGCGCCTGTCAAATTTTAGCGTGCTTTTTCGGTCTGAGGCGCTGGCCATTAACAAATCCGGCAAACCGGCCATAATTCCCGGAGATCCCGAGCATAGCGAGATGATCCGGCGGCTCACCCTGAATGATGCGGAGGACAGGATGCCCTATAAACACGAGGCACTGAGCGCATCCGATATTGATATTCTGCGCAGGTGGATAAAACAAGGCGCACACTGGGGACAACATTGGGCCTATGTTCCTGTTGGCCCCGTGGAAGTGCCAATACCAAAGCCACATTTTTTCGGATGGATACCGGCAGAGAAAATCCCCTGGGCTAAAAATAATATAGACTATTTCATTTACGACAGGCTGAAGGAGGAAAAGTTAAAGCCCTCCCCCGAGGCTGAAAAACCTATTTTACTCAGAAGGGTGAGTCTTGACCTGACCGGCCTCCCACCATCAGCTTCCCTGGCAAAACAATATTTACAAAATCCGGATGCGAATGCATACGGGCAGTTGGTTGATTCTTTATTGGCCTCCGTTCATTTCGGTGAACGGTGGACCTCCATGTGGCTCGATATCGCGCGTTATGCTGACACCAAGGGATATGAAAAGGACAATAAAAGAAATATCTGGCAGTACCGCGACTGGCTGATCCGTTCGTTTAATGAAGACAAGCCCTACAATGTTTTCCTGACGGAACAACTGGCGGGAGACCTGCTGCCCAACCATACGGATGCACAAATGATCGCGACGGGCTATCACCGCAATACCATGACCAATGACGAGGGCGGAACCGACAACGAAGAGTTCCGCACGGCTGCCGTGCTTGACAGGGTTACCACCACATGGCAGGGCCTGATGGGAACTACCTTTGCCTGCGTGCAATGCCATAGCCATCCTTATGATCCCTTTCACCACGATGATTTCTACAAGTTCATGGCCTTCTTCAACAATAGCAGGGATGAAGATACTTTCGGAGATTATCCCCTGCTCCGTCAATTCAATGAAGCCGACAGCATCAGGCTTTTAAAAGTGTACGAATGGCTCAAAAAAAATAGCACACAAGAAAAAGCAGATGAGGAGCTGATGTTCCTTAAGACCTGGCAGAACTCGATCAATTCAATCCAGGCAGATCAGTTCGTGAACAGCTCGCTGGCGGATACGAAATTCCTTACATTCAGAAATCATGGAGCCGCCAGGCTGCACCATGTGAGCCTGGATCAAAAGGACAGAATGGTTTACCAATACAATGCATTTCTTCCGGGTGGTATCTGGACCATCCGGCTGGACAGTGCGAATGGAAAGATTCTCACGATCATTCACCCGATAAAAACAAAGGATTGGACGATAACCTATGCTGATTTTCCTGCCATGCCGGGATATCATGATCTGTATATGCAATACAGTAATGCCGCATTAAAAGATCCACTGAAAGATGGTTTGCAATTCGACTGGTTCCATTTTACACAAAAATTTCCTGGCAAGGGAGCTAAAGATTATGCAGAGATCGAAAAAATGTATTGGCAACTGCTTAGGGAAGATGTTCCCAATACGCCCGTGATGATGGAAAATCCCGCTTCCATGCATCGTAAGAGTTATGTATTTGAAAGAGGCAACTGGCTTGTCAAAGGCGCGGAAGTGGAACCCGATGTACCTCATTCCCTGAATCCATTTCCAATCAATGCTCCGCGTAACCGGTTGGGTTTAGCGATGTGGATCACCGATAAACAAAATCCTTTAACGGCAAGGACCATGGTCAACCGTTTGTGGGAACAGCTTTTTGGCACCGGCCTGGTGGAAACCCTGGAAGACATGGGCACGCAGGGTGCAGCACCTACCCATAAAGAGCTGATGGATTATCTCGCATATAAATTCATGAACGAAGATGGGTGGAGCTTAAAGAAGCTGATGAAAGAAATCGTGATGTCAGCTACCTACAGGCAGGATTCCAAAGTAAGCAGGGAACTTCTCAAAAAAGATCCTTACAATAAATTATATGCGAGAGGATCCCGAGTGCGCTTGACTGCTGAACAGGTGCGGGACCAGGCACTTTCTGTCAGTGGCCTCCTGAGTAATAAAATGTTTGGCCCTCCGGTCATGCCCTGGGAACCTGCCGGCATCTGGCATTCTCCCTACAACAGCAGTGACTGGGAAAAAAGCAAGGGAGAGGATCAGTACAGGCGGGCGTTATATACTTTTTGGAAACGTACTGCGCCTTATCCCTCCATGATCACGTTCGATGTTGCATCCAGGGAAGTCTGCACTTCAAGAAGGATCGTTACCAATACGCCGCTGCAGGCGCTCGTCACGCTCGATGATTCGGTTTACCTGGAAGCTTCCCGTCATCTTGCTTTTCGGATGCTGAAAGAATCCGCAGATAAAAAGAACGAAGCGCAGGTTATAAATACCGGATATGAACTGGCGATGCTGAAGCCGGTCACTCCACAAAAAATGCAGGCCCTGAAGAATTTATACGAAACCGCTTATCAGCGATATAAGAATGATCCTGATAAGACCTGTGAGATTATCGGAATGGCGGACTACCATAACAATCCTGAAGAAGCGGCATGGGTAGTTGTTGCAAGTGCATTGCTTAATCTGGATGAAGTGTTGACTAAGAATTAATTTCGTTCACTGATTTGAATCCTGAATATGACGCAAAAAGATTTGAATAATCCGCGGTTGATCAAAGAAGCCAACGAGCGCATTATACGGCATTTAACGCGCCGTCATTTTCTGAAGGAAAGTGCTATGGGCATGGGCGCATTGGCACTTGGTTCTTTCCTTACATCCTGCGGCACCGGCGCTGCCGGATTTAATTCAGGAATCGTTTTCGATCCCGCGCATCCTCTGGCGCCGAAGCTGCCCATGTTTCCGGGCAAAGCAAAAAGCGTTATTTATCTGCACATGGCCGGTGCGCCTTCACAATTGGAATTGTTCGATTATAAACCTGATTTGATGAAGTTGAACGGGAATGACTGCCCGCCATCGCTCCTGAAGGGAAAACGATTTGCATTTATACAGGGCATTCCAAAAATGTTGGGACCGCAGGCGAGGTTTGAGCAACGCGGACAAAGCGGTGCCTGGGTCAGCGATTACCTGCCGCATTTTGCTACGGTCGCCGATGAGGTTTGTTTTTTAAAGGCTGTCACCACTGACCAGTTTAATCACGCACCTGCGCAGTTATTGGTCCATACCGGAACGCCCAGATTAGGGAGGCCAAGTATCGGAGCCTGGGCCACCTATGGTTTGGGCAGCGAGAACCAGAACCTTCCCGGTTTTGTGGTACTGACTTCCGGCGGTCATTTTCCTGATGCAGGCAAAAGTGTCTGGGGGAGTGGGTTTCTTCCATCCGTGTACCAGGGCGTTCAATGTCGCAGCGAAGGCGACCCCGTATTATTTATCAAGGACCCGGAGGGGATGGACAGGGATCTGCGAAAAGCATCCATTGACGCTATTAATTCTGTAAACGAACAGGAATATAAAGAATACCAGGATCCCGAAATCATGTCCAGGATCTCGCAATATGAACTGGCCTACCGGATGCAAATATCCGTTCCGGATACGATGAATATAAATGATGAACCTGAATACATTCACGAGATGTATGGAACCAAGCCGAACGTGGCCTGTTTTGCCAATAATGCTTTGCTGGCCAGAAAGCTGGTGGAAAAAGGCGTTCGTTTTGTTCAGCTATTCGATTGGGGTTGGGATTCGCACGGTACTGACCCGGACACTGCGCTGGATATCGGTATGATAAATAAATGCAGGCAGACCGATAAGGCGGTGACAGCCTTGTTGCTCGATCTCAAACAAAGAGGATTAATGGAAGAAACCCTGGTGGTTTGGGGAGGTGAATTTGGAAGAACGCCCATGATGGAAAACCGGGAGGGTAAACAAAATCCATTCAAGGGAAGGGACCATCATGTGGATGCGTTCACCATCTGGATGGCGGGCGGCGGAATAAAGAAAGGCTATACCTATGGTGAAACGGATGAAATCGGATACAGTGCCATCAGCGGCAAGGCAACGCCCTTCGATGTTCAGGCCACAATACTTAATCAGCTGGGATTTGATCATATCAAATTCACTTATGAATACCAGGGAAGACCCTGCAGGTTAACTGATGTAAGCGGAATAGTGATTGACGACATCATTGCTTAAATATGAAATTCAACCGTAGAAATTTTTTAAAAACCAGCTCCTCTGCTACAACGGCCCTATTACTGGCATCCCTGGATACATTTGCAGAATTACCTAAAAAGCAACCGCTCATGAACAAAAGTTTTGAACTGATCATCCTGGCTACCAATTGGGGTTACCAGGGAAGCATTGACAGTTATTGCGCCAAAGCAAAAAAAGACGGATACGATGCCATTGAAATCTGGTGGCCAATGGAAAAAGCAAATCAGGATGATCTTTCCGCCGCTTTAAAAAAATACCAGCTCGGCGTCGGCTTTCTGGTTGCAGGAAGCGAAAGCAACTGGCAACAGCATCTCACCACATTTAAGAATATGATTGACGCAGCGGCCAACAATACTTTTCAAAAACCACTTTATATCAACTGTCATTCCGGTAGGGATCACTTCAGCCATGAAGAGAACCAGGCCTTCATAGATCATACAACGGAACTGGCAAAGAAAACAGGAATCCGCATCTGCCATGAAACACATCGTTCGAGAATGCTGTTTGCTGCGCCAATAGCAAGACAATTCATCGAAAAAAATCCGGAGCTGCGGGTAACGCTCGATATCTCGCACTGGTGCAACGTACATGAAAGCCTGCTCGATGATCAGCAGGAAACCGTTGGAATGACATTAGACAGGGTAGATCATATCCATGCGCGGATCGGTCATCCGGAAGGCCCGCAGGTTAACGATCCGAGGGCGCCCGAATGGGATGCCTGTGTGAAGGCGCATTTTGGCTGGTGGGACAGGGTTGTGGAACAGAAAAAGAAAAATGGCGACAGGCTCACGATATTAACAGAATTCGGTCCACCGGATTATATGCCGGCGCTTCCATACACGCGGCAACCCCTGGGTGATCAATGGGCCATTAATGTTCACATCATGCAAGCCTTGCGCAGGCGGTATCTTTCCTGATCAACGTTAAAAATCAATCGTGATCCTATCTGTTACTGAAATTCTTGGCCGGCTTCATCCTGCGCTGGTTCATTTGCCCATTGGTATCCTGCTAATCGGTTTATTATTTCAATGGTTTTATAAAAGAGGAACCCATGCGGTTTCGCTCTCCGTTATCAAAATTATTTTTCTTACAGGAACTGTTTGCGCATGGATATCCTGTATTACCGGATATATCCTGTCCACAAGTGGCGATTACGAATCGGGCCTCGTGGACTGGCACATGTGGATGGGCATTGCTGTTGCCGTTACCGCAACCCTGATTTTCAGAAAGATCCTAATGCAGAAAACTGACAATTGGTATAATGGTCTTTCTGTTGGCCTGCTGATATTAATTATGGTAACCGGTCATTTGGGCGGATCGCTAACACATGGTTCCGATTATATCAGCTCAGCATTTAAATCGGATTCAGGAACAACATATAAAGCCCATGCCCGGATCATTCATGTTGAGGAAGCCCGTGCCTATGCCGATGTAATTCAACCCTTATTTCAGAAGGATTGCTATAGCTGCCATGGTTCCCGCCGGCAAAAAGGAAAGCTGCGGATGGATGATTCCACCTGGATCACGAAAGGAGGAAAAGACGGGCCTGTAATAATCCCGTTCAAGTCTGCAGAAAGTGAATTGATGAAACGCATCGTCCTTCCCACAGATGATGAGCACCATATGCCCAAGGGGAAACCATCACTAAAAGAATCCCAGGTTGCCCTGATCAACTGGTGGATCTCGCAGGGCGCGGACTTCCATAAAAAAGTAAGAGAATTTGAACAGCCGCCAAAGATCAGGATTTACCTGCTGGCCCTTGAGAGCAGCAGTGAGCATGTGGATTCTCTCGTGCCGTCCTCACCTGTTGAAGAAGCTGATATCAAAAACATAAACGCTCTGAAAGATAAAGGCGTAGAAGTGATACCGGTTGCGCAGAATAGCCATTACCTGCTGGCCGATTTTATAAACAGCTTTTCGATCCAGGACAAGGACGTCGCCCTGCTGGTTCCATTGAAAAAACAGCTGGTCTGGCTGAAATTGGGAAATACAAAAATCGGAGATTCATCCATGTTCTTTATCGGCCAGTGCAGGGAGCTTACGCAATTGCAACTGGATAGAACGCGCATCAGTGACAAGGGCCTGCCCTCATTGCAATCCCTCCACAAACTCCAATCGCTTAACCTGGTGGGTACCGCTGTGACTGCGCAAGGGGTTCTTTCATTAAAAAACTTAAAACAGCTGAAGCATTTATATTTATACCAGACCGGCGTTGAAGTGAAGGACTGGCCAATGCTTGCAAGCAATTTCCCTAAAACCCAACTCGATTCCGGAGGATATACCATTTCATTTATAGCGGCGGACACGGTGGTTGTGAAAGTGGCGAAATAATCCAGAGAATACCCTCTTACATTTCCGGGATCTCGCCTTTCACAATCAGCGTGCCGGCAGTTTTGGATTTTATTTCTTCCACTGTTACGCCGGGAGCGCGCTCGAGGAGCAAAAATCCTTCTTCGGTTACATCCATTACGGCAAGATCCGTGATGATTTTCTTTACACAGCGTACGCCGGTAAGCGGAAGGCTGCACTCTTTAAGCAATTTGGATTCTCCTTTTGGGTTTGTATGTTGCATGGCAACGATGATATTCCTGGCGCTGGAAACCAGGTCCATGGCGCCGCCCATGCCTTTAACCATTTTGCCGGGTATTTTCCAGTTGGCAATATCTCCTTTTTCTGAAACCTCCATGGCGCCCAATACCGTCACGTCAACTTTTCCTGCGCGTATCATCCCGAAACTTTCGGCACTGTCGAAAAATGCTCCGCCAGGGACAATGGTAACAGTTTCCTTCCCGGCATTGACAAGGTCAGGATCCAGTTCACTTTCCAGGGGATATGGACCCATGCCGAGCATGCCATTCTCTGACTGGATCATGATGCTCATGCCTTCCGGAATATAATTCGCAACTAGGGTCGGAATGCCAATGCCCAGGTTCACATACATGCCATCGCGCAGTTCGCGGGAAATTCTTTTTGCAATGCCGAATTTGTCTAATGCCATTGGGAGAGTAATAAAAATTAAAAATGTGCATTCGTTGACAGTTGACGGTTGACGGATCTCATGTGCGAATTCAAACAAAAAGTCGGTCAACCGTCAACCTTTCCTTTCAGCTCATCCTCATAACTCAACAAAAAATCCGCCAATACCGGGTTCACGCGCTGCAGGATTTTGCAGTTTGATTTTACCATGTCCATTGCGTAATGAAACCGGGCGGATTTGTCCCCCCATTCCATCAGCACGTTTTCTTCGCCGTCCTGCATGTCTTTTTCATAATCGCGCAGGTCATCGATGATCAGGTAAGTCGGATGAAGTGCATACCAAAATTTTATTGCCAGTTCCCGTTGATTTTCTGTTAAGTCGAGGTCGCAAAGCACATAAAGAAAAACATCGGCCCGGTTCAGCGCAGGAATTTTCAATCCGAATGAGCCCATAGGTTTTAGTACGGGCTGATCCAGGTAGGTATTGAGTGCGTCGAAATATTTTTGATCTTTAACCCGACCTTTTAATAATTCCCTGATTGCAATCATTTCTTCCCGCGTCGATATTTCTTCTCTCTCCTGAAGAATAGCCCAATGCATGATTTGTTCCATCAAAAGGATATGATCTTCCGAAAGCAGTTGGTCCAGCGTAATTCCGATCCGGAACAAAAGATCATAATAAACGGGTATCGAAACATAGCCATTGCCAAATCCGATATACAATAATCTATCCTTCCAGAAGCTGTTGTTCTTCGGCGGGTCGCGGTCAACAAAAAACCGGGCGATGTTCATGTCGACGCCCATTCCCCGATTTAGCTGGCTGGCTGAAATAAACATATAAGTTTTTTAAGAAGCGATCCTGATCGTTTTACGCTCCACTCTTTTTTCATATTGTTCGCCCTGGAAAATCCGGTGAACATAAATCCCCGGAACGTGGATCTGGTCCGGATCAAGCTCGCCCGGTTCAACCAATTCTTCCACTTCCGCGATGCTGATATTTCCCGCCTTGACCATAGAAGTCGAAAAATTCCTCGTGGTTTTTCGAAACAGCAGGTTACCCAGGCTATCTCCCTTCCAGGCTTTCACAATGGCGAAATCTGCATGCAGCGCAAGTTCCATCAGGTACATCTTGCCATTGAATTCGCGGATTTCCTTTCCCACAGCGATCTCTGTGCCGTATCCTGCAGGCGTATAAAAAGCAGGAATTCCCATGGCCGCCATCTGGATGCAGGTAGCTAGTGTGCCCTGCGGTATAAGGTCCACTTCCAGTTCACCGTGCAATAACTGACGCTCAAACTCGGCATTCTCGCCAACATAAGAGCTGATCATTTTCTTTATCTGACGGGTCTTTAGCAAAAGTCCCAATCCGAAATCATCTACGCCGGCATTATTGGAAATGCAGGTGAGGTTTTTTACACCGGTTTTGATCAGCGCATGAATACTGTTCTCCGGAATCCCGCACAAACCAAATCCGCCGAGCATGATCACGGCATTATCCGGAATGTCTTTAACAGCTTCCCGGGCGCTTCCATAAACTTTATTCATACAAGTAGATTTAAGAATGGGCCAGTCATTTAAACCGGGTTCGCTGAACCCGGCTATCGTTTCAGAGAATCCATACGACGCGTCATGGAATCTCTCCGGTGCATCGTCAAAGAATCCACGGGAGACAGCCTGGGCGCGGGCTTTGGATTAAACAGATCATTCCGGTGAAGGTTTTCAAAGGCAGCCATAGTATCCAGAATATTTTTGCTCAGATCAGGCCGGGATGCATAAAAATCCAGGCTTTTCCGGAACTTTTCTTTCGTTATACCGTGCAATTTAAATATCGTTTCATAGAGTTGCAAAGTTTCCAGCTTTACATTGCGGTGGACGGAATCCTTTTTCAGAGAATCTTTCAGGATATATTGGGTAGCGAATTGATCGGCCATGATCACGTCCAGCAGGATCGGCCTCATCGAATCGGGTTGAATAATATCCGAAGGCACGGAAGTCCGGTCCGTGCAGGCAAAGAAACCTAAACAAAAAATAAATGCGGGCAGGACTTTCATTGAAGATCCTGTTTATACCGGTTGAGGTTAGATATGTCCAATCGCGATAACAAATCCAGGGCCCGGCTTTTTTCATCCGGCGTTCCTTTCTTAAAAACATTCGAAATTTCTGATCCTTTTCCCTGGAAAAAAAACTGCATGAACATAATATTCGGGAACTCCGTATTGATATCATTCAACCCAATCAGGGC
>Ga0182024_10027181_pt1 | contig 10021 bp, 5 predicted proteins | sample P32metaG_FD_120480 | JGI IMG/M metagenome (GOLD analysis project Ga0182024, IMG submission 120480) | Permafrost microbial communities from Stordalen Mire, Sweden - P3-2 metaG (Illumina Assembly) | ecosystem: Environmental > Terrestrial > Soil > Wetlands > Permafrost | place: Sweden: Stordalen...
GGGGGCCTATGACTATTTCCGTAACACCGCAATGGATGCGAACGATTGGTTTGCTAACGCTGCTGGCAATCCGAGGGCCCCAGAGCATCACAACGATTTTGGCGGATTCCTGGGGGGGCCGATCTGGAAGGACAGGACATTCTTTTTCATTTCGTATGAAGGTGCGCGGCTCGACCTCCCGGCGACCCAAGTCATACAGGTGCCATACACCGTTGGGGCCTGCTCTCCGCCCGCGGCGATTGCTCCATTTCTCGCGGCGTATCCGAGGCCCAATGGGCCGATTTCAACAACAAGCTGTACCGGCCAATTCACGGGAACATATTCTAACAGCGCAACGCTCAACGCAGGGAGTGGACGTGTTGATCACACTTTTAACGACCACCTTTCGGTATTTGGCAGGTTCAACGATGCCCCATCCCAGTCGGTGATGCGCACGTTGAGTCTCAGCACATTTGAGGCGAGCACCGTCGACACCGAGACCATAACCGTTGGTGCGAACATGATATTTTCACCCAACATATCGAATACGATCCGCGGGAACTATTCGAAGCAAAGCGCCAACACCATCGATGCGATCGATTCTTTTGGAGGTGCGATTCCCCTCAATCCATCGTTGCTTCTCGGCTCCCTTCCCAATGCCAGCACCCATAATGAGTTTTACACATTTGATACCACCAACCTCGAGATCGGTCCTCTGGCGAGAAGCCGTGCTACGCAGCTCAATGCTGTCGATGATCTAAGCATTTCAATGGGCCCTCATCAGCTCAAGGTCGGAGGAGATTACCGGGCGATTTTCACGACCACGGCGCCGGCGCTGAACTATCTGTCGTTCGGGGCGGATTCAGTTCAATCGTTTCTATCTACAGAACAGGCCAGTCTATTTGCCAGCACCACCGCTACCGCTCGCTTTCTAACCCAGTCCTTTTCCTTATTCGCACAAGACACCTGGAAGATCACTTCGAGATTGACGCTCACCTACGGGTTGCGCTGGGAATTGAATCCAGCACCCTCACCTCGTGGGGATACCGTGCTGGCCTCCTGGGAGGATGTGAATGATCCTTCCCTGATTGCGCTGGCCTCTTCCGGTACGCCTTTGTGGAAGACCACATATAACAATTTCGCTCCGCGGATCGGAGTAGCGTATAGCTTGACAGGTAACGGAGACTTTGTAATCCGAGCCGGCGGGGGTGTCTTTTACGACCTGGGCGTTGGTTCGTCCGCCAATGCCGCGCTCGCCTTTCCGAACGACGCTGCTCTGTTCACACCGAGCATTTCGCTTCCCGTGGCGAATGTGGGGCCGTACCTGCCTACTCTCTCCCTCCAGTCGCCTTACGGCGGCACAATCTATGCGTTTTCCCCGACCCTAAAGCTCCCTCGTTCCTATCAGTGGAACGTGGCCCTGGAGAAGTCGTTTGGGAGGCGACAGGCGGTCTCGGCAACCTACGTCGGTCAATCCGGCCAAAACCTCCTCAGAAACGAAGGTTTGATATCACCTAATTCGAACTTCTCCCCGGGCACCGCCTTTTATCTAACTCTCAATGACGCGACTTCTAGCTACAACGCGTTGCAATTGCAGTACCGACGGCCTCTGGCGTCGCGTCTCCAGGCACTTCTAAACTACACATGGTCGCATTCTCTCGACGACACCTCCGATGACACCGTCTCGGCGATCTCGAACACCATATTTTCAAACAAGAATGATTGGGGTTCATCGAACTTCGATGTGAGACAGAGTCTTTCGGGGGCGTTGCACTTTGACATTCCCGCGGCTGGGAAAAGCGAACCTTTAGCGTTGCTGACGAAAAATTGGTCGCTCGATTCAGTCATCGTTGCTCGAACCGGATTTCCGTTTAACGGAATCTTACTTTCTTTGGGTTCGGTTGGAGGCGTCTATCCTCGGCCGGATGTCGTGCCCGGACAACCTTTCTGGCTTCCGACTTCCGGTGCGCCTGCCGGGAAAGTCCTGAATCCTGCGGCGTTCACGGCTCCAGCGATGTTGCAACAAGGGAACGAAGGCCGGAATGACATCGGCGGCTTTGGATTAACGCAAGTCGATCTTTCAGCCGGTAGAAACTTTCCCATTACCGAGCGACTCAAACTCCAGTTCCGAGCCGATGCGTTTAACTTGCTCAATCACCCGAATTTTGCGAATCCCAATGCCTACATCGGTTTCGGCCCTTCCTACCTCGAGTCGCAGCACATGCTAAACCAGGCGCTGGGAGGTTTGAACCCGCTGTTTCAAGAGGGCGGCCCGCGCTCGTTTCAATTGTCTTTGCGGCTGACATTCTGATGAACAGCTTGCGAAAAGCGGGCCAGGTAGCCGAGAAAGTAAGGCGCAGCTTCTGGATCTGGGGAATTCTTCAGAATCTGTCCCCAAGAAATCCGTACGGTCCGCTCGCCGTGAACTCGCCGTGGCACACATCACATCCACGAAAGGCCAACCAATGACCCAACCAATAGCTTCGATCCGATGGTCGCTTCTTATCGCGTTCTTGCCTTTAGGTGTTCTCATTGCCGCTCCGATGGGAGCGCGGCCTGGTTCCATACCACTCGATACCATGCTCGATGTAAGGATTATCCAAGAGGCTCCCATCACTTTTTCGCCCGATGGAAAGTGGGTCGGTTATGTTGTCCGGAATGTTCTTCCCAAAGAATCGTCTAAGGTTCGGGACCTTACTAAATTGTTCGAGTGTTCGGGTTTATACCCCGACTCACTTTCTACGGATATCGACGTTTCAAACGTTCTGACGGGTGAAACGGTAAGCATTGGACAAGGCAAAGGAAACAACTGGATCCCGGCGTGGTCACCCGACGGCCGTTACCTGGCGTTCGTGTCCGATCGAGACGGCAGTGGACAAACCAAACTGTGGCTTTGGGAAACAGAGACGAGGAGCTTGCGGATTCTTTCGACCGCGATAATCCGCGCGAACCAGATCTCTTGGACAGCGGATAGTCAAACGATTCTAACGACCATCTGGAGCGGGGCTATCCGGCCTGAGGATACTGCCGCATGTAAAGGCATGGGGCCTAGCGACACGAACGCTTCCACGCGCTCGATCGAGCCTTCAAGCGTTGTGGTATACGAAGGGGGCCAGGGGCGGCAAGGCGAGACAAACAAGTCCGGAGGGGACCCGTGGAGCATAGACTACAAGACTCGTGATTTAGCAGAATTTGACGTACGAACCGGCCGGATGAAGCGTTTAACGCATGGCAATCGCATTTCCGTTTTCCGCCTCTCTCCGAACGAGACCCAGGTTGCGTTCACGTCGGCAACGCGTTTTGAACGGCCAGGCGCACAGCAAATTCTGTACGACCTCCAGGTCGTCGAGCGGGCAACAGGTGCAACGCAAGTGGCATCCGCGGGCATTCGGCTCGATTTTTCCGGCGGGGGATTCGCTTGGTCGCCCGATAGCCAACGTTTAGTGTTCCATGTGGGCGGCGCTTTGGAGAAGGCCGGCGACTGTTACCTGGTGAAGACCAACGGAAGTGAACTGCAGAACCTGACTTCCCTGCCCCCCGAAAAGGCCCATTCACCCGAACTTCCGCCTCTCTGGGACGAACCCAGACAACAGGTTTATTTCATTCGCGATCATGCGATTTGGAAGGCCTCGACGAAAGGAGCCGGCGCCTCGGAATTGACGCGTATACCCGGACGAGAGATCGTGGCCATCGTTGGTCAGGACAGCGAGCCGCTACGCCCAGTTGGGGCTTCTGACTCGATGATCGTCTTAACTGAGGATCCGAACGGAAAGCAAAGAGGATTTTATAAGGTCGATCCGGCCAATGGGGAAAGCAGTCTGCTGCAAGAGAGCGGAGAACACTACGACGGAGCAAATCGAGAATATCTCCTGGGCGCAACTCCGAGAGGGGGTACGGTTGTCTATTTGTCTCAGGGTGCCGACGCTCCACTGGACTTGTGGGCGAGCGACCTGAATTTCCAGAATCGACGCCGCCTGACGCATATCAATCCCGAACTGGACAAATATCAAATGGGTGCGGTGCAAGTGATCCACTGGCACGGTCTGGATGGTGAGGAATTATCCGGCGCCCTATTGCTACCGGCAGACTACGACAAACACAAAACATACCCCTTGATTGTCTCGGTATATGGCGGGGCATACGGATCTCTCAGCCGAGATGAATTTGGCCTGGCTGGTTTGGGCGGACCCTACAACATGCAATTGTTCGCGACGCGAGGTTATGCGGTATTGTCGCCCGATGCCCCGCAACACCTCGGCACACCGATGCTGGATCTGGCCAAAACAGTTCTGCCTGGCGTCAATAGGGTTGTAGAAATGGGAATCGCCGATCCGAATCGCGTCGGAGTCATGGGGCACAGCTATGGCGGGTACAGCGTGTTGAGCCTCATTGTGCAAACGACCCGATTCAAAGCCGCCCTGGTAAGCGACGGTTTCGGTGATCTTCTCAGCGGCTATGGGCAAATGAAATCGGATGGTTCCGCATATCAAGTGCCGATTGCCGAGACAGGTCAAGTATTGATGGGCGGCACGCCTTGGGAATTTCGCGACAGATATGTCGAAAACTCGCCGGTCTTTCATCTAGACCGTGTTAAGACTCCGGTACTCATTGTGCATGGAGGCGCCGACAGTGCTGTGGCCCCGTACCTTGCGGATGAGGTGTTTGTCGCGTTGCGTCGACTGGGCATGGACGTCGTTTACGCGAAGTATATGGGCGAGAACCACATTCCAGTTATGTGGAGCCGAGAGAACCAGAAGGATTTGGGCAACCGGATGCTTGCTTGGTTCGACAAGTTTCTGGGGAGCAGTTAGCCTGGTCTCCTGGCCGGAGGACGTCGTACAGACATTATCGTCATCGTGGCCTACCTGAGATTAAGGGTGGGGAGAAAAGCGAGACGAGATCGAAAAAATGTCCGTAGGCAGCTTCGATCGCTTGCGAATCCATAGGTCTGAATATCACGGGAATCGTTGCGTCAAGACGAAGTGCTCTACTGGTTAGAACCCTGGTCCTCTCTAGACGGTGCTGTTTAATCGGCGGGGCGCCGGTTTCACCCGGCGCCCCACCAGACTGTTATTCGTCCGCTTCATATGCAGATACGGAGAATAGATCTTCTTTGGAATGGAGTTCCATCTGAATCGGGTTAGACTTCGATTGACTCCGCACGACTGCCAGAGCCGACACGTTAAGGCTAACTTCCGGTTTCTCGTATTTCATCGCGATCACCTCCTTTTTTTGGGGATTCACTTACACAGCTAGCTAGCTGATCTCTCGCGGGCGGAGATGACAACACTTCGTCACCTCGGTGAGGCGCCGTCGTCGAACGCCGCTCGGTCGATCGATGTTTGGCCAGTACGCCGTGCAATCCGACGCTTCTCAGCCACAATTCGAATCCCAGCGCGCGCAGCACGGCCACCACCGGGACCTCGTGACCTCGGCGAGAAGTTTGAACGGCCTCACAGAGAGTTCCCGCATCCACAATTCCGAGCGCACTGCACATCATCTGCGGACTCGTCTCGACAAGACTGGTCCATTCCGCAGAGATCTCCGCCATTGGCGTGCGGGTGGCGAAAGCCTTCCGCTTGCGGTTGAGGAGTTCGTCAGGGACGATGCCAATCAGTGCGCGGCGCATCAAGGAGCGGCGCTGGCCGGGACGGACAAGTTGTTGCCGCGGAATTGCATAGAGGAATTGCAGCAAGTCGCGGTCTAGGTAGGGATAGCATTTCTCATAGCACGGATTTCGCGGCAATGCGGAGTACGCAAGCTGCCTTCGCAACACCTCCAGTGTAGACAAATTCTCCTGAAAGCTGGGCAGCGGACCGAAAAGGGTCACCCTCTGCGGATAGCCAGTGAGCGCGGCTCGTTGACGTTTGATGAAGGTGGGATCGAGCCAGCCGGCGGGCCGAATATGTTTCGGCACGCCTACGAGAGTCGGAGGGAGGAATCCGAAAACGGCTTCGAAGAACAAATGGAACCAGGGTTTCCTCTTGTTCAACGCCCAAACTCTCAGTTGCCGCGCCAGTGTCCTGAATCGTGCTCTTGCCAGCAAGTCCATCAGTTCCGGCGTGGGCGTTGGCACGCCGCCGGTGACTTCATCACCGCCAATACCCGATAGCACGACCCGGTTTCCTTGGGACGCGAGGCACGTTGCGAATTGCCGACTCGCGTCGGTAGGCCGTCTGCCGCTCGATCCCGGGGTGGCTGCAAATCGGTCGGTCTCGAATTCGAAGCTGGACTCTGGTGTGCCGACTTCGATGTGGCAGCCGGTGCGGCCGCGTTTTTCTTCCACTTTCGTGAAATAGGGGCGCTCGTTCCAATTGGGTTCCGAGTCGTTGTAGTACGAGAGTGTATCGAGTCGCGGAGTTTCGGCAGCCCCTCGGGCGATGAGTGTATCCGCCAGGCACACGATGGACGAGGAATCCATGCCCCCGCTCAACTCGGCGAGGACGGCCGCATCGGAACGGAGCCGGCGCTGGATGGCTTCTGCAAGGACGGTGCGAAAGTGCTCTTCATATTCGGCATCCGTGCGGTAGCGGATTTTTTGGTGTGGATCAAAATCCCAATACTTGCGGATCGTCCGCCTGCCGCGCTCCATGCGCACGAAACACGACGGCGGGACCGCATCGATTCCGACGTAGGGCGTGAGATGTGCGGCAGGGAAAAACGCGAACGAGCCGGCGGTGTATTCTTCGTCCAGCTCGAAGGTTTTTCCTGCAAACAGCGCCAGCGGGTCGAGGATGGTGCTCCAGGCGACTTGATCCTTTCCGACCGAATAGTAGAGATGGCGCGTGCCGATGGGATCTTTCGCAAGAATGAGCGTGCGTTCGTTCGGATTCCATATGGAGAGTGCCCAGTCACCAATAATTTGCGGAAAGCAGTCGGTTCCCCACCGTTCATAAGCCGCTGAAATGATGGAAACGTCCGCGCAGTCCATGGGAAGTCCGTTGCGGAACCGATGCATGAACTCCGCGCGATTATCGAGGCGGCCGTCCCAAGTAATCACCGTGCCGGATGGGGAGACATGCGGCTGGGTCTCCCGGCGGGATTCCTTGGTTGTGTGAAAAGCTCGGTAGAGAACATTCACGCCGTCCTTGTGATAGGAGTTGCTGCTATCAGGCCCGTACGGGGCAAGGACAGCGTCGACGCTCTCCAGGACGTCAAGGGAAGTAGGCATTCCATCAAAACACCATTTTCCAAACTGGACGCTCATGATTCAAACCCTCGCTTTTCGTTCGGCACAGGTATCTAGCACCTGTCGAGCACTGCATACATTTCCGGCGTATACGGCTTGTCGTTCACTACCCGGCCTTCGACTTCAACCCAGGCGTGCGCCCGGAACGGCATCTGTTGGGCGCCGATCACCATCTGCGCCGGCACTCCATTGCGTTTCAGTAGGCAAGCCGTCGCGGCGGACCGCTGCAGGCAAAGCGCTTCTTTCCAGTACCAGATGCAAGCCATGTCCACGGCTGCGCAGGTCTGTTCGATCGCATCCGGCGACGGCACTTTCTTCGCGGGGGGATAGCTCCGCACCCTGTCGTGTAGAGCGCAAAAATTACCGCGCGCCAGGTAAAGGTCAAAATAGATCAGCGCCAGGTACGCCTTCAGGACGGAATATGACGTCATCGATCGTTCTCCTCACACATGCAGTTGGTCGCAAAGGAATGCCATTCGATCAGTCAGGCCTTCGATGCGTTCACTTAACGGGAGCACCGGTGAATGCCCTCGGAACTGGCTATAGTCGAGCAGGATGGGGAAGGGGGAGGCGTTTGCGGCCTGCAAACGAGCCGTCATTTTTCGTGCATGGAGGGAATTACAATTCCTGTCGGCGTCACCGGAAACGATCATCGTCGCGGGATAGGCACCGCCCGGGCGGACCCGATGATAGGGGGAGTAACTGGCAAGGGCGGCGAAGTCGTCCGGGTCGTCCGCCGTGCCGAATTCCTCTCTCCACATATGCGCGCTGTCGAAAAGATGGTAGCGGAGCATGTCCAGGATCGGAACCATGCATACTACCGCGCGAAACAAATCGGGCCGCTGGGTCATTGCAGCACCGACGAGCAGTCCGGAATTCGATCCGCCAAAAATCGCGAGCTTTTCCGGCGTGCTTCGTCCGGTCGTAACGAGCCATTCTGCCGCGCACAGAAAGTCGTCGTAAGCAGTCTGCCGATTCCTACGCTTGGCCGCGTTGTGCCAATCGACACCGAATTCAGATCCGCCTCGGATATTCGGCAGCGCAAACAGGCACCCGCGTTCGGCGAGAAAAGCCACAAAAACGCTGAACTGCGGCGTCATGGAGACGCCGTACCCGCCATAGGAAGTCATGATGGTTGGGTGCACGCCGCTGTCGAGTACGTCTCGCCGGCCCATGAGAAACATGGGAATCCGCGTCCCGTCCTTCGAGGTGTAGCAGACTTGAGTGTGGCTGAAGCTTGCCGAATCAAATGGAATGCTTTTCCTGGCCCAGAGCGTCCGTTCGCCGGCAATCTCCGAGTATCGAAAGATGCCGATCGGCTCGGTTAGCGATTCCGCTTCGATAAGTAACTCGTCGCTCTGGTGCGAGCCGCCAATCAAACGAACGGTCTCGTCATCGTGAGTCGCCATCTCTCCGGTTTTCTTGCCTGCGAAGTCGAAGATCGCAACGTGCGTCACCGTCTCGCGGATGTAAGACACAAAGATGCGTTCTCCCACGACCACCCAGCGGTTGATTCGATGGCCGTTTTCTGCCACCACATCAACCCATTCCGGTTCCCGGTCGCTCGAGAGGCGAATTTCTACAATGCGGAAGTTGGGCGCATGGCGATCGGTGATGGCCAGGATCTTTCCGGAAACCAGCCGGGGACCAAAGGCATAGTCTGCATCCGCAACCACGAGTTCAGGTGATCCTTCGGAATCGAATGGCTTGAGATAGAAATCGGTATGCGTTTTTTCCAGAAACTTATAAACAAGGAACCCGAGTCGCTTCTCGTCGGATATAAGCGAGAGGCGAAGCCTTTCGCCCTCCCCGGCGGAGAAGACCTCCTGGTCCTCGCTGAATGGCTTGCCCAGGAAATGGCGGTACGCCACCCGATAGAAAGGCCTTTTCGCATCCAGTGACTCGTGAACGTAATAGAAGCTTTGGCCATCCGGCGCGAAAGCAAATCCGCGCAGATATCCGCGGGTAAGGGTATCAGGGAGCGTTTTGCGTTTGTCGACGTCCAGAAATTCAAAAGTCCCGGTGCGTTCTCCTCCCTCTTTTACCTCGTAGAGCAGCAGACGCCCGTCGAGCGACACGCAAAGAGGCCTGAGGGCTGTATATTTTCCCGTTTTCCGGTCCGTAGGATCCACCAGCAGCTGATCTTCGCCCTCTCGGCCGTCGCGCATATAAATGCAAGGCTGCTCTTGGTCGGGGAGTCGCTTTCGAAAGAAATAACGGTTGCCGATCTTTTGTAGCGAGTCATAGGTTTCGACAGCAAGGAATTCACGAATTCGCTGCCGGATGCGTTCTCGCCCCGGAATATTGTCTAGATAGGCGCGAGCGTACTGGGTCTGCTGTTCGATCCAACTGCGAGTGCGAGAGGAGTTCTGGTCTTCCAGCCAACGGTAAGGATCTGGCACTGGCACGCCATGAATAATGTCGGTGACAGGTTCTATGGCGGAAAATGGGGGAGCTAAGCGCAAGCCGGACATCGTTCCCTCCTTCCGTCTATCAACAACATTTCGCGATACATGCGCCTGGTAAGGCTGCGGAAGTAGCCAGCGACCGATGGCTTAAGAAGAGTTTCTGGGGAGTGCCACGTGTTGGTGCCAACCGCGTAGGCGAAGACCGCCACGAGGGGAGAAACGACGGTCGCTTGCTTCAAAGCATCAAGAGCGAAAAATGGTTGCCAGGGACGAAGGTAGGCGGTCAAGAGGCGTTCCACGGCTTGGGGCTCATTCACGGCAATGCGCCGGAGGTGTTCGCGGAGGTATTCAAAGGTGATAAGAGGGTTGGTCACGCAGCCTTCAGCCCAGTCAAGGAAAACGCACCGCTCGGAAGACACCAGGATGTTGCCGGGATTGAGATCTA
>Ga0182024_10027182_pt1 | contig 10021 bp, 9 predicted proteins | sample P32metaG_FD_120480 | JGI IMG/M metagenome (GOLD analysis project Ga0182024, IMG submission 120480) | Permafrost microbial communities from Stordalen Mire, Sweden - P3-2 metaG (Illumina Assembly) | ecosystem: Environmental > Terrestrial > Soil > Wetlands > Permafrost | place: Sweden: Stordalen...
ATGGTGGAATGGCCGACCGACAAGCTGCCGCCCGGGGTCAAGGAATTCCATCCGCCGACGGAAATTTGAGCGCGGAGTTCGACAATGGCTTTGTTCGAAGATAAAGCGGCCGCGCTGTCCGGCGCCAACAGCAGCGATTTCCTGGCCGCGGCGATGGCCGAGTCGGAAAAATTCCGCGAGCAATACGCCACGCTGCCGAACGTCATCAAGGCCAGCGACATGCCGTGGGAGCGGTCGCCGGACGGCCTGATCAAGCACCTCGTGCACCAGAAGATGCACACCCGCGAGTGCTGCATGGAAGCCTACATGCAGTTCCTCAAGGACGGCGAGCGCTCCGGCAAGCATCGGCACATGTGGGAGGAACTGTTCTTCGTGGTCGAGGGCTCGGGCTATGACCTGCACTGGGACCTCAAATGGGATTGCCTCGAAGCGTTCCAGTGGGAATGGGCCGACACGCCGAAGAAGTACGAATGGACGATGGGCGACTATGTCTACATCCCGCCCTTCACCATGCATCAGCATTTCGCCAAGCCCGGCGACGAGTGCCGCATCATCGTGATGAGCAATCGCATCGTCAAAGACATGGGATTCGACTGGTACGACCAGGTCGAACGGGCGCCGGGGTTTTGACGGCTTCGTCGAACAATCCGGCGACGGCGTGACTATCCATAGCGCGGCGCGCCGAGGCACCACCGTCAAGGTCCGCGACGTTTTGGACCGGCGCAACCAGCCCTCGGGCCACGGCTGCCGCGGCGGCGCCATGGCGGGCGCCCCTATCTGTCACCTGCATGACAGACAGCGCCGTTTTTGCGGGCCAGATTAGCCAACTGGGATAAGCTGGCCGACTTTTCGGGGGGTTGATTATGTCGATCGTGCCATTTCTTTCGCAGACGTCGTTCGACCCGCAAATCACCGATATTCTTGCCTCCGCCTTCGACATCGCGTGGCAGCGGATCCAGAATTCCGGCAGCCCGTTGGTGACCGGGGACGCCGCCGCGGCGACCCGCGAGACCTTGGCCAGGACGATCATCGCAGTGGCCCAGACCGGCGAACGCGACAAGAATCGCCTCGTCGAAAGCGCCCTTTCGCGGCTGGCGCTGGACCCTTCCGCAGCGCAGACGCGGCCGTCCGGCGAGGAGGCGTCGGTCTGATTTCGATCAGTCTTTTTTGCAGACGCGCCGCATTGGAGGCGTAGTAGGGGGTCCGGTGCCGAAGCCCAGCACGCCGGTTGGGACTGGCTCGACGATGCGACCGAATCGCAACAGGCTGTTGGCTTCGCTGCGAGCCGACGAACTCGCGCCGCTGCACAGCCACCTGCGCGACGTGCCGATACGGCAGGGACAGCTGCTCGAGGAGCGCGGCCAACGGGTCGACGCCGTCTATTTCCCGCAGTCCGGACTGATCTCGCTGATCGTCGAAATGCCCGAGGATGAGACCATCGAGGTCGGCATGGTCGGCTCCGAGGGAGCGATCGGCATCAACGTCGGGCTGGGTTCGCGCATCGCTTCGGTGACCGCGTTGGTCCAGGTCTCGGGTACCGCGTCCAAGATATCGGCGTCGCGTTTTCGTTCCGTCGCGGCGCAGAGCCCGCACATTCAAGAGCTGCTGGTTCGTTATAACGAAATGCAGCTCGGCCAGATTCAACAGACCGCCGCCTGCAACGCCTTGCACGACGTCGGCTCGCGGCTGAGCCGCTGGCTGTTGCAGACCAGCGATCGGACCGATAGCGACACCATCCCGTTCACCCGGGAATTCCTAGGAAAGATGCTCGGGGTGCGGCGCGGCACGGTCTCGGCGGTGGCGGCCGGCTTCGAGACCGCCGGCCTCATCGAGACCCATCGCGGCGTGATCAAACTGGTCGACCGCGACGGCCTCAAAAAGCAGACCTGCTATTGCTACGAATTCCTGCGCAAACAAGTCGATCGCCTGGTGCCGAAGCAGTAGGCGCGCGCAGCCGTCATTGCAGCGTGATGTGCGCTTGCGTGATCACACGGTCCCACAGCTTGGTTTCGTCGCCGACAAATTTGACCATGTCGGCCGTGGTGCCGCCCATCGGCTCGAGCCGCAGATCGTGGATCTTCGCCGCGATCTCGGGCTTGCGCAGAATTCCCGCCACGTCGCGATTGATCGTTTCGGCGAGCGCCGCAGGCAGCCCGGGCGGTCCGGCGATGGCGAACCAGGTGATCGAGCGGAAGCCGGGAATTCCCGATTCGGCAATGGTCGGCACTTCGGGAACAGCGCTCGCACGCTCCTCGCTGGCCACGCCGAGCAGTTTCAGCTTGCCGGATTTGTACAGCGGCACCGAGGTGGTGAGCGTATCGAAAAACATGTCGACGTTACCGGACATGACGTCGGTCAAAGCCGGCTGCGCGCCGTGATACGGCACGTGCACCATCTTGATGCCGCCGAGCACCTCCAGTTCGCTGCCCGACAGGTGGGCGGTCGAGCCGACGCCCTGCGAGGCGAAGGTGAGCTTGCCGGGATTGGCCTTGCCGTAGGCGAGCAGTTCCTGCACCGAGTCGGCCGGCAAATCCGGGCGCACCGCCAGCACGTTCGGTATCTTGGCCAAGAGCGCGATCGGCACGAATTTGGCCGGATCGTATTTGAGGTCGTGATAGAGCAGCTGATTGATCGACAGCGGCGACGGCGGGCAAAGCATGAGCGTGTAGCCGTCGGGATCGGCATGCGCCACGTATTCGGAGCCGAGATTCATCGCCGCTCCCGGCATGTTCTCGACGATGACCGGCTTGCCCCATTGCTCGCTGAGCTGCCCGGCAATGAGCCGCGCCAGGATATCGGTGGTCGATCCGGGCAACACCGGCAGCACGACTTTGACCACGTGCGTCGGATAAGGCTCCGCGGCACGCGCCGCGGTCGCCGCCAGCAAGGCGATGGCCAGGCCGACGCGCCACCCCACCAGCCACGACCGTAGTTTCGGCATATCGCTCCCCGGATTCCGGCATTTGCGTCAAGCGCGCCGGCGAATATAGAGAACCCTGCGCGCGCGAGCCAAGGCCCGGCGGCGGCCGCGTGGCGCGGCCAATTGCCCGGGTAGTCGAGGGAAGAGCGTCGAGGCGATGGCGACAAAGTATCGACTGGGCGTCGACGTCGGCGGCACCCACACCGACCTGGTCCTGCTCGACGCCGCCACCGGCTCGATCGCGGTGGAAAAAGTCTCGACCACGCCGGCCAATCCGGCGCTCGGCATCATGCACGGCATCGCCAATTTCAAGGCGCGCGGCGTCGACCTCGGCGCCATCGAATTCTTCTCCCACGGCACTACCATCACCACCAACGCGCTCCTTGAAATGCGCGGCGCCAAGGTCGGGCTCCTGGTCAATCGCGGCTTTCGCGCCATCCAGGAGACCCAGGGCCAGGCCCGCGACGGCAACGTGTTCGATTATTTCTTCCAAAGGCCGTCGCCGATCGCGCCGCAAAGCCTCACCCGCGAAATCGGCGGCCGCATCGATTACCTGGGCACCGTGCTCGAGCCGCTCGACGAGGACGCCGTGCGCCGGGCGGCGGCCGAGCTGAAAGCGGCCGGCGTCGCCTCGATCGCGGTGTGCTATCTGTTCTCCTTCATGAATGCCGCGCACGAGGAGCGCACCGACGCGCTCATTCGCGAGGTGTTTCCCGGCGCCCACATCTCGTTGTCCTGCGAGGTGCTGTCGCGGGTGCGGGAATGGCCGCGCATGTCGGCAACGCTCTTGAACGCCTATCTGGCGCCGGTCCTCGTCACCTACATCGCCGATCTGGAAAAGCGCCTCAATGGCGCCGGCGTCACCACCCAGCAGCGCTTCCTGATGCAGTCGAACGGCGGCGTCATGCCGTTCGCCGCGGCCGTCACCGGGCACAAGACCGTGCATAGCCTGCTGTCAGGCCCGGCGGCCGGCGCCCAGGCGAGCGCCTATCTGCCGCAGGACGACTCACGTTCGGGGGCGCGGGGCGGGCTGGTCACCCTCGACATGGGCGGCACCAGCTGCGACATCGCCTTCATCGAAGGCGCGGCGCCGCTCGAAGTCACCGAAGGCACCGTGGCGCGCCGCCAGCTCGACGTGCCGGCGCTCGATCTCACCACCATCTCGGCCGGCGGCGGCTCGATCGTGTGGATCGACCGCGCCGGCTTTCTCAGCGTCGGCCCGCACAGTGCCGGCGCCGCGCCGGGGCCGGTCTGCTATGGCCGCGGCGGCGAAGACCCCACCGTGACCGACGCCGACATCGCCTGCGGCTTTCTCAACCCGGACTATTTTCTCGGCGGCCTGCAAAAGCTCGATGCCGCCGCGGCGCGCGCCGCCATCGCCGCCAAGATCGCCGGGCCGATGCAGATGACGCTGCCACAAGCCGCGGCCGGCATCCGCCGCATCGTCGATATGCGCATGGCCGACGAGGTGCGGGTGTTCGCGGCGCGGCGCGGCGTCGATCTGACCGAGTTTGCGCTGTTGCCGTTCGGCGGCGCCGGCGCGGTTCACGCCGCAGCGGTCGCCACCGAGCTCGGCATGCGCCGGATCGTCGTGCCGGCGCGGCCCGGCGCCTTCTCGGCGCTTGGGCTGTTATGCACCGACGTGCTGCACGACTACATCCGCTCCGAGCTTGGCGCGCTGGACCGGCTCGACCCGACCCATGCCGAGGCGGTGTTTCGCGACATCGAGGCCAAGGCGGCGAGCGAGCTTGCCGAGGAGGGCCTCGACCCCACCGCGGCGGTTTTCGAGCGCGATCTCGATATGCGTTATGCCGGGCAAGGCTACGAGCTGCGCGTGCCGCTCGGCGGACTGTGGCGAGAGACCCTCGACCACAAGGCGCTCGCCGCGGCGCGCCTTCGCTTCGACGAGGTGCACGAACGCATCCACGGCCATGCCGCCAAGGAGAAGGGCGTCGAGGTCGTCAGCTACCGGCTGCGGGTGCGCGTGAGCGTGCCGAAATATAAGCCGCAGGCGCTGCCGGAACGCCCGCCGGCGGCGCCGCCGGCGGATGCCGTCAAGGGCACCCGGCGCGTGTTCTTCAGCGCCGCAAAGGATATCGAGACCACGATCTACCACCGCGACCGGCTGGACGTCGGCGTGACCTTCGGCGGGCCTGCCATTGTCGAGCAGTTCGACGCCACCACCGTGGTGCCGCCCGGCTGGCACGCGGTTGTCGATCGCCACGGCAACCTGATCCTCGAACGCAAGGATTGACGCTGCCCATGGTCGACGCCATCACCACCCAGGTCGTGCGCAACCGCATCGGCAGCCTGATGCAGGAGATGCACTACCATTTCTACCGCTCCGGCTATTCCACCATCATCCGCGAGTCGCGCGATTTCTCGTGCGTCATCCTCGACCGCAACGGCGGTCTTCTGGTGGCGCCGCCGATGTTCTTTCACGCCCCGGTCTACCGCCATCTGGTCGCCAGCATCCGGCAGCGCCACGGCGAGGCCGTCGGCGACGGCGACATGTTCGTCTGCAATCATCCCTATGACGGCGGGCTGCCGCATGTCTCCGACATGGCGTTCATCTCGCCGATCATCGTCGATGCGACTTTGGTCGGCTTTGCCGGCTCGATCGCCCACAAGGCCGACGTCGGCGGCACCAATCCGGGCTCGACCTCGGCCAACGCCACCGAGATTTTCCAGGAAGGGCTGCTGCTGCCGCCGGTGAAGATCTATTCGCGCGGCGTCTTCAACAACGACCTGGAGCGTCTCATTCTCGCCAACAGCCGGCAGCCCGATCTGGTTCGCGGCGACATGCATGCGCAGATGGCGGCGACGCAGATGGGCGCCCAGCGCATCCGCGCCACCTGCGAGCAGTTCGGCGTCACGGCGGTGACCGAGGCGTTCGCGGCGCTCCTGGCCGGCGCCGCCGCGGAGCTGCGCGTGGCGATCAAGGCGCTGCCCGACGGCGAAGCCTCCGCCGAAGGCTTCATGGACAATGACGGCGTCGAACTCGACCGCCCGGTGCGGTTCGCCGTCACCGTGCGCGTCAAGAAGGGCGACATCAGCTTCGACTTCACCAAGGCCGACCGCCAGGCCAAGGGGCCGATCAATCTGCGGCCCTCGATGGTCGAGGCTTGCGTGTTCTATTGCCTGATCGGCGCGCTCGATCCGCGGCTGCATTTCAACGACGGCATGCGCGAGGTGGTGCGCTTCGAATACGCGCCGCAGACCGTCACCAATGCCAGCACGCCGGCGCCGGTCAGTTCCTATCAGGCGGCAAATCTCAAGCTGGTCGACGTGATCCTGCAGGCGCTGGCGCATTTTCGTCCCGAGCGCGCCGCCGCCAACGGCGGATCGGCCGGCGCCATGCTGATCTCGTGGAAGGACGGCGGCCGGCCGGGCCAGCCGTCGCTGCAATATGAGATTCTCGGCTCGGCCTACGGCGGCGGCCACGGCAATGACGGCTGCTCGACGGTGGCGACCCACACCAGCAACCTGCACATCACCCCGATCGAGATTCTGGAAACCGAATTCCCCTGCCGCATCGTCGAATTCGCCATGGCGCAGGATTCCGGCGGCGCCGGCGAATTCCGCGGCGGGCTGGCGTTCCGCCGGACCTACGAATTGCTGCAGGATGCCAGCGTGGTGCGGCGCTACGATCGGGCGAAGTTTCCGCCCAACGGCGTCGCCGGCGGCAAGCCGGGCAGCCGCAGCCGCTTCGTCATTCATCTCGGCGCCGCGGACGAGCGCGAGACGCCGGCGTCCGGCCGCTACGAGCTGCGCGCCGGCGAACGTTTTCTGCTGCAGAGCGCCGGCGGCGGCGGCTACGGCGACCCGAACAAGCGCGATCGCGCGGCACTCGCCCGCGACCTCGCGGAAGGTTATGTCTCGGCCGCCGCGGCCGAGCGCGACTACGGCGGGAAGGATTGAACATCATGGCGGAAACAAACAAACAGCGGGTCGGCATCGTCGGGGCGGGGCGCATGGGGCTGTCCATGCTCAAGCACCTCGTCGCCAAGGGCTACGCGGTCACGGTCTGCGACATCAGCGAGCAGCAGCGCGAGGCCGCGCGCGGAGCCGGCGCCGCGATCGTCGCAACGCCGGCCGCAGTCGGCAAGACAAGCGACATCGTCATTCTCGGGGTCGGCTACGACGACGAAGTCAACGACGTGGTTTTCGGCCATGACGGGTTGCTGGAAACCATGGCGCCCGGCTCCATCATCGCCATCTCGTCGACCGCGAAGCCGGACACGGTCAAAGCCGTCGCCGCGCGGGTCGCCGCCAAGGGCATCGAGGTGCTGGACGCGCCGATCTGCCGCGGCCGCTTTGCCGCCGACGCCGGCACGCTGCTCGCGCTGGTCGGCGGCAAGGCCGACGTGGTCGCCCGGGCGCGGCCGGTCTACGGCACGTTCGCGTCCGACATCGTGCATCTCGGCGACGTCGGCCACGGCCAGGTCGGCAAGACCATGAACAATCTGCTGCTGTGGGTGAACGCCATCGGCCTCCTCGAAGCCGGCCGGCTCGCGGAAACCACCGGCATCGATCTCGTCAAGCTGCGCGAGGCGCTGATGATGAGCTCCGGCGCCTCGGACGCGCTCAAGGAATGGGACATGATCTCCTTCACCTGGGCGCTCAAGGACATGCAGATCGTCGCCGACATGACCGACAAGGCCGGCCTGGCATTGCCGATCACCGGCGCCATCAAGGAACTGGTCAAGGAAGCGCGCCGCGTCAAGGCCAGCAATCCGCCGAACTGGACCGGCAACAAGCCGGTGAAATACGGCTAAATTTCCGCCACGCGGCGCTGTTCGCCAAGAAGCGAACATTTCATGCGGCGGTCCGCATGTCCGCGCCGCGCAAATACCCGGACCGCCGCTTGCCTTATCGGGCGGTCGCGAGCGGCTCCATGCCGCTGTTGCCGATGGCCTCGCACGCGCGCGCGGAGGCAAGAAAGTCGATCAGTCGCTTGGACCCTTCAATCTGTCCCGAGCCGGCCACGACGGCGGCTGAAAAGACCTGCACGAACTGGATCTGCGGCGCGAGGCTGCCTGCGCAGTCGACGCCGGCCGCGTGCGCGATTTCACTGACCGGCATGACCGCAAGATCCGCGCCTCCTGCGGCGACCATGGCGGCGACGTCGGCGCCGCGCGGCATCGCCTTGACGTTGATCTTTTCCGCGATGCCGAGCCGCGGAAAAAGATCGGTCGCGAGCCAGATACCGCTGGTGCTTTCGGGGATCGCGACGGTCTTGGCCTTGAGCAGGACTTGTTTGAAAGCTTCGACGGTGCTCACGTCGGGCTTCGCGGTCCCCGCCCGCACCGCCACGCCGAGGGGCACGCGCGCAAGATCCACCTCGGTTCCGGCGACGATCCTGTTTGCGGCGAAGAGCTCGCTGAGGCCCTCCCTGGAGAGGATCACGACGTCAGCCGGCATGCCGCGCGCGAGCTGCGCGGCAATCGTTTGCGGACCTATCCCCTGCGACGCGCCCGATCCGGTCGTGACCGCGATGCCGGTCACCCGCTTGAATTCGGGCAACAGCTGCTCGTAGGCGGCGGCGAATCCGCCGGACATCAGAACGTTCAACTGCGCCGGATCGTGCGTCATCTTTGCCACGCTGCTGTTTTGGCCGGTCGCGGCGCTCGTTGCGCCCGCTGCCGGGATCCGCCCAACCCGGGCTACGCTCGCTCAGCTTTTTTCGGCGACCAACGATAGGCTTTGGCGCACGCGCCGCCCATCAGCATCGCTCGCTCGCTATCGCTCAGGCGGTCAGTCTTGAGGAAGGGCACGACCGCCTGCTCGTAGTTGACGACGGCGTTGGCACGGGTCCAGTCCGTGCCCCACAGGCAGCGGTCAAAACCCCAGGCATCGAATACGCGCGCGAGCGGACCCCAGATGTCCGGAAATGGATACGGTTTCTGCGACAGCGTGCAGGCACCGCTCACCTTGATCACCGCGTTCTTGCGCCTGGCAAGGTCCAGCACCTTCGGCAGGTCGGCCCACGGCTGCGGCGGGGCCGGCGGCGTCCGCGGCTGCAGGATGGCCAGATGGTCAATGATGAAGCGCGTGTCGGGATGGCGGTCAATCAACGCCGTGCCGGCCTCGACGTTGCCCCAGCACAGTATGTTGACCGGAAGATCGTGCGTTACGGCGGCGCGCGCGATGCGGTCGAGGCCCGGATCAGTCGGCTCACGCTTGGTCTCTTGGGTCAGCATGATGCGGATGCCGACCGCGCCCGGCGTCCGCTTCCAGTCGGCGATGACTTCGTCCACGGCCTGATCGTCGGGGTCGACCGGCTTGACGATCGCGAACCGATCGGGATGAGCGCGTTGCACTTCCACCGCATAGCTGGCGTCGTAGCGGTACATGGAAAACGCGGAGATGAAGATCGCGCCGTCGACGCCGACCTTGTCGATCGCCGCCACCATCTCGTCGCCGGTGACGTGGTCTGGCCAGTTCGGCACACTGTGCCAGGGCCGTTTCGGCGTGTTCGCCTCATAGGCATGGACCTGGGAATCGATGATCGTCATCGGCGAAGCTCCTCAATTGCCAAGAGAGTTCGACATCGCAACAGACGCCGGCACCGCGCCGGGCCCGGTTCAGTTAAGACACACTCGGTAGCGCTGCAGGTTACCGCGCACGAAGAGCGACGACTACCGATGTCAGGTTCGGGTCACTGGCGCCATCGCCCCCGGCCGGCGTTTTCATCCGGTTGCTCACGATATCGGATATCGGACCAGTCACGACAGATCCATCGCCGAGACGCCGCCGTCGACGAACAGGTTGGCGCCCCACACGAACGACGAATCGTCGGTCACCAGGAACAGCACCGCCTTGGCGGCTTCGGCCGGCTCGCCCGGCCGCTTCGCCATGTTGGGCACCGGGCGCGACGCATCGAACTCGTCCCGCCCGACCGGCGAGCCGATCTTGTTCGGCACGATGGCGTTGACCCTGATCTTGTGCGGCGCGAGCTGCGCCGCCATGGCGCGGGTCAGATTGGCCACGCCGCCCTTGGCGGCCGAATAGGCGATCGCCCGGCTGCGGCCCATGAAGCCGGAGGTCGAGCCGACGTTGACGATGCGGCCGCCGCCCTGCGCGGCCATCTGCTGGCCG
>Ga0182024_10027183_pt1 | contig 10020 bp, 8 predicted proteins | sample P32metaG_FD_120480 | JGI IMG/M metagenome (GOLD analysis project Ga0182024, IMG submission 120480) | Permafrost microbial communities from Stordalen Mire, Sweden - P3-2 metaG (Illumina Assembly) | ecosystem: Environmental > Terrestrial > Soil > Wetlands > Permafrost | place: Sweden: Stordalen...
CAGGTGCACCGGATCACCTGGCCTCCATTTTATCCCCTGCATCTCACGCCAGGCGCCTTCAAAATCCCCCGCCGCAATCTTGGCCTCGATGACGGCTCGCTCCGCCGGTGGCAAATCGCCGGCCTGTGGCGGTACCGCAACGAATGAACTGTCGCGCTGCCAGGTGACGGTCAGCCCAGCAACATCGCTGCAGACGGCGGTGTTGTCATCAGTGAACTGGTACGTTCCCGAATCATTCCCCTGCGCGGAGGTGACGGTCCATTTACCATCCGCGGCCCAAAACGTCCCACCCCCCGCCGGCACGTTGCCCGAGGGAGTAACCACGTAATTCTTGAATACGCTCCCATCATGCACCGACACAATCGTGATCTGCTGCCCGTTAAATGGAAAGGTGCCTTTCCATGCGCCGTTGAAGCGTGCCGTATCTTCGCCGGCGCGCGCCGACCCGACCAGACCGATACAGCCGGCTGCCAGTGCCATGCAAATCCAGATTTTTGTCCATCGTGTTCGCATCGTGATCCACCCCATTCTTTTGGCCGATTCGCAGGTTTCCAATAGGATACTCGCCCAGCCCAGCCGAATTGCGCAGAAAAAGGGCTGGTAGCGCCGAATTATTGCGGTCCGGAAATTGGGATTGGCGTTCCCTTCGGCTGCGATTGCTCTGATCCCGATTCGGTTGTCAGACCCTGCGTCATATACCTTCCGATTTCGTAAACTCTTACTCACGGATTGACCTGGTAACTCACGAACGCCACGCGCAGGCTGTCGGGCGACCAGGATGGCACGTTGATCGTCCCCTGCCCGCCGAACAGCCTGGCCAGCAGCTTGATGCTTCGATCCGCCACCGACATCAGCCGCAGCTGAACGTCCTTATTGGCCGGATGACCTTTCACGCTCTTGTCGTAGGAAAGAAAGACGATCGATTTGCCATCGGGCGAGGGGTGGGCAAACCAATTATTGAAATCATCCGAGGTGATCTGTTCCAGCGCGGAACCATCCGGATGCATCCGCCAGATTTGCATCAGGCCGGTACGATTGGAGTTGAAATAAATGAAGCGACCATCGGGCGAATAGTCCGGCCCGTCATCCAGCCCGCCCGCGACGGCGGTGGTCAGGCGCGTTTCGGATCCGCCGGCGGCGGATATGGTGAAAATGCCGAAGCTCCCGTCGCGCTGACCACAAAACGCCAGGGCTTTTCCATCCGGCGACCAGCCGTGCCAATACGACGGCGCCCGATCGGTAATCCGCCGGGGCGCTCCACCGCTGATCGGCAGCGTGTAGATCATCGATTCATGCGGCGCGGCGGATTGATCGCTGATCGCCAGCCATTTGCCGTCCGGCGAGATGCCATGATCGTTGTTGCAGCGTGTATTGGCGCCGGTGTCGATCGGTTCGGGCTCGCCGCCTGCGGTGGAGATACGATAGAGGCGACCCTCGCTGTTGAAAATGAGCGATTTGCCGTCCGGCGTCCAATTGGGGGCTTCAAAATGGCGCCCAGCCACATATGTAACGCGCCGGTCTGTCGACGCGATGGAGACCGTTTCCAGCGTGCTGAAAAGCTGGGGCGTCGCGCTGGGTGTCAAATGGGCGTCGATGTTGACCGAGGAGAAAACGGCTGTTTCCGACACGTCCTTCTCATGCGAGCAGATGCCCAGCCCCACATAAAACGGATCCTTGAGCGCCAGACGCACCGCTCCTCCGGAAAACACCAGCGGATCGCCTGACCTGGCTGCCACGTACATAAAAACATTTTCCCCGCGTTTTTCGATGCGCACGCGCGCCGGAGCGTTGACGTTGGATTGCACTTCGTGCGTGACCGCCCCGGTTTCATCGCGGTATTGCAGCGAGGTAAGGCCAACGCCGTGCACGGCCACATCAGCATAAACCGAATCCGCGTCCAGGCTCTGGCGAATCACCAGGCACGCTTTTCGATGTGGATTCTTTCCCTCTTGCGGGAAATTTATGCCCGCTTCCAGCGCGACGTCGCCGGACATTTTCTTCCAGACATAATGGAAGGCGTCCGTCTTGAACCACATGTTTTCGCCGTTGCCGGTGATGACATAACCGCGCATGTCCAATTGTGTCGAGCCCGGATGAAGCACCGTGCCGATGTCGCACTGACCTTCAAAAATGCCCAGCGGACCGCCCGCGCTCTGTCCCATGATCGGCACAGCATACGCGAGCATTAAGCCGTACGCCCACACCCGCAATACCAACGCACGTTGTTTATCCATGAGAGAAATCCTCGAAGTAATGGCGCAACCGTTGCGGCCGGGCATGGGGATCGGCCAGAGCGATGTAGCCATCGGGCCTGACTAGGTAGAGCGCTGCGCGGCGGAGTCCGGCTCGCCGCATTTGAGGTTGCCATGCAAAAACATGCACCGGAAGCTCAAGTTCCGCGCAAGCTTCAGCCACGCCCTCTGGCGGTTTTCCGTAAACGTGGACTTGCCATTGCAGCGAAGCCAGCGTCGCGAAGTTGTCTTTTGCGGCGCCGATCTGCACCCAGGGCAGGCGGTCCCCGCCGCGGAGGGGTCCGGCCGCCCCCTGGCTTAATCGGCCCCCGCGATAGTTCACGCCGATCTGTGACACTGTCCGGAAGAGGAAGCGGCGCACCGGCGGCAGGCCAAACAACAGCGGCGCCAGAACAGGAACCAGTCGGGTGCGCACAAAGCGGGCAAGTAATCCCGGTTCGGTCGCCAGCGTGAACCCGCGATCCGTGGTCGCCACCAACCGGCGGGCAAAGCCGATGCGCTCCGATTCGTAGGTATCCAGGAGATTCTGTGCCGCTGTGCCGACCAGCACGGCGGCCAGCTTCCACGCCAGATTCACCGCGTCGCCTATGCCCGTATTCATCCCCTGTCCGCCGGCCGGACTGTGGATGTGCGCGGCGTCGCCGAGCAGGAACGCGCGCCCGGCGCGGAACCGCGAAGCCACGCGGTGGTGCACGTGATACGTCGAGAACCAGTTCACCTTCACGATATTCATTTTCAGGTGCTCAATCGCACGGCCCTTCACATCATCAAACGTCAGCTCATGATGATCCGAGCCCGTCGCCGGTCGCACAGTCCCGACCAGCCGCACGCGACCCGACCCCTTGAGGGGAAAAACCAGCAGCAGTTCGGCATCCTCCAGATCGATGTGCAATTCATCATTCGTCGCCGGCCCGGTCGCTTCGACATCGGCAACGTAAAACAGTTGCTGGTACGTTCCGCCGGGAAAGCCGATGCCCAGCGATTGGCGCACGATCGATTTGGCGCCGTCGCAGCCCGCCAGATACGCCGCTTCGCAGATCTCCTGGGCGCCGTCGGGCCCTTGCAGAGCCGCTCGCACACCGCTGTCATGTTCCTCGAAACGGACCAGTTGTGTTCGGCGCTGAACGCTCACGCCCAGGGCATCCAATTGCTCGATCAGCAATCGCTCGTGGGCGTCCTGAGGAAATACCAGCGCAAAGGGATAAGGGGTCAAACCCTCGCCGATATTCGTGAACGGCACGCGCGCCGCTTTGGCGCCCCTCACCCACAGATTGACGCCGGCAATCTTCACGCCGCCGTCGATCAGCGCCTGGGCGAATCCCAGTTGGCGGTAGAACTCCAACGTGCGCACTTGCACGGCCAGGGCGCGGGATGTGGTTCCCGGCTCGGCGGTTTTGTCGATGATCCGCACGCCCACGCCCAGCCGAGTCAACCACAATCCCAGCACCAGGCCAGTGGGTCCAGCGCCGACGATCAAGACCAGCGGCTTGTTCATTGATCGCTCACTCGCATCAACTCGCTGCCCAAAAGCTTTTCGATTCGAATGGGAAGCTCGCGGAGTCGGACGCCGGTGGCATGAAATATCGCGTTGGCGATCGCCGCGTTAACGCCGACCACGCCAAGCTCGCCGACGCCCTTCACAACGCCGTCGATGCGTGGGACATCGGCGCCGATGATGCCAGCGGGCTGGATTATGGACATGGCTCGACTCCGAATCCCGCTCAATCTCAACCCCAAGGCAAATGCCGTTCCACCACGATGGCCTCAATGCATCGATCCGCGGCCATAAATAACCTGACCGATCGTTCTCAACCGCCGCAATAATTTATTATAATTCAATTGCATCTCTAATTCGGCGTGTTAGCGTCTCAAAACTATAGAAATGGACTTGAAGGGAGCGGGGGATTCCATGAAAGTGAAATGCGTTGCGACGATTTGCGCGCTGGGCGGGACGGCTTGGGCAGGACATGCGGGGGCGACTACGATTTATGGGGATTACGGGCCGGCCAGCGGCGAGCACCTCATCACCTTTGACAGCGCGTCGCCGGCAACGCTCACCTCCAATATCCTCATCACAGGACTTGTTTCAAATGATGGGGTAGACGAGCTGGCGTTCCAGCCTTCAACAGGGCAATTGTATGGGCTGGGAAGCGACCACCTGTATACAATCAACACGACAACCGGAGCGGCAACTTCGGTGGGGACGCTCAGCCAGCTATTCAGCTCCCAGGCAGGCTTCAATTTCAATCCAGTGACCGGGCTCATTCATGTTCTGGTGACAAATGCCGAATTTATCATGAATCCCGCCAACGGCGCTATTACGCCGGACGGCACCGTAGCCTTTGCCGCCGGCGATCCCAATGCCGGAAAGACACCGTCGATATCCGGCCTGGCCTATTCCAACAACTTTGCCGGAGCGACATCGACAACCATGTATGACCTGAATATTTCCAATGAACTGGCCACCCTTACCACGGAAAACCCAAGCAACAGCACGCTGACCACCATCGGATCGGGGGCCGGCTCTTTTGGGGGAACGCCCGTGGGGTTTGCCATTTCACCCACGGGCTCGGCGTTCGCCGCGCTGCAATTGAATCTGTCCGATGAGGGCAATACCCGGCTTTATTCCGTGAATCTGGCAACGGGCGGCCTGACGGAGATCGATACCATTGGCGGCGAGAGCAATTTCCTGAACGTGGCGTCCATCGCCGTCCCCGTACCAGAACCCGCAAGCCTGATTACGATTGGGTTGGGAATCATGGGCTTGCTGATCCGCCGGCGCCCCGTGGCATAATTCTGTGCGCGCTTTGAGCGTTCGGAATTGACACAGAGCCGGCCCGTGTCGGGCCGGAAAACCGCAAACTCATATCACCCGCTGCTTTGAGTTCAGCACTTCCTAATACCCGCTGTGCACGCGAGAATGCACGCTGATGACCACAGCGGGGTACGCAAAAATTTTTCCGGCCTTCAACCCAGCGCCCGCGACGCCGTCTAGGCACGCTTCGCCGACGACCCCGACTGGACTGTGACTCAATGCGGCAACTCTCGTCGCAGCCGAATATCGATCTTTCCGCCAGCTATCGCGGTTGGTCGTTACGGTTCGCGCTGTTGTTGATATTGACCGGCATTGTCGCGGGGCTGGCCGGTGGCGCCCTGATGCGCCTGTTGTATGCCGTCGAGCACGTGTCCTGGCACTACCGGACCGGGAATCTGCTCGAGGCGGCCAGCCGGGCTTCGACGCGCCGCCATATTCTCGTTTTGCTCTTGGCGGGGATTATCATCGGCGCGGGCGGCAAGCTGTTTCACCGTCTGCTGGGAAAACCGGCCGAGGTGAACGCCGCGATCTGGTTCCGCTCCGGGAAAATGCCGGTGCTGGCGACTTTAGCACAGGCCGTGCATTCGATTGTTATCGTCGGCATGGGAACGTCTCTGGGGCGCGAATCACCCATCAAACAAGCCGGCGGCGCGCTCGCCAGCCGAATCGCGCAATGGGGCCGTCTTTCGCCCGCCGAGCAACGGCTGCTCGTCGCCTGCGGCGTCGGCGCGGGGATGGCCGCCGCTTACAACGTGCCGGTTGGCGGCGCACTGTTCGCCGTCGAGATACTCATCGGAAGCATGTCGATGCGGATGGTCCTGCCGGCGCTGACCTGTTCAGGAATCGCCATCGTCGCATCATGGCTGCTGCTTCCGACCGGCTCGATTTATGACGTTCCGGAATATCCTCTTTCGGCGCAACTCACTGTATGGTCGATCCTGGTTGGACCGTTGCTCGGTCTGGCGGCGGTGCCGATGGTTCGTTTCATCGGCTGGGCGGACGCCCGCAAACCGCGCAACATCCGGTCCATGATCGTCGCACCCATCTTGATGCTCACGGCGCTGGGGGCGTTATCTATCCTGTTTCCACAGCTTCTGGGTAATGGGAAGGACACCGTCCAACTGGCCTATATGGATAAATTGAGCATTTCGCTTTTACTCGCCTTGCCCGCGCTCAAACTCCTGGCCACCACCGGTTGCCTCGCCAGCGGCGCATCGGGAGGCTTATTTACTCCCGCGATGACCATCGGAGCCCTGCTGGGAGGACTGTTCGGACACGCATGGAACATCATCTGGCCGGGCGCATCCATGGGCAGTTGCGCCGTGATCGGGTCCTGTGCATTTCTGGCCGCGGCAACCCAGGGGCCCGTCTCGGCCCTCGTGCTTGTTCTTGAACTGACTCGCCATATCGACGCGACCATGGTTCCAATGTTACTCGCCGTCGCCGGCGCCATGCTCGTCATGCGCGCAATCGAATCGCGCTCGGTCTATTCGGTTCGTCTGCACCTGGAACAGGCCACCCCGCGGCCCGGCGACCTGCCCGAAAGCCCGCGCCTCGGTCGTACGATCTCCCATGAATACCAATCAGTCTCCGCCGCCATCGGGTATCCTCAAGTCGCCCAGATATTCCTGGCCGGATCTGGCCACGCTCAAGAACCTATCTATGTGATTGACGACAAAGGGCGGTTGACCGGAGCGATCACTGTTGAAGTGGCCTCGCACGCCAATTCAGGCCGCACTCCCCTGGAGGCGCTAAAGGCGGAGGATATCTGCGTACCGCTGGAACCACTCACCACGGCGATGACAGAAGAGCAAATTGCCGATCGCCTTTGCAGCGCCCGGGATTGCGCGCTCCCAATAATCGATGCCGACTCCGGGAAACTATTAGGCGTCGTGAATAAAGAGGAAAAAAAACGGGGACGCAGCTAGTAACCATCTAACTGCCCCCCCGTTCCTAAACCGTCCTGGCCCATTTGCGTGTGATGGGCAGGAGCATTGTGGCGACGAGGCACAGCGGCGCCAGCCCCGATGGTTCGGGAACAGACGTGACAACGTAGTCAAACTGGAAATTTGTTTGCGCGCCCAGTTGCTGAATCAGGAACACATAATTGCCGCTGGGCAGCGGTGGTGTAAAACCCTGCGATCCCGCCGAGATGGTGACATTATTCCCCATCAACGCCAGCAGATCGACGCCCGTCAAATTGGTCGGCGGCAACGATCCGTTGGTCGCCCCGGTCCCGAAGTGCGAATACCCAAGATAGGCCGACGCGGTGTTGATCGAACCGCTGTAACTGCTTCCGGCGATCACGCCGGTAAAGCCTTGTTGATCGGTGGAAGTGTAACTATCAAGGATATCCTGGCTAAGCTGCAACCCCGAGGGAATGGTAAATTCCACCCAGTCATCGGGCTTGGTGCCTCCGGTCACGGTGCCGATGATCGAATTCGTGCCCGCCGAAAGCGTAAACGCAGTCGGAGATGAACCGCTGGCCGAGAGATTGCCGTTGATCGCTTCATTCCAGATCACCGTTGCACGGGCCTGTGATACGAACGAGAGAAGGCCCAGAACCAACACCAATCCGGCCGCGAATTTTGCAAGTGGGCGCATGATCCTCCCTCCAAAAGAACCGCAACCAACCGCAGAACCGCAGACCGCAACCAACCGCAGATTTCTAAAGTTGATAGTGCCCATTGCCCGGCCATTTATTCGCCGAAATTCTGCCGCCCCACGCGCCGGCAAAGACGGCCGGCGGCGATCAGAACCGTCCGATCAAACACAGCCGGTTGATACAACTGATAGGGTTGTTTTAAACCGTATAGGTTTATTCTAATACGTAAAATCCCTATAGGTGTTATCCATCACCTATTCGGCATCATTCCTGCAACTTCATATATTATAACGACTTGCGATAAAACTTCCGAATGCTCGCGTGGTTTGGCACGGAACTCGCATCGGTATTGGTTACAAATAATCTTCGCCAGGCACCGTCCGGATTGCCCTGGATGGACCGGCTTACAGGATTGCGCTGCTCCAAGGAGCGGTGCTGACGCGCGCCAAATGCGTTTTGCGGCGCGTTTCCTGAATTTGTTTTGCCGCCCATCTTGCGCCGCACATCGTCCGGGGTGCTGAAGGTGGAGATTTCATAAAGGAGAAGGGACCATGCACGGCTTATTCACCCATCTGCGTCTGCTCGTCGCCCATTTTCTCATCGCCATCGCCCTGCTCTGGGGGCTGACCGCCTTGCCCCCGACGGCTTGCGCTAACGTTATTGCGCCCGGCACGTTTAATGCGGGCCCGGATATCCTGACCATTCCTGCCACTTCCACTCTTTTGGCCAGCACTAGCGGTCCTCTTGATTCAGCTACATTCACGGCCAATTACAATGAGAACGTTTACCAGGACGGCAATACTGGAGATCTTGATTTTGTTATTCGCGTCCAGGACGTCAGCGCCGTGGCCCCCTTCTCGGGATTAATTGAGGAAATCAGCACTGCCTCATTCGCAGGTTTCACCACCGATGTAGGCTACAGCCTCACCAACGCGCCGTCACTGACAGCCGGCTCGGCATTGCCGATTTCGATCAGTCGCAGCAATGCCGGCGATACGGTCTCCTGGAACTTTGACCCCTCACCCATCGAACCTGGCCAAACCACGGCTCTGCTTGTCATAGACACTAATGCCACCAATTTTACTTCCGGCCTGATCTCGGCAATCGATGCCGGCTCCGCCACGGTAACTGGTTTTGGACCCACCGCGATACCCGAACCCACCTCGGCGATCCTTTTGACCGGCGGCGCTTACCTCGCGTTCGCGCGTCGCCCACGGCGAAATTCCGCGGCGAATCATCGGTGACAGTGAGTCAATTGACGCAGTAGCCGCTCGGTCCTCTACCTCTATTGGAGAAGTACCATGTCGCTTCGCAAAACGTCTTTGGCTATCGTCGCTGCGCTGGGCAGTGTTGCTGCAACTGGACCAATGTCCCATGCCGCTTACGTTGTTACTTTCCAGCAGGTTGGAAGCGATGTGGTTGCCACTGGGAGCGGTTCAATCGATTTGATCGATTTAACATTCGACGGGACTGCTCCCAATACCGCTATCATCAATCCTTCAATCGGACTAGCCATCGTCGGTCCGACAGGATCGACCATCGCTGATGAATACTCTGGCTTTACAGGTCCCTCAAATTTTGGAAGCGGTAGCGGGATCGACGCCACATCCGGTAGTGGAGATCTCGTGGGGATCGCTGACCCCGTTGATTTAATTCTTCCCAGCGGGTACGTCTCGGGAACGCCCCTTTCGGATACCTCGACATGGTCAGGCCAAACATTCAGCAGCTTGGGCATAACACCTGGAACTTACACTTGGACCTTGGGATCGGCGGCAACCGCGGAACCGGCGGGGGTCGATGGAGTCACGGGGGACACCTTCACACTGGATGCCGTGGCTCCCGTGCCCGAACCGGCTTCACTCGGATTGCTGGGCATCTGCGGCATCAGTCTGCTCGCTCGCCGTCGTCACATCTGAGCAATTTCAAACTTCAATAAGGCAATGTGGTGGCCATCAACGGTCACCGTACTGGCGCTGCCGGCAGTGGCCAATTCTCGCGGCAGGCAGTGATCGCGCCTCTCGATACTTGCAACCCCAGCCACGAGGTTTCCCCGTCATCATGAAGCTGGGCCGGAAAGTGATATAACCAGCAATGCTGCCCGCCACGCCCACCGGCGACGAAGGCGCAACTAAAAGGTGTGCCGCTTACCTCACGGCATGTCTCCATTTGTGCCTGCATACACCACTAGCGCTTGTCCGGGCGCCAGCAGCGGGGCGAGCTGCTTATAGAGTGCGGGATGGGTCTGCTGAATCTCTAATAAGTTTTCATCTCTCACCAGCACCACGCCCAAAGCGTCGGAAATTGTATAGACCGGCAATGGTCTCCCGGCGGAAATTGTAATAACCTGC
>Ga0182024_10027184_pt1 | contig 10020 bp, 6 predicted proteins | sample P32metaG_FD_120480 | JGI IMG/M metagenome (GOLD analysis project Ga0182024, IMG submission 120480) | Permafrost microbial communities from Stordalen Mire, Sweden - P3-2 metaG (Illumina Assembly) | ecosystem: Environmental > Terrestrial > Soil > Wetlands > Permafrost | place: Sweden: Stordalen...
CACGCGAGCGATGGTAATGGCCAGCGTGAAACTAGCAACCGGAACTTCAAAAACGCCCGCCGCAAATACAAATATCTTGAATGGCGTTGGAGGGGGCAGCAGCGCCGCGACCAGCATGCCAGCGAAACCGTTTTGTTCTACCCAATGTCGAACCGCGTGCCCGTGGACTCCGGCGTTTTTGTCGAAGAACGCTTCCCCGCCCTTGTACGCAATGAAATACAAAAGCACGCAGCCAAGCACTGAGCCTACCGTGGCAGCTCCGGCATAGAGCGGCATGCGCAGCGGATGGCTGATGGAGAGCTGAATCAACAATAGGTCGTTGATGATCGGGAAACTGAGGACTGACGAATCCAGAAATGAAATCAAGAAAAGGCCGGGCGCCCCCAACGAGCCGGCGAAGAGAATTGTTTTTTGTTTCCAGACGGTCAGCTTGGACGGCAAACGACACTCCTTGAAGTTCGGCGCAAGAATTCTAACAGAGGCTGTTCGGCTTCCGCGCGATCCGCGACAAAGATTGTGGCAAAAGCGCTCGGACTGACGCGTGGCCAGTTGTGGTCGATACCGCCGTCGCTATCAGAACAGCGTTTCGATGGCTTCTTGAATCACGTCGTACGCCCGGTTTAATTCTTCTGGCGAGATCACGTATGGCGGCAACACATAAATCACATTGCCGAGCGGGCGCAGCAGGACGCCGCGATCGAGGAAAAAGTTGTAGAGCCTGGGACGCATGGACGAAAGATAGCCGGGATCTTCGACGCGCAGTTCGATTGCGCCGATCGTTCCGATCTGACGGGTGTCCGCGACTTGCTGCACGGGGCGAAATTGCTGCAAACGTTCCGCAGTGATGCGCGCGATCGTGGTGATGCGGTCAAACACTGGCTCATCGTCGAAAATTTGCAAGCTAGCGTTTGCGGCGGCACAAGCCAAGGCGTTTCCGGTGTAAGAGTGGCCATGATAGAAAGTGTGCGCGCGGTTTTCGGTCGCGAACGCGGCGGCGACGTTTTCGGAACAAAGGGTTACGCCCATGGCCAAAAACCCGCCGGTAATTCCCTTCGACAGGCACGTCAAATCTGGAGTGACCCCTGCCAAGTCGCACGCAAACATTTTGCCGGTGCGGCCGAAGCCGGTGAGTACTTCATCGGCGATCAGCAGCACATCGTGTTCCGTGCAAAGTTTGCGCACTTTTTGTAGAAACTCGACGGGATGCACAATCATGCCGCCAGCCGCTTGCAGCAGCGGCTCAACGATCACCGCTGCGATTTGCGGGCTACGCTCACCGAGAAGGGTGGCAAGTTGTTGTACGCATTCGATGTCGCAGGACTCGCGTTTCAATCCAACTGGACAGCGATAGCAATACGCGGAGCGCACGCGATGCACACGGAAACGCATTTCGCGAAACGGCGCAGTAAACGGCGAGTCACCGCTGGCGGACATCGCTCCAGCGGTGTCGCCATGATACCCATGTTCAAGAGCGACGATCTCTTTTTTCTCTGCACGTTGTTGATTGCTGAAATGCTGGACGGCGAGTTTCATCGCAACTTCCACGGCCGTCGAGCCGTCGTCAGAAAAAAACAGGTGCGTCAGACTTGGCGCAACCCACTTGCGCAGTCGGGAAGCTAATTCTTCGGCAGCGTCGTGCGTGAAGCCGGCGAGAATCACGTGCTCCAGTTTTTTTGCCTGGGTGGCAATCGCCGCCGCAATGCGCGGATTGGCATGGCCGTGCAGATTCACCCACCACGATGAAATGGCATCGAGAATTTTGCGCCCATCTTGCGTGTACAGCCACACGCCTTCCGCGCGCGCGAGGTGCAGCGGCGGCGGATCGAGCACGGCATTGGTGAAGGGATGCCAGATGCGAAGAGGCGAATCCATCGCGGCGATTACTGCGAAAAAGCGGCGCGATCGAAATGATTCATGAACACTTGCATAAGTGCGGTGCGGTGCAGGTTGGGCAAGCGAGGAAGTTCGCCGATCACCCGCACGTGGCCGAAGCGTTCGATGGTTTCGCGATTTTCGCGATTTTGATCGCCGATCAAGACCACGCCGTGCACCGGCAATTCCGCAGCGTGCAGAGCGGCAAGTGTCAGCAAAGTGTGATTGATAGTGCCGAGGCTGCTGCGCGCCGCGAGAATTACCGGCAGCTTAAATTTCGCCATCAGGTCCAGCACAAATTGTTTTTGGTTAATGGGAACAAGAACACCACCGACTCCTTCGACGATCAACCAGTCGTTCATCAGACTGGTAGGCATATTAATGCGCGCGAGATCAATTTCCACGCCGGCCCAGCGTGCGGCGAGGTCCGGAGAGACCGGGGGGACGAATTGGTAGACCTCATCAAGCGTGCGGTCGTTGCCGATCCCGGCGAGGCGCATCACTGTGGAGCGGTCCGTGCCTTCGAGCGTGCCGGTCTGAATAGGTTTCCAGTAGACGGCGTCAAGCGCGGCACAGAGTAACGCGGCGAGCGTGGTTTTTCCCACGCCAGTATCAGTGCCGGTAATGAAGAAATGATTTCTCATCAATGGCCCACCGCCGTGCTGGCTGCTTTTCTGGACTCGTGCGCGTCGTGTTCAGTCCCGGCACTTTGCATGGGCGCGGAGCCGCAATGCGCATCGCGAAAATCGTTGCGCACCTGTCGCATGCACGCTGTCAAACGCGAGAGATCGCTTGGCGAGATGCTGGCAGTAAGTGATAAGCGCAGACGCGCGGTGCCCTGCGGAACGGTGGGTGGCCGAATGGCGCGAGTGGCAAAGCCTTCCTGGCGAAGAAAACTGGCGGCGGAGAGCGCGCTTTCATTTTTGCCGATGACCACGGGAATAATTTGCGCTTTACTCGACGCGATGTCCCAACCCTGTACGCGAAGCGAGGCGCGCAAACTTTTAGAATTTCGCAGCAGCATGCTGCGCTGTTCATCCATGCCTAGCGCCAGACGCAGTGCGGTGCGGATTTGGGCGGCGATATAAGGCGGAAGCGCGGTAGTGAAAATGAAGGTGCGCGCGTGATTGATGAGGTGCTCCTTCAGCATTTCGCTGCCGCAGACGAAAGCACCCGCACTGGCCAGAGCTTTCCCGCAAGTGTGTACTACAGCCACGATATTTCCGGAACTTCCATGTTGCGTATGGTGCCATGCAGCGATGCCGCGGCCCTGGGGTCCGTGGACCGCGGTGGCGTGCGCTTCATCGAGGATTACACCAGCGTGGTAACGCTCCGCTAATGCGAGGATTTCCGCGAGCGGAGCAATGTCCCCGTCCATACTGAAGACGGTTTCCGTGACAATAAATTTGCGTCCGTTTTCGTGCTGATGCTCGCGCAGAAATGATTCCAACATATCCAGGTCGAGGTGCGCGTAGATAAACTTTTGCGCTCCGCTCAAGCGAATGCCATCAATGAGGCTGGCGTGGTTGAGCGCGTCGGAAAAAATCAGATCGCTTGGTCCAGCGAACGAAGTGATCAGGCCGATGTTTGCCGCGTAGCCGCTCGTAAAATAGAGCGCGGCTTCCGTTGCAGCGAATTGCGCGAATTCGTTCTCCAAATCTTCCCACGCCGCAGCGTGTCCGGAGAGCAGCCGCGATCCGGTGCTACCGACGCGTGATGCACTGGCTACGGCTTCGAGAAGCGCTTCGCGCAGAGCGGCGCTTTGCGCGAGGCCCAGATAATCGTTTGAGCAGAGATTCACGCCTGTGAATTCCGCGAGCGAACGGCGTTGCTCGCGCAACGTCAACTGCTGCAGACCGCCTTCAAGCGACTGAGAAAATTGGGACTGAAACTCAGACGGCATGCGACTCCAGCGGTTTGAGCCCAAGTGAATGGAGGAGTTGTTCGTCCTCATCGGGGCCAGGATTGGGAGTGGTCAGCAATTTTTCGCCGACAAAAATAGAATTCGCGCCGGCCAAAAAGCACAGCGTGACGGCTTCGGGAGAAAGCTGTTTGCGCCCCGCGGCGAGGCGCACGCGCGACGTGGGCATCAGGATGCGCGCGGTGGCGATAGCGCGCACCATCTCGAGCGGATCAAGCGTGGACATGGCGGCCAGCGGGGTGCCTTTCACACGCACCAGCATGTTGATGGGCACGCTCTCCGGATGCGGATTGAGCGAGGCCAATTGCTGCAAGAGGCCCGCGCGATCCTGCGGGCGCTCGCCCATGCCGAGAATTCCACCGGAGCATACCGTGATGCCAGCATCGCGAACTGCGGCCAGCGTCTTCAAGCGGTCATCATAAACGCGCGTGGTGATGATGGAGCCATAAAACTCCGGTGACGTATCCAAGTTGTGATTATAAGCGGTGAGACCCGCTTGCTTCAATTTTCCGGCTTGCTCGCGCGTAAGCATGCCGAGCGTGCAGCAGACTTCGATACCGAGCGCGGAAACGCCGCGCACCATTTCCAAAACATTCTCAAACTCGCGGCCTTCGGGAGCTTGCCGCCACGCCGCGCCCATACAGAAGCGCGTGACGCCGCGCGAGGCGGCTTCCTCTGCAACGCCGATGACGTGTTGCGGGTCGAGCAAGCCTTGGCGCTCGACGCCAGCATCATAGTGTGCGCTCTGCGGACAGTAGCCGCAATCTTCCGGGCAGCCGCCGGTCTTGATGGAGATAAGCTGGCAGGTCTGGATGCGATCGGGATCATGAAACTGGCGATGTACCGACTGCGCGCGAAAGATCAGTTCGGGCAACGGCGTTTCATAGATGGCCTGGACTTCGTCACGGCTCCAGTCATGCCGCGTGCCTGGCACAGGCATGGCGGCAGCGGCAAGAGTGGTTGACGTTTCGCGGGTGCTCATGGACCTCCGCCCATTTCGGGACCGTGCGCAGACTACGCAGAACTTGACGCAAGATGTTACCACTGGTTGGCGAATGCTGCTGCCCGTGGCGTAGGCGGATGCAACGAGTTCGGGCCGAACCTAACGCCGAGTTTCTCGCGGTAAGCCGCGAGCCGGTGGCACACGGTTTGACCCGGCATGGCGTAAATGCTATAAAACACAAGCTTCATAGCCCACGTACTGAGTAGGCGCGGTCCGCTGAGATAAGGGGTGGTCGGACTGCGATATTTAGGCGTAAATTCCTGTCCTTGTATCGGGAGCTGCGTTACGACGCCGGCGAATCGCTCCCCGGCGCCAAGCTTTGGCGTGCGAAAAAATTTGTGTGCCGGATACGCTTTTCAGGTAAAACCTGGTGGGCATGAACCCGAAGACTGCATGGAGGATCGTTGATGAGCAACTGGCTGGCTAATAACCGGGCACGTGTAAGCGGACTGGGCCGGTACTTGAGTGCGAAAAAATTTGGCGGAACGGCGGCGCTGGCGCTGCTTTCCGGCGCAGCGGCGTTTGCGCAAGACAAAGCGGACGTGGGCAACGAAGCCAGTTTGAAGTTGCCGGATCTTTCTTCGGTGACGTTCTTGAATGGCGCGATTGACGGGCACAAGCTGCTGCTGATCGGTATCGCCGTTTGCGTACTGGGATTGATTTTTGGATTGGTGATTTATAGCAAGCTGAAGAATTTGCCGGTGCATAAATCGATGCTGGACGTTTCGGAACTAATTTATGAAACGTGCAAGACGTATTTGTTGACGCAGGGAAAATTTTTGCTGATTTTGTGGCTGTTTATCGCGGTGGTGATCGTGCTTTATTTCGGCGTGCTATCGCCGGTACCGGGGAAGTCGGTGGCCGTGACGTTGCCGATTATTCTCGCGTTCAGTTTGATCGGCATCGCGGGAAGTTATGGCGTGGCGTGGTTCGGGATTCGCGTGAATACCTTTGCGAATTCGCGCACGGCATTTGCTTCGCTGCGCGGGAAGCCTTATCCAATTTATCACACGCCGCTCGAAGCAGGCATGAGCATCGGCATGATGCTGATCAGCGTGGAACTGCTGATGATGCTGCTGATCTTGCTGTTTATTCCGGGCGATTACGCGGGGCCGTGCTTTATCGGGTTTGCGATTGGCGAATCTTTGGGCGCAGCGGCATTGCGGATTGCCGGCGGAATTTTCACGAAGATTGCGGACATTGGGTCGGACTTGATGAAGATTGTGTTCAAGATCAAGGAAGACGATGCACGCAACCCGGGCGTAATTGCGGATTGCACTGGAGATAACGCAGGCGATTCGGTGGGTCCCAGCGCCGACGGATTTGAGACATATGGCGTGACGGGCGTGGCGTTGATCACCTTTATTTTGCTGGCGATTGGGCCTTCGCACTTTTTGCCGGCAGGAATTTCGCTGCACACGGCGTCGCCCTCGATGATGGCGACGGCGATTGCCATGGCCAACACCGTGCAAGTGCAATTGCTGGTGTGGATTTTCGTGATGCGCATCGTGATGGTGATTGCCAGCGCGGCGGCATATTTCATCAACGGGCTGATCGCCAAGTCAAGATTCGGCAATGTCGACAACATGAATTATGAGACTCCGCTGACTTGGTTAGTGTGGATTACTTCCCTGGTTTCGATTTCGTTGACCTATGTGGTTTCTTATCTGATTATTCCTACGCTGGGAACGGATTCGTCGCAGTGGTGGAAACTAGGATCGATTATTTCCTGCGGGACGCTGGCCGGCGCGATTATTCCGGAACTGGTGAAGGTGTTTACTTCCACCGAGTCTCGGCACGTGAAGGAGGTAGTGACGTCCGCGGAAGAAGGGGGAGCGTCGCTGGGAATTTTGTCGGGATTTGTGGCCGGGAATTTCTCGGCGTACTACATCGGGCTGGCGATGGTGGTGTTGATGTCCGCGGGATACTTGATCAGCAATCTGGGATTGAGCACACTGATGATTGCGGCGCCGGTGTTTGCGTTTGGCCTGGTGGCGTTTGGATTTTTGGGAATGGGCCCGGTGACGATTGCCGTGGATTCGTATGGACCGGTGACGGACAACGCGCAATCGGTTTATGAACTTTCCCTGATCGAGCAAATTCCGGGAATTGAAGCGGAATTGCAGCGCGATTATAAGATCAACGTGAACTTTGCACACGCCAAGGATTTGTTGGAAGCGAATGATGGCGCGGGAAATACCTTCAAGGCGACCGCTAAACCGGTGTTAATCGGAACGGCGGTGGTAGGCGCCACGACGATGATTTTTTCCATCATCATGGCGCTGACGCATGGCCTTACGGAAAACGTGAACAAACTTTCGCTGCTGCATGCGCCGTTTGTGCTGGGATTGATCACCGGCGGCGCGATGATTTACTGGTTCACCGGAGCCTCGACGCAAGCGGTGACCACCGGGGCTTATCGCGCGGTGGAATTCATTAAGGCCAACATCAAGTTGGACGGCGCGGCTGCGGCCAGCGTGGCGGACAGCAAGAAAGTGGTAGAGATTTGCACGAAGTACGCGCAGAAGGGCATGCTCAACATTTTCATTGCGGTGTTTTTTGCCACCTTAGCATTCGCGTTCGTCGAACCGTTCTTCTTTATCGGATACCTTTTCTCCATCGCGATTTTTGGGTTGTACCAGGCGATCTTCATGGCCAACGCCGGCGGCGCTTGGGACAATGCGAAGAAAATCGTGGAGGTGGAGATGAAACAGAAGGGTACGCCACTGCATGACGCGACGGTGGTGGGCGATACGGTGGGAGATCCGTTTAAAGATACTTCTTCGGTGGCGCTGAATCCGGTGATTAAGTTTACGACGCTGTTTGGGTTGCTGGCGGTGGAGTTGGCGGTGCAGTTGACGGCTTCGCAGGGAGATAATCTGACGCATATTTTGGCGGCAGTGTTTTTTGCAGTGTCGTTCTTCTTCGTGTACCGCTCGTTTTACGGGATGCGCATTCGGGGGGCGGCGGCGTAAAATTTTCAGTGCAACAAAACTCAGTGCAACAAAACAAGGAGAGCCGCACCTCCAAGAGGTCGACCTTTTTTATTGGCGGAAATCACGTTTCAGGAGCGGACCAGGCCTGGGAATTTACGGGGATTGTTGTCGAAGCTTGGGAAAACGGCGTTTAGGTCTTTTACGCCGATGTGTTTGGTCAGGATTTCGCCTACGACGGAGCGGAAATCGCTGGTTAGGGCGAGATCGCGGCCTTCGTTGAGTTGCTGGTCTTCGAGGCCGGGCCACTTGCCATAGATGTGGCCGCCTTTTACATCGCCACCCATAACGAACATGCAATTGGCGTGGCCGTGGTCGGTGCCACGATTGCCATTTTCTTTAGCAGTGCGTCCGAATTCGCTCATGGTGACGACCACGATATTTTCTATGCGGTCGCCCATATCCTGATGGAACGCAGCGAGACCCTGGCCCAGATCTTTCAGCAAATTGGAGAGCTGGCCTTGCGCGCCGCCTTCGTTGACGTGATTGTCCCAGCCACCGCAATCAAGGAACAAAACTTCGACGCCGACTTTTGCTTTCAGCAATTGACCGATTTGCTGAAGGCTTTGCCCAAGGCGATTGTTGGGATACTGCGCGCCATTTTCCGGCGGAAATTTGCTGGTGTCGATTTTGCTGAGCATGTCGATGGCTTCAAAAGTCTCGGCGCCGGTGCCGTGGAGAGCGTGGTCGACGGATTGCGCGTACATGGCTTCAAAGCCGCCTTGCGCAACGTTGGTCATGGCAGCGGATTGCGGAATGATTTTGAATTGCTTCAGATCGGGGAGAGCGATGGCGCCGGTGCTGCCTTGCAGCATGCGCGGGAGATTCGAGCCCATGGCCACGGCGCGGAAAGGCGAGGCGTGGTCTTCCGGCATAGTTTGCAGCGCGCGATCGAGCCAGCCATCGCTCGTGGCTTTTACCCCGGGCGTGCCGGACTCCATGAAATCCTGCGCGTCAAAGTGCGAGCGCGTGGGATCGGGCGAGCCGGAAGCGTGGACAATGGCCAACTGATTTCTACGGAAGAGTGGCTCGAGCGACGAAAGACTGGGGTGCAGTCCAAAGAAGCCGTCGAGGTCGATGACCGTGTCCACGGCGCCGCGTTTTGGTTGGGGAATGGCAATGGTGGGGCGCAGGCGGTAATAGTTTGGTTCGGCGAAGGGCACGACGATGTTGAGGCCGTCAGCAGCGCCGCGTTGGAAGAGGACGACAAGTTGCTTTTTGTTGGGCATCGGCGTTGCCGCGACGGCGCGCTGCAGGAATGCGGGCATTACGCTCATGCCGACCATGGCGATGCCGCTTTGTTTCAGGAAATAGCGGCGCGAAAAATTAATTTTGCGGGTGCCTTCGCAGCAGTCGTGGGTGCCATTGTGCGTATCATTTATGTGCGACATGCGAACCTCTCAATTCCCTGCTGCATTTGTTTACCGAACACAAATCCGTTTGCGGCCAATACCTAAACTATTTAACGCCGCTGAAATTCTGGCGCGCCGAGCACCAGTCCCGTCACCACGCCGAGATCCGTTTGTTTGTTAGGATCGTCGAGCTTGGCTTGAATGACTTGCGGATTGTCGAGTTGCTTTTCCAAAGTTTCGACGGTATTGGAAGCGGCAGAGCCACCCAGGAAAACTTCGACGGCGCGCGTGAGCGCGACTTTCGGTTCCGCGCCGGCATCGACGCCGAGAAGCGAGGTGACGTCGGAGCGCGATCCGCGAATCTTGTTGCCGGCCAGGGTAAGCGAAAAATTGAGACGGTTGAGAAGCGCGCCGGTGTTGACCCAGGCATCGGCTTTGTCCGAGTACCCGGTAGGCGGCTGGCACTGGTAAAGCGGTTCGCCGATGCGGTTGACCCATTGCACCAGAGGCATTGGAGTGTCGACATCCGTGCCGAGCGAGCGGACGGCGGAGACCACCAGCTCGAAGGGCGTTTTGATTTTGGCGCGGTAGGCCTCGCGGGACCAGAACTCCGGCGAGTAGATCATGGTGTGCATCACCGCGCGGATGTCGCCGTCGTCGCTCAGAAAAGTCTGCGCCATGCGGGAAAGCAGCGCGGGCGGTGGATTGTCCGAAACGAAACGGCGGGCAAGTTCCGTGGAAATAAATTTTGCGGTGCTCGAGTGATGCGCGAGCAAGTCGATAACCTGTTCGCCATCTTTTTTCCCGCCAGCGTGAATTTTCTTTCCGAGCACGATTTTGGGATCGGGATCGTGGACCTTCTCGTCGAATTTAAAGACC